>Ga0007423J48922_100011_pt1 | contig 9884 bp, 8 predicted proteins | sample Hopgra3_Rhizo_39_FD_48922 | JGI IMG/M metagenome (IMG submission 48922) | reverse complement strand
CGGTGGTGTCAGTCCTTGCCGTCGACGAGCGTGACGATCGCCTCGCGGTCCTCCGCGACCACGGCGCTCACGTACTGGTCCATGAACGCCTCGTAGGCGCTGAACCCCGCGAGCTTGCGCTTGGCCATCGGCACGAGCGACGCGATCCCGCCCTCCTTGACCGTGAACGACGTGATCGCCGTGCGTGCCGTCGTCCGGCCCACGGAACGCGTCGTCGTCACCTCGAACCGCATGAGCTCGTGACCCTCGAAGTGGTCGCGCAGCGAGAAGATCTCCGAGTGCGCGGCGCGGCTCTCGAGCCGGATGCGCCCGACGTTGTCGTCGACCGCGGACGAGCTCTTCTCCGCGAGCTCCAGCATGCGGCCCTCGCTGAGCGAGGAGCCGATCGACACCGACGCACGCGTCTGGACGGGCTTCGCCATGGATCTCATCCCTCCATCGACCCCCGGCGTCGCCATCGGCGCCGGACCTGCCCCCTAGGCACGGGCAAGGTAGCGCAGATCAGGGAGCCGTGGAACGCCCGTGTCCGATTCCCACGGCTACCGAGCCGTCGCGTTACTGCGAACGGGGGAATCAGAGCCCCGCGGCGGCCTCCTGGCGCTGCTCGCCCACGAGGCGGTCCCACAGCGCGTCCACCTGACCGCGGAGGTCCTCGTCGCTGCCCGTGCCGTCCAGCACCACGTCAGCCACCGCGCTCCGCTCGTCGTCACCCGCCTGCGCGGCGACCCGGGCCTCGGCGTCCGCACGGTCCATGCCGCGCAGACGCACCAGCCGCTCGACGCGCAGCACCGCGGGCGCGTGCACCACCACCACGAGATGGAACTCGTCGGCCCGTCCCGTCTCGACCAGCAACGGGATGTCGTGGACCACCACGGCACCGTGGTCGAGCGCCGCCGCCGCCGCCTCCTGCTCGGCCGCGAGCCGCCGCACCACCGGGTGCACGATCGCCTCCAGCCGTGCCCGGGCCGCGGGATCGTCGAACACCAGACGACCCAGCGCCGCACGGTCCAGCGCGCCGTCCGGGGCAAGGACCGACTCCCCGAACTCCTCGACCACCTCGTCCAGCCCCGGCGTCCCGGGCTCGACCGCGGCGCGCGCGAGCACGTCCGCGTCGATCACCACCGCGCCCAGCTCGGCCAGCCGGCGTGCGGCCACCGACTTCCCCGCTGCGATCCCGCCCGTCAACCCGATGCGCTGCATGGCCCCATCCTGCCCACCCGGGCGCGGCAGCGCCGCTCGGGCCCGCCGGGGACGCACGACGGGCCGGCCACCCGAAGGTGACCGGCCCGTGGTGCGGACGCTGAGGTCCGTCGATCAGCGTGCGATCAGTTGCCCGTGAGCTTCTCGCGCAGCGCGGCGAGGGCCTCGTCGGACGCGAGCGTCCCGGTGGCCTCGTCGGTCGAGGACGAGTACGTCGAGGGGACCGGGCCGCTGCTCGCGGGGGCCGACTCGGACGTCGCAGCCTCGGCGTCGGCCTTGGCGGCCTCGGCGACCTGCTTGCGGTGGGCCTCCCAGCGCTCGTGCGCGGCCGCGTACTGGGCCTCCCACGTCTCGCGCTGGGCCTCGAAGCCCTCGAGCCACTCGTTCGTGGCCGGGTCGAAGCCCTCGGGGTACTTGTAGTTGCCCTGCTCGTCGTACTCGGCCGCCATGCCGTACAGCGCGGGGTCGAAGTCCTCGGACTCGGGGTCGAAGCCCTCGTTCGCCTGCTTGAGCGACAGCGAGATCCGGCGACGCTCCAGGTCGATGTCGATGACCTTGACGAAGACGTCGTCGCCCACCTGGACGACCTGCTCCGGGATCTCGACGTGGCGCACGGCCAGCTCCGAGATGTGCACGAGGCCCTCGATGCCGTCCTCGACGCGCACGAACGCACCGAACGGGACGAGCTTCGTGACCTTGCCGGGGACGACCTGGCCGATGGCGTGCGTCCGGGCGAACGCCTGCCACGGGTCCTCCTGCGTCGCCTTCAGCGACAGCGAGACCCGCTCGCGGTCGAAGTCGACGTCCAGGACCTCGACCGTGACCTCCTGGCCGACCTCGACGACCTCGGACGGGTGGTCGATGTGCTTCCAGGACAGCTCGGAGACGTGCACGAGGCCGTCCACGCCGCCCAGGTCGACGAACGCACCGAAGTTGACGATCGACGAGACGACACCGGGGCGCACCTGGCCCTTCTGCAGCGTCTGCAGGAAGGTGGAGCGGACCTCGGACTGCGTCTGCTCGAGCCACGCGCGGCGCGACAGGACCACGTTGTTGCGGTTCTTGTCGAGCTCGATGATCTTGGCCTCGATCTCCTTGCCCACGTAGGGGCCGAGGTCGCGGACACGGCGCATCTCGACGAGCGAGGCGGGCAGGAAGCCGCGCAGACCGATGTCGAGGATCAGGCCGCCCTTGACGACCTCGATGACGGTGCCGGTGACGACGCCGTCCTCCTCCTTGATCTTCTCGATCGTGCCCCACGCGCGCTCGTACTGCGCCCGCTTCTTGGACAGGATCAGCCGGCCTTCCTTGTCCTCCTTCTGGAGGACGAGGGCCTCGACCTCGTCGCCGACCTTGACGACCTCACCGGGGTCCACGTCGTGCTTGATGGACAGCTCACGGGAGGGGATGACGCCCTCGGTCTTGTAGCCGATGTCGAGAAGGACCTCGTCACGGTCGACCTTGACGACGGTGCCCTCGACGATGTCGCCATCGTTGAAGTACTTGATGGTGGCGTCGATCGCGGCCAGGAAGTCCTCGGCCGTGCCGATGTCGTTGATCGCGACCTGCGGCGTGGCGGGCTTCGCGGGGGTGGAGATGCTCATGTAGTGGTGGGCTCCGATGCGGACAGGAAGTAGGACGAACAGGGAAGGCGCGCGGCCGCTCCGGGATCACGGGCGTGTTCTCGGGGCCCCGACGACCAGTCCGCACCCCGGCGGACCGGTGTGGGGACGAGCTGTGGGAAGAAGGCGCGTGGCACCGCCGAGAATCTTACCGGCGCGCGGCGCGGCCGGTCAAAGCGTCACGCGAGCGCGCGAGCCACGGCGAGCAGCTCGTCGGGCACGTGCTTGACCTTGCCGGCGACCTCCTCGAGCGAGACGAGCTCGACACGGTCGCCGCGCAGCGCCGTCATCACGTTCGACCGGCCCTGCGTGACCGCGTCGATCGCCGCGACGCCGAAGCGGCTGCCGAGGATGCGGTCGGTGGGCGTCGGCGTGCCGCCGCGCTGCACGTGGCCCAGCACCGTCACGCGCGTGTCGAACCCGGTGCGCTGCTCGATCTCCACCTTGAGCCGCTCGCCGATCGCGCCCGCGACGATCTCGCCGAACTTGCCGACCTGCGTCTCGTAGTGCATCGCGGTGCCCTCGGCGGGCACCGCACCCTCGGCCACGACGACGATCGAGAAGCTCGCGTGCGCGCGGTGCCGGTGCTTGAGGAACCGCTCGATCTTCTCGATGTCGAACGGGGCCTCGGGCGCGAGCACGAGCTCCGCGCCGCCCGCGATGCCGGCGGTCGCGGCGATCCAGCCCGCGTGGCGTCCCATGACCTCGACGATCATCACGCGGTTGTGGCTCTCCGCGGTGGTGTGGATGCGGTCGACGGCGTCCGTGGCGACCGTGACGGCCGTGTCGAAGCCGATCGACTGGTCGGTCCCCCACACGTCGTTGTCGATCGTCTTCGGGATCGCGACGATGCGGACGCCGGCCTCGGCGATCTTGCTCGCGGCGTGCAGCGTGCCGTCGCCGCCGATGCAGATCAGCGCCTCGAGCCGCTCGGCCTCCAGCGTGGCCAGGACCGAGTCGATGCCGCCGTCGCTCGAGTGCGGGTGGAACCGCGCCGTGCCGAGCAGCGTGCCACCGACCGGCAGGACGTTGCGGATGTGCTGGCGGGTCAGCGGCATGACGTCCCCGTCCACCACGCCGCGCCAGCCGTTGCGGAAGCCGACGATCTGGTGCCCGTACTCCCCCTCGCCCCGCTTGACCACGGCACGGATGGCGGCATTCAGTCCGGGGACGTCGCCGCCGCCCGTGAGCAGACCGACTCGCACGCTGATGCTCCTTCGTTGACGGTGGGGGTTGCGGCAGCGCGTCGTCGGGCGACCGTGTGACCAGCCTAACCAGGCGCGCGTGCCGCAGGCGCGGCCCTCGGTCCTAGCGCGTCGCGGGACACTGGTGGCATGCCCCCGTCCGACGACGCCGACGACACGCTGGCCGAGGTCGCCTTCCGCCACGTCCCCGACGACGGCGCCGGGCGCCGCTGGTGGGATGCGAACGCCCAGGAGTACCTCGCCGACCACGGACAGTTCCTGGGCCCCGCCGACTTCGTGTGGTGCCCCGAGGGCGTGCGTGAGGCCGACGCGCACCTGCTCGGCGACGTCGCCGGCGCACGCGTGCTCGAGGTCGGCGCGGGTGCGGCGCAGTGCAGCCGGTGGCTCGCGGGCCAGGGTGCGCACGCGGTCGCGTCGGACGTCTCCTGGCAGATGCTGCGGGCCGGGCGGCGGTACGACGACGACGCGGGCGTCCGCGTGCCCGCGGTCGTCGCCGACGCACGTGAGCTGCCGTTCGCCGACGCGTCCTTCGACGTCGTGTTCACCGCGTTCGGTGCGATCCCGTTCGTGCCCGACGCGGACCGGGTGCACGCCGAGGCGGCACGCGTGCTGCGGCCGGGCGGCCGGTGGGCCTTCGCGGTGACGCACCCGATCCGCTGGGCGTTCCCGGACGACCCCGAGGGGCTGACCGCGGTGCGGTCCTACTTCGACCGCAGCCCGTACGTCGAGCTCACCGCCACGGGCCGCGCGCTGTACGCCGAGTACCACCGCACGTTCGGCGACCACGTCGCGGACGTGGTCGCTGCCGGGCTCGTGCTCGACCGCGTGGTCGAGCCCCCGTGGCCGTCCGGTCACGACCGCACGTGGGGCGGCTGGGGGCCGGTCCGCGGCGCGCTGCTGCCCGGCACCGCCGTGTTCGTCGCGCACAAGCCCTGAACCCCACCGGTGGGGACCGCCGGGTCCCCACCGGTGGTCGGTTCAGTGCACCGTCGCCTTCTCGGCACCCGCGCCGGTCAGCGAACGGACCTCCATCTCGGCGAACTTCTCCGGGTGCGGCTTCTCCTTGCTCAGGAGCGTCCCGACGATCCCGAGCAGGAATGCGAGCGGGATCGAGATCAGGCCGGGGTTCTCCAACGGGATCAGGTGGAAGTCGACCGTGACGTCCTTGATCATCGACAGGCTCTTGCCCGTGGCCGGGTCGACCTTGCCGGACACGACCGGCGAGAACGCGATCAGCACAATGCAGGAGATCAGGCCGCCGTACATGCTCCACAGCGCGCCCGACGTGTTGAACCGCTTCCAGAACAGCGAGTAGATGATCGTCGGCAGGTTGGCGCTGGCCGCGACCGCGAACGCGAGCGCGACGAGGAACGCCACGTTCTGCCCGTTGGCGAAGATGCCGCCGATGATCGCCAGGACGCCGATCGCGATCACCGTGATCCGGGCGACCTTGACCTCGCCGTCGGGGCGGACCTCGCCGCGCTTGATGACGTTGGCGTAGATGTCGTGCGCGAACGACGCCGCCGCCGTGATCGTCAGGCCCGCGACCACTGCGAGGATCGTCGCGAACGCGACCGCGGAGATCAGGCCCAGCAGGATCTCGCCACCCAGCTCGTAGGCCAGCAGCGGCGCCGCGGAGTTGACCCCGCCCGGTGCGGCCTTGATGGCCTCGGGCCCCACGAGCGCACCGGCGCCGTACCCGAGCACGAGCGTGAACAGGTAGAAGATGCCGATCAGCCAGATCGCCCAGACCACCGAACGCCGCGCCTCCTTGGCCGACGGCACCGTGTAGAACCGCATGAGCACGTGCGGCAGCCCCGCGGTGCCGAGCACCAGGGCGAGCGCGAGCGACAGGAAGTTCAGCTGGCTCATGGCCGAGACGCCGTACTGCCGGCCCGGCTCGATGAGCGACTCACCGCCCGGGCCCGCCTTGTCGATCGCGCCCTGCAGCAGGTCGGAGAGGTTGAAGCCGAACTTCGCGAGCACCCACAGCGTCATCACCGCGGCACCCGCGATCAGCAGGATCGCCTTGATGATCTGGACCCAGGTGGTGCCCTTCATGCCGCCGACCAGGACGTACAGGATCATCAGCGCACCGACGACGGCGATCACCAGCCCCTGTGCGGCCACGCCCTCGACGCCGAGCAGCAGCGCGACGAGCCCGCCCGCGCCCGCCATCTGCGCGAGCAGGTAGAAGAACACGACGGCGAGCGTCGACAGCGCCGCGGCCATGCGGACGGGGCGCTGCTTGAGCCGGAACGACAGCACGTCGGCCATCGTGAAGCGGCCGGTGTTGCGCAGCAGCTCCGCCACCAGCAGCAGCGCGACGAGCCACGCCACCAGGAACCCGACCGAGTACAGGAAGCCGTCGTAGCCGTTCAGGGCGATCGCGCCGCAGATGCCCAGGAACGACGCGGCCGAGAGGTAGTCGCCCGCGATCGCGGTCCCGTTCTGCGGTCCCGTGAAGGACCGGCCGGCGGCGTAGTAGTCGGCCGCCGTGCTGTTGTTGCGCGACGCGCGGAACACGATCACGAGCGTGACCAGGACGAACGCACCGAAGATCGCGATGTTGACCGCGGGTGACCCGACCTGCTCCGACTCGGTGGCGGCCGCCAGGACCGCTCCCCCGGCGCTCATCGGTCCGCCCCCGGAGCCAGCTCGCCGTCCTCGATGTGCCGGCGGAGGCGGTCGGCCACCACGTCCTGCCGGTTGTTGGCCCACCGCGCGTAGATCATCGTGATCGCGAACGTCGAGACGAACTGGCCGAGACCGAACAGCAGGCCGACGGTGATGGTCCCCCACACGCGCGTCGACATGAAGTCGTGCGCGTAGTTGGCCAGCAGCACGTAGACGAAGTACCAGACCAGGAAGAGCGCGGTCATCGGGAAGACGAAGCGCCGGAACCTGCTCCGCAGGGCCTGGAACTCGTCGCTGCGCTGCACCCGTTGGTACGGGGTCTCGACCGGTTCGTCCAGAGTGTCGCTCATCCGTGCCTCCCTCGAACGGACGACGGCATCGTTGCCGTCGGCGACACGAGTGTGGCGCAGGTCACCCGGATGCGCGAGGAAGGTTTCGCTCCGTGGACCGACAGCGCAGGCGCCGCCGGTCCACGGACGGGAGCCGCTAGTGGCCCGCCTCGTGCCAGCTGGCGCCCACCCCGACGCTCACGTCGAGAGCCACGTCGAGCGCACCGCCGGGCAGCCCGGCACCCGCGGCCGCCATCTGCTCACGAACCAGCTGCTCCACCTCGTCGCGCTCCCCGGCGGCCACCTCGAGCACGAGCTCGTCGTGCACCTGCAGGAGCATCCGGGTCGTCAGCCCGCGCCGCGTGAGCTCGCGGTCCACCCCGAGCATCGCGAGCTTGATGAGGTCGGCCGCGCTGCCCTGGATGGGCGCGTTGAGCGCCATGCGCTCGGCCGCCTCACGGCGCTGACGGTTGTCGCTCGTCAGGTCGGGCAGGTAGCGGCGTCGGTCGAGGACGGTGGCGGTGAACCCCGTCGTGCGCGCCTCGTCGACGACCGTCGTGAGGTAGTCCCGCACCCCGCCGAACCGCTCGAAGTAGTCGCGCATGAGCTCGGCGGCCTCGCCCACCTCGATCCCCAGCTGCTGCGACAGCCCGTACGACGACAGGCCGTACGCCAGGCCGTACGACATCGCCTTGATCTTGGACCGCTGCGCGGACGTCACCTGATCGGTCGGCACGCCGAACACGCGCGAACCGACGTAGCTGTGCAGGTCCTCGCCCGACCGGAACGCCTCGATGAGCCCGGCGTCACCCGACAGGTGCGCCATGATCCGCATCTCGATCTGCGAGTAGTCCGCGGTCAGGAGCGTCTCGAAGCCGTCGCCCACCACGAACGCGCGCCGGATCTGCCGACCGGCCTCGGTGCGGATCGGGATGTTCTGGAGGTTCGGGTCCGCCGACGACAGACGACCGGTGGCCGCGATGGTCTGCTGGAACGTGGTGTGGATCCGCCCGTCGGCCGCGACCGAGCGCTGGAGCCCCTCGACGGTCTGCCGGAGCCGGATCGCGTCACGGTGCGCCAGCAGGTGCTCGAGGAACGGGTGCTGCGTGCGCGCGAACAGGTCGGTGAGCGCCGCGGCGTCCGTCGTGTACCCGGTCTTGATCTTCTTGGTCTTGGGCATGTCCAGCTGGTCGAACAGCACCTCCTGGAGCTGCTTGGGCGAGCCGAGGTTCACCTCGCGGCCGATGACGTCGTACGCCTCGCCCGCGGCCGTGGTCACCTGGTGGTCGAACCCGCGCTCGAGCTCGGTGAGGTAGCCCTGGTCGACCGCGATGCCCGCGGCCTCCATGCGCACCAGGACGTCCTGGAGCGGCTGCTCGACGTCGACCAGCAGGTGCCGCGCACCGCGGTCCGCGACCTCGCCGTCGAGCACGTCCACCAGGTCGCGCACGGCCGCCGCCCGGATCGCGGCCCTGCGGTCCTCGCCCGTGCCGTCGAGCTCGAGGTCGAGGGCACCCTGCCCGCCTGCGCCCGCGTCGTCCTCGCCGAGCTCGCGGTGCAGGTAGCCGATCGCGAGGTCGGGCAGGTCGTACGCGCGCCGGTCCGGCTGGCACAGGTACGCGGCGAGCTCGGTGTCGAACACGACGCCCCGCAGTGCGAGCCCGCGGCCGCCGAGCGCGTGCGCCGCGACCTTCGCCGCGTGCACGGCCTTCGGTGCCGACGGGTCCGCGAGCCACGCGGCCAGCGCCGCCTCGTCGGCCGGGCTGATCGACGCGAGGTCCAGAACGACCGCCTGGCCGTCGGCATCGGCGAGCGCCAGACCCCACGCGTCACCACCCGCCGGTGCGCCCGACCCCCGGACGTCCAGCCCGAGCACCGTCGTCGCACGTGGCGCGAGCCAGCCGGCGAGCCCGTCCGGGCCGAGCTCCGCGAGCTCGAGCGCCGCCGCGGCCACCGCGACCGCGGACGTCGTCGACTCGTCGGGCAGCATGGCGAACAGGCGGTCCCGCAGCGTCCGGAACTCGAGCTCGTCCAGGATCGTGTGCAACGCCTGCCGGTCCCAGGGCCGGGCCTCGAGGTCCTCCGGGCCGAGCGGCAGCTCGAGGTCCAGGACGAGCTGGTTCAGCCGGCGGTTGAGCTGGACCTGCGCGAGGTTCGCGCGCAGCGACTCCCCCGCCTTGCCCGTGATCCGATCGGCCGCGGCGACCACGCCGTCCAGGTCGCCGTGCTGCGTGAGCCACTTCGCCGCGGTCTTCGGGCCGACGCCGGGCACACCCGGCAGGTTGTCCGAGGTCTCGCCGACGAGCGCCGCGAGGTCGGAGTAGCGCTGGGGCGGCACGCCGTACTTCGCCTCGACCGCGGCGGGGGTCATCCGGGCCAGCTCGGAGACGCCACGGACCGGGTAGAGCACCGTCACGTCGTCGTCCACCAGCTGGAACGCGTCCCGGTCGCCCGAGCAGATCAGCACCTGCATGCCCTGCGCGGTCGCCTGGGTCGCGAGCGTCGCGATCACGTCGTCCGCCTCGTAGCGCTCCTTGGTGAGCACCGGGATGTGCAGAGGCTCGAGCACGCGGCGGATCACGTCCACCTGGCCGCGGAACGGCTCCGGCGTGGCGTCCCGCGTGCCCTTGTACGCCTCGTACTCCTCGGTGCGGAACGTGGTCCGGCCGAGGTCGAACGCGACCGCGACGTGCGTCGGCTGCTCGTCGCGCAGGAGGTTGGCGAGCATCGACGTGAAGCCGAACACCGCGTTCGTCGGCTGGCCCGACGACGTCGCGAAGTTCTCGACCGGCAGCGCGAAGAACGCGCGGTAGGCCATCGAGTGACCGTCGATGAGGAGAAGGCGGGCTGGCTGTGCGGCGCTCACGGTGCCAACCTAGCCGCCATGTCCG
>Ga0007423J48922_100137_pt1 | contig 10048 bp, 7 predicted proteins | sample Hopgra3_Rhizo_39_FD_48922 | JGI IMG/M metagenome (IMG submission 48922) | reverse complement strand
CCGGGGCCGGCTCGCCCACGGGCTCGGCCTCGACGCGCGCGTGGCGCGGCGGCACCGCGAGGCGCAGGACGTCCGCGAGCGTGCCCGCCCACCGGTCGGCGACCGCGCGGGCCAGGCGGGCCACGGCGGGCGTGAGCACCTGCTCGCCGGACACGACACGCCGCAGCGGGACCAGCGGACCGTCGTGGTCCGCCTCCTCGACGCGCTCGAGCACCCAGCCGTCGACGTCCTGTCCCCCGAACCGCACCTTGACGCGCGTGCCCGGCCGGGCGTCGTCCGCCATGGCCGCGGGCACCAGGTACTCGAACGCGCGGTCCAGGTGGGCCGGTGACAGGTCGATGCACACGCGCGCGACCGGGAGCTCCTCGGCGACCGTGACCCCGACCGCCCTGGGGCGGCGGCGTACGCGCGGCGCGGGCACGCCGTCGAGCGTCAGCTGCTCGGGCGTCGGGTCCACGGCACTCATCTCACCATCGAGCGGCCACACCGCGGCACGGCGCCGGTGCGGCTCACCCGCGGGGATCGCTCAGCGGACCGCCGCGCGGAGCTCGTCGACCCGGTCGGTGCGCTCCCACGTGAAGTCCGGCAGCTCCCGGCCGAAGTGCCCGTAGGCGGCGGTCTGCCGGTAGATCGGCCGCTGCAGCTCGAGGCGGCGGATGATCGCCGCGGGCCGCAGGTCGAAGACCTGCCGGATCGCGTCCGTGAGGACGTCGTACGTGACGACACCGGTGCCGAACGTCTCGACGTACAGGCCCACCGGGTGCGCCTTGCCGATGGCGTAGGCCACCTGCACCTCGCAGCGGCGCGCGAGCCCCGCGGCGACGACGTTCTTGGCGACCCAGCGCGTCGCGTAGGCCGCCGACCGGTCCACCTTCGACGGGTCCTTGCCCGAGAACGCGCCACCGCCGTGCCGCGCGTAGCCGCCGTACGTGTCGACGATGATCTTGCGCCCGGTCAGGCCGGCGTCACCCTGCGGGCCCCCGACGACGAACTGGCCGGTCGGGTTGACGTACAGGTCGTACGACGAGACGTCGAGGTCGACCTGCGCGAGCACGGGCTCGATCACGTGCTCGACGATCGCGGGCCGCAGCACGGTCTCGAGCGCGAGGTCGGGCTCGTGCTGCGTCGAGAGCACGAGCGCGTCCAGCCCCACCGGGCGGTCACCCTCGTAGCGGATGGTGACCTGCGTCTTGCCGTCGGGGCGCAGGCCGGGCACCTCGCCCGAGCGCCGGACCGCCGCGAGGCGCTCGGCCAGCCGGTGCGCGAGCCAGATCGGCAGCGGCATGAGCGACGGCGTCTCGTCCGACGCGTAGCCGAACATCAGGCCCTGGTCACCCGCGCCCTGCGCGTCCAGCTCGTCGTGGTCCTCCGCGTCCTGCCGCAGCTCGAGCGACTTGTCGACGCCCATCGCGATGTCGGGCGACTGCTGGCCGATCGACACCGACACGCCGCAGGACTCGCCGTCGAAGCCGATGTGCGAGGACGTGTAGCCGATCTCGCGCACCACCTGGCGGATGATCGCCGGGATCTCCACGTACGCCTCGGTCGACACCTCGCCCGCGACGTGCACCAGGCCCGTGGTGACCATGGTCTCCACCGCGACGCGCGCGCCGGGGTCCTGGTCGAGGATCGCGTCGAGGATCGCGTCGGAGATCTGGTCGCAGATCTTGTCCGGATGGCCTTCCGTCACCGACTCGGACGTGAACAGGCGCATCGGGGAGCTCATGGGCCCAGGGTAGTCGTGCGCACCGACCGCGCGGGACGTCAGCCCAGCGGCCCGGACCGCGTCCCAGACCGCATGCGCGACGTCGGCCTTGCTGCCGCGGGCCGCAGCGACGGTCCGGCCGCTCGCGTCGAGGATCGTCACGTCGTTGTCGGCCGTCCCGAACCCGAGACCGTCGCCCACCGCGTTCACGACGAGGAGGTCGGCGCCCTTGCGCCGGGCCTTGGCGCGGCCGTGCTCCAGCACGCTGCCCTCGTCGTCACCGGTCTCGGCCGCGAACCCGACGACGACCTGACCTGCGCGCAGGCGCTCGTGCGCGATCTCGGCCAGCACGTCCACGGTCTCCACGAGCGTGATCGTGGGCACCGGACCACCGGGCTGCTTCTTGATCTTCGCGTCCGCCGGGCTCACGGGCCGGTAGTCCGCCACGGCCGCGGCCATGACGACCACGTCCGCGTCCTTGCCCGCGGCGCGCACGGCGTCACGCAGCTCGGCCGCCGTGCCGACCGCGACGAGGTCGGCACCCGGAGGGGCCGCCACGGACAGGTTCGCGCCCACGAGCGTCACGCGCGCGCCGCGCTCGAGCGCGGCGGCGGCCAGCGCCACGCCCTGCCTGCCCGACGACCGGTTGCCCAGGTAGCGCACGGGGTCGAGGGGTTCACGCGTGCCCCCGGCGGACACGACGACGTGCCGGCCGGCCAGGTCCTGCTCGCGCACGGGCTGCACGAGCGCGAGCGCGGCGCGCGCGATCTCGTCCGGCTCGGGCAGCCGACCGGGGCCCGTGTCCGCACCCGTCAGGCGGCCCGACGCGGGGTCGAGCACGTGCACGCCGCGCGCCCGCAGCGTCGCGACGTTGGCGACCGTCGCCGGGTGCTCCCACATCTCGGTGTGCATCGCGGGCGCGAGCAGCACGGGAGCGCGGGTGACCAGGAGGGTGGCGGTGAGCAGGTCGTCCGCCCGGCCCGCGGCGGCGCGCGCGAGCAGGTCGGCGGTCGCGGGTGCGACGACGACGAGGTCTGCCCGCCGGCCGATCGCGACGTGCGCGACCTGGTCCACGTCCTCGAACACGTCCGTCGTGACGGGCTGCCCGGACAGCGCCTCCCAGGTCGGGCGGCCGACGAACTCGAGCGCCGCGCGGGTGGGTACGACGCGCACGTCGTGCCCCGCCTCACGCAGCAGGCGCAGCAGCAGCACCGCCTTGTACGCGGCGATCCCGCCGCTCACGCCCAGGACGATGTGCACGCCGGTCGCCCTCGTCTGGTCGGTGCCGCGTCGGTTCAGCAGAGCCGGGAGGCTCAGGCCTCCGCGACGGCCTCGGAGGTCAGCAGGCCGCGGTCGATCTCGCGCATCGCGATCGAGAGCGGCTTCTCCTGCGGACGCGTCTCGACGAGCGGGCCGACGTACTCGAGCAGGCCCTCGTTGAGCTGCGAGTAGTACGCGTTGATCTGACGCGCGCGCTTGGCCGAGTACAGCACCAGGGCGTACTTGGAGTCCGCACGCTCGAGCAGCTGGTCGATGGGCGGGTCGGTGATGCCCGTGGGGGCGGCGACGGTTCCGGACACGGAAGGACCTCCGGTCGAAGGGTGGGGTGCGAACGGGCGTTCGTCTGACTGACGGGCAGTCTACCTGTGCGGCGCGCGCGATCCGGCGCCGGACGCGCGACCGGGATCGGCGCCGCGTGCGACGTGGGTCACCCGGCGACGACGCCCATCGCCGCGACGAGCTCGTCGGTGGCGCGCTGCACGTCGTCGTTCACGATGACCTGGTCGAACTCGGACGCGGCCGCGAGCTCGACGCGCGCGGTCGCCAGCCGCCGCTCGCGCTCCTCCGCGTCCTCGGTGCCGCGCCCGACGAGGCGGCGGACCAGCTCGTCGAACGACGGCGGCGCGAGGAACACGAAGTGCGCGTCCGGCATGGTCTCCCGCACCTGACGGGCACCCTGCAGGTCGATCTCGAGCAGCGCGTGCTGACCGGCAGCGAGGCGCTGCTCGACCGGCCCGCGCGGCGTCCCGTAGCGGTTGCGACCGTGCACCACCGCCCACTCCAGCAGCTCACCGTCCGCGGCCATGCGGTCGAACTCCGCGGTGGAGACGAAGTGGTAGTGCACGCCGTCGACCTCGCCGGGCCGGGGCGACCTCGTCGTCGCCGACACCGATAGCCACACCTGCGGGTAGCGCGCCCGCACGTCCGCGGACACGGTGCCCTTGCCGACGGCGGTCGGTCCGGCGAGAACGGTCAGCCGGGCGGGCGTCGTCATGCGGGGCAGCGCTCCTCGTGCAGTGGGGTGCGATCGGGCCACCGCACCGCGCACGGCCGGATCGTCCCGGCCGCGGCGCAGCGCGACCCTATCTCAGCCGAACCGCTTGACGAGCTCGGCCACCTGGTGCGGGCCGAGGCCGCGCACGCGCCGGGTCTCGGAGATGCCGATGTCGGACATGATCGCGCGCGCCTTGACCTTGCCCACGCCGGGCAGGGACTCGAGCAGCGAGACGACCTTGAGCTTGCCGATCGTCTCGTCCTGCTGACCCTGCGTGATCACCTCGGAGAGGCTGCCCTGCGAGTACTTGAGGCGGTTCTTGACCTCAGCACGGGCCTGCCGGGCGGCGGCGGCCTTCTGCAGCGCTGCAGCGCGCTGTTCGGGAGTCAGCGGAGGGAGTGCCACGCGCGTCACCTTCTCATCCAGAGCTCGAAGCCGAACCGTCGGCCGCAGGCTTGCGGGCCGTAGTTGTGAACCTAGCGACCCCCTGGGGGTCCGGCAATGTGTACACACGCGTGCACGACTCCCGGGCGTGACGCCGCGACCTGCACGGATGGGCGGCGCCCCGGAGGACCGGCGCGCGCGGCGCGTGTCAGCCGAGCGCTGCGGCCGCCTCGTCGCCCGCCCGGCGGGCGGCGTCACGCAGTCGGGCCACGTCGGGTCCGGCCTGCAGGACGCCACGCGACGACGACGCGAGGACCTGCCCGCGCGCCGAGCCGAACACCGCCGCGAGCTCGGCCGCCCCCGCGCCCTGGGCGCCCACGCCCGGCGCCAGCAGCGGGCCGTTGACCGCCGCGAGATCCGTGCCCGTCGCGTGCGCGGCCGCGCCGACCGTGGCCCCGACCACGAGGCCGACCGACCCCAGCGGCGTCGCGCCGGCGTTGAGCCGGGCCGCGTGCGCCGCCATCGTCGCGGCCACGGTGGCACCGTCGTCCCCGACCGTCCGTGCGTGCTGGACCTCGCCGCCCTCCGGGTTCGACGTGAGGCACAGCACGAACAGGCCACGCCCCGTGGCGGCAGCGAGCTCGACCGCGGGCTGCAGCGAGCCGAACCCGAGGTACGGCGAGACCGTGAGCGCGTCTCCTGCGAGCGGCGAGCCGTCGCGCAGGAACGCGTCGGCGTACGCACCCATGGTCGAGCCGATGTCGCCGCGCTTGGCGTCGACGATCACGAGCGTGCCCGACTCGCGGCCCGCGGCGACGACCTCCTCGAGCACCGCGACCCCGCGCGAGCCGTGCCGCTCGAAGAACGCCGCCTGCGGCTTGACCGCGGCGACCCGTCCGGCCACGGCCTCGAGCACCGTGAGCGAGAACCGGCGCAGCCCGTCGACGTCGTCGGCCAGCCCCCACGACGTCAGGAGCGAGGCGTGCGGGTCGATGCCGACGCACAGCGGGCCGTGCTCCGCCATGGCCCCCGCGAGCCGCGCACCGAACGGTGCGCGGCTGGTCGGGGCGCTCACGCCGGCACGCCCGCGCGGCGGGCGGCCGTGGCCGACTCGTGCTCCTGCAGGCTCGTGACGGCGTACGGGCCCGCCTGGGCCGCCTCGATCGCCTGGACCGCGGCACCCAGCTGCTGGACCGTGGTGACCAGCGCCTTGTCCGCCGCGACCGTGGCCGCGCGGATCTCGTAGCCGTCGGCGCGCGCACCCTGGCCGGACGGGGTGTTGACCACCATGTCGACCTCGCCCGCGACGATCAGGTCCACGATCGTCGGCTCCCCCGCCGGGCCCCGGCCCGCCGAGTTCTTGCGCACGACCGTCGAGCGGATGCCGTTGCGGCGCAGCACGGCCGACGTGCCCTCGGTCGCCAGGATCTCGAAGCCCAGCTCCGTGAGGCGCTTGACCGGGAACACGATCGAGCGCTTGTCGCGGTCCGCGACCGAGATGAACGCCTTCCCACCCGAGGGCAGGCCGCCGAAGGCCGCGTCCTGCGACTTGGCGAAGGCCGTCGGGAAGTCGGCGTCGAAGCCCATGACCTCACCCGTGGAGCGCATCTCCGGGCCGAGCACGGTGTCGACCACGTGGCCCTCGCCGGTCCGGAACCGCTTGAACGGCAGCACGGCCTCCTTGACCGCGACGGGTGCCTCCAGGTCGAGCACCGACGCGTCGTCGTGCGGCAGCAGTCCCGCGGCCTTGAGCTGCGCGATCGACTTGCCGGTCATGACGTGGGCCGCGGCCTTCGCGAGCGAGACCCCGGTGGCCTTGGACACGAACGGCACGGTGCGCGAGGCCCGCGGGTTCGCCTCCAGGACGTAGAGCACGTCCGAGACCAGCGCGAACTGGATGTTGAGCAGACCCCGCACGCCCACGCCGCGAGCGATCGCCTCGGTGGACAGCCGGATGCGCTCGAGCTCGGCGAGCGAGAGCGTGACGGGCGGCAGCACGCACGCGGAGTCGCCCGAGTGGATGCCGGCCTCCTCGATGTGCTCCATGACGCCGCCCAGGAACAGCTCCTCGCCGTCGAACAGCGCGTCCACGTCGATCTCGATCGCGTCGTCCAGGAACCGGTCGATCAGCAGCGGCGAGAGCGTGCCCGCACGTCCGCCGTCGGCCGCGTTCTCGAGCGCACGCTCGACGTACTCGGTGAGCTGCACCTCGTCGTAGACGATCTCCATGCCGCGCCCGCCCAGCACGTACGACGGCCGGACCAGCACCGGGAACCCGATGCGGCGCGCGGTCTCGCGGGCACCGGCCAGCGTCGTCGCGGTGCCGAACGCGGGGGCCGGCAGGCCCGCCGCCTCGAGCACCTTGCCGAACTCGCCGCGGTCCTCCGCGGCGTCGATGGCCGCGGGCGACGTGCCGAGGATCGGCAGACCCGCGTCCTGCAGGCGCTGCGCGAGCGACAGCGGCGTCTGGCCGCCGAGCGTCACGATCACGCCCGCCACCGGTCCGGCCGCGAGCTCGGCCGAGTACACCTCGAGCACGTCCTCGAACGTGAGGGGCTCGAAGTACAGGCGGTCGGACGTGTCGTAGTCGGTCGAGACCGTCTCGGGGTTGCAGTTGACCATCACGGTCTCGTACTCACCCTTGAGCGTGAGGGCCGCGTGCACGCACGAGTAGTCGAACTCGATGCCCTGGCCGATGCGGTTCGGGCCCGAGCCCAGGATGAGGATCGCCGGACGCTCGCGCGGGCGCACCTCGGTCTCCTCGTCGTACGACGAGTAGTGGTACGGCGTGAGCGCGGCGAACTCGGCCGCGCACGTGTCGACCGTCTTGTAGACCGGGCGCAGGCCGATCGCGTGCCGCGCCGCGCGCACCGCGTCCTCCGTGGTGCCACGCAGCTGCGCGACCTGCGCGTCGGACAGGCCGTGCCGCTTGGCGCGCAGCAGCACGTCACGCGTGAGCGCGTCGGCGGCGGCCGTCGCGGCCGCGACCTCGTTGATCAGCACGACCTGGTCCAGGAACCACGGGTCGATGCCCGTGCGCTCGTGCACCGTCTCGACGCTCGCACCCGCGCGCAGCGCCTGCTGGACGTCGATCAGTCGGCCCTCGGTGGGGCGGGCGATCGACTCGACGAGCGCGTCGAGCGCCTCGCCCGTCGCGGGCTCACCGGCCCAGTGGAACACCGAGCCCTTCTTGTCGATGGACCGCATCGCCTTGCCGAGCGCCTCGGTGAAGTTGCGCCCGAGCGCCATCGCCTCGCCGACCGACTTCATCGTGGTCGTCAGCGTCGGGTCCGCCGCCGGGAACTTCTCGAACGCGAAGCGCGGGACCTTGACCACGACGTAGTCGAGCGTGGGCTCGAAGCTCGCGGGCGTCGAGCCGGTGATGTCGTTCGGGATCTCGTCGAGCGTGTACCCGACCGCGAGCTTCGCGGCGATCTTGGCGATCGGGAAGCCCGTCGCCTTGGACGCGAGCGCCGACGAGCGCGACACGCGCGGGTTCATCTCGATCACGACGACGCGCCCGGTGGACGGCTCGACCGCGAACTGGATGTTGCACCCGCCGGTGTCCACGCCGACCTCGCGGATGACCGCGATGCCGATGTCCCGCAGGTTCTGGTACTCACGGTCCGTGAGCGTGAGCGCGGGAGCGACCGTGATCGAGTCGCCCGTGTGCACGCCCACCGCGTCCACGTTCTCGATCGAGCAGACGACCACGACGTTGTCGTGCTTGTCGCGCATGAGCTCGAGCTCGTACTCCTTCCAGCCGAGGATGGACTCCTCGAGGAGCACCTCGGTGGTCGGCGAGTAGTGCAGGCCCTGCCCGACGATGCGGCGCAGGTCGGCCTCGTCGTACGCGATGCCCGAGCCCAGGCCGCCCATCGTGAACGACGGACGCACGACGACCGGGTAGCCGAGGTCCTCGACCGCGCCGAGCGCGTCCTCGATCGTGTGCACGATCGCCGAGCGCGCGGACTCGCCGCCGCACACCTCGACGACCTCCTTGAACTGCTCGCGGTCCTCACCCTTGCGGATGGCCGGGATGTTGGCGCCGATGAGCTCGACGCCGTACTCCTCGAGCACACCCGCCTCGTGCAGCGCGATCGCGGCGTTGAGCGCCGTCTGACCGCCGAGCGTCGGCAGGATCGCGTCCGGGCGCTCCTTGGCGATGATCGAGGTGAGCACCTCGGTCGTGATCGGCTCGACGTACGTGGCGTCGGCGAACTCCGGGTCGGTCATGATCGTGGCCGGGTTGGAGTTGACCAGGACGACGCGCAGTCCCTCCTCCTTGAGCACGCGGCACGCCTGCGTGCCCGAGTAGTCGAACTCGCAGGCCTGCCCGATCACGATCGGGCCGGACCCGATGACCAGGACGCTGGAGATGTCGGTGCGGCGAGGCATCAGGCGGCGCCCTTCGTGGAGTGCATGAGGTCGAGGAAGCGGTCGAACAGGTACGCGGCGTCGTGCGGGCCCGCCGCGGCCTCGGGGTGGTACTGCACGCTGAACGCGGGCAGGTCGAGCGCCTGCAGGCCCTCGACGACGTCGTCGTTGAGGTCCACGTGCGAGACGACGACGCGGCCGTAGCGGCCGTCGTCGTGCGGCGCGACGGACTCGCCGTCCAGCGGCGCGTCCACCGCGAAGCCGTGGTTGTGCGCCGTGATCTCGACCTTGCCCGTGGCCCGGTCGATCACCGGCTGGTTGACCCCGCGGTGGCCGTAGCCGAGCTTGTACGTGCCGTACCCCAGCGCACGGCCCAGCAGCTGGTTGCCGTAGCAGATCCCGAAGAACGGGATCCGGCGGTCCAGCACCTCGCGCAGCAGCTCGATCTCGTGCCGCGCGGCTCCCGGGTCGCCGGGACCGTTGGAGAAGAACACGCCGTCGGGCCGGGTCGCGAGCACGTCCTCGATGGTCGACGTGCTCGGCAGCACGTGGACCCGGATGCCGCGCTCGGCCATGCGCTGCGGCGTCATCGCCTTGATGCCCAGGTCCACCGCGGCCACCACGGCGCGCGGCTCGGCGAGCGGCGCACCGTCGGCGTCCAGCGCCTCGACCACGTAGGGCTCGCTCGTCGTGACCTCGCCCGCGAGGTCCGCACCGGCCATCGCGGGCGCGGCGAGGACGTGCTCGAGCAGCTCGGAGTCGGTCTGGTCGCCCAGCGCGTCGCCCGAGAAGATGCCCGCGCGCATCACGCCGCGCTCGCGCAGGTGACGCGTCAGCGCACGCGTGTCGACCTCGCTGATGCCGACCACGCCCTGCGCGGCCAGCTCGTCGTCGAGCGACCGGCGCGAGCGCCAGTTCGACGGCACCCGCGCGGGGTCGCGGACCACGTACCCCGCGACCCAGATGCGCTGCGACTCGTCGTCCTCGTCGTTGACGCCCGTGTTGCCGATGTGCGGCGCGGTCATGACGACGATCTGGCGGTGGTACGAGGGGTCGGTGAGGGTCTCCTGGTAGCCGGTCATGCCGGTGTTGAAGACGATCTCGCCGAGCGTGGCGCCGGTCGCGCCGTAGGACTGGCCGGTGAACGTCCGGCCGTCCTCCAGGACGAGCACGGCGCGCGTGGTGTCGGTCATGGCTTCTCCTCCGTGCCGCTCACCGCGGCGGGGACGTCAGGGATCAGGGTGAGGGCCGCCGCGACGATCGCGTCGCGGTCGGCCGCGTGGCGCGGCAGCAGGCCGGTGTCGAGG
>Ga0007423J48922_100045_pt1 | contig 10205 bp, 10 predicted proteins | sample Hopgra3_Rhizo_39_FD_48922 | JGI IMG/M metagenome (IMG submission 48922) | reverse complement strand
CGCGTCAGACCGTCACTGCTGCGGGGCAGCCGGCGGCTGCTGCTGGGGTGCGGGCAGGGTCTCCGGAGCGGGCGGGGCCGCCGGAGGGGGCGGGGTGGCAGGTGCCGGCGGGGTGGCGGGCGCGGGTGCCACCGGGGGCACCGGCGCTCCGGGGGCCTCGACGCCGGCGGGCGGCGCACCCGGCGCGGGGGCGCCGTACGGCGCGGCACCGAACGGCGCGGGCGCGGCCTGCGTCTTCGAGCGGCGCTTGACCAGCACGACGGCCAGCACCACGCCCACCACGACCAGGAGACCGACGACGAGCAGCACCACGAGCAGCACCGGGAACGAGCTGCCGCTGTCCTTGGCGACCGCCTGCATCTCGAGCGTCGTCCCCGGCTCGCCCTCCCACGTGACCGCGTTGCCGTCGATGCGGCCGTTGGCGCTCTCCACCGGGCCGGGGAAGCGGAACGTGATGGTGATCTCGGCGCCGGACAGCTGCTCGGCGTCCATGCCGGACTCCATGTCGAGCGGGAGCGAGCCGTCGACCGTGAACTTGCCGTCCTCGTGCGTGACGCTCATGGTCTCGTCGCCGAAGTCCTCGAGCGGGACGGCCTTGAGCGTGTAGGTGCGGCCGACGAACGTGTCGTCCTCGTAGGGCTCGGACGTCGCGTCGCCGTCGAAGGGGTCCTCGTCACCGACGAGGTCGTCGAAGGACGCGCCCATGGTCTCGAGCGCCGCCTTGCTGGCCGCCATGACGACCGTGCCTTCCACGGTGTCGTCCTTGTTGAACGCGACGTCCATGTCCAGCTTCATGCATCCGGAGAGGGCGAGCAGGACCATCACGGCGCCGGCCACCAGGGCGACAGGCTGGGTCAGTCTGTGTCGGGGTGTCATGTGCCCCATCCTTGCGGCACCACGCCGCCCGCGTCAGCCGAACGCCCGTCGGGTGGGTGTGCTGCGCGCCGCACCGGAGGCACAATGGCCGCGTGGCTGGGCACCGGGTGTTCTCGATGAGCGTCGCCAGCGTGTACCCGCTCTACGTCCAGAAGGTCGAGCGCAAGGGCCGCACGCAGGCCGAGGTCGACGAGGTGATCCGCTGGCTCACGGGGTACGACGACGCGGGCCTGCGCCGCGTGCTCGACGACGAGGTCGACTACGCCACGTTCTTCGAGCGGGCACCGCACCTCAACCCGAACGCCGCCCTCATCACCGGGCTCATCTGCGGGATCCGGGTCGAGGAGATCGAGGACCCGCTCATGCAGAAGATCCGCTGGCTCGACAAGCTGGTCGACGAGGTCGCCCGCGGCAAGAAGATGTCCTCGATCCTGCGCGGCTCCGCGGCGTCCTGAGGGTGCCGACGTCCGGGCCGCGCCTGGTCGGGCTCTCAGGACCTTCGTCGCGCGCCTCTCTCGAGAGGCCCTCATCCGCCCTCGGGCGACTCGGTGACGATCGAGCCGTTGAGATCGAATGAGCTCAACAAGGCCATCAATCGCTCGTTCACGGTCAGGTGGTTCGCTACCAGCCAGGCGTCGTCCGCGTCCGGCCGGCCGACGACGTCCATGCGGTGCCACTGCCCGAGATCGACGTCCTCGCCGCGCATCAGGATGTCGAACTGCTCTCCCTTGCACGCGTCGACGTGCCCGAACACCAACCCGGTGATCGACGCGCTCTCGAGTGCCCGGCGCAACCGGTCCGTGACCAGGAACGTCGGGAACGTCTCGACGATGTCCTCACCCCGCCAGGCGTCGAAGGCGAACTGGAAGTACTCGACGACCGGCGGCCACGTCGACGTGTTCAGTACGGCATCCGGTCCGAGCTCGCCGGACACCTTCGGTTCGACCCGGAACGTGGGCATGGAGTCGATCCTGCCAGCGGGTCGAGCGAGTACGCGACCACCCATCAACCGCTGTGGATGCCCGTGGGCATGACACCACTCGCCCTCGCTCGGCAGGTGTGAGCAGCGCAGGCGACTCGGCCGGAAACACGGCACCGCCGGATGCGTGGTCCACGCCGCGCGCCGCCGCACTGAGCCGCCCGAGCCGCCGCGCTCAGCTCAGGCACCGTGCATCTCCCATGATGTACATGGCGGTACGGTCCTGCCCCGCCCTCCGTACTCCGTCCTCGTCGTACTCGACCCGGGTCGCTTCGAAACTCGCCTCGTCGCTGAGCGTGCGCATGACCTGGACGATCTGCCAGAGCTCGCCTGGCTCGAGCACTGCCTCCTGGAGCGGGACCCTTCGCGCCCACGCATCGGCCGACCAGTCGTCATCTTGCGCCACGGACGGCGGGACGTCCGCAGCGACGGAGTACCACTTGCCGCCGTCGGGCACCAGGAAGACCCCGTCGACCTCGACATCGACCGGGGCTACGGGTTCGACCTTCCGAATCCGGATCGGCGACTCGCCGAGGTTCTTGACCCACACCGCACCGAGGGCGCGCGCGTGGCGCACCCCGGGGTCGGGACAGTTCAACTCCTCCCCACCGGGGCCAATCCTCAGCGACCCAGAAGGCAGCTCCGTGGAGGCGCTGCACCCCGCGCTCAGAGCCGCGATGGCGAGAACCCCCAGGACCGCGCGCAGCCGGTTGTGCCACGTTCGCGCTGTCACCGCCGGGCGACCAGCCTTCCGGTGTCGCTAGCGCTCCGATCGAAGCCCAGTCCAGCGACGCTGGATCCCCGCCCGAACGAGGTGTCCGAGCCCTCGCTGTGGATGGACCGCAGGGTCACGGCCGGCGTCGTCGAGCAGGCCAAGCGAATGACCGCGGAACGCCTTCCGAGGTCCTCGTGCGTCGGGGTTCCGCCGGCCGGCTCTGCGTCGCCCTCGCCAACCGTCGGGCGGCCATCCACCACGGGCATCTCAGCGACCTCGCCCACTGTCATTGGCCCGTCGGCGACTACGGTCACGTCGTCCCCCTCTCCGATCTGCGGGAACGCACGTACGGCGGAGGGCAAGGGATTCGAACCCTTGGGTACGGGGTCACCGCACCAACGGTTTTCAAGACCGTCGCTTTCGGCCGCTCAGCCAGCCCTCCAGCGCCGGCCTGAGCCGGCGGCGCGACGAGTCTCCCACAGCGCACGGGTGCGGGAGCGAGGTCACCACGGGGTCGCGTCGCGCTCCCACCATCGCGTCGGGAGGCCGGGCGAGACGACGACGAGCCCGAACAGCGCCCCGAGGCGCGCCAGGTGCGCGTCGTAGGTGGCCACGCCGGTGACGTCGCGGTGGGTCAGCATCGCGCCGCAGTGCAGCGCGACGTACGCGGTCGCGACCCCGCCCACGTCGGTGGCGCGGGCGATGGCCTGGTCGGAGAACCGGATCACCTCGAGCCGGCGGGCGACGTCGTGCGCCACGTCCTGCACGGCCTGGCCGCCGAGAGTGCGCGCGGTCCCGCGCAGCTCCGTGGTGCCGAGCGGCGTGGTCAGGAGCATGGGCTCGAACCGCTCGGCCCACGCGCGCCACATCTGCCCCTGGGGCGCACCGGGCAGGAACCGCGTCAGGGCAGAGCCGTCCGCGTACACGCGCGGACTCTCGACGACCCGGGGTGGCACGCGCCCCATCATGGCCCACCGGCGCGGGCGCCGGGCGTGGTCGGCTCGTCGTCGGGGACGACGAACGGCCGGCCCACCCGAAGAGGTGAACCGGCCGTCCGACGACTGCCGCGGATCAGCGGCGGCGCAGTCGCTCCATCGCGAGCTGCACCAGCGAGATCAGCGCCTGCTTGGTGGCCGCGCGCGAGCGCGCGTCCGTGTAGAGCACGGGGACGTGGGCCGGGATGGCCAGCGCCTCGCGCACGTCGTCGAGCGCGTGCTTGGCGACGCCGTCGAAGCAGTTGACGCCCACGACGAACGGGATGCCACGGCTCTCGAAGTAGTCGACCGCCGGGAAGCACTGGTCGAGACGGTCGGTGTCCACCAGCACCACGGCACCGATGGCGCCGCGGACCAGGTCGTCCCACATGAACAGGAAGCGGTCCTGGCCAGGCGTGCCGAACAGGTACAGCCACAGCGAACCCGGCAGCGCGATGCGGCCGAAGTCCATGGCGACCGTGGTGGTGGTCTTGCGGTCCGAGACGCCACCGGCGTCGTCGACGCCGACGGAGTGCTCGGTCATCGCGGCCTCGGTGTTCAGAGGCTCGATGTCCGAGATGGACCCGATGAAGGTCGTCTTGCCGACGGCGAACCCGCCGGCGACGACGATCTTGACGACGGTGGGGGCGACGGCGCCAGCGGTTCCGGCCGGTGCGGCCACCGCGGCGTCAGAGGGCGGAAATGCCATTGAGAACACTCTCCAGCACGCTCAGGGACAGGGCGGGGGACTCACCGGTGTTGACCTCGACCGGCTGAGAGGTGTGCACGCGCACGAGCTGCTGCTCGGACATGTCGGAGACGAGGATCCGCACCACGCCGAGCGGCAGGTGGAGCAGTGCGGACAGCTCGGCGACCGAGATGTAGTTGCTTGCGGCATGCTGCAGGATCGCGCGCCGCTCGGGCGGCAGACCCTGGCTCGACACAGCGTCCGGCATCGCTTCGACCAGTGCCTCGATCGGCAGGTCGGAGCGAGACGAGCGCACGCGCCCGCCGGTGACGGCGTAGGGCCGCACCGTCCGGGCGACGTACTCGATGTGCTCACTCATGGAGTAGGGCTCCTCAGACGGCAGGGGCTCGGGTGGCGCCGTCGACGGGGAGCTGGCCGCGCATCTCGGAGATGAGCTGCGGGGTCAGCGTCGCCTCGGTCCGGGACACGAGCATGGCCATCTCGTATCCGATGAGGCCGACGTCGCAGCTGGACTCGGCAACCACGGCGAGGACGGAGCCGTTCGAGACGCTCATGAGGAAGAGGAACAAGTTGTCCATCTCCATGATCGCCTGACGCACCTCCCCCGCACGCAGCTGGCGCGCCGCGCCACGGGTCAGGCTCGACATGCCGGAGACGATCGCTGCGAGCTGGTCGCCACTGGTGCGGTCCAGCTGCTCCGACATTGCCATGAGAAGACCGTCGGCCGACACCACAAGTGTGTGGCGAGTGCCGGGCACGGTCCGGACAAAGTTGTCCAGGAGCCAGCCGAAGTTGGCTGCCTCGGTGCTGAGCGCGGTCACACTTCCTCCTTGCTGGTGCAGTCGACGACTGCGGGTTCGTACGTCCCCACGGCGGGGGCGATGGTGGGGGTCACGATGTCCTCGGGGTGTCGTTCGGGCCGGCGGCCTGGCGACCGCGCGACGTTCCGGACTGGAAGCTGGACAGACGGCTCCGCAGCTCGTTCGCGTCGCGCTGGACCGGCGCCTCGGTGGACGGCTCGGCCGCGGTCTGCGGGATCGCGGTCGGCACGCGCTTGGTGAGCCGCTCGCCGGAGCTGTTGGCGGCCGGCCGGTAGGCCGAGAGCTGCGAGAGCTCCGACAGGGCCTGCTCCTGGATGTCCGACCGCAGCGCGAGCATGGCCGCCACGTTGTCGTCGAGCGTCCCGATGCGGGGCGCGACCGACGGCGGCAGCATCGGGTTCGGCACGTCGACCGCGGCCTGCGGCGCGGGCGCCGGTGCAGCGGGGCGCGAGGCGGCCCACTCGGGCGGTGCCCAGCCCGCGGCGGGCGCGGCCGCGACCGGCTCGGGCGCGGCGGGGGCGGGGGCCTCCGGCGCGGACCACTGCGGGGCGGACCACGACGGCGCCGCGGCCGGAGCCGGTGCGGCCGGCTCGGCGGGGGCCGACCACGCCGACGTGCGGACCGGCTCCGGCGCGGGCTCCACGGGAGCCGGCGACGGTGCGAACGACGCGGCAGCGGGTGCCGCGGTCTCCGCCTCGGGCTTGCGACGTCCGAACAGGCCCCACTTCTTGCGGGGACGGTCGTCCTCGGCGGCGGGCGCGGGCTGTGCGGCGGCAGGCGCCTGCATGTCGCCGAGGCCCGTGGCGCCGAAGCCACCGAACGCCGGTGCCGGAGCGGCGGACACGGCCGGGGCGACCGGCTCGGGTGCCGGCGTCGGAGCGGCGTAGGCCTGCGGCTGCGGCTCGGCGACGGGTGCCGGGCTCTCGGCGGGTGCCTCCGCGTCGGCCAGCGAGGGCCAGGCGGGCGCACCCCACGCGGGCGTCGTCTCGGCCCACTGCGGGGCGTCCGCCGGGTCCTCGGCGAGCGCCGGCACGGCGAACGACTGCTCCTGGACCGGCTCGACGGCCGGCGCCGCGTACGCCTCGACGGGCTCCTCGACCAGCACGGGCTCGACGATCGGCTCGACGAGCTGCGTCGGCGCCTCCCAGCTCGGGGGCTCCCAGGCCGGGGGCTCCCACGCGGGCACGTCCTGCGCGACCGGCTCGGCCTGCGCCTGCGCGACGGGCTCGGGCTGGTCGGTCGGCTGCTCGACGACGGGCGCGGGCTCCGCGACGGCCGCGGGCTGCTCGACGACCGGCGCCGCGGGCTCGGCCACGGTGGGCAGCGCACCCGTGTGCCACGCGCGCGCCTCGTCGAGCGTGCGCTCGAAGTCGAACGGCGCCTGCGGGTCGGGCGTCTGCGTCGGGGCGGCCCAACCGGCGTAACCGCTGTACGCGGTGTAGCTCACCGGGGCGGGCGCCGGTGCGACGGGCGACTGCGCCGCAGCCTGCTCGTCGGATGCGGGCGTCTGCGCGGCCGGCTCGGCGGGTGCGTCGTACGTCGGGACGTACGCCGCGGCCTCGTAGGCGGCCGGCGCGTCATAGGCGGTCGACTCGGGCTCGTCCACGACTGCCGCCGAGGCAGCCTGGTCGAACACCGGAGCCTCGAAGGCGGGCGCCTCGAACCACTGAGGGGCCGCGGCCGGTGCCGCGACGGTCTCCTCCGCCGGCACGTGCTGCTCGTAGCCGGACGGCTCGAACGCGGGCGCGTCGTACGCCGCGGGCTCGTCGGCCACCGGCTCGAAGGCGGCCGGCTCGTGCACGGCGGGCTCGAAGGCGGCCGGCTCGAACGGGGCGGGCTCGTAGGAGGCGGGCTCGAACGGCGCGGGCTCGTACTGCGCGGGCGCATCCACCGCGTGTGCGCCACCCAGCGGCGCACCCTGCTCGAACGCAGCGGGCTGGTAGGCCTCGGGCTCGGCCGGAGCCTGCTCGACACCACCCAGCGGAGCACCCTGCTCGAACGCGGCCGGCTGGTAGGCCTCGGGCTCAGCCGGAGCCTGCTCGACACCACCCAGCGGAGCACCCTGCTCGAACGCGGCCGGCTGGTAGGCCTCGGGCTCAGCCGGAGCCTGCTCGACACCACCCAGCGGAGCACCCTGCTCGAACGCGGCCGGCTGGTAGGCCTCGTCGGACGCACCGGAGTCCTGCTGCGGAGCCCACTGCTCCTCGTCCTCGGCGAGGCCGGGCACCACGATCGGCGCGGGCGCCTGACCGTGCGCACCGAGCGACATCCACGGCGCACGCACCTGGTCGGACCGGTTCTCGTCGCCGTCCGCGGCGAGGCCGGGGACACCGCCCTCGGCGGCCGAGCGGCCACGGAAGCCGGAGAACAGACCCGCACGCGCGGCTGGCGAGGCGGGAGCTGCGGGAGCCACGGGCTCGTCGGCGACGGGCTCGGGCGCCTGCCACGCGGACGTGCGGCCGCTGCGGCTGGGCAGGCCACCACCGGTGGACTCGAGCGCGGCGGGGCGCCAGTCGGGTGCGGCCGTCGACAGGTCGGGCGACAGCGTCGCCGCGGGGGCCTCGGGGAGGACGATGTTGTCCTCGTCGAACGTCTTGCGGGGACGTGCGGGCAGGTCGCCACCACGCGTGGGCAGCTCGCCGCCGCCTCGCGTGGGCAGGCCCACCTGCGTCACGGGGATCGCGCCGGACTCGGCCTCGCCCTCGACACGGCGGCGGCGCGGCAGGCCGAGGGCGGTCTCGCCGTCGGTCAGCGCGGTCAGGTCCACGGGCGCGACCTCGGGCGCGGCAGCGGCGTCGAGCGCCATCTCCTGCGCGACGCCCGGCGCGCCGTAGGTGTCGGTCTCGGTGCTCGCGAACAGCGTGGCGGGGAACAGCACGGTGGTGTCCGTACCCGTGCCGCCCTCGGCCTTGGCCAGGCGCACCGCGGCGCCCAGCTTCTGGGCGATGCGGCCCACCACGAACAGGCCCAGGCGCTGCGCACCCAGCGCGTCACCCGCGGCGGACGACGCGATCTTCGCGTTGGCCGCGCGGATCTCGTCCTCGGTCATGCCCAGGCCGTGGTCGCGCACGCGCACCACGACGAACTGGCCGGACACACCGGTGGTGACCGTGACGGGCGTCTCGGGCTCGGAGAACACCGTGGCGTTCTCGAGCAGCTCGGCCAGCAGGTGAGCCGCGGGCAGGGCGTTGAAGCCGAGCATGTGCGGGTCGATCTGCAGGTCGAGCTCGATCCGGTCGTACTGCTCGATCTCCGAGGACGCGGTACGGATCACGTCGGACAGCGGCATGGTGTCGCGCAGGCGACGTCCCGAGTCGATGCCGGCGAGCACCAGGAGGGACTCGGCGTTGCGACGCATCCGGGTGGCGAGGTGGTCGAGGCGGAACAGGTTCGCCAGCGTGTTCGGGTCCTCCTCGGACCGCTCGAGCGAGTCGATGAACGACAGCTGGCGGTTGAGCAGCACCTGGTCGCGCCGGGCGACGTTGACGAACATCTCCGCGATCGAGCCACGCAGCATCGCCTGCTCCTGGGCGACGCGGACGGTGGTCGCGTTCATCGAGTTGAACGCCTGGGCCAGACGGCCGACCTCGTCACGGGACGTGACCGGGATGGGGTCGAGCTGCACGTCCGGCTGCTCACCGGGGGTGGCCACCTGCTCGACGATGCGCGGCAGGCGCTCACGCACGTCGGACGCAGCGGACGTCAGGCGTCGCAGCGGGGTGACGATGCTTCGGGCGACGACGAGCGCGAGCAGCAGCGAGGCCGCGGCGGCGAGGATCGTCGCGGCGATCGTCAGGATGGCCTGGTTGCGCGCGGCCGCGGCCTCGTCGGCCGCCAGCTCCTGCGCGTGTGCGATGGACTGGCCGGCGAGCGCGACCAGCGCGGTGGTCTGCTCCTCGATGTCCGCGCCGTACTTGGCGGGGTCCACCTTGGTGACCGTGTCCGCGGTACCGGCGGACAGCAGCGTGCGCATCGCGATGAACGCCGAGCTCGGCTGGTTCGACGGCATCGTCGCGTCGAGCCCGGAGACGCGGTAGAGGGCGGCGGCCGCGTCGGCACGCATGATCTCGACCTGCTGGACGGTGTCCCCGTAGACGCCGCCGAGCGTGGGGCTGTAGCTGCCCGAGACCAGGGTCATGCCGTCGATGAGCTCGCCGACCAGTGCGGTCGAGAGCGTGGACAGCGCGAGGTAGGAGTTGACGGCGGTCGCGACGTCACGGTTCTGGAACGTCTCCGACAGCTGCGCGACGAGCTCGAGCTGGCCGTCCTCGATCGTCTCGAAGTTGGCGCGCACCGTGGAGCTCGACCCACCGCGGTTCACGGCGGTCCGGGCGTTGACGAGCGTCGTGTCGTAGTCCTCCTGCACCGAGCGGAACTGCTGCACGAGTGCGGGCGGGAACTGGCTGAGGTCGAGGTCGGCTGTGACCTTGCGAACCCGCGCGAGCGCGGCGTCCGTGGTGGCCTGCGCCTTCGCGATCGCGTCCGGGTCGGTCGTCGTCATCGACGTGACGAACTCGCCGTCGATCGCCTGCCCGAGCGGCTGGTAGGCCTCGAGGGTCTCGGTCACCTGCTGGGTGCCGCGCGCGTCCTGCCAGGCGGAGATCGAGGTCGCCGAGATGTACACACCGAGCAAGGCGAGCACGAGCATCGGGACGGCCAGAACGGCCAGCACCTTGGCCCGAATGCCAAGTCGTCGCAGCATCTCTTTTCCTTCCTCACCTGACGCGGGCCCTCGTGGTCGGGGGGTGCGACCACAGGCTGCCCGTGCGGCTACATCGGCCTCTGGACCTACGACCATTAGCCCGCCGCAGAGTTTGCCACGGACCTCACCCGGGAAGATACGGACAGATGGGGACACTCTGGCCCACCTGAACGGTCGTAAGGTGCCCGGGTGGGAGCCGTCACGATCACTCGACCGGGTGGACCGGAGGTCCTCGAGGTCGCGCTGGTGCCCGATCCGCAGCCGGGCCTGTCCGACCTCCTGGTGGAGGTCGAGGCGGCCGGGATCAACCGGGCAGACCTCCTGCAGCGGGAGGGACACTACCCCGCCCCACCTGGGACCCCGCCGTGGCCGGGGTTGGAGGTCGCCGGCGTGGTGCGTGCGGTCGGTGCGGCGGTGGGCGCCCGGGGC
>Ga0007423J48922_100146_pt1 | contig 10730 bp, 9 predicted proteins | sample Hopgra3_Rhizo_39_FD_48922 | JGI IMG/M metagenome (IMG submission 48922) | reverse complement strand
ACGAGGGCACGGCCATGCCGGGCGACGTCGGCAACGTCGGGCTCGCGGCGCACCGCACCACGTACGCCAAGCCGTTCCACCGGATCGCCGAGCTGAAGAAGGGTGACGCGATCGTGCTGCGCACCGCGACGCTCGACGGCGGCACGGGATCCGACACCTGGTACGTCTACCGCGTGACGTCGCACGAGGTCGTCACGCCGCAGCAGACCGAGGTGATCGCACCGGTGCCGGGTGAGCCCGGTGCGGTGCCGACCGAGCGGTTCCTGACGCTCACGACGTGCCACCCCATGTACTCCGCGCGCGAGCGCTACGTGGTGCACGCCGTGCTCGACTACTGGGCGCCCGTCGCCGACGGCACCCCGGCCGAGCTGCTCGAGGACGCGCCGTGACGAGCGAGGGGAGACCATGATGTACGGATGGCTCTGGCGGCACCTGCCCGGCCCCGCGGCCGTGCGTGTGCTGCAGCTCCTGCTGCTCGCCGCAGCGGTGCTCGCCGTCTGCTTCCTGTGGGTGTTCCCCGCGATCGCCCCGTACATGCCCTTCAACGACACCACGGTGGGTGACCAGTGACCCGGATCCTCGTCGTCGACAACTACGACTCGTTCGTCTACACGATCGTCGGCTACCTCAACCAGCTCGGGGCCGAGACGGTCGTCGTGCGCAACGACGCGGTGCCGCCGGCCGCCGAGCGTGCGGAGTTCGACGGCGTGCTGGTCTCCCCTGGACCTGGCACGCCGGCCGAGGCGGGCGCGAGCATGGACGTGATCCGGGACTGCGCCGCGTCGGGCACGCCGATGCTCGGCGTGTGCCTGGGTCACCAGGCCCTGGGCGAGGTGTTCGGCGGGACCGTGACGCACGCTCCCGAGCTCATGCACGGCAAGACCAGCGAGGTCGAGCACGCCGGCGAGGGTGTGCTCGAGGGCCTGCCCAGCCCGTTCACCGCGACGCGCTACCACTCGCTCGCGGTGGTCGCCGGCACGGTGTCCGACGAGCTCGAGGTCACGGCCCGCACCGGCGACGTGATCATGGGCCTGCAGCACCGGACCCTGCCGCTGTACGGCGTGCAGTTCCACCCCGAGTCGGTGCTGACCGAGGGCGGCCACCGTCTCCTGGCGAACTGGCTGCGCGTGTGCGGCGACGACGAGGCGGTCGCGCGGTCGGCCGGCCTGCACCCGCTCGTCCGCCTGTAACCCCCGAGACGCGGAACGGCCCCGCATCCCGGGTGGGGTGCGGGGCCGATCCGTGCGTGCGGTGCGGGCTCAGCCGCCCTGGTTGCCGTTGCCGTTGCCCTGGTCCGGCGGGGGCTCGGTCGGGTCGACCTGCTGCGGGCCGCGTGACACGTGCAGCAGCACGAGGTCGCCCTTCTCGAGCTCGGTGCCGCGATCCGGCTCCGACCACAGCACCTCGCCCGCGGGCCGGTCCGAGTCCTCGTCGACGCGCTGGGCCTCGAGGCCGAGCTTCGCGAGCGCCTGGACCGCCTGCTCGAACGACATGCCCACCAGGTTGTCCGGCACGATCACGGTCTCGGGCGCCACGGCGACCTCGATGGTGACGTTGGTGCCCTGTGCGACCAGACCCGCCTGACGGTCCTGGCTCAGCACCTCACCGGCGGGCTTCTCGGTGGTGGTGACCTCGCGGACGGTCGAGGTCAGCTTGAGCTCGTTGAGCTTCTTGAGCGCCTCGTCCTGCTGCATGCCCACCAGGTCCGGCAGCTCGACGTTGCCCGTGGAGACCCACAGCGTGACCGAGGTGCCCGTGTCCACGAGCTCACCCTCCGCGGGGTCGGTCTTGGTGACCTGGCCCTTGGGGAAGTTGGGGTTGTTGTCGTCCTGGCGGTCCGGGTTGACCGTGAGCTTGGCGTCCTCGAGCTCGGCCTGCGCGCGCGCCTCCGTCAGCCCCGCGACCTCGGGGACGGTCGTCGAGTCCGCACCGCTCGAGACGTAGTAGGTCACGGTCGAGCCGGGCAGGACCGGGGTGCCCTCGGCCGGGTTCGACTCGATGACCTCGCCCTCCGGCACGTCGTCCGACGCACGGGACTCGCGCTTGCCCTTGAGCTGGGCCTCCGTGAGCGCGGCCTCGGCCTGGTCCGCGGTCAGCCCCACCAGCGTGGGCACCGCGACCTGCTTGTCCTCGGGCTCGTCCTGCGAGTTCGCGACGATCAGCGCGATGATCCCCGCGACCGCGAGCACCGCGATCCCGACGAGCACCCAGATGAGCCAGGGCCGCTTGTCCTCGTCCTCGTCGTGCTCGACCGTCGCCAGCGCGGTGGTGCCCTCGACGCCCGTGGCACCCCACGGCGTCGCGGGCGGGAAGGCCTGCGTGGTCGCGACCGCGGGCGTCATGACCTGCGTGGCGTCCGCCGCGGCCACCGGCGCGACGGCCGCGCCCGCGGCGGCGAGCGGCGGCGCGCTCACGTGCGTGCCGCGCAGCACGGCTTCGAGGTCCGCGCGGTACTCGCCCGCCGAGGAGTAGCGCGAGTCGCGCTCCTTGGCCAGCGCCTTCATGGTGATGCGGTCCAGCGCCTCGGGGACGTCCGACGCGAGCGAGCTCGGCACCGGCGCGGCCTCGCGCACGTGCTGGTAGGCCACCGACACGGGGGAGTCGCCCGTGAAGGGCGGCCGGCCCGTGAGCAGCTCGAACAGCAGGCAGCCGGTCGAGTACAGGTCGGACCGCGCGTCCACGGTCTCGCCGCGGGCCTGCTCGGGGGACAGGTACTGCGCGGTGCCGATCACGGCCTGGGTCTGCGTCATCGTGGCCGCGGAGTCGGCGACCGCGCGCGCGATGCCGAAGTCCATGACCTTGACCGCGCCCGTCGGCGTGAGCATGACGTTCGCGGGCTTGATGTCGCGGTGCACGATGCCGGCGTGGTGCGAGTACTCGAGCGCCGAGAGCACACCGATGGTGATCTCGACGGCCTCCTCGATCGGCACGGCGTTGCCGTCCCGGAGGATGTCGCGGACCGTGTGCCCCTCGACGTACTCCATGACGATGAACGGCACGTGCGCGACGACGCCCGTCGGCTCCGTGAACACGTCCTCGCCCGTGTCGTACACCGCGACGATCGCCGGGTGGTTGAGCGCCGCGGCGGCCTGCGCCTCGCGGCGGAACCGGTTCTGGAACGACGGGTCACGCGCCAGGTCGGAGCGCAGGATCTTGATCGCGACCGTCCGGCCCAGGCGCGTGTCGTGCCCGATGTGCACCTCGGCCATGCCCCCGCGGCCGATGAGCTCACCGACCTCGTACCGGCCGGCGAGGATGCGGGATCCGCTGTCCACCACTAGGCGTCCTTCACTTCCGTCGTCGACCCGCGGACCTGGCGGTCCGCGGGTACATCCTGGCCGATCATCGCACCTGTCGGTACGGCAGCCCGTGAGGTCCAGGTCACGATACGGGCGTCGCCGGTGCCGCCCGTGGCGCGCGTCGTGCCCACGGACGGTGCCGCGACGACGGGCGCGGGCGCCTCGCCGTCGGCCTTGGTGAGCTGCCCCGCGAGCGCCGCACCCAGCAGCCCGCCCAGCAGCAGCACCAGGGCGAGCACGGGCCAGCCGACGCGCCCGAGCGGTCCGAGCCGCGGTCCGGACCGGTGCAGCGGCCCGCGCGACGACGCCGAGCGCGGCGGGCCCGCATCCGGGCGCCGCGGCGTGGCGGGCGGGAACGACGGCGGCTGGTCCGCGTGCGCCGCACCGTGCCGCGGGGCGTCGGCCGGTCGGGTGGGGCTCGGCGGTGCGCCCGGCGGGCGTTCGGCGGCGCGCGTCGGCCGCTGGACCAGCATCGGGACCCCGCTCGGAGGCGTGCGCGGCATGAGCCGGTCGAGCTGCTCGGCGAGCTCGGCACCCGACTGCGGCCGCTGCGCGGGGTCCTTGGACAGCAGGCTCGCCACCAGATCGGCGAGCGGCTTGGCGACCGACTTGGGCAGCGGGGGCACGGGCGAGTTCACGTGCGCGACCGCGATGTCCACCGCGGTGGGCCCGGTGAACGGGCGGTTGCCCGCCAGCGCCTCGAACGCGATGATCCCGAGCGAGTACAGGTCGGACAGCGGAGTCGCGGGACGTCCCACGGCCTGCTCGGGGGACAGGTACTGCGCGGTGCCCATGACCATGCCCGTGGCGGTCATCGTCATCTGGTTCTGCGCGAGCGAGACGCCGAAGTCCGTGATCTTCACCCGCCCGCCGCGGCCCAGCAGGATGTTGCCGGGCTTGACGTCGCGGTGCACCACGCCGGCCTCGTGCGCCGCGTGCAGACCGCGCGCGGTCTGGGCCAGGATCGGCAGGAGGCGGCGCACCGGCAGCACGGGTTCACGCTCGAGCAGGTCGGACAGCGGCTCGCCCGGCACCAGCTCGATGACCAGGTAGCCCGAACCCTCCTGCTCGCCGTAGTCGAACAGCTGCGCGATGTTGGGGTGGGACAGCGACGCCGAGTTGCGCGCCTCGGTGCGGAACCGCTCGAGGAAGCCCGCGTCGCCCGCGAACTCCGCCTTGAGCACCTTGACCGCGACCGAGCGGGCCAGCGACTCGTCGTAGCCCTCCCACACCTCACCCATGCCGCCGACGGCGATCTGCCGGACCAGGCGGTAGCGGTCCCCGAGCGCGACGCCCGCACCGGTCCTCACGAGCCCAGCACCGCCTGGATCACGGCCCGCGCGATCGGCGCCGCGACCCGGCCACCCGTCGCCTCCGAGCCCATCGCCCCGCCGTGCTCGACGATCACCGCGACCGCGACCTGCGGGTCGTCGGCCGGCGCGAACGCGGTGAACCACGCGTGCGGGGCCGCATCGCTCGAGGTCTGCGCGGTACCCGTCTTGCCCGCCACCTGCACGCCGCTGATCTGGGCGGACGTGCCGGAGCCGTCCTGCACCACGCCGATCATCATGTCCGTGAGCTGCTGCGCGGTGCCGGGCGAGACCGCGGTGGACATGAGCGACGGCTCGGTCTGCGAGACCACGCTCAGGTCGGCGGCGCGCACGCGCTCGACGACGTACGGCGTCATGAGCCGGCCGTCGTTCGCGATCGCGGCGGACACCATGGCCATCTGGAGCGGCGTCGCGGCCACGTCGAACTGCCCGATCGCGGACTGCGCGGTCTGCGGCTGGTTCGGCGCGGCCGGGAACCGGCTGTCCGCCACCGACATCGGGATCGTCAGGTCCTGGCCGAACCCGAACCGCTCGGCCTGCTCGCGCAGCGCGTCCGCGCCCAGGTCCATGCCCAGCTGCGCGAACGCGGTGTTGCAGGAGACCCGCAGCGCGTCCTTGAGCGAGATCGGGTCCGCGCCGCACCCGCCGCCGCCGAAGTTCCCGATGGTCGCGGACGTCTGCGGGAGGGTCAGGCGGTTCGGCGCCGCGAGCGTCGCGTCCTCGTCGTACGTGCCGCTCTCCAGGGCCGCCGCGGCGGTGACGAGCTTGAACGTCGAACCCGGCGGGTACGTCTCGTGCGTCGCGTTGCTGCGCAGCGGGTTGCCGTCCGCACCCGCGAGCTCGGTGTACGCCGCCGACGCCTCCGCCATGTCGTGCGACGCGAGGTCGTTGGGGTCGAACCCGGGTGTCGAGACGAGCGCAAGGATCCGGCCCGTGCTCGGCTCGATCGCCACGACCGCGCCCTGCTGGTCGCCCAGCCCCTCGAGCGCCGCCTCCTGCGCAGCGGGCAGCAGCGTGGTCTCGACCGCGGCGCCCTCGGGCTTGCGGCCCGTGATCAGGTCCCGCAGGCGCGAGAAGAACAGCTGGTCGCTGCGGCCCGTGAGCTGGTCGTTGGCGGCGCGCTCGAGCTCGGAGCTGCCGTTGACGATCGAGTAGAAGCCGGTGACCGTCGAGTACAGCTCCGCGTCGGTGTACTTGCGCTGGTAGCCGTACGGGTCGTCCACCTGGACCGACTCCGCGATCGCGTCACCCGCGACCACGATCGGGCCACGCGCGTTGCCGAACTCGCGGTACAGCGTCCGGACGTTGCGCGGGTCGGTGTTGAGGTCCTCGGCCTGCACGTACTGGACGGACGTGGCCGCGCCCATGAGGACCACGAACATCGCGAGCATGACGGTCGCGACCCGGCGCAGGGGCGTGTTCATCGTGTGCCCTCGATCCGCTGGGTCGGCTGGTCGTCGTCCGGCAGCGCGTCCTCGTCGTCCGCACGTGCGCGGGACCGCACGGCGGCGGGGGCCGGGCCGGAGTCGGCTCCGGCGTCGAGCAGCGACGCGGGGATGGGCTCGTCGTAGCGCAGGCCGCGGACCGCGGGGGCGGGGCGGCGAGCGTCGTCGGAGATGCGCAGCAGCAGCGCCACGATCATCCAGTTGGCCAGGAGGCTCGAGCCGCCGTACGCGAGGAACGGCGTGGTCAGCCCCGTGAGCGGGATGAGCCGGGTCACGCCGCCGACGACGACGAAGCACTGCCACGCGACGACGAACGCCAGACCGCCCGCGAGCAGCTTGCCGAACCCGTCCCGCACGCCGATCGCGGCGCGCATGCCGCGCTGCGTGAGGATCACGTACAGCGCGAGCAGCGCGAGCAGGCCCGTCAGGCCCAGCTCCTCGCCGAGCGACGCGACGATGAAGTCCGACTCCGCGTACGGCACCAGGTCGGGGCGGCCCTGCCCCAGGCCCGTGCCGAACATCCCGCCGCTGGCCATGCCGAACAGACCGCGGACCAGCTGGCCCGAGCCGCCGGGGTCACGGTCGAAGACCTCCGGGTCGAGCGCGTGGAGCCACACGTCGAACCGGGCACCCACGTGCGCGAACGCCGTGGCCGCGAGCACCGCGCCGCCCACGAACATCAGCAGACCCAGGACCACCCAGCTGATGCGCTCGGTGGCCAGGTAGAGCATCGCGACGAACAGGCCGAAGATCAGCAGCGACGTGCCCAGGTCACGCTCGAACACGAGCACGCCGATCGAGCCCGCCCACACGAGCAGGATCGGGCCCAGGTCCCGCGCACGCGGCAGCTGCAGGCCCAGCACCCGCGGACCGGCCAGCGCGAGCGTGTCGCGGTGCGTGACCAGGTACCCCGCGAAGAAGACCGCCAGCGCGAGCTTGGCGAACTCCGCGGGCTGCATGCCGATCGAGCCCAGGTACACCCAGATCCGCGCGCCGTTGATGGACACGCCGAGCCCCGGCACCAGGGGGAGCGCGAGCAGCCCGAGCGCGACGACCATCGCGGTGTACGTGTACCGGCGCAGCGTCCGGTGGTCCCGCAGCGCGATCAGCACGAACGCCGCGAGGGCGACCGCGATCGCCGTCCACATGAGCTGCTTGCCGGCGAACGCGTCGTCGCGGCCCTTGAGCGCGTTCGCGTGGTCGATCCGGTAGATCATGGCGAGCCCGACGCCGTTGAGCGCGATCGTCGCGGGCAGGAGGACCGGGTCCGCGTACGGCGCCCGCCACCGCAGGACCAGGTGGATGAGCACGGCCAGGGCCGTCAGGCCCGCGCCGTAGCCGAGCACGTCCGCGGGCACCTCGTCCGCCGTGCCGAGGCCGACCAGCGCGTACGCACCGATCCCGATCGCGAGGGCCACGACGAGCAGCACCAGCTCGACCCCCCGGCCGGCGCGCGCGGCGTGCGGCTCGACGGTCGCCATCAGCCGGTCACCCGCCCGTACCCGTGGGCCGGTCGGTGGGGGCGGGCGTGCGCGTCGGTGTCGGGGTGGGAGTGGGCGTGGGCGTGGGGCTGGGGGTGGGCGTCGGCGTGGGCTCGGGTGCGACCACGAGCTCGTCGACGAGCGCCCGCGCGGCCGCCAGGTCCTCGGCGTGGATCGTCTGTCCCACGCGGTCGCGCACGTACTGCGACTGGATGTCCGCCACGGCGATGCCCGTGCGCTCGGCCACGGTCGCCAGGCTCAGCGCGCCGATCGAGCCCGGAACGCCCTGGAACACGGCGACCTCGTCGCCGTCGAGACCCACGTACCACTGCGTGCGCGTCCAGGCCCACGCACCGCCCACGAGCGCGACGAGCGCGACGACGACGAGCGCCCCCGCGAGCGTGCCGCGGACCCGACGCCGCGGCGCAGGCTCGTCGGTGCCGGGCACGAGCGGCTCGTCGTCGGTGTCGCTGTCGCCCGCCCCGGCCGCCGGGTCGTCGGCGTCCGCCGCGGGCGTGACCGGACGGCCGGCGCGCTGCGCGCGGGCCGCGGCCTGCGCGAGCCCCGCCGCGCGCGCGGCCGGACCGTCGGCCGCGACCGTCGGGTCGTCGCGCGTCGTCGCGGCCGCACCCACCACCTGCGGGGCCGTGCCGGGCGCCGCACCGTCCGCGGCGTCGTCGAGGTCGACCACGTCCGCGAGCACCACGCTCACGTTGTCGCCCCCGCCGCCGCGCAGCGCGAGCTGGACCAGCCGGTCCGCGCACGCCTCGATGTCGGTCAGGTCGCGCATGGTCGTCTCGATCGTCTCGGCCGAGACGAAGCCGGACAGGCCGTCGGAGCACAGCAGCCAGCGGTCGCCGGGCCGCGCCTCGCGCACCGAGAGGTCGGGCGTCAGGTCGGTCTCGAAGTCGCCCAGCACGCGCATCACCACCGAGCGCTGCGGGTGGTGCTCCGCCTCCTCGGGCGTGATGCGGCCGATGTCCACCAGGTGCTGCACGAACGTGTGGTCGGTGGTGACCTGGGTCAGCGCGCCGTCCCGCAGCAGGTAGCCGCGCGAGTCGCCCAGGTGCACCATCGCGAGCTTGTTGCCCGTGCGCAGGATCGCGGTGACGGTGGTCCCCATGCCGGCGAGCTCGGGCTCGGCCTTGGCGCGCGCCAGGATCTCCTCGCGCGCGTCGTCCAGCGCCTGCTCGAGCTCGTCGAGCGCGTCGTCGGGGCCGTGCGCCTCGTCGTCCAGCGGTGCGAACGTCGCGACGACGACCGACGACGCGACGTCGCCGCCCGCGTGGCCGCCCATGCCGTCCGCGACCATGAGCAGGTGCGGTCCGGCGTACGCGGAGTCCTGGTTGTTGGTGCGCACCAGCCCGACGTCGGACCGTGCCGTGTACCGCAGCGCGACGGACATGGCCCTACCCCTGCAGCTCGACCACGCTGCGCCCGACGCGCACCGTGGATCCGGGGGCCAGCCTGACGGGCTGCTCGACGCGCTGCTCGCCGACGAACGTCCCGTTGGTCGAGCCGAGGTCCTCGACGTACCAGTCGCCGCCCTGCGGGTAGATGCGCGCGTGGCGCGAGCTCGAGTAGTCGTCGTCGAGCACCAGCGTGCAGCCGGGTGCGCGGCCGATCAGCACCGCCGACTGCGTGAGCGGCACGATCGTGCCCGTGAGCGGACCCTGCGTGACCACCAGGCGGGACTGGCGCGTGCCGCGTGCCGCACGCGGGCTGACCGCGGGCGTCGGCGCGGTCACGGGCGGAGCTCCGGGCGCCGCGGGTGCCGCGGGTGCGGGCTGCGGGGCCGACGAGCGGCGCTTGGTGATCCGGGTCCCGTACAGGTCGCGCCGGAGCACCGCGATCGAGGACAGCACCAGCAGCCACAGCAGGGCCAGGTAGCCCAGCCGCAGCAGGGTGACGGTCAGCTCGCTCATCGCGTCCGGCTCACCTGCTCGTGCGTCGCGCGGCTCGACGGGGCCGTGCGCGTGCTCGGCCGGCTCACTCGTCAGCGTCCGCGTCGCCGCCCGTCCAGAACAGGATGCGTGTCCGGCCGATGGTCAGGGTGTTCCCGTCCAGCAACGTCGCCGCGGGGACCTTGTGACCCTCGACGAACAGGCCGTTGGTGGATCCCATGTCGCTCGCGACGACGCCGTCGGGGTTGACCCGGATCTCCAGGTGGCGGCGGGACACGCCCGGGTCGTCGACGATGATGTCCGCCTCCGAGCCGCGGCCGATCACCGTGACGGGGCCGGTCAGCAGGTAGCGCTGCCCGTCGATGTCCAGCAGCGGGTGACGCGGGCTGGGCGCCGCGGCGGTGGCCGGTGCGACCGCGCCGCGCACCGTGGCGCTGTGCACCTCGAAGCGCCCCGCCTCGAGCTCGGTGTCCTCGGTGAAGCTCACCGTGACCGGCCCGACGAACGCGTAGCGCTGGCTGGCGGCGTAGTCCGTGACGTTCGCGGCGAACTCGTCGGCGAGCGCCTCCGCGCCCCACGCCTCGACCTGGTCGTAGTCCGGCGTGGAGAGCTCGATGGTGAACTCGTTCGGCACGACGGTGCGGTCACGGCCCACCACGGCCGCGCGCTCGTCGACCTCGCGGCGCAGCCGGCTCGCCATGTCCACGGGCTTGAGGTCGCTGCGGAAGGTCCGGGCGAACGCGTTGTTCACCGCGCGCTCGACGCCGTTCTCGAACTTGTCCAGGAATCCCATCCGCCCACCTCCTTCCGTCCGCACTCTGCCACGCACCGCACGCGCAGCACGCATGACGGCGCCGTCGGCGACGACGCGCGTCTGCTCGATGGTATCCGCGCGGCAGCCGACGGCGGCCGTGACGCACCCGTTCGGCCTCAGGGGGTCCTCACGGGGTGGTGCGGTCACCCTTCTGCTCGTCGAGCAGGTCCTTGGCCTTGTCGACCACCTGGTCGACCTTCGCGTCGGTCCCGTCGTCCGTGCGCGCCTTGAGCGCGTCGGCCGCCTTGTCGAGCGCGTCCTTGGCCTGCTCCTCGTGCCCCGAGAGCGCACCCTTGGCCTTCGCCACGAGGTCGTCGATGCCCATCGCGTCCACCTCCCGCACCGGCACGGGCCCTGCGCCGCATGCCACCGCCCAGTCTCCCGACCCCGGGCTCCCGCTGCACGCCGACCGCACGATCGTGCGGATCGTGCGCCTCCCGGCGTGCCGGGGCGGGC
>Ga0007423J48922_100148_pt1 | contig 11291 bp, 9 predicted proteins | sample Hopgra3_Rhizo_39_FD_48922 | JGI IMG/M metagenome (IMG submission 48922) | reverse complement strand
CGGACGCTGGTACTGCTGCCGTCACTCGCCCGTCACGGGCAGGAGCGGGTTCTTGCCGTCGTTCCTCGGGAGGTCCGTCGGCTCGTCGACGGGCTCCTCACCCGTGAGGTCGATCGCGTTGGGCAGCACGTAGATGTAGCCCGTGATGATGAGCTCCTGGTCACCCGCCTCGGTGGCGGGCTTGCCCTGGCTGCCCTCGGACTTCTTCTGCGACGTCCCTGTGAGGGCCGAGACCAGGAAGACCCGGGGGTTCTTCTGGTGCACGTCGTCGAGGAACTTCATGGTGTCCACGTAGGTCCCGAGCACCGTCACCGAGACGGGGATCGCCGTCAGGCCCTTGGGAATCTCGGGGCCCTTGGGCTTCTCCGGCTTCTCGGCCGAGTCGGACTCGTCGGCGGCCTCGGTCGGCTCCGCCGTGGGTGTCGATCCCGGCGCCGGCTCGGGATCCGGGATGACGAACTCCTCCGGCGTTCCGGCCGTCATCGCCGTGATCGTCACCGAGCGGCGCTCGGCGATCGCGTCGAGCCCGTCGAGGTACGTCTCGAGCTGCGCCGCCGCCGGGATCTGCTCCTGCGCCTCGGCGAGCTCGGCCTTGTAGTCGCCGAGCTTGTCGAAGTCGGCGCGCAGCTTCGTGAGCTTGAGCTGCAGGACGTCGTTGAACACCCGTGCCTGCTCGGCGTCCGCACGGGTCTCCGACGCCTTCGCGAGGTTCGGCGACACCATGAGGAACCAGGTCGCCGCGAGGAGCAGCGCCGCGGCGAAGGCCGTCCCACCGATCCATGCCTGCTTCTTGCTGCCACGCATGATCAGTCCTCCGTGCTCTCGTCGTCGCTCGCGGACGTGTCCGCGGGCGCGTCGGACTTCGTGCCGTCGAAGCGATGCGTCAGCTTCGTGTCCGAGACCTGCACGGTCGAGGAGAAGGTGTAGTACTCCTCGCCGTCACCCGCGCCGTCACCCGAGTCCTCGCTCGTCACGGCAGCCGAGGCCAACCAGGCGTCCTGGAAGCCCGGGATGGAGTTGAGCGCCTTGAGCCATGCCGCGGTCTCGGGGACCGTGACAGAACGTCCGGTGAACGCGATCTGGCCCAGGCTCGGCGCCTGGAGCGGGTCACCCGGCAGCGGAGCACCGGACATCGGCGTCGCGTAGGTCACCGTGAAGGTGTCGATGCTGGCGCCCTCGGGGAGCACAGCCGCGATCGCGTCGATGTAGTCCGACCAGATCACGTCGGTCGCCATCGCGAGCGGCAGCGCGGCCCGGTTGGCGTCGAGCGCCGACAGGACCAGCGGCACCTCGGCGTACTTCGGGTCGGCGAGCTGCTCCATGAGCGCGTCCTTGTCGGCGTTCGCCCCGTCGAGGTCGGACTGCGCGGAGGACGCCTCGAACAGCGAGAAGACCCACGCGAGCACGCACAGGGCGACCGCACCCACCAGCACGAACAGGAGCATCCGCTTGGTGCGCCGCAGCCCTCGCGCCGCACGGACCTCGGGCGGGAGCAGGTTGACCTGCGGCAGCGTCGTGCCGACGATCGAGGCACCACCCTTCGCCTTGGACTTGGTGCCTGGACGTTCCAGCAGCGCGGTCATGCGGCCACTCCGTACGCGAGTCCGACGGGGAGAGCCACGCACGACTCACGCCCGGTGATCTGGTCCCGTCGCGCCTGCTTGCCGCTGCGCAGCCCGGCGAGCGGGTCGCCGAGCGTGACGGGCAGGCGGCTGGCGCTCGACAGGTACTGCCCGAGGCCGGGCAGGTGCGAGCCGCCGCCGGTCAGGACGACGACGTCGATGCCGGCGCCGGGGTTGTTGCCGGCGTAGTACACGAACGTGTTACGCACGGACTCGACCAGGCCACGCGTCACGTGAGCCACCGCCTCCGCGGCGTCCTGGCGGTCGGGCGAGACCGCGTAGCCGATCCCGATCTCGCGCTTGAGCACCTCGGCCTCGGGGGCCGAGATGCTGCGCGCGGTCGCGAGCGCGTTGGTCACGTGCTGACCGCCGGACGGGAGCGACCGGACGAGCCGCGGCACGCCGTGTGCCGCGATGACCACGGTCGTGATGGTCGCGCCGATGTCGACGAACGCGGCGGTCGCGTTGGCGAGGTCGCCGCGGGCGAGCGCACGCAGCAGCGCGAAGGCGTTGAGGTCCACCATCTGGGGGTGCAGCCCCGCGGCCTCGGCCGCCAGCACGTTGGCGGTGACGGTGTCACGCTGCGCCGCGACCAGCAGGCCACGCGCCAGCCGGCCCTGCGGGCCGTCGATCTCAGCGGTCGGGTAGAAGTCGAGCAGCGCGTCGTCCGTGGCCATGGGGAGCATCTCGCTCACCTGGTACGGGAGCGACTCCTTGATCTGCGACAGCGGCATCCAGGGCACCTCGAGCTCACGCACCAGCACCCGCTGGTTGCCGACGCCGAGGATCACGTCCTTGGACTCGAACTTCGCCTGCGACCAGAGCTGGCGCAGGGCCGTCGCCACGGACTCGGGCTGGATGACCTCGCCGTCACGCACGGCGCCGAGCGGGACCGGCACCTCGCCGTAGCGCACCAGGGTCGGGGGGTTCTTGCCCTTCGGCCCCCCGGCGCCGAACTCGAGCTCGGCCGCGCGGACGGCGGACGTCCCGATGTCGAGGCCGATGACACGTGTGTTGGCCACGAGTGTCCCTTCATGCGGTGTCGTCGTGCGGATTCCCCTGTCGTATCGGGCGTGAACAGTCCCGACTTGAGCGGAATCGCCGATCGCTTCGCACCGCAGGGTGCCGGCCCGCGTCGGGGCCGGGACGCAGGTCAGAGCCCGCCGAGGTACCACTCCCACACGGCCTGCCCGCACACGACGCCGAACACGGCGCCGAGCAGCATCCACGGTCCGAACGGGATGCGGGACTTGCGTCCGGCGCGCTGCGCGATCACCAGGGCGATCGAGAAGACGCCCCCGAACAGGTACGCGCCGAACCACCCGAGCACGAGCGCGCCCCAGCCGAACCACCCCAGGTACAGGCCCAGCACGCCCGACAGCTTGACGTCGCCGAACCCCGTCCCCGCGGGGTAGACGAGCAGCACGACGAAGTACACCGCGAACATCACGGCTCCGCCGATCAGCGCCCGGACGAGCGCCGTCCAGTCGGCCGTGCCGCCCGGGTTCCAGCTCGCCAGCGCGAGCAGCGCCACGGCCACGGGGTAGGAGGGCAGCACGATCGCGTCCGGGAGCCGGTGGACGTCCAGGTCGATCAGGGTCAGCGCGACGCCGATCGCCACGAGGAACAGCAACGCGGGCAGCACCCACGACACGCCGGTCCACCACGCCGTGAGGCCGAAGAGCAGCGCGGTCGAGGCCTCGACGAGCGGGTACCGCGCCGCGATCGGCTCACCGCAGTCGCGGCACCGGCCGCGCAGCACCAGCCACGAGACGACGGGCACGTTGTCGCGTCCCCGGATGGCATGCCCGCAGCGCGGGCATGCCGACGGCGGGTGCACGACCGACTCTCCGCGGGGCACCCGCCAGACGACGACGTTGAGGAAGGAGCCGATCGCGAGGCCGACGACGGCGGCCAGGGCGACGAGTGCAGCGGTCATGCGCTCAGGGCGTTCCGATCTCGCGCTTGTAGACGACGTCCACGCGATAGCCCGCGTTGCCGACCGGGTCGGTCGACGGGAGGTCCACGCCGGGGATGCCGATCGGGACGTAGTTGATCGTCACGGGGTTGCGAAGGTTGACGGTCCCACCGTAGAGCTGTCCGTGGATCTGGGTGTCGTTGTTCGTGTCGATCGTGCACGGCGTGTACATGAAGACCGTGATCGGGGCGACGGCGAGGCTGCCCGAGTCACCCTTGATGTCGCCGATGCCGCCCGAGCACTCCGCCACGCCGTTCGGGTTCTTGTCCGGCACGATGATCCAGAAGTTGTGCTTGGCGCCGTCCGCCGAGGTCACGCGGAAGTTGCCGGTCGAGTAGAACGAGTTGGCGAAGATCACCAGGTCCGAGCGCAGCTGGATGTTCAGACCGTTCTCGAACTGGGTCGTCGCGCAGTTGCGTGTGTCGAACACCGTCGGCACGGACGGTCCGACGAGCGGGCCGTTGAGGTCGTAGCTCGCGCCGGCGACCCGGCACTGCGTGCCCGCGGTGTCGCGCGACGACGCCCACGAGGGCGCACCGTTCGTCGCGGCGTTCGCCCGCACCCAGGTGCGGTAGGCCGCCTGCCGGTCCCCCGAGTTGGCGAAGCCCACCCAGTCGGACGGCCGGTACACGACCTCGGGCAGACCCTTGGGGATGTACTGCGGGATCTGCGAGGAACCGACGCCCGTGCGGATCGAGCCGCCGACCTGGATCGGGCCCCACTGCGTGAGGGTCCCGGTCAGCATGATGTCCTTGCCGATCTTCACACCCGAGTTCATGCGCGCGTTCGCGGTGGCGTACAGCGAACCGCCGACGCTCTGCAGGCCCCCCGTGTGCGCCTGCGAGATCTCGACGTCCTTCTTGCTCCACAGGTTGCCCGTGATGCGGCACGCGTTGGAGATCCGGACCCCGCCGTTCGCCACGATCATGTTGCCCTTGACGGTGACGTTCGAGTTGCAGTCGACATTCCCCGAGTCCACCCACACGTCGACCGCGGTGTCGGGCAGGGCGGTCGTGACCGTGAACGAGTTGGTGGTCATGATGCTGTTCGCCGCGAAGATCGCCGCTCCACGGCCGGTGATCACCTTCGGCGTCAGCGCGACCTTGGACTGCATGGTGCGCGTCGAGCCCGGGTCCTCCTGTGCGGTGGCGGTGACCACCGCGGTCGCGGCGGTCCCGCCCGTGACCGTGCCCGCGGCGCACGTCAGCGCCTTGCCGGTCGAGTCGAAGTACGCCACCGTCGCGTAGCCGGTGACGTCCGACGGCGCCGTGCCGCCGTCCAGGACACCCGTCGCGGGCCAGCGGCACGGCGTGGACGTCTCGAGCTCGGAGTACACCGCGTCGACGATGCCCTCCGCGGTGTGCACCTCGGTGGTGCGTGCCCGGTCGTCGCCCGAGGCGCGCGTGGCGACGATGACGTTCGCGACCACGACGAGACGGCGTCGGATGGCATCGCGCATGGTTGTCGTCCTCCGGGGCGTCACGGTGCGGGGACCGGGCTGCAGGTGTCGGCCGGGTAGCCGAAGATCGTGTTGCGTCCCGTGAGCGTCGACGTGACGACCGCGGGCCGGGACTGCTCGCTCTGGTCCTCGTCCTTGACGCGCAGGGTCACGCGGATGGTCTGGGCGTTGGACGCGTTCTCCGCGTCCGACGACTCGACGAAGAAGGGCGGCCACGTGGTCGGGTCGTCCTCGTCGACCACGTCGCTCGCGGGCCGCACGATGTCGCGCGCCACGGTGCGCCACGACTCGACGCCGCCCGTGGACTGCCACGACGGCTTCCACGACCGGTACTCGAGCCGACCGAAGGGCGACGCCGCCTCGTAGACCACGCGCCACTGCACGCACTGGAACACACCGTCGGTCTGGGTGTAGACGCGCAGCGAGTAGTACGTGTCGGCGCCGGACATCGTGACGGTCTCTGCGGCCGGGTCGGAGATCACGTTGCCGGAGCGGACCTGGCGGTCGATCTGCATGAGCCCGATGCGGACCTGCTCGGTGGCCTCCGTCCGCGCCAGGTTGTCCTTGGTCTGCCGCGACATCGTGATCATGATCCCGAACACGATGATCAGCAGACCCATGAAGATCGACATCACGACCAGGAGCTCCACCAGGGTGAAGCCGGACTGGTCGTCGCTCGCGCGCCGCTCCCGGAACCTGCGCATCAGCTCACGCACCGGGCGCCGCCTTGAAGCCGGCCGACGCGCGGGCCGCACCCAGGCTCGTCGTGACGACGAACGCGGAGACGCCGGACGCCGTCTCGATCCGGTAGTGCACCGCGAGGGAGACGGCCCCCGTCTCAGCCGAGATGGAGCACCCCTCGCCCGTGCACCCGGCGGGGTCCGCCGCGGTCGCGAGCGACGACGAGGGCGTGACCGACACCGTGCCGGTGGCGGTGATCGTGCGACCGCCCCCGGTCCAGGTGACGCTGCCCGTGGAGACCGTCGTGTTCGTCGTGCCGCTCAGCGACAGCGTCGTGTAGGACGAGCCGTTCCAGTACCGGACCGTGCCCGACCGGGACGTCACCGCCGGGTTGGTGCGCTGGGACAGCCCTCGCTCGACGCGGGTCGCGTCGGTGTACGACGTCACCTGCACGAGCCCGGAGCTCGCCGCGCCGCCGGACCACGGACCCGACCCGACCTGGACGGTGCCGAGCGAGCGCGTCACCCCCGCCGCCGCGCAGCCGGGGCCGGTCAGCGTGGTGCAGCCGATCGCGGCGGCACCGGGGGCCGAGCTGAACCTGCCGCCGAACGACGAGCTGGTCGACGGCGAGATGCTGCTGAGCACGAACGTGCTGGTCCCCACCGTCAGCGACGCCGACGTCGGCGCCGCGGCGACCAGGGCCGACGACGCACAGGGCTGACCGGCCGCGATGCCCGTGGCGCACGCACGCACGGTGGTCGCGTCCACGGTCGCCCGACCGTTGGACCCGGGAGTGAGCGACATCGTCATCGCGCCGGATCCGAGCGCGAGAGAGCCCGCGGTCCCGAACGAGGTGACGGCGGCGGGGTCGACCGGTGCGGCGCCCGCCGAGCCGACGTCGTTCGACGCCTGGGTGTCGCTCTTCTGGCCGCCGGTGGTCACGCTGGGCGCGGGGTCCCCACCCGTGGTGAGCGCGCCGCCCGCGTGCAGCGCGGAGGACTCGACCGAGGTCGACTGCTGCGCGGACAGACCCACACCCGCGGTCCCCGCGCGGAGCGAGGCGACGGTCGTGGCGCTGCCCGGCAGGATCGGTGTGCTCGCATCGACGGCCGGGTCGGACGCGTGACCGCCGAACGCCGCGGTCACGGTGATCTCCGCTCCCGAGGCGCCCGCGTTCGCCGCGAACAGCGCCTGGCACGCCCCCAGGTAGGGCTGGTTGGCCGCATCACCGCAGCCACCGTCGGGCGCGTACGCGCGTGACCGCACCACGACGTGTCGCTCGTCGGCCCGATGACTGGGTCGCCACGTCGTGATCACGGTCAGCGTCAGGACGTCCGTGCCCGTGGCCGAACGCGTGACATAGGCGCGCGAGGTGAACACCACGCCGGGCGCCTCGGGGTTCCTGGTGCGCGTGAGGTTGCTCCCACCGCCCCCGGACAGCGGAGCCTTGGTGGTCTCCTGGTCCGTGCTCTGGACCAGCGGCTCGTCGATGCTCGCGTCGGCAACCGGTCGCAGGCGCGAGCCCGCGACGTTCGGGTCACCGCCGGCGGCGGTCGCGAAGCCGGAGCGCAACCCCTTGTTCAGGGTGTTCCACGGCAGGGCGCGCAGCTGCTCCATCACCTGGTTGGTGACCGCTGTCCCGAGCGTGCGCTGGCGGGTCTGCTGCGTGGACACCAGGGCCGAGGTCTGGATCGCCGCCAGCCCGAGCAGCACGCCGCCGATGATCATCATGGCGACGATCAGCTCCATCAGCGTGAAGCCGGAGTCCTCCCGGACGCCCTGGCTCTCGTCGTGCCGCACGGGACCTCCCGATCGGTGAAAGCGCTCCCACGGCACCGCGCCTGTGAGTTCCGACCTTGCATCGGCGCGGGACGCGTCCAGGTTGAGCGCCCTGTGACCAGCACTTTTGCCCGTCTCGGCGGGTGAGACGGGCAAAAGCGGCGGTACTCCAGGAAACGGGCGTCAGGACCGGATCGCCGTCGGGGTGTTCACCTCTCCGGAGTAACGGAGCGTGTACTTCGCGTTCGCCCACTTGGGGAAGTAGGGCGGCGTCGCGAACTGCAGCCGGTTGTCGTACTGGTACAGCTTGGTATAGCCGTTCTGGGTCCCACTCACCGTCTGTCCGACGATGCCGCGCCAGCGCTGGGCGATCGACCCGCGCACCATGAGCGTGCCCTTGTCGCCACCCACGTTGTACTTCTGCACGTAGAACGAGTGCTGCAGGGTCTGGATCGCGCCGGCGATCTGGATGCCCGATGCAGGGACGTTGGCGCTGAGCGACGGCTCGCGGTACCGCCGCGGCCAGCCCGAGACCTCGCCCACGCTCTCCAGCGTGCCGAGCCACTCGAACTGCGTCGTGCTGCGTGTCCGGCACGTGCCGTCGCTGTTGTACCGCGTGCACTTGCCCTGCGCCTTCATGGTGCCCTGGCGCGGGTGGAACACCTCGACCGAGTTGGTGGCGACCAGACCCAGCAGGTCGGTGCCCGTCACCGTGCCACCCGCCAGGACCAGGTCCCCGGTCGTGACGATCGACTGCGCGGCAGCGAGCGTCACCCGGCCGTTGACCACGCCCTCCGCGTAGAGGTTGCCCTCGCCGCAGTACTTCGTGGTCTCGAGCATGTTCTCGTCGGCGGTGTACGTCGACGACGCCGACGTCGGGCCCCCGGCGTGCGTCGCGCTGAACGTGCCGACCGGCAGCGTCTGGCCCGTCGGGCCACCCAGCTCGCCCCCATAGCACTGCCGTGTGGCCGAACCGGACCGGTCCACGTAGATGACCATGTCCGACGGCACTGCGACGGTCGCGCCTGCCGTCGAGTTGAGGTCGGCCAGGCTCCCGCAGGACGGCGCGGCCCCGCCCGGGATCGCCTGCGAGGTCGGAGCCTTGTTCCCGTTCACGGAGATCTTGTTCCAGACCGTCATCGTCCCGTTCGCGCGGAACAGGATGCGCGTCGAGCCGTAGTAGTGGCACCCCGGGGTGTCCGCGAAGGCCGCCGAGTTGTCCGGCAGGTAGAGCGGGTCGTGGTACTTCGGCTGGATGCCGCTGAAGTCGGCGACGCTGCCCGAGCGGAGGCACTTCGACTCCCACGTGCTGGACGACGCCGTGGCGCCCTGGCACTTGGGATCCGCGGTCCACACCTGCTTGAGGAACTTCGGCTTCTTCCCGGCGTACGACGTACCCAGGATCGTGTCGTTGGTGAACACCTCGCCGTCGAGCTCGTCACCGCCGATGAACGTGATCTCCGTACAGCCCTTGCCGGACCGCGACGGCACCGAGTGCCAGTACGACGCGGTGGGGCTGCCGTTCGCCCCGCACGCCACGATGCTCGTGCCGCCCGGACCGTAGGCCTGCTGGTTGTCCGGGTCGGCCGACTCGAAGTCCGTGTAGTACACGTAGTCCGTCGAGCCACCCTTGCCGACCGTGGTGTCGATCGTGCGGTACGTGCCGTTGACACGACCGGTCACGAAGATCTGGTACGTGCCCTGCGCGCGCTGGGACGAGTCGATCGCGTAGTGGAAGTGCGGCGCATCGGCGTTGGTCTGTCCGGGCTCCACCGGGAGCCAGCCCGCGGAGGTCGAGGGGTTCCAGCCGCACGCGTTGCTTCCCGACGCCATCGGCCCGCGCCAGGCCAGGTTCGTGCAGTCCGGGGTGTACCCGTACGCGTCGTTGCGGTTGATCCGGCTGATGAAGTCCTCGACGCCCGACTGCGCCGCTGCCATGGCCGCCGCGTAGTCCTGGTCGTGCCGCGCGAATCGCTGGCTGCTGACCGTGTAGGCGAGGCCCGTCATCGCGAGCATGCCGAGGATCATCATCGTGCCCACCACGACGACGAGGATCGAGCCGTCCTCGTCCGGGCGGCGTCGCAGGCCCCGAGCGCGTCGGCGGAAGGCCGCAGGCGACGGGTTGCGGTGACGTGCGGGGGTCATTCGTCCTCCCCAGGGCGAAGCACTGCCTGCGAGTTCGGCAGGAGGATGCGCTGGATGTACGTGGTGGGTCCGGTCGAGTTCTGGTCGTCGGAGCGCACCCTCAAGGTGAACTCGATCGAGAGCACCTGGTCGATCTGGGCGGACGTGAGCGCCCCGCCCGTCCCGGGGGTCATCGCGGCGCCGGCGTTGTCGAAGTACGTGAACAGCGGGACGGGGCCGTCGGTGCGGACGCCCTCGGCCAGGACCTTCGACGTCATGCGCGACCGGCACGCCGCGGAGGCGCCGGCCGACGTCGCGTCGCAGTAGCTGTAGCCGTTGCTGCCCGGGGTCGAGGAGTCGGGACGCTGCACGCGCTCGACGAGTCGACCGACCCCCGTGCCCGTGGCCTCGAACGCGTAGGTCACCTGCCGGGGACCGACCGTGTTCCCCGCGTTGTCGAGGTTCGCGTAGAACTTCATCGAGGTCGTCGACGCGCTGACGAACGCATCGATGTCCGAGCACACGGAGGTCGCGCAGCTGATCAGCTGGCTCGGCTTGACCGCGGTGCGGATCACCTTCGTGAGCCGCTCGGACGCGGTCCGCGTCGCGTCGATCTGGTCCTGCCGCGCGACGCTCTGCGCGTTGACCCGGTGGTAGCCGATCGCCATCGTCGTGACGGCCGCCATCAGGACCGTGAAGATCGTCATGCCGATGAGCAGCTCGGCGAGCGTGGTGCCGCTGTCGTCGCGGCGCAGACGGTTCGTCACGGCGTCGGCACCTCCACCTCGATCGTGGGCACACCGGGCCCGCCGGGCGCAACGGTGTCGTACCCGCCAGGGGGAGGGAGCGTCCCGAAGTACGCGCCGTACTGCGTGGGCCACAGCCCGGTGAGCGTCACCACGGCGCCGTCGGCGACGAGCATCCGTCCACCCGACGCACCCGCGTACTCCGACGCCACCACCGTGTAGGGCTGACCGTCCATCACCGAGTCCGCGACCAGGTCACCCGCGGTGTCGACGAAGTGGATCCGCAGCGACATCGCCCTGTCGTACGCGAAGGACGCGTTGTTGTTCAGCTTGCCGCGCTCGACCAGGCCGACGACCTTCTCCGGCTCGGGATCGCCCGTGATGTCGACGAGCCCGGCGTCGGACATCCGCGCGCTGTACATGGTCCCGGACGCACCGGGGTTGACCTGCACCACCGCGCAGCCCGACGAGTCCGTCAGGCCCGAACGCGACTCGGTGGCCGAGAACACGACCACACGCCGGCCCGGGTTCGGCTGACCGAGAGCATCGGTCACCTTCACCGCGACGTAGCCGGTCGTGCCCGCGACCTTGTCGTCCTTCTTGGGCGCGAGCGCCGCGACCGTGGTCACGGGGGCGACCGCACCCATGTCCTTCCACGTCACCTCGACCTGCACCCGCAGCGTCGGGTACTTCACCATCGCGCCGCCCTCGCACGCGGAGACGCCGTTGCCGGTGATGTTCCAGGCGCTCGTGCGCCGCACCGTGTAGGCGGTGCCGTCCACACGCAGGGGCTGGCCTGCCGTCTGACCGGTCAGCTGATGGGGGTTCACGACCACGCCCTGGTCGGCGACCGCGATCGGCGCGCCCGAGTTGCGTGTGAACTCCTCGCGGACGATGTCGAG
>Ga0007423J48922_100361_pt1 | contig 11677 bp, 4 predicted proteins | sample Hopgra3_Rhizo_39_FD_48922 | JGI IMG/M metagenome (IMG submission 48922) | reverse complement strand
CCACGCGAGCGCCGTCGGCGCCTGCGCGACCTCCGGACGCGGCGGCGGGGGCGTCCCGGTGCCCGCGGGGCCGCGCACGTCCACCACGAGCGCGCGCGCCGCCTGGTCGTGCCACCCGCGGCGCCGGCCCGAGGAGTCGAACAGCGGCGAGATCAGCACCACGAGCTGACCGACGCCGAGCGCGAGCGAGCCGGCCGCGACCACCAGACCGCGCAGGAGCACACGCGCCATGCCGATCGGGCGCCGCGTCCGCTCGTCGACGGTCCTGATGCCGAGCGCGCGCCGGCCGAGCGTCCAGCCGAGCCGACCGTGCAGCACCCACTGCACGAGCACCACGACGACGAGCGCCGCGCCGCACGCAGCGACGAGCCAGCCCGGGACGTCCGGGCCCGCGCCGTCCGCGGCCCGGCCCTGCACCGCACGCAGGCCCGCCTGCGCGGACGTGGCCAGCCACAGCCAGCCGCCCGCGAGCACGGCCACGAGGCCGTCCAGCAGCACGGCGGCCGCGCGACGGCCCAGGCCGGCCACCGGCGCCGCGGTGTTCGGTCGGTTCACCGGTTCTCCTCTCGAGCACGCCGCGCGGGCGTGACAGCGGGCTCGGGTGCGAGTCCCGCACGGTGCGCACGGCGGACCCGGCCCCCGCGCCGCAGCGACGCGATGGACAGGCGTGCGCGCACGCGGCGGCGCCACCCGACGGCGCGCCACATGGCGGCCACGGTGCGGTCCACCTCGGCCCAGTACGTCTGCACGTGCTCGGGCGCGGGCTCGCCGGGGCCGAACACCGCGCGGTCGGCCGACCGCGCGAGCGTGGTGACCTGCCCCGCGACGTCGGGGTGCCGCCGTGAGGTCGGCTGCGCGTGCGCGGCGAACGCGGCCGCGAGCGCACGCGCGGACTCGTTGCGGGTGGCGAGCGCGGGCACGGGGTGACGCAGGTCGGTCGCGGTGTCCAGCACCTCGGCCCAGCCGCCCGCCACGCGCGTCACCGCATCGCCCCGCCGTCGCCGGCGCCGGCGACGACGCGCCTTGATCGCGGCGATCACCAGGAACGGGGAGGCGAGCACCAGCAGGGGCAGCAGCACGCTCGCCGCGACGACCGCGACGGTGCGCCACAGCGCGCTCGACCCGGCCTCCTCGTCACCCGGCTCGGGTGCCGGCTGCTCGGTGTCGACGTCCGGGGGCGTCACCGAGTCCGGCGGCGGGGGCGGCGGCTGCACGACCTGCGGCTCGTCCTCGGGCTCGGTCTCCTGGTCCTTGTTGTCGGGCGTCTGCTCACGCGGCGGCGTCGCGTCGAACGGCACCCAGCCGTGCCCCTGGAACGCGATCTCCACCCACGCCTCGACGTCGTCACCCGTGACCGCCACCGGCTCGTCGGACGCGACGTCCTCCTCGGCCGGGACGAACCCGAGCACGACGCGCGCGGGCAGCCCCATCTCGCGCGCCATGAGCGCGAGCGCGGACGCGTACTGCTCGCCGTTGCCGATCATCATCTGGTCGCCCAGCAGCGTCGCGATCCGGTCGGACCCGTGCCCGGACAGGCTGAGCTGGTCACCCTCGCCGTCGCTGTAGAAGCCGTCGTCGATGAGGAACTGGGACAGCGCGCGCGCCACCTCGACCGCCTGCCCCGCGTCGCGTGCCACGTCCGCCGCGGTGGTGCCCACGACGTCGGGCACGGCCTGCATCGACGGTTGCTGCAGGTCGGCGGGCTCGGCCGTGCCGACCTCGGCGTCCTCGGGCACGCGCGGCACCACGACGTCGAGCTCGTACCGCATGCCCGCGGACAGCCCACCCGTCATCACGGCGGCGCCCGTGGCGTCGTTGTAGCGCAGCTGCGACGCACGCGACCCGAGGTCGAAGCCGCTCGCGAGGCCCACGGTGGGCAGCCACACGCCCGTGAGCGCGTCGATCGTGAACTCGACGTGCGCGGGTGCGCCCGGGACGCTCACGGGGTTCTCGCCGCCCACGCGGCGGAACTCCCCCGAGCTCTCCGCGCCGCCCGCGGCGACGTTCCACACCACGCCGTCGAAGTGGTCGAGCGTCGCCGGGCGCACGCGCGCACCCTGCGGCAGGCCCGAGACGGTGAACAGCGTCTTCTCGTCGAGCTGCTTGAGGTACTTGCGGTACGCGGACAGCGGGCTCGCGTAGTCGCGGGGGTCGAACGGCGGGGTCAGCACGTCGCGCAGCACGAACCGCGGCTCGTCGGCGACCACCGCGGGCGCTCCGGCGGCACCCGCACCGAGCGCGACCGCGACGAGCGCGCCCGCGGCCACGAACCTGCGGGCCCGCAAGGTCCCCGCGCGCCAGGCCGCCCAGCCCAGCAGCACGACGACCGTCACCAGACCCGTGACGAGCGGCGGCACGGTGGGGTTCGCGGTGCCGAGCAGGATCACGACGACGAGCACGGCCACGGGGATGACGGCGGCGGCCGACGCCGCGGCACCGCGCAGGCGCGTCGCGGTCGCGACCGCACCGAGCGACCCGACGAACGCGAGCAGCAGCGCGGCCACCAGCACGGTGCCGGACCGGCCCAGCGGGGGCTGCAGCGTCACCACCTGCGCCCACGACGTGACCGCACCGCGCGCGAGCGCCACGAACGTCTGCGCGCTCGGCACCACGCCCGCGAGCGTCGTCGTCGGCGCGGCGAGCGCGCCGCCCGCGAGCACGTACACCGCGACGGCCGACGCGACGACGCCCAGCGCCGACCAGCGGCGCCACGCCGCGACCAGCGCGAGCCCCGAGCCGAGCAGCAGGCCGCCCGCGATCGCGGGCAGCGCGACCGTGCCGCCGTACACGTCGAGCAGCGGGTACAGCACGAGCGCCAGGACGCCGACGAGCACGACCGCGTCGACGACGGCGCGCGCGAACGGCCGTGCGGGAGGTGCCGGGCTCACGAGACCACGCGCCGCAGCAGCCGGGGCAGGTCGTCGAGCGCGCCGAGCGTGCCGAGCGTGAGCAGCCCCTGCGTCCGCACGCTCACGTCCGCGCCCAGGTCGCACCGCACGACGAGCGTGCGCGTGCCCGCCGGGAGGTGTCGCGCGCCGAGGCGGAGATCGGTGTCGCTCGGCGCCGAACCCGTGACCAGCACGGCCACCGAGCACTGCGGAGCCTCGCGCACGATCCGGCGGCCGAGCAGCGTGACGCCGGCACCCGAGGGCGACATCTCGACGCCCGCGCAGTCGTCCAGCAGCACGGGCGGCGTGGTCACGCGCAGCGAACCCGCGCCCGCGAGCACCTCGAGGTCGCGCTCGTCGCGCAGCGTCTGGACGCCGATCGAGGCGATGGTCGAGACCGCGAGCTCGAACTCGTCGTCGTCGGCGTAGTCAGCGGGGTCGGTCGCGAGCGCCAGGACGGTCTGCGTGCGGCGCGTGTCCTCGAACTGCTTGACCATGAGCTGCCCGCGGCGCGCGGTCGTGCGCCAGTGGATGTACCGCCGGTCGTCGCCCGCGACGTAGTCGCGCAGCGCGTGGAAGGACATGTCGGAGTCGGACAGGTCGCGCGTGGCCTGGCCCTCGAGGTCCCGCAGCAGGCCCGCGCTCGCGCCGCCCAGCGCGACGAGCGCCGGGTGCACGTACAGGTCCACGGGTCGCGTCCACAGCACCGCGCGCCGCGCGATCCCGAGGGGGTCGCCACGCACCGACCGGACGGGGCCGACGACGACGACCGCACGGCGCGCGGTCGGGATGGCGAACAGCTCGTCGTGCGCGGCACCGGGTGCGAGCGACGGCACGCCGAGCTCGGCCAGCCCCGCCCCGACCGGCAGCTCGAGACGCGACGGCAGCGAGCGCCGGCGCGCGGCGTTGCGGATCTCGAGGCGGCCGACCGCGCGCTCCCCGATCTTCACGCGGTTGTCGGCCATGTCGAGCGTGACCGCGTACCGGGCGCGCCCGAGCGTCATCACGAGCGACAGCAGCACCACCGCGGCCGCGCCGGCGCCGAGCGCGGCGAGCTCGACCCAGCCGAGCAGCCGGCCGAGCACCAGGCCGACGGCCGCGACGAACGCGGTCCCCCAGCCGAGGGCCGAGATCCGCACGTCAGGCCGCCCGCAGCGCCGGCGGTGCGACCTGGTCGAGCAGGCGGGCCAGCACGTCCGTCGCGGTCACCCCGGCGAACTCCGCCTCCGCGTCGAGCACCAGACGGTGGGCCAGCACGGGCTGGGCGAGGTCCTTGACGTCGTCCGGCAGCACGTACTCGCGGCCCTGCGAGGCCGCCCACACCTTGGCGCACCGCACCAGCGCGAGACCGCCGCGCACGCTCGCGCCGAGCGCGGTCTGCGAGTCGTCACGCGTCGCCTCGGTGATGCGCGCGACGTAGTCGAGCACCACGGGGTCGATGTGCACCGTCTGGGCGAGGTCGGCCATGGTGCCGACCGCCTCGGTGGTGATGCGTGCCGTCAGGCCGAGCGTGCGGTCCTTGGCACCCGCGAGGATCTCGATCGCCGACGCGCGGTCCGGGTAGCCCAGGCTCGTCTTGATGATGAACCGGTCCAGCTGCGCCTCCGGCAGCCGGTACGTGCCCGCCTGCTCGATCGGGTTCTGCGTCGCGATGACCATGAACGGACGGCCCGCGGAGTGGCTCACGCCGTCGACCGTGACGTTGCCCTCCTCCATGACCTCGAGCAGCGCGGCCTGGGTCTTGGGCGAGGCGCGGTTGATCTCGTCCGCGAGCACCACCGAGGCGAAGATCGGCCCGGGGTGGAACTCGAAGCGACCCGTCCCCTGGTCGTAGATCGTCACGCCCGTCACGTCGGACGGCAGCAGGTCCGGCGTGAACTGGATGCGGTGGTGCGTGCCCTGCACGGTCGCCGCGAGCGCCTTGGCCAGCGACGTCTTGCCCGTGCCCGGTGCGTCCTCGAGCAGCAGGTGCCCCTCGGCGACCATCGCCGTGAGCGCGAGCCGCACGGTCGCCTCCTTGCCCAGCAGCGCGCGGCCGACGTTGTCCACCAGTGCCGTGAACGTCTCCGCGAACCAGGTGCTCTGCTCGGGCGTCATGTGCTGCTCTCCGTGGGTCGTCCGTCGGGGGTGGGTGTCGTGCGCGTGCGTGCGGCGCGGGTGCCGAGTGTGGCCGACCGGGTGCGCCGCCCGGGCTCGCGACGCGCCGCACGGCGCGTCATGCGCCACGCCGTCGTCGGGAGCGCCGCGACGCCCACGTCCGCCGCACCGCCACCCGAGGCGGGCGGATCGGGCGGCGGGGTCGGCTGGTACGTCACGTCGGGTGCGTTCACGGTCGCCGACGAGCCGCGGTCGTTGTACGCGACGACCGAGAACCGGAACGTGTGGTCCTCGTCGGCGTCGACGCCCAAGGACCCGAACGACCGGGAGACCGGGTCGTGGCTGCCCGTGTCGGTGCACTGCGCCTTGCGGTCGTCGACACGCCAGCAGTACTCGTACCGCACGGGCAGGCCGCCCAGGTAGGTCGGCTCGCCCCAGTCGGCCGTCAGGACGTTCCCGGCGTCGCCCGTCGCCAGCGTGAGCGTGGGCGACGTCGGCTCGGACGGCTTCTCGCCGTAGCCGATGTCCTTCACCTGGCTCGCCTCGGACTGGCCGATGCTCGTGATCGCGCGCACCCGCAGCGTGAACGTCGTCCCGTCGGGGCGGATGTCCCAGTCGGTCACCGTCACGTTGTCCGAGGTCCCGGTCGTCGGTATCCAGTTCGTGTCGTCGCCGCGCCGCGTCGAGAGCTTGTACTCGTACCGCAGGTCCGCCCCGCCCCCGCTGGACACGGCATCCCACGAGACCGCGACCGTCTGCGGATGGCTCGCATCCGCGGGCGCGGTCTTCTCGATCTTCAGACCCTGCGGCTGGCCCGGCGGGGTCGTCGGCGTGGCCGAGACGGGACCGCTCCGGTCGCTGCTGCCCGCGTCGTTGGTCGCCATCACCGTGTAGCGATGCTCGCTGCCGCCCGCCAGCCCGGAGTGCCAGAACCACGTGCTCTGCCCGGAGTAGACCTCCGTCCCGCCGTCGAACACCGTGTAGCGCACGGGGTTGGGCGAGCCGTTGCGGTCCACGGCGTTCCAGGACAGTCGCACCTCGCCCGCGCCGGCCGGCGCGTCCGCGGACAGCCCGCCCGGCGTCAGGGGCACGCCGTACGTGAGGGCGGTCTTCTCGGCGTACGGGCCCCAGCCCGTGATGTTCTTCGCGCGGACGCGGAACGTGTACTCGACGCCGTTCTCGGCCTTCCGGAACGTGAACGAGTTGGGTCCGGTCGGGCCGAACGTGCCACCACCCGGGCCGTCGACGACGATCTGGTACTCGGACACGGGGTCGCCGTTGTTCGCGGCGTCGCTCCACGTCACGTCGATCTGCCCACCCGTGGCGGTGTTCGCGCGCCGCGCCTGCAGGTCGCCCGGGGCCCCGGGCGGCGCCGCGGGGTACTGCTCGCTGCTGCGCGTCGTCGGACCGCCCGTCGGCAGGTCGTTGAACGGCTGCACCGAGATGCTGTAGCGCTTGCCGTTCGTCAGCCCCGTGAACGTCCAGGACGTCACGTTGCGCGTGACCACCGACGTGACGCCCGCCTCGGCCGGCAGCAGCTTGATGACGTACTCGCGGATGGGCGTGCCGTTCGACGGCGGCACGTCCCAGGACCAGGTCAGCGAACCGTCGCCGCGGCCGTCGAACCGGATCGAGCCGACCGCGTCCGGCACGGCGTCCGGGATCGCCTGGCTGGACGCGACGCTCTCGTCGGACCAGCCCACGCCGTTCTGCGCGGCGACCGTGAACGTCACGGCCTTGCCGTTGGGCAGCCCGGTGAAGTCGCACGTCGTCGTCGCGCACTGCGCCTGCTGGCCCGACGACGCGGTGAGCCGGTAGCCCGTGATCTTGCTCCCGCGGTTGTTGGGCGCGTCCCAGCGCAGCCGGACCACGCCGTCCCCGGTCTCGACCACCTGCGGCCGCCCGGGCGCGTCCGGGCGGCCCTGCACGGTCAGCGCGATGCGCCCCTCGACCACGCGGTCCGGGTCGCCCGTGGCGTCCTGCACGCGGTACCGGACCTGCATCGAGCCGATGAAGCCCATCGCGGGGGTCACGGTGACGCTCGAGGCGCTGGACGTCGCGGTCCCGGCACCGGGCGTCAGCACCGAGGCGCCGATCACGCGCAGCGGCGTCGGTGCGAACGGGTTGAACGCGCCCTCGAGCACGTCGAGGGTCACGGGCTCACCCTCGACGGCGTCCGGGACCGTGCGGTCCAGCACGCGCGCCGTCTCGCGGTTGGAGGCCGTGACGCGCAACGGCAGCTGCACGTCGAGCCGACCGGACTTGCCGAACCCGATGCGCAGCTCGATCAGCCCGCGCGTGTCCTTGCGCGCCGTCTGCTCGGCCGCGACGTAGAGCACCGACCCCTCGATGGACACGATGAACCCTGCGGGGATCGCGGACGTGATCTGGTAGGAGTACCGGCCCTCCTCGGGCGTGGTGCCCTCGGGCGTCGTCGTGATCTTGCGCAGGTCGATGTCGTTCGCGGGCTCACCGGGCCCCACCGTGATCTCCGAGGGCGCGAACGTCGGGGGGTGGTCCTCGACGGCCAGGACCTCGATCGGGAACGTGAGGAACGACGTGCGCGCGGTCGTGTCGTTCGCATCCGTCGCGTCCGTCACGGGCAGCGTCACCGACGCCTGACCCGCGAAGTCCTCGTCGGACACGAACGTCAGGCTCTCGCCGCCCTCGCTGACCTTGACCGTGCCGCGCGTCGCGGTCACCTCGAGCGGGTTCGCGACCGTCGGCCGGCGGCCCTGGGCGACCTGCACCTGCTCGTCGAGCGAGATCACCAGCTCCTCACCCGAGGAGACGCGCAGGTCGGGTGCGCCCGGACGCGGGGTCGGGCGGATGAACCCGAGCGGCGGCACGGTGACGAACGCGTAGGACGTCGCGTTCTCCGGGTCGCGCACGTTGCTGACCTCGAACGGCAGCGTCTGCGTCTGGTCCGTCAGCGTCACGACGACCATCTGCTGGTCGTTGACCCGGGCGACCCCGGCGACCGAGTCCGGGACCGTGACGCGCAGGTCGGACGGCGGGCCGGAGGGGTTCTGCGTGGTCTCCAGGACGTCGACCGCCACCTCGGTCAGCCCGAACGTCTCGATCGCGGGCACGATCACGTCCTCGGCGATCGGCGGGAGCACGGGCGCGTCCTCGTCGACCTTCACGGTGAGCACCGCGTGGTCGCGTCCGCCGCGTGAGTTGGTCGCGGCGTAGCCGATCTGCAGCACCGCCTCCTGCTCGGGCGCCGTGACCGCGATGCGCCGGCCGCGCACCTGCGCGGCGACGCCCTCCTCCATGCTGAGCGTGGGCTCGAGCTCGAGGTCGTCCCCCGAGGAGTCGACGTCGTTCGCCAGGACCCGGACCTCGACACGCTCACCCGGGCGGATCGTGACCTCGTCGTCGCGCGCGACCACCTGCGCCGCGTCCAGCGGACGCGGGCTCACGCCCACGCGCACGGTCGCCACGGCCCGCTGCCCGACCCAGTCCTCGACCGCGTACTGGAACTCGACGGTCCCGGCGCCGGCCACGTCCGCCTGGTACTCGAGCCAGTCCGCACCGACCTGCGTCACGAGTCCCTCGGCCGGAGCGCTCGCGAGCCCGAGCAGCGCGACGCCGTCGCCGTCCGCGTCGATGCCGACCAGCGGCACCTCGATGCGCACCTTCTCCCCCGCGAACACGCGGGCCTGCAGGTCCCGCGGACGCGGCAGCGGCTTGTTCGACGCATCGGACTCGTGCACGCGCACGGTCACCGTCCCGGACGCCTCGTTGCCCGTCGAGTCCTCGACGACGAACGTGGCGCGCGCGGTCAGCGGTCGCGCGGGCGCCTGGTAGCGCAGCACGTCACCCGAGACGAACAGCAGCCCCTCGTCGGCCGCGAGCCCCACCGCGAGCTGACGTTTGAGCGTGAGCGTGTCCCCGTCGGGGTCGTACGCGGACTCGAGGACCGGGATGGTCACCACCCCGCCGGCGCGCACGGTGACCTCGACGTTCTCGACGACCGGTGGCTGGGTCGAGGCCGACGGCGGGAGCGGCTGCACCACGATCTGCCCGGTCGCGCTCGCATGGCCGTTCGAGACCACGTACGGCAGCACGACGGCGTGGTCGAGCGTGCGCTCGGACCGGACCTGGACCAGCTGGTGGTCGAGCACCGCGATGCTCAGCCCCGCGGCGTCGCTCGTGTCCACGGACTGCAGGACGAGCACACCGCCCGCGGGGTCGCTGTCGTTCGCGAGCGGGTTGATGGTCACCTCGCCGCCCGTGGGCAGGAACGCGCGGTCCCGCACGGCCACCGGCGGCTGCGCCTCCTCGGGCCACGCCTGTACGTCGATGCGGGCGAGTCCCGTGGCCTGCTGCGTGCCCGAGACCACCAGGAACGGCACGTAGTACGTCGCGACGCGCGGCGCGCTGAACGTGAACGTCCCCGCGTCGAGGTCGGGCGTCACCGTCGCGCCCGGGACGTCGTCGACCGCGGCGAGGCTCGACGGCTCGGACCCCGACGTGCGCACGGCCGCGAGCGGCTCGAGCGCGACCGTCTGGTCGACGTACGTCACCGCGTGCACGGGGTCGATCACGGGCGGCACCGAGCCCGCGGGCCGCACGTCCACCTCGAGGCGGCCCTCGGTCGGTTCGTCGTCGGAGCCGTCCGAGACCAGGACCGTGACGATCGTGCGGCCGAGCTCGGCACCGTCCGCGCGGAACGTCACCGTGCCGTCCTGGCGGAACCGCACCGTGCCGGACACCGAGTCCGTCGACGCGTCCACCAGCAGCAGGTCGTCGCCGTCGGGGTCGTGGAAGTTGGACAGCACGTCGTACCGCGCCTGCCCGCCCTGCTCCACCTGGAGCGTGCCCACGCGGTCCTGCACGGGCGGGGCGTTGGTGCCGTCACCGTGCACCGAGAGCGTCACGGTCGCGGTCGACGGCGTGGACGTCGCGCGACCGTCGTCGATCGTGTACGTGAACGTCTCGGTGCCGGAGGCGCCCGGCGCCACCTCGACCTGGAGCGAGCGTCCGCCGTAGATCGTCTCGACCTTGCCGAAGCTGCGCGGGAGCTGGTCGAACGTGCGGACCGCGAGGATGCCGCAGTCGGACGACGAGTCGTTCGCCACCACCGGCAGGACCGTCGTGCGCCCGGGCCGCACGCCGAACTCGTCGCTCGTCGCGACCGGGTTCGCGGAGTCGGACGAGCACTCCTCGACGAGCTCCTGCGTGGTCGTCGTCTGGTCGGACGTCGTGTCGTCCTGCTCCGGGTCCTCCTTCTGCTGGATGTCCTCCCAGTTGAGGACGCGGAGCTTGGTGTCCTCCTGCGGCTCCCACACGCGGCCGCGCAGCGTGTCGTTGAGGACCACCATCGACCGGTTCACGCGGAAGACCAGGTCGTCCTGCGCGGACATCTCCTCGAGCGCCTCGACCTGCGGGGCCTCGCCCTCGCACAGCCGCTGGTAGGACCCCACCGCGGACGCCCAGGCGCCGTGCGCGCACGAGTCGACCTGCACGGGTGCGGCCGGCATGCCCGAACCCTGCGTCGGGTGCTCGATCACGTCGCCGCCGTCGAGCGGGACCTCGAGCAGCGCGGTGCTGCTCGCCACCAGGACGCGCGACGAGTCCGGGCCGGGCTGCTGGAGCACCAGGTCCTGACCCTCGACCTCGATGTCGCGGTCGCGCGTGACCACCGTGCTTCCCCGCAGACCCACCGGCTCGTCGCCCACCACCGTCAGCTGGTCGAGCGCCCCCGGGCTGAACGAGCCGTCGGCCGAGGTCCGTCCCGCACCCGCGGTCACGTCCACCTGCGTCACGGCGCCCTTCGCGTCCACCGCGTGCACCACGCCGTCGCGCCCGACGACCGCGCGTCCGTCCTCGCCGAGCGCGACGTCGGGGTCGTCCTCGGTGGGCCGCAGCCCGCCGAGCTCGGCCAGCGTGCGCACGAACAGGTCGCCGTCGGTGTCGACGACCGCGAGCACGCCCGCGGCCATCGAGGCCGGTCCGCCGGGCAGGTCGGTGGGCTGCACGCCGGGCACGCTGACCTTGGTGGTCATCGCGACCGACGCGGGGTCGACCACGGAGACCGCCCCGGACTCGACCACGACGACCGCACCCTCGTCCTGCAGCACGTCGAACGTCGACGAGGTCGTGACCAGGCCGGCGTTCAGCTCGTCGACCTGCACGTTGTACCGGCCGACCTTCTGCGCCTGCGTCGCCGTGAGCCACACCGCGCCGTCGTTGAGCTCGACCTGCGCGAGCGGGAAGCCGGGGTTGAGCAGCGCGAGCACCGCGACGACCGCGGGCACCGTGACCACCGCGGCCGTCGTCGTGGCGCGGCGTCGCACCGTGTCCGTGATCATGCGCACGCCTCCGCGGGCTGAGCGGTCGCGCGGCCGTCGGACCGCACGATCGACACCTCGATGCAGACCTCGTCCCCCGCCCGGGCCGCCGGGATGGTCACCGCGGGCTCCTCGATCCGCTCGATCTCGGGCTCGCCCGTGACCTGGAGCACGGACCACAGGTACGCGTCGTCGGGCTGCGGGTCGGGGTTGACCCAGGTGAACCGCACCGAGCCGTCCTGCGCGCGCTCGCCCTTGAGCGTGTGCGGTGCGGGCACCACGGCCTGGTGCGTGACGGGCTCCTGAGCGAAGTCGGTGTCGCCCGGGCGCGGCTCGTCCCGCCCGGAGGTCGCGGCGGTCGCGATCGCGACGATCGCGGCGAGCACCACGGCG
>Ga0007423J48922_100334_pt1 | contig 11830 bp, 13 predicted proteins | sample Hopgra3_Rhizo_39_FD_48922 | JGI IMG/M metagenome (IMG submission 48922) | reverse complement strand
CCGTGCAGGGCGACCAGGTCGCCGTCCCCGCCGCGCTGCTCGACGGCCTGGTGCCCGGCGACGTCCGGACGTTCCAGGTGGCCGTCACCAACGACGCGCACGGCCGCCAGACCGTGGTCTCACGGATCGAGTGGCTCGCGCCCGTGGTGGGCGAGCCGTTCGCGCAGGAGCCGCTGGTCGAGGTCGTCGGGCTGCCCGGGCTGCTCGAGCCCGGCGCACGGGCCGCGGCGACCGTGCGCGTGCTCGCGCCCGAGGACTGGAGCCAGGCGAACGCGGGCCGGTCCGGCCGGCTCGTCGTCACGTTCACCGGCACGCAGTCCTGACGGCGCGGCGCGGTCCGGGCGCCGGGCTCGGTCCGCTGCGCCCGTCCCCCGCCCGGGCGGTCAGCCGACCCAGGCGGGTGCGCCGTCGAGCGCGCGGTCGAACGCCGCGGCCCACGCCGCGGGCGTCGCGGGGATGCCGTCGCACCACGCGACCGGCACGCCCAGGCCCAGCACGGCACCCGGCTCGGCGGTGTCGAACAGGCCGCGCACCGCGAGCGCGTCGAACGGGCCGACGGACGCGAGCCACGCCGCGACGTCGGACGTGCGTGTCCGCGCGTCGACGACGGCCCAGGTCTGGTCCGCGGCGAACGCGTGCCGCAGCTCGGACCCCGCGGCGCGCTCGTCGGCACCCTCGCCGACCGCGAGCGCGACCACCCAGGCGTGCGGAGCCTTGCGGGACGCCGCGCGCCACGCGTGCGCGGCCGTGACGTCCGAGGGCTGCTGGCGCGACCCGCGACCGCGCGGGCCGGGCGGACGCGAGCCCGGCGCACCCGCGGTGACCACCGCGTCGGTGGGCAGGCCCAGCCGGTCCGCGAGCAGCGCGGCCGTGGTGTCCACGGCCCCGGCCGCACCCGCGACCACGATCACCGAGCCGGGCTCACGCGGGGGCTGCTGCGCGGTGGGCAGCTCGGCCACCAGGGCCGCGAGCGAACCCGGTGCGCGCGCGAGCAGCACATCCGGCACCCCGAGCGCCCCGAGGCGCTGCGTGAGCGCGTCGGCCAGCGGCGCGGGCTGCGGCGGCAGCACCACCGTGGGCATGGCGTCGGCGGGCGCGGTCGGCGCCGGGCTCGGCACCGACGTGGCCGACGCGCGCTCGGCCGCGAGCGCACGGACCTGGGCCAGCACGTCGGCGAACGCCTCACCGCCCGTGGAGACGACAGGTGCGGCGGCTGCCGCACCCTGCCCCGGGGTCGCGGGGCCGTCGGCCGCGTCGGCGGCCTCGAGCAGCGCGTCCAGACCCACGGCTGCGGGCGCCGACCGCGGCTGCGGCACGGCACGCACCGGTCGGCGCGCGGGCGGCGCGTCGGGCACGTCGACCGTGAGCTCGAAGTGCTCACGCTGGAAGAACCCCGCGAAGCCGCCCGTGCGCACGCGCTCGGCGCGGATCACCTTGGCGCCGGGGCCCAGCTCGTCGGCGACCTGGACCAGCAGCGAGGCCAGGTCGTGGCCCTCAAGCAGCAATCGCCTGGCCACCGCGCACCACCCCCGTCGTCTCGACCTGGACGCCGGCACCGGTCACCTCGGCGTAGGACAGCACGGGCAGGCGCGGGAGGCCGAGCGCGACCAGGCGGCGCAGCGCGGGCCGCACGGCGGGTGCGCACACGAGCACCACGGACCGGCCGCTCGCCTCGGCGTGCGCGACGGCGTCGCGCAGCTGGCCCAGCACGGACTCCACCCGGTTCGGGTCCACCACCAGCTGCGTGCCGCCCTCGCCGGGCCGCAGACCTTCGAGCAGCGACTGCTCGAGCAGCGGGTCCAGCGTCAGGACGCGCAGCACACCCTCCTGCACGTGCGGCGCCGCGAGCGCGGGCCCGAGCGCGGTCCGCGCGGCCTCGACGAGGCCCTCGGGATCCGTGCTGGTGCGCGCGCGCAGCGCGAGCGCCTCATAGATGCGGCCCAGGTCCCGGATCGGCACCTCCTCGGCCAGGAGGCCCTGCAGCACGCGCTGCACCTCCCCCAGGCTGAGCAGCCCGGGCACGAGCTCCTCCACCACGGACGGGTTGACGCGCTTGACGCCGTCGGTCAGCACGCGCACGTCCTCACGCGTCATGAGCCGCGCGGCGTTCTGCGTGACGAGCGCACCCAGGTGCGTGATGAGCACCGAGACGCGGTCCACCACGGTCGCGCCGGACATCTCCGCGGCGTGCCGCAGCTCGGCGGGCACCCACTTGCCGGCCAGGCCGAACACGGGCTCGAGCACGGGCGTGCCGGGCAGCGCCGCGAGGTCGTCGCCCAGCGCGAGCACGCGGCCCGCGGGCGCCTCGCCACGGCCGACCTCGACACCCGCGACGCGCACCGCGTACGTGGACGGCGGCAGGTCCACGCTGTCGCGCGTGCGCACGGGCGGCACGACGATGCCCAGGTCCATCGCGACCTTGCGGCGCAGCGCGCGCACGCGGCCCAGCAGGTCGCCGTCGGGCCCGTCGCCCACGAGCGAGACGAGGTCGGGCGCGAGCAGCACCTCGAGCACGTGCACGCGCATCTGCTCGATCAGCTGCTCGGGCGAGTCGGGGCCGGGCGCCGCGACCGCGGTCGCGGTGGTGCCGTCCGCGGCGTCCTGCTCGGCCTTGCGCTCGGCCGCCTTGATGCGCTGCGAGGCGACGATGAGCACCGCACCCACCAGGATGAACGGCACCTTCGGCATGCCCGGGATGAGCGCGAGCACGATCGCACCGGCGCCCGCGATCATCAGCGCGGTGCGCGACTGCGTCAGCTGCTTGGCGGCCGCGGTGCCCATGTCGCCCTCGGCGGTGGACCGCGTCACGACGATGCCCGTGGCCACCGAGAGCAGCAGCGCCGGGATCTGCGTGACCAGGCCGTCGCCGATGGTCAGGAGGCTGAACCGCTCGAGCGCCTCGGCCGGCGACATGCCCATCTGGACCATGCCGATGACGAACCCGCCGATGAGGTTGATGACCGTGATGACGATGCCCGCGATCGCGTCGCCCTTGACGAACTTCGAACCACCGTCCATCGCGCCGTAGAAGTCGGCCTCGGCCGCGACGTCGGCACGCCGCTGGCGCGCGGTGTCCTCGTCGATCAGGCCCGAGTTCAGGTCGGCGTCGATCGCCATCTGCTTGCCGGGCATCGCGTCGAGCGTGAACCGTGCACCGACCTCGGCCACACGCCCCGCACCGTTGGTGATGACGACGAACTGGATGACCACCAGGATCAGGAAGATCACCAGGCCGATGACGAGCGAGCCGCCGACGACGAAGTGGCCGAACGCGTCGATCACCTGACCCGCGAACCCGTCGCGCAGCACCAGGCGCGTCGAGGCCACGTTGAGCCCCAGCCGGAACAGCGTGAGCACCAGGATCAGTGACGGGAACACCGAGAAGTCGAGCGGCCGGCGCACGTACATGCTGGTCAGCAGCACCACGAGCGAGCCGGTGATGTTGACGACGATCAGCACGTCGAGCAGGGCCGCGGGCAGCGGCACGACGAGCAGCAGCACGACGCCGACGACGCCGGCGGGGACCGCCATGGGGGCGATGGACCGGTTCTTCATGACGTCCTCCCGGACGCGGTGCTGGGCGCTGCCGCGGCGCGTGCCGGGCGGCGGGCCGCACGGGCGGCGGCCTTGTGGTCGGTGGTGTCGTCGGCGCCGAGCGTCGAGCCGCCCGCGAGGCGGTGCTTGCCCGCCGCCGCGCCGCGACGGCGCAGCTGCATCACGAACGCGAGGACGGTGGCCACCGCGGTGAACAGGTGGCCGGGGATCTCCTGGCCGAGCTCGCACGACGCGTGCAGCGCACGCGCCAGGGGCACGTCCTCGACCATCGGCACGCGGTGCTCGGCGGCGAGCGTGCGCAGCTTGGCGGCCACGGCGCCCGCGCCCTTGGCGACCACGCGCGGTGCGCCGGTCCCGGGCTCGTAGCGCAGCGCGACCGCGACGTGCGTGGGGTTGACCAGCACCACGTCGGCCGTGGCGACCTCGGCGAGCATGCGGTTGCGGCTCATCATCATCTGCCGCGACCGGATCTGACCCTTGACCTGCGGGTCACCCTCGGTCCGCTTGTGCTCCTCCTTGATCTCACGCGTGGACATGCGCGTGGACTTGCGGTTGCGCTTCATCACGACGACGACGTCCGCGACCGCGAGCAGCAGGCCCGCCACGATGCCGAGCCGCAGGAGGTTCGCGGTGCCGCCGCCGGCCTTGGCGAGCAGCTCGTCGACGGGCAGGTGCCCCGACGCGAGCACCAGCGGCACCATGCCCTTGACCGCGACGTACAGCACGAGCGCGACGACGGCCGTCTTGAGCAGCGTCTTGGCGCCCTGCCACCACGCCTGCCCGCCGACCAGCCGCTTGACCGCGGACTGCGGCTTGAGGTGGTCGACCACGATCCGGAACCGGCGCGGCCGCCACCCGCCCTGCGCGATGCCGACCCCGAGCGTGACGACCACGAGCACCGCGAACAGCGGCGCGAGCGTGGACAGCAGGCTCGTCAGGCCGTCGCGCAGCGCGTCGGTCGCGCCCTGTGACGTGGGGTCGGTCGCGACGTCGCCCAGCGTGACGAGCTGGTCGGTCGCGGCGTCCTGGCCGCGCGTGATGACCGAGGGCAGCATGAGCGCCGCGGCGCCCAGGCCGAGCCATGCCGCGAGGTCCTGCGAGCGGCCGAGCTGACCCTTGCGGATCACCTCCTTCATCCGCTGCGGCGTGGCCTTCTCGGTGCGGTCCTGTCCGTCGCTCACGGCAGCACCCCCATCATCTGCGCGACGGACTGACCCGTGAGCTGCTCGATGATCGCGGGCAGCCCGATGATCGCGAAGCCGCCCAGGCTGAGCGTGAGCAGCACCTTGAGCGGGAAGCCGAGCGCGAACGCGTTGAGCGCGGGGGCCACGCGCGTGAGCAGGCCCAGGCCGACGTCCGCGAGGAACAGCACGACGATGAGCGGCCCGGCCACCTGCAGCGCGGCGAGGAACATCTGCCCCAGTCCGTCGGTGAGGTTCGCGGCCACCTGCGCGGGTTCGAGCACCGCGTCGAGCGGGAGCGCGTCGAACGTGCGCACCAGCCCTCCGACGACCACGAGGTACCCGTCGGTGACGAACAGCAGCACGAGCGCGAGCAGCTGGTAGAACCGCTGGAAGATCGCGCCGCTCGTCTGACCCAGCGGGTCGAAGCCTGACGCGAGCTGGAAGCCGCCGAACACGTCGATGAACGCGCCGGCCGACTGCACGGCCGAGAACACGAGCTGCACGCCGAACCCCAGCGCGGCGCCCACGATCACCTGCGCGACGAGCGCGGCGACGAACGCGACCGTGCCGTCGTCGACCAGCGGCTCGAGGCGCGGCGAGACGGCCAGCGCGAGGCCGAGCGCGAGCGCGACCTTGACCTGCGCCGAGATCGCCCGGTGCGAGAACGGCGGCGCGAGCACCAGGAACGCGGCCATGCGCACGCCCGCGAGCATGACCGTCTCGACCTGGGCGAGCGGCAGGGTCAGCGCGATGGGTCCCACGTCAGCCCCCGACGAGCGACGGGATGCGCTCGAACATGTCGTGGGTGAACGCGACGGTCTCGGAGATCATCCAGTGCCCGGACACGAGCAGCGCGATCCCGGCGGCGAGCGCCTTGGGCACGAAGCTGAGCGTGATCTCCTGGATCTGCGTCACCGACTGCACGAGCGAGACGATGAACCCGACGACGAGCGCGCTGACCAGCACGGGTGCGGACAGCTTGGCCGCGAGGACCAGGGCGTCGAACGCCACGTCGAGGACCGCGTTGGTGTCCATCAGCCGCCCCCGGCGTACGAGCGGACGAGCGACGTGACCACCAGGCCCCAGCCGTCGACGAGCACGAACAGCAGCACCTTGAACGGCAGCGAGATCATGACGGGCGGGAGCATCATCATGCCCATCGCCATCAGCACGGCCGAGACCACCAGGTCGATGACCAGGAACGGCACGAAGATGACGAAGCCCATGATGAACGCCGAGCGCAGCTCCGAGAGCAGGAACGCGGGGATGAGCGTCGCGAGCGGCACGTCCTCCGGGGTCGCGGGGTTCGGCTGGTCCGCGGCCCGCGTCAGGAGCGCCAGGTCCTGCTCACGCGTGTGGTCGAGCATGAACGAGCGCAGCGGGCCCGAGCCCACGTCGACGGCCTGCGAGAACGTGAGCTCGCCGTCCAGGTAGGGCTGCACCGCGTCGGCGTTGACGTCGCCCAGCACGGGCGCCATGACGAACATCGACAGGAACAGCGCGAGGCCCGCGAGCACCTGGTTGGGCGGGACGCCCTGCAGGCCCAGCGCGTTCCGCGTGAACGCGAGCACGACGAAGATCTTGGTGAAGCTCGTCATCATCAGCAGCAGCGCGGGCGCCACCGAGAGCAGCGTGATCGCGAGCAGCACGACCACCGACGAGCTCGGCGTGCCGTTGACGCCGTTGACCGAGACGGAGACCGAGTCGCCGGGGGTCGTCGGCGCGGTCGGGTCCGTCGGCGGCGTGGGCGCGGCCCACGTCGGGCCGGCCAGCACGACGCCCAGCACGAGCGCACCCACGACGAGCGCGAGCACGAGCACGAGCCTGCGCAGCGCGGGCGACCCGACGCGCGCCGGGGCCGCCGGCACCGCGCTCATCGCCGGACCGTCCGGTCCTGGAGCGCACGCACGAACGTGCGCCACGTCTGCGGCGAGAGCACCGAACCCTCGAGACCACCGGCCGTCTTGCCGGGCTTCACGGCCGCCCCCACCGCGGTCGGAAGCCCGTCACCCGGCCGTGCGGCCTGCACGGGCCGTACGGGTGGAGCGACGTCCTTGCGGGGTGGTGGAGCCGGCGGCCCGGCGGCCGGGATCACGGGTCCGAGCTCGGTGAGCATGGTGACCTGCTGCTCGCCGTACCCGACCAGGATGCGCCGCGTCCCGACGGCCACCACGGCGACCCCGGAGTGCCGGCCCATGCCCTGGCGGCCGACCACGCGCACGTCGTGCTCGTTCTCCTCGCGCAGGCGGCGCCCGCCGGACAGCTTGCGCCCGGCGTACCAGATGAGCCCGACCACGCACGCGAGCGAGAGCACCACGCGCAGCACGAGCATGAGGCCGTCCATCGGTCAGCGCCCGTCGTCGTCGGTGACGATCTCGGTGATGCGCACGCCGTAGACCTCGTCGACCACGACGACCTCGCCGCGCGCGATGAGCCGGCCGTTGACCATGACGTCCGCGGGGCTGCCCGCGGCCCTGTCGAGCTCGAGCACCGTGCCGGGCACGAGGTCAAGGACCTGGCGCACCGGGAGGGTCGTGCGGCCGATCTGCGCGGTCAGCGTCATGTCGACGTCGTAGAGCATGCGCATCGAGCCGCGCTGCGTCGGCACCGCGGAGGTGGACGGCGCATGTGCCTGGCCCGCGCGCACCCGGACCGCGAACCACGCGATCGCGGTGCCCTCGTGCTGCAGCGCGAAGACCTCGGCACCCGGGACCAGCACCGCGGAGACGGGCTCGGTGCGCACGTGCTCCAGGACGCCCGCACCCAGCGTTCCGGCCGCGGCCTCGAGCGCGGGACGCAGCGCGTCACCGGGCTCCACGCGCGTCCCGGCGGCGGCACCCGCGGCCTCGACGTCCGCGAGCACGTCGCCCGCGACCAGGACGAGGTCCGCGCTGGGCGCACCGACGAACGTCGCGACGACCGCCTGGGCGGAGGCGGGGACGTCGGCGATCGCGCACGGCACGACGACGAGCGGCACGGCCGACGGGACGAGCGCGGCGGCGGCCTGCGCCACGGCGGCGGCGTCGACGGCGGTCGGCGTGGTGGTGGTGGTCATTCGCGGTTCTCCTCGGTGACGGACACGACGCGGCAGGCGAGCCGGGGCCCGTGGCTGCCGAGAGCTGCTCGGGCCAGCACGACGCCGTCCACGACGACGTCGAGCGGCTCGGTCGACGGATGGGTGAGCGGGAGCACGTCGCCGACCGCGAGCGCGATGACGTCGCGCGGCTGGACGGTGACGGGGGTGAAGCGGACACCGACCTCGACGGGCACGTCCCCGACCGCGCGGGCCAGGTCCACCTGGGCACGCTCGGCGCGCAGCCGGTCCTCGGGGCTCGCGGCGATCGAGCCGTCCGCGGCCTGCAGCGCGGCGACCATGTGCTCGCCGGGGAGCATGAGCGTCAGGACGTCGGTGCGCTCGCCCATCCGCAGCGTGAACGTCGCGACCAGCACGGTGTCGGAGGCCGCTGCGGCCTGCACGAACTGCGGGTTGTACTGCACGCCACGCACGTCCAGCGCGAGCTTGGTGATGCCCGCGAACGCGTACTCGAGGTCGGCGAGCGCGTGCTGCAGCAGCTCGCGGACCAGCGTCAGCTCGATCTCGGTCAGCTCACGGCCCGGGCGGTCGTCGCCGCGGCCGTCGCCACCGAACAGGTAGTCGATCCACACCATGGTCGCCGCGACCGGGAGCTGGACCACGCCGGTCTGGCGCGTCGGCTCGACCGTGCAGAGCACCATCGCGGTGGGCGTCGGCAGGAGGCTGACGTACTCGTCGTACGTGTGCAGCGCGACCTGCTCGAACTCGAGCTGGGTCAGCACGCGCAGCCGTGCGGTGAGCTGCGTGCCGAACTGCCGCGCGAAGCGTCCGAACGCCATCTCGAGGTGGCGCGCGTGCTCACGCACGAGGGTGAGCGGGCGGCGGAAGTCGTAGAGCTCCACCTGCGGCTCGCGGGTGCGCGCAGGCGCAGCCGGGGTGTCGAGGACGGTCACGGCCGACTCATCGGCGGGCGCGTCACGGTTGTGAGCGGTTCGCCTCGCACTCGCGTCGAGGTTTCACCCGGCGCGGGTCCTGACGGCCGGCCGGCGTGATCTGCACCCCGTCCCTCCATGGGCGGGTCCCCCGTGCGGGGTGTGCAGCGGTGCGGCGCCCTCCATGGCGCCCTGGTGCGCCGGCCCGGGGCCGGCGGTGCAGCAGCGGTCGCGCTACTGCGTGACGTAGTTCGTCAGGTAGACGGCCATCACCTCACCCTCGTACGCCTCGGAGAGCTCGGCGGCGAGCTCGTCGCGCAGCGCGGCACGCTTCTTGGGGTCGGAGATCTCCTCGACGGTCCGGCCCGAGAACAGCTCGATCGCGTGGTCCACCGCGACCGCGGGGTCCGGCGCCTCGCGCGCGTCGGCGGTCAGCTGCAGCGAGAACCCCAGCCGCAGGTAGTGACCGTCGGCCAGGTTGAGGCTCACGGGCTCGACCGCGAGCACCTCGCCCTTCTCGGGCTCGGGCTCGGCCGCAGGCTCGGCGGGTGCGCCGCTGGGCCGCAGCAGGAACCACCACGCGGCCGCGCCGGCGATCAGCACGACGAGCACGACCGCGATCAGCACGAGCTTCTTCTTGGACTTCTTGGGCTCCGGCTCGGGCTCGGGTGCGGGCGCGCCGATCTTGGCGCCGCCGATCTTGGGGCCGCCGATCTTGGCGCCCCCGCCGATGACTCGCTGCTCCACGGGCATGTCGCTACTCCTTGCTCACGGCGGGCAGCAGGGCCCGCACGGCCTCGGGCGCGTCGGACAGGATGACCAGGTCCACGCGGCGGTTGGTCTCGAGCGCCTGCGCGCTCTTGCCGTCGACCAGGGGGCGCTCGTCGCCGAAGCCGACGGCCATGATCCGGGTGCCGGGGACGCGGTCCTTCTCCACCAGGTGGCGCAGCACCTGCGTGGCGCGGTCCGCGGAGAGCTCCCAGTTGGTCGCGTAGCGGCCGGACACCGGCAGGACGTTGGCGTGGCCCTCGACGGAGATCTGCTCGCCGACGTCACGCAGCGTGGGTCCCGCGATGTCCAGCACGCGCCGCGCGGTCGCGGTCATGTCCGCGCTCGCGGCGGCGAAGAACACGTCGTCGGCCACCAGGCCCAGCACCAGGCCGCGCTCGTTGACCCGGAAGCGCACGGCGTCGCCCAGCCCGGCCTTGTCCAGGCGGCGCTGGATCACGTCGCGGATGTCGTCGAGGTGCGCGGCCTCCTTGCGGGCCGCCGCGACGGTCTCGGCGTCCGGGTCGTCCTGCGGGGAGGGCTCGGTGCCCTGGTCACCCAGGCCCTGGTCCGCGTTCACCATGCCCGCGGTGCCCTCCTGCGTGCTGCTCTCGGGCACCACGGACCTGCCGTCCAGGGTGCCCGCGGTGCCGTCCAGGATGGACTCGGTGCCCGTCTGGTCCTGGAAGCCCTCGGCGAGCGAGTCGCGCAGCGCGATGTACTTCTCCTGGTCCACCTGGCTGATCGCGAACAGCACGATGAACAGCGCCATGAGGACCGTGATCATGTCCGAGTAGCTCACGAGCCAGCGCTCGTGGTTGACGTGCTCCTCCTCGTGGTCCCCGCGGCGGCGTCGCCCGCCGCCGTGCCCCGCGCTCACGCCGCGGCCTTGTCGTCGCCCGCCGCCACCAGGTCGGCCGGGATGAGCGAGCGCAGCCGCTCGCCGACCACGCGCGGGTTGGCGCCGGACTGCACGGCCAGCAGGCCCTCGAGCGTGACCTCCATGTGCGCGCACTCGAGGTCGGAGATGCGCTTGATGCGCGTGCCCAGCGGCAGCCACACCACGTTCGCGGACAGGATGCCCCACAGGGTCGCGACGAACGCGGCCGCGATCGATTCGCCCAGGGCCGCGGGCTCGGACAGGTTCTCGAGCACGTGCACCAGCGAGATGACCGTGCCGATGATGCCGATGGTGGGCGCGTAGCCGCCCATGTCCTGGAAGTACTTGGCGTTGACCTTGTCGGCCGTGCGCTTGGTCGCGATGCGGTCCTCGAGGATCACCCGCAGGTCCTCGGGGTCGGTGCCGTCGATCGCGGCCTGCAGGCCCGAGCGCAGGAACTCGTCGTCGATGTCGCGGGCGGCATCCTCGAGCGAGAGCAGGCCCTCGCGGCGCGCGCGGTCGGCCAGGCCGACCACCGTGTCGACGGTCTGGGACGGGTCGGGGGCCTTGGAGCGCAGCGCACGCGGCACCGCGGCGAACGCGTTCTTCACGTCGCGCAGCGTGTGGCCGGCGACGCCGACGCCGATCGTGCCCACCCACACCAGGAGCAGCGGTGCGGGCAGCATGATCGACATGGGCTGCGCGCCCTCGAGGATCATGGCCCCGAAGATCGCGACGAGCGCGGCGACGATCCCGATGATGCCGGCGGGGTCCATCACACGCTCCTGGGCCGCAGCGGGAGCGGCGGGTCGAGGGGCTCGTCGTCGTCGTCCGGCAGGTCCGGGACGGGAGCCAGGCGCGAGATCGCCCGCAGCTCCTGCGAGCGGGCCAGCACCTGGGCGGCGCGCTCGTCGATGCGGCCGATCACCTCGGTCAGGGGTTCGGACACGATGTACTTCGTGCCGTCGATCAGCGTGATGATCGTGTCCGGCGCGCTGTCGACACGCTGGATGAGATCCGGGTTGATCCCGAATCTGTCGCCTGTCAGGCGAGTCACGACGATCATGGCGAGCCCCCGTCCGTGGTCCGTGCATGCGGCGAGTGCCGCGTGGGCCCATCCGTGGGCCTCAGGTCTCCCATCGGCGGGTGCCCGGCGGTGATGAGGCATCCCGGCCGACCGGGACCGAGCCCTGTGAGCAGGGCGACACCCGTGCCGCGGCGCGCATGCGTCACACTGGTGGTGGCTCTGCGCGGCTCTTGGACCAGCGCGGGCCCGCGTCCCGGGTGAGGAAACCGCCTGGTGGGCGCCCCCCGACGCCCTGAAAGGCCTCCCCCATGACCTCCTTCTCCTCCCTCGGCGTGCCCGAGGTCCTCGTCCGCGAGCTCGTCGAGCGCGGCATGACCGACGCCTTCCCCATCCAGACCGCGACGCTGCCGGACACGCTGCGCGGCCGCGACGTGCTGGGCCGCGGCCGCA
>Ga0007423J48922_100074_pt1 | contig 12448 bp, 11 predicted proteins | sample Hopgra3_Rhizo_39_FD_48922 | JGI IMG/M metagenome (IMG submission 48922) | reverse complement strand
CGACGTGCTGCTGGGGATCCGCTCGGGCGGCGTGGGCCACGGCGACGCGTCCTACCTCAGCGGCCCCGACCGTGTCACCCGAGCCGTCGAGGCGTTCACCGGCGCCAGCGGCGGCAGCACCGTGACCGAGGTGCTCGTGTACGACGACCAGGTGCTCCTCACGGCGCCCACCGAGCCGGGCCGCACCGCGTACGACTCGTGGTGGGCCGTGGCGACGCGCAGCACGCGCGAACGCCCCGCGACCATCCAGCCCGAGCCCACCGACGAGTTCGACCTCACCACGGTCGACTGGTCGGTGCTGCCCACCCTCTACGAGCGGGCGCTGGCCTCGTCAGGCATCCCCTCCGACGAGCTCGACGGCCACATCCAGCACATCGGCGTCGAGCGCTCGAGCTTCGAGGAGGGCGCTCCCGTGCAGATCCGGGTGTTCCTCAGCGGCGACTACGGCAGCTACTCCCTGACCGCCGACGCGACGGGAACCGTCCTCGAGCAGGGGTGAGGCGGCCCGTCCGTCACGCGTCGTCGCGCGCGTCCAGCAGCCCAGCCAGCACGGTCAGGTGGCTCAGGTCGACCTCGCGCGTGGCCGTCACGAGCGTGACCGGCTCGGCGTGCGCGAGCGCCGCCAGCCGGTGGAACGCGATGCGTGCGTCGCCGTCGGCGAGCTCCTGGGCGTAGCGCCGCGCGAACTCGTCGTACTCCTCCGCCCGATGGCCGTACCAGCGTCGCAGCTCGTTCGAGGGTGCGACCTCGGGCAGCCACTGCCCCACCCGGGGGTCGTCCCGCCGCACGCCCCGGGGCCACAGCCGATCCACGAGCACACGCAGCGCTCCTGCGTCCGTGACCTCGTCGTACACCCGCGCCAGCGCGACCATGCGCCCCATCATGCGCCGCACGCGCCGACCCCGCACCGCCGGGAGCGCGCGGAGACGACGAAGCGGGACACCGTCTGCACGATGTCCCGCCACGTCCATGGTGGAGCTGAGGGGACTCGAACCCCTGACCCCCTGCATGCCATGCAGGTGCGCTACCAGCTGCGCCACAGCCCCGTGTTGAGTTGTCGGCCCCCGTCCGACGGGAACCGAGGTGTCCCGTCGCCCGTGGGCGCTCGGAGAGTCTAGGCCGATCCGGCCCCCGGACGCCAATCGGCTCCCTGGCCTGCGCCGATCAGTCGGGGTCGCGCGTCGTCGTGGTCTCGTCGGCGTCGCGGTCGGGGCCGGCGTTCCAGTCGCTCGAGGCGTCGGTCGGCCCCAGGTTGTAGGCCGCGAGCCGCCACGCGGGCTCGACGGAGCCCGACGACGGCACGAGCTCGGCCCAGTGCGCGTTGTGCATGCCGGCGATCGCACGCCAGTCCGCCGGCATGGACATGAGCGCGGCGACAGCGGAGCTGATCGCGGCGCCGTGCGAGACGACGACGAGCGTGTCCGTCCGGTCCAGGGCGGCCGCGTGCTCGGTGATCGCGGCCGCGGTGCGCTCGGCCACCGCCGCGCGCGACTCGGCACCCACCCGGCTCGGCTCGCCGCCGCCGCGCCACAGCGCGTAGTCCTGCGGCCAGCGCGCGGAGATCTCCTGGCCGGTCAGGCCCTCCCAGTCCCCGAAGCCGCGCTCGCGCACGCGCGCGTCCAGCTCGACCTCGAGGCCGACCATCCGCGCGAGCGCGGTGGCGGTCTGCGCCGCCCGGCTCAGGTCGGAGCTGACCACACGCGTGGGCGTGTGCCGCGCGAGCAGGGCCGCGGCGGCCGTGCGGGCCTGCCAGTGGCCGACGTCGTCGAGCGGGATGTCCACCTGACCCTGCAGGCGCGCGCTCGCGTTGTACGCGGTGCGGCCGTGGCGCCAGAGCAGCAGGCGGCCGACGGTCACTCGTCCTCCGCCGCGCCGTCACCACCCCGGGCGTCCGGGGGCAGCTCGATGAGCGGGCAGTCCTTCCACAGACGCTCGAGCGCGTAGTAGACGCGGTCCTCGGCGTGCTGCACGTGCACGACGACGTCGCCGAAGTCGATCAGCACCCACCGCCCCTGCGCCTTGCCCTCGCGGCGGACCGGCTTGGCGCCGAGGTGGAACAGCGCCTCCTCGACGGCGTCGACGATCGCGCCGACCTGGCGCTCGTTGGTGCCGGACGCGATGAGGAACACGTCGGTCAGGACCAGCTGCTCACTGACGTCGAGCGCGATGATCTCCTGCGCCTTGCGGTCGGACGCAGCGCGGGCGGCGGCGACGGCGAGCTCGACGGCGCGTTCGGTGGCGGGCACGGATCTCCTCGGGTGGGGCGGACGAGCTCAGGCGCTGGGGCCGGCTCGCGTGGTGGTCGTGGTGACGGACGGTGCGGCGGCGGCCGCCGCGTCGTCGCCGGCCTTGCTCAGGAGCAGGACGATCAGGAAGCCCAGCACGAACGCGACGACCGCGAGCACGATCAGGTGCAGCCACGTGTACGGGTGGCGGGGTCGCTCGTCGACCTCGTCGTACTCGTCGTCGTCCTCGGTACCCGGGACGGAGGCGAACGGCCGCGCGTCCTCGTCGGAGGAGGCGGGTGCGCCCCAGGTGCTCGCCGGGACCGGCGTGGGGCTCCAACCCCCGCCCGCCGCGGCCGGCTCGGGCGTCGCCACCGGGGCCGCCGACCACGCCGGCGTGGCGGCGGCGGCCTGCGGCGCGGGAGACGACGTCACGGGAGGCGTGAGGGTGGTCTCCGCCGCGCGTGCGTCGGTGCTCGGCCACGCCGCGGACGGGGCCACGGTCGGCGGCTGCGCCGCCGGCGCACCCGCGGGCGCGGCCGTGGGCTGCCACGAGCCGCCGGGCGCCCAGCCCGGGCCCTGCGCCGGGTGCTGCCCGGGGACCTGACCCGGGCCCGCCGGGGCCGGGTGGCCCGTCGGCTGCGCGGCACCGCGCACCGGAACCGGGCGCGCCTGCGGCTGCTGCGGTGCGGGCGCATGGCCCGCGGGTGCCTGGCCCGCGGGTGCCTGCTGCGCACGCGCGGGACCGCCCGCGGCGAGCGGTGCGGCCGCGGCCGCGCTCGCGCCGTCGGCACGTGTGCCCCACGCGGAGGTCCGCGCCGCGGGGACCTCGGGAGAGGCGTCCGGGCCGGTCCCGGCGGGCCAGCCGGGTGCCTGCGTCGGGCGCGGGGCGCCGGCCGGGGGCGCGGCGACCGACCGCGAGCTCGTCGGGTCGAACATCGTGTCCCGCGCCGAGCGCCGCGCGGCGGCCGGCGGCGCAGCGGGCTGCTGCGGGGGGACCGCCGCGGGGCGCGGCATCCCGGGGCCCTGCGGTGCGGCGGCCGGTGCCCCGGGTCGCGGACCGGCGTGCTGCTGTCCGGGAACCTGCGGGCCGGCGGCCGGGCGTGCGGAGCCGGGCTGCTGCGCGGGGTGCGTGAACGCGGGTGGCGTGTAGCCGGGGTGGGGCGTGGCGCTCGGCGTCGCCGACGGCCGGGCGGGCGGTGGTGCCTGGGACGGCACGCGGGAGGGCTGAGCGGCGGGGGCCACCGAGGGCGGCGTCGCCCAGGCCGGCCGCGGCGCCTCGGGGCCCGCACCGGTGGGCTCGCGCAACGCACGCCGTGAGCTCGGGGCGCCGGCGGCGGGCGCACCCGGCGGCACCTGCGGCTGCGGGCTCGCGGGCACGACCGGTGTCGACCCGGTGGTGCCCTGGTCGCTCCGGTGGAGGTCACGGCGACGCGGCCGTGCTCCCGGTTCCGTCATGACTGACCTCGATACAGCTGGTGTTTCCCGATGTACTGGACCACCCCGTCGGGGACGAGGTACCAGACCGGCTGACCGGCCCGTGACCGGGCGCGCACATCCGTCGAGGAGATCGCCAACGCGGGGATCTCGACGACGTGCACCCGATCCACCGGCAGCCCCTCGACCGAGAGCGTGTGCCCGGGGCGGGTGACCGCCACGAACTGCGCCATCGTGAACAGCTCCTCCGCATCCTTCCACGTGAGGATCTGCTCGATCGCGTCGGCGCCGGTGATGAAGAAGAGTTCGGCTCCGGGGCGGGCCGCCTTGAGGTCCCGGAGCGTGTCCACCGTGAACGTCACACCTTCGCGCTCGACGTCCACCCTGCTGACCGTGAACCGTGGGTTCGACGCGGTGGCGATCACCGTCATCAGGTAGCGGTGCTCGGCCGGCGTGACGTCCTGGTGCTGCTTGAAGGACGGGACGCCCGTCGGGACGAACACGACCTCGTCGAGGCCGAACCGTGCGGCGACCTCGCTGGCCGCCACCAGGTGGCCGTGGTGCACGGGATCGAACGTGCCACCCATGACCCCGAGACGTGTCATCGGGCCGCCTAGCACGTGCTCAGTGACGCGTGCCGACGAGACGGAAGGCGTACGTGAACAGCAGCATCGCGACCAGCCCGGCGAACGCGCCGACCCCGAACACGATCGGGGGGAACGGCAGCTCGTGCGCCTTCTCGGCGGCTTCCTCGGCAGCGACGATCAGGGCGGTGTGCACGGCGTTCCTCCGGGGTCGGGGACGGGTGGGGCTCAGCGGGACCGCGATCCCGCAACGGCGTCGATTGTCGCACGACACCGTGTGGACGGGGTCAGGGCCGGACGTGGCCGTCGCCGTGCACGACCCACTTGGTGGTCGTCAGCTCGGCCAGGCCCATGGGGCCCCGCGCGTGCAGCTTCTGCGTCGAGATCCCGATCTCCGCGCCCAGGCCCAGCTGGCCGCCGTCGGTGAACCGCGTCGAGGCGTTGACCATGACCGCGGCCGAGTCGACCTCGGCGACGAAGCGCTCCGAGGCCGCCAGGTCCCGGGTGACGATGGCCTCGGTGTGCCCCGAGCTCCACCGGTGGATGTGCTCGATCGCCTCGTCCAGGTCCTCCACGACGCGCACCGCGAGGTCGAGCGAGAGGTACTCGCGCGCCCAGTCCTCGTCGGTCGCGGGCACGACCGACGCCTCCTCGGGTGCGAGCGCGAGCGTCTCGTCGCACGCGTGGATCGTCACGCCCTCGTCGGCCAGCGCGGCCATCGCGGCGGGCAGGAACTCGTCGGCGACGGCGCGGTGCACCAGCAGGGTCTCGGCCGCGTTGCACACCCCGACGCGCTGCGTCTTGGAGTTCAGCAGGATCGGCATCGCCACGGCCAGGTCGGCGCTCTCGTCGACGTACACGTGCACGTTGCCGACGCCGGTCTCGATCACGGGGACGGTCGCCTCGCGGACGACGGTCTGGATCAGGTCCGCGCCGCCCCGCGGCACGAGCACGTCGACGAGGCCGCGCGCGTGCATGAGCGCGACGGCACCCGGGCGGCCCCACGGGTCGATGGTCTGCACCAGGTCGCGCGGCAGACCGACGCCCGCGAGCGCGTCCCGCAACACCTCGACGACGGCCTCGTTGCTCGAGGCCGCGGCCGAGCCGCCGCGCAGGACCACCGCGTTCCCGCTCTTGAGCGCAAGGCCGGCGGCGTCGACCGTGACGTTCGGCCGCGCCTCGTAGATCATCCCGACCACGCCCATCGGCACGCGCAGCTGCCGGAGCCGCAACCCGTTGGGCAGCGTCTGTCCGCGGACCACCTCCCCCACCGGGTCGGGCAGCGCGGCGAGCTCGCGCAGCGCGTCGGCGATCGCGCCGATGCGCGCATCGGTCAGCGCGAGCCGGTCCAGGAGCCCCGGCGCCATCTGCTGGGTGCGGCCCCGCTCGAGGTCGTGGGCGTTCGCGTCGACGATCCGCGCGCTCGCGGCGACGAGCGCGTCCGCCATGGCGTGCAGCGCGGCGTCCTTGGTCGCGCGCGTCGCGGTCGCGAGCCTGCGGGAGGCCACCTGCGCTCGACGCGCGACCGCCCGGACCTGCTCGACCACGTCGTCGCCGTCCGACGCGCTCACCGACCGGGGATCGTCCACTGCCACGCTCATGCGGCTCAGCCTAACCACGGCCGCCCGGCCCGGGCCCCGCGTCTCACCGGGCCCGGCGCGGGCCTCCCCGTGCGTGGCTCAGCGGCGGCGGCGCACCAGGACCAGGTCGTCACGGTGCACCAGCTCCCGGTCGTACCCGGCGCCGAGCTCGGTACGCAGGTCGTGCGTCGAGCGGCCCAGCAGGCCCGGCACCTCGTCGGCGCCGAACGCCACCAGACCGCGCGCGACGACGACGCCCTCGGGTGAGACCAGGTCGACCGGCTCCCCCGCGTCGAACTCGCCCTCGACACCCGTCACACCGGCGGGCAGCAGGCTGGTGCGGCGGTCCACCACGGCGCGGACGGCACCCTCGTCGAGCAGCAGGCGGCCGCGCGTGTGCGCGGCGTGCGCGAGCCACAGCAGCCGGATGGACGTGCGCCGCCCGGTCGCCGAGAACCACGTCCCGACGTCCTCGCCCGCGAGCGCGCGCGCGGCCTGCGCGGCCGACGTCAGCACCACGGGGATCCCGGTCTGCGTCGCGATCGCCACCGAGTCGAGCTTCGTCACCATGCCGCCCGTGCCGACCGCCGAGCCCCGGCGGGACACGTCGATGCCCTCGAGGTCCCTCGGGCCGTCGACCCGCGCGATGCGGCGCGACCCCGGCCGTGACGGGGCGCCGGTGTAGAGCGAGTCGACGTCGGTCAGCAGCACCAGCGCGTCGGCGTGGACCATGTGCGAGACCAGCGCGGCGAGCCGGTCGTTGTCACCGAACCGGATCTCCTCGGTGGCGACCGCGTCGTTCTCGTTGATCACGGGGACCACGCCCAGGTCCAGCAGCCTCGTGAGCGCGCGGTGCGCGTTGCGGTAGTGCCCGCGCCGCACGGTGTCGTCTGCGGTGAGCAGCACCTGACCCACGCGCAGGCCGTGGTCGGCGAACGCCTTGGTGTAGTGCGCGACGAGCAGCCCCTGCCCCACCGACGCCGCGGCCTGCTGCGTCGCGAGGTCACGCGGCCGGGCGGCGAGCCCGAGCGGCCCGATCGCCGCGGCGATGGCACCGGACGAGACCAGCACGACCTGGCCCCCGGCGGCGCGGCGCGCCGCGAGCACGTCGACCAGCGCGCGCAGGCGCTCGGGGTCGAGCCGGCCGTCCGGGCTGGTGAGCGACGAGGACCCGACCTTGACGACGATGCGCGCGGCCGAGGCCAGCTCGGAGCGCTCCTGCAGTGCGGCGGCGGTCACGTGCGCATTCTGCCCCGCACGGGCCCGCGGCCGTGGCCGCGACCAGCGACCGGGATCCCGCGCGCGCGGGCCCGGCCGCAGGCCGTCGGCTCAGTCCTGCTCGGGGTCCGTCCAGACGCCCTGCTCGCGCTCGGTCCACAGCTCGGCACGCGCCGCGGCCTTGGCGTCCATGCGCTCCTTGTACTCGACGCGCTTCTCGCCACGCGTCGGCCGCGAGTGGTCGTCCAGGCGCGCGTCGGTGCCGCGCGAGCCCAGCAGCTCAGCGCCGGTGACGAGCGTCGGCTCCCAGTCGAAGACCACGGCGTTGGTGTCGGGGCCGATCCGCACCTCGTCGCCCGCGACGGCGCCCGCCGCGTACAGGCGCTCCTCGACGCCGAGCCGCGCGAGGCGGTCGGCCAGGTAGCCCACGGCCTCGTCGTTGCTGAAGTCCGTCTGGCGGACCCAGCGCTCGGGCTTCTCGCCCCGCACCGCGAACCAGACCGCGCCGCCGCCCTCGCGGCGCGTCACGGTGAAGCCCGCGTCGTCCACGGCCCGCGGGCGCAGCACGACGCGCGTCGCCTCGGGAGCGGGCGCGTCACGCCGAGCCTGCTCGACGAGCTCGGCGAGCGCGAACGTCAGCGGGCGCAGTCCCTCGTGGCTCGCGGTGGACACCTCGAAGACGCGCATGCCACGCGCCTCGAGGTCGGGGCGGACCAGATCGGCCAGCTCGCGCGCCTCGGGCACGTCGATCTTGTTGAGGACCACGACGCGCGGACGCTCCGTCAGCGGCACCCGTCCGCCCTCGATGCCCAGGTCGCCCGCGTACGCGGCGAGCTCGGCCTCGATGATCTCCAGGTCCGACACCGGGTCCCGGTCGGGCTCGAGGGTCGCGCAGTCGAGCACGTGCACGAGCACCGCGCAGCGCTCGACGTGCCGCAGGAACTCCAGCCCCAGCCCACGTCCCTCGGAGGCGCCCGGGATCAGGCCCGGGACGTCGGCGACCGTGTAGCGCGCGTCGCCCGCCTGGACGACGCCGAGGTTGGGCACGAGCGTCGTGAACGGGTAGTCGGCGATCTTGGGCCGCGCCGCGGAGATCGCGGCCACCAGGCTCGACTTGCCCGCGCTCGGGTAGCCGACGAGCGCCACGTCGGCGATCGACTTGAGCTCGAGCACGATGTCCGCGCTCTCCCCCGGCTCGCCCAGCAGCGCGAAACCGGGGGCCTTGCGGCGCTGCGACGCGAGCGCGGCGTTGCCGAGCCCGCCCCGACCACCCGCGGCGACGACGTACTGCGCACCGGTGCCGACCAGGTCCGCCAGGACCTCGCCGTCGGGCGACTTCACCACGGTGCCGTCCGGCACCCCCAGCACCAGGTCCGCGCCCGTGGAGCCCGCGCGGTGGTCGCCCATCCCCTGCGTGCCCGAGGGTGCGTGCCGGTGCGGCAGGTGGTGGAACTCGAGCAGCGTGGTCACCTGCGGGTCGACCTCGAGGATCACCGAGCCGCCGTTGCCGCCGTTGCCCCCGTCGGGGCCGGCGAGCGGCTTGAACTTCTCGCGGTGGATGGACGCGCAGCCGTGCCCGCCGTCACCACCGGTCGCGTGCAGCACCACACGGTCGACGAACGTCGCCACGGTGGACCTCCTGGATGTCGGTGATGACTCGATGATCGGCTACATGACGAAGGGGCGCACCAACCGGTGCGCCCCTTCGCGTGCTGACGAGTGCCAGCGGGAAGATCAGACCTCGACGGTGACGATGTCGATGACCTTGCGGCCACGACGCGTGCCGAACTGCACGGCGCCGGCGGCGAGGGCGAACAGCGTGTCGTCGCCGCCACGGCCCACGTTGTTGCCGGGGTGGAAGTGCGTGCCGCGCTGGCGGACGAGGATCTCGCCGGCCTTGACGACCTGACCGCCGAAGCGCTTGACGCCGAGGCGCTGGGCGTTCGAGTCGCGACCGTTGCGCGAGGAACTCGCGCCCTTCTTGTGTGCCATGACGAACCTGCTCTCGGGTTGCTCAGAAAAGGGGCTGCGGGCCACATCGCAGTGGCCGCGACATCACTTGATGCCGGTGACCTTCAGGCGGGTCAGCTGCTGACGGTGACCCTGGCGCTTGCGGTAGCCGGTCTTGTTCTTGTACTTGAGGATGTCGATCTTCGGGCCCTTCTCGTCCCGGACGACCTCCGCCGTGACCTTGACCTTGGCGAGCGCAGCCGCGTCGGTCGTCACCTTCTCGCCGTCGACGAGCAGCAGCGCCGGCAGCTCGACCGTCGAACCCGCCTGGGCGGCGAGACGGTCGACGACGACGACGTCGCCCACGGCGACCTTCTCCTGGCGGCCGCCGGCCTTCACGATCGCGTACACCACGTTGCTGCTCATCTCTGCTCGTCGATAGATCACGTCGAATGCTCGTGCACCCCGCTCGGCTCCGCGCGCCCGCCGCACACCTCGGCCGAGGCCGCCAGTGAGGGGGTCGCGTCAGCTCCGACGCATCGGCCTCGACGAGGTCGACTGCGGGGCACGCACGTCGACGCGCACGCGGCGCGCCGACGTCCCAGGGTACGGACCGTGACCCGGTGGGTCAAACTCCACGGCCCGTCATCGCCCCGCGCCAGGCGCGGAGCGATGCACGTCACACCGAGGTCTCGTCGTCGTCCGAGTCGAACGTCACGAAGACCGACGGGTCGACCGGCGTGAGCTCGAGCTGGTCGGGCTCGTCGGACCCGGGACGGCGGCCCGCGAACTCCGCGAACACGTCCAGCACGGGCGCCTCGGCCACCGGCTCGGCGACCACGGCCTCCGTCCCGGCCGGGACGTCCACCGGGGCCGCGACGACGGGCTCGTCGACGGGTGCGTCCGCGACCGGCGACGCCGCGGGCTCGGGGGCCTGCGCGTCCGCCTCGGGCGCCTCGGACGCGTGCTGGTCGTGCAGCTCGTGCGCGTGCGCCGCGGCCGCCGCGATGGTCGCGAGCGTCGCCTTGACCGCCGAGCGCTCCTCGGGCAGCACGGGCACCACGGGGTGCGCGGCGGGCGCCGCGGGCTCCTTGGCGCCGCGCTTGCGGCGCGCGCGCTTGGGCTCGTCCGCCGCGGCCGCGGGAGTCGGCGCCGCCTCGGGGCGGGCACCCTTCTCGATCGGCTCGTCGTGCACGATGAAGCCGCGGCCGTGGCAGTGCTCGCACGTCTCGGAGAACGCCTCCACCAGGCCCTGACCCACGCGCTTGCGCGTCATCTGGACCAGGCCGAGCGACGTCACCTCGGCGACCTGGTGCTTGGTCCGGTCCCGGCCCAGGCACTCCACCAGACGACGCAGCACCAGGTCACGGTTGGACTCGAGCACCATGTCGATGAAGTCGATGACGATCATGCCGCCGATGTCCCGCAGCCGGAGCTGACGGACGATCTCCTCGGCGGCCTCGAGGTTGTTGCGCGTCACGGTCTCCTCGAGCGTGCCGCCCGAACCCGTGAACTTGCCGGTGTTGACGTCGACGACGGTCATCGCCTCGGTCCGGTCGATCACCAGCGACCCGCCCGAGGGCAGCCAGACCTTGCGGTCCATGCCCTTGACCAGCTGCTCGTCGATCCGGTGCGCCGCGAACACGTCACCCGTGCCGGTGTACTTCGAGACCTTCTGCGCGAGGTCGGGCGCGAGCTCGTCGATGTACGACGAGATCGTCGACCATGCCTCGTCGCCCTGGACCTGCAGCGCGCCGAAGTCGTCGTTGAAGATGTCGCGGACCACGCGGATGGCCATGTCCGGCTCGCCCTGCAGGAGCGCGGGCGCCGACGCGGTCTTGGCCTTCTTCTCGATGGCCTCCCACTGCCCCTGGAGCCGCGCGATGTCGGCGCGCAGCTCGTCCTCGCTCGCCCCCTCGGCCGCGGTGCGGACGATCACGCCCGCGGAGTCCGGCACGACCTCGCGCAGGATCTTCTTGAGGCGGTTGCGCTCGGTGTCCGGGAGCTTGCGGCTGATGCCGGTCATGCCGCCGCCCGGCACGTACACCAGGTAGCGGCCGGCGAGCGTGACCTGCGAGGTCAGGCGCGCGCCCTTGTGGCCGATCGGGTCCTTGGTGACCTGCACCAGGACCGCGTCACCCGACTTGAGCGCCTGCTCGATCCGGCGCGGCTGGCCGTCGAGGCCCGCCGCGTCCCAGTTGACCTCACCCGCGTACAGCACCGCGTTGCGACCCTTGCCCACGTCGACGAACGCCGCCTCCATGCTCGGCAGGACGTTCTGGACGCGGCCCAGGTAGACGTTGCCCACCATGGACGCCTGCTGCTGGTTCGAGACGTAGTGCTCGACGAGGACGCCGTCCTCCAGCACCGCGATCTGGGTGCGACCGGCCTTCTCGCGCACGATCATCGAGCGGTCCACCGACTCGCGCCGGGCGAGGAACTCGGACTCGGTGATGATCTGACGACGCCGTCCCGCGTCGCGCCCCTCGCGCCGGCGCTGCCGCTTGGCCTCGAGGCGGGTCGAGCCGCGCAGCGCGGTGACCTCGTCGCCACCGCGGCGACGCGGCTCGCTCTCGGCCTCACCCGTGCGCGCACCACGACGGCGACGCCGACGGCGCCGGCTCGAGCCCTCGCCCGACTCGTCGTCCGCGTCGTCCGGCGCGTCCTGCGCCGCGGGCTCGCCCGCGTCGGCATCCGTCGTCTCGTCGTCGCGGTCCGTGTCGTTCTTGCGGCGCCCACGCCCGCCCCGGCGACGGCGGCGGCGCGGCTGGTCGTCACCCGCGTCGGACTCGTCGTCCGTGTCCGTGGCCTCGTCGGCGTCCGTCGTCTCGTCGGCCTCCGCGGGCACGACGACGTCGTCCGCGCCCTGCGCCTGGGCAGCGTCGTCGGACTCCTCGGCGTCCTCGTCACGGTCGGCGGACGCGCCGCGACCGCGGCCACCGCGACCGCGGCGGCTGCGCCGGCGACCGCCACGCGCGTCCGTGCCCTCGGCGGGCTCGTCGGGCTCCGCGGTCGGCGCGGCGGCCTCGGCCTCCGCGAGCGCGGCCTCGTCGAGCTCGTCCTCGCCCACCTCGGCAGCGGCCTGCAGCGCGGCGGCCTGCTCGGCCTCCTGCGCGAGGCGGGCCGCCTGCGAGATCTCCTCGGGCGAGCCCGCGCTCGACGTCACACGACGCCGACGCTGACGCGCCTGCGTCGGGTCCGGCGCCTGGAACAGCAGTGCCGTCGTGGCCAGGCGCGGGCTGCCGGTGCTCGGCGCCGGCGCGGCGGGCTGTGCGGCGGGTTCGGCGACGGGAGCCGACGCGACCTCCTGCGGCGCGTCCTCGACGGCAGGCTCCGGGGTGGGCTGCTCGATCGCGGGCGCCGTGGTGGCGCGGCGGCTGCGGCGGCGGGCCGGTGCGGGCGTCTCGGCGGCAGCCTCCACGGCCGGCACGTCGGCCGCCGGCGCGGCGGGCTC
>Ga0007423J48922_100219_pt1 | contig 12900 bp, 11 predicted proteins | sample Hopgra3_Rhizo_39_FD_48922 | JGI IMG/M metagenome (IMG submission 48922) | reverse complement strand
TCTGAGCGCGCCCTACCCTGGGCCGGTGGCCAAGCACGCGAAGCACGCCCCGACCGGAACCCCCGCGCTCGTCGCGCTCGCGCAGGCGGGCGTCCCCCACACCGCACACCCCTACGAGCACGACCCCGCCTCCGACCTGGGGTACGGACTGGAGGCTGCGCAGGTGCTCGGCGTGCCGCCCGAGCAGGTGTTCAAGACCCTCGTGACGGTGGTCGACGGCACGCTGACGGTCGCCGTGGTGCCCGTGACGGGCCAGCTGGACCTCAAGGCGCTCGCCGCCGCGGTCGGCGGCAAGAAGGCCGCGATGGCGCCCAAGGCCGACGCCGAGCGGGCCACGGGCTACGTGCTCGGCGGCATCTCCCCGCTGGGTCAGCGCACGGCGCACCCGACGGTCGTCGACGAGACCGCCTGGCTGTTCGACACGGTGCTCGTCTCGGGCGGGCGACGCGGCCTCGACGTCGAGCTCGCACCCGACGACCTGGTGCGGCTGACCGGGGCGGTCGTCGCGGACGTCGCGAAGAGTTAGGCGCCGTACGCCGCGAACGGACGGTCGGTGGGGACCACCCGCTTGCCGAGCGGGAGCAGCGAGACGGGGATCATCTTGAGGTTCGCGATGCCCAGCGGGATACCGATGATCGAGACGAACAGCGGGATCGCGGTCACCACGTGCCCGATCGCGAGCCAGATCCCCGCGACCAGCACCCAGATGACGTTCCCGACGGTGGACCAGGCGCCCGCGGTCGGGCTGTCCACGACGGTGCGGCCGAACGGCCAGAGCGCGTACCCGGCGATGCGGAACGACGCGATGCCGAACGGGATGGTCACCACCAGCAGGCAGCAGACGATGCCCGCCACGACGTAGCCGAGCGCGAGCCAGGCGCCCGCGAGCACCAACCAGATGACGTTGAGCAGGGTCTTCACCCGCTCACGGTGCCACGCCGCCGCGTCGCAGAGCCATCCGGGAGACCCCTGGTTCGTCCCCGACCGCCGGGTTCCGCTAGGTTCCGACGACGTGACCGACGAGCAGCACGACGAGCGCATCGCGGCCCTGGACCGCCGCCTCGCCGAGGTGCGCGAGCGGGTGCGCCGCGCGTGCGCCGCCGCCGGGCGCCCCGAGCGCGACGTCACGCTCCTGCTCGCGTCGAAGGCGCAGCCGCTGCCCGTGGTGCGGGCCGCGGTCGAGGCCTCCGCTCGCACGCCCGGGCCTGTGCTGCTGGGCGAGAACCGCGTGCAGGAGCTCGTGGCGAAGGCGCCCGCGCTCCTGGACCTGGGACCGGCGTGGCACTTCATCGGCCCGCTGCAGTCGAACAAGGTCAACGCGGCGCTGCCGTGGGTCTCGTGCGTCGAGTCGCTCGCGAGCCTCGAGCTGGCGCACCGGCTCGCCGCGCGCGTGCCGGACCGCTCCGCTCCGCTGGACGTGATGGTCCAGGTCAACGTCTCGGGCGAGCCCACCAAGAGCGGCGTGGCCCCCGACGACGCGCTCGCGCTCGCGCGGGACGTCGCCGCGATCGACGGGCTGCGTCTGGTGGGGCTGATGACGGTCGGCGCACGCAGCGACGACGAGGCCGTCGTCGCGTCGGGCTACGACCGGCTGCGGTCGCTGCGCGACGAGGTGCTCGCGAGCGGCGCACCCGGGACCGCGAGCGCGGTGGGCCTGTCGATGGGCATGAGCGGCGACCTGGAGCTCGCGATCGCCCACGGGGCGACCGTGGTGCGCATCGGCAGCGCGGTGTTCGGCGGGCGCTGACGCAGAACGGGACGAGCGCCCGCACGGCGCAGCGCGGCCATCTCCCGTGCGTGCAGCACGGCCATGCGCCGCAGGGCCCGGTCCAACGTGATCGGCTCGGTCGCCATGCGTGTCCCCTCCCGCCGGGTGCCGGCAGCGGGGCCGTCCCCCGTCACCCGCTCCATGTCGCGAGCCGTGCGGCTCCTGCACGCAGGAGCGGATCGAGACCGTGCTGATACGTGCTCAGGGCACGCGCGCGGTCCACGCGGGGTCGGCGAACTTGGTGCGCCGCAGCTCCTCGGCCCGCTCGAGCTCGGCTGGACGCAGATCGCCCGGGACGCTCGGGTAGCGGGCGCGGAAGTGCGCCTCGAACGCGTCGATCACGGCCTCACGCGGCAGGTGCGTCTGCGAGCGCACGGGGTCCACGCGCTTGGCCGCGCTGGGCGTGCCCTTGTCGGAGACCTTCTCGCGGCCGATGCGCAGCACCTCGAGCATCTTCGCCGCATCGATGTCGTACGACATCGTCACGTGGTGCAGCACGGCGCCGCCCACCACGCGCTTCTGCGCGGAACCCGCGAGCTTGCCCGCGGGTGAGGCGATGTCGTTCAGGCCGGTGAGCGTGGCCTGCACGCCCACGTCCGCGAGCGCGCCGAGCACCCACTGGTTGAGGAACGCGTACGACTCCTCGAACGTCATCCCGTCGACGAGCGAGGCCGGGACCACCAGCGAGAACGTGATGCAGTTGCCCGCCTCCATGAACATCGCGCCGCCGCCCGAGATGCGGCGCACCACGGTGATGCCGTACCGCTCGGCGGCGGCCAGGTCCACCTCGTTACGCAGCGACTGGAACGAGCCGATGACGACCGCGGGGTCCTCCCACTCCCAGAACCGCAGCGTGGGACCGCGCCGCCCCGCCGCGAGCTCCTCGGTCAGCACCTGGTCGAGCGCCGCGTGCACCGCGGGCGGCATCGGGCCGGGCCGGATCACCGCGAACTCGTGGTCCTCCCACGTGGTCGACAGGCCCAGCGCACGGCGGACGGCGACGGCGACGGCCCGCTCGTCGAACCCGACCATCGCCACCGGGCCGACGAGGCGGCCCGCGTCCTGCGCCGCCGCGAGGTGCTCGCGCACGGCGTCGGCCAGGCGCAGCGTCGTGGTGTCCGCGGGGAGCCCCGCGAGCGCCGCGTCGATCTCGACGAGCGCGTCGTCGGGCTCGAGGAAGAAGTCGCCGGACACCCGGACGTCCGCCAGGACGCCGTCGTGGACCTCCAGGTCCACCGTGACGAGCTTGCCGCCCGGCACCTTGTACTCGCCGTGCCGCCTGTCCCGTGCGGTGCGCTCGTGGGTCACGGCACCACCCTAGGCGCGCTCAGCCCAGGCCCTGGACCGCCGCCTGCGCGCGCTCCTGCATCAGCATCGACAGCGAGTCGGCGGTGCCGAGCGTCGCGAGCCGCGCCCCCAGGTCGTCGCCGTCGCCGGGCGCCGCCGCGGTCCAGCTGACGACGACGTTCCCGACGAGCAGGTGGCCGCGGAACGTGGGGGTCCGCTGCCCCTCGGCCTCGTGCACGACCTCCTGCACGATCGACGGGTACACACCCTGGCCCTCGATCGCGGGCTCGGCCGTCCAGACGGCACCGTCCATGCCGGGGTTCACCTGCCTGTACCGGGGGCACCCGTCGACGGTCGTCACCAGCTCGCGGAACGCCTCGGCCGCGGAGGCCGCATCGGGCAGCAGCGTGAGCGTCTGCGTGAAGTCCAGGCCCGCGTTGCCCCAGGCGCGTGCGTCGAACGCCGCCGGAGCCGTGGTGACCACGGTGACCGCGGCGGTGCACCGCTCGGGCTCGACGCGCGACCCGTCGGGCAGCCCCCACGCGAGCTCGCCCGACCGGATCCGCAGCGCGACCCCGTCCTGCGCGGCGGGGACCGTGTCCTCGAGCACCCGCGGCCGGACGAACAGCGCGCGCATGGTGCTGTCGTCGAACACCGCCTCGGCGCCCGGCACGGGCGGCAGGGTCGGCGTCGCGGACGGTGCGGCGGTCGGTGCGGTCGGGGACGCCGACCTCGGCGAGGTGCTCAGGGCGCTCTCCGTCGGTGGGAGGAGGGGTTCGGTCTCGTGCGACCACGGCTGCAGGACCAGGACCACCACGAGCCCGAGCAGGGCGATGCCCGTGAGCCACCACCACCCGGACCTGCGAGAGCGCGCGGGAGACGTCCCGGGGCCGTCGGGCACCGTGCTCGTCACGCCCCGTCCTCTCCCGCGGCGGCGCCGCGTGCCGTGCTGCGGTGCCTGCTCGCACCCGTGACGGTTCCGAGGCTAGGGCGCCGGGCCGTCCACCGCGAGGCGCACCCGGGTCAGCGCGGCTCGACCCCGTGCTTGCGCAGGCCCCAGATGGTCGCGTCGGTCAGCGCCTCCCACGACGCCTCGAGCAGGTTGGGGCCCACGCCCACGGTGCTCCAGGACGCCTGCCCGTCGGTCATCTCGATGAGCACGCGCGTGACCGCATCGGTGCCGTGCATCGAGTCGAGGATCCGGACCTTGAAGTCGATGAGCTCGAACGGCTCGAGCTCGGGGTAGGCACCTACCAGCGCGAGCCGCAGCGCATGGTCGAGCGCGTTGACCGGTCCGTTGCCCTCGCCGGTGGAGACCATGCGCTCGCCGCCCGCGTGCAGCTTCACGGTCGCCTCCGCGGTCGCCGGGGTCCCCCGTCCGCCCACGCGCTCGACGATCGTGCGCCACGACTCGACGCGGAAGTAGTGCGGGCGCCGACCCTCGACCTCCTCGACCAGCAGCAGCTCGAACGACGCGTCGGCGGCCTCGTACGTGTAGCCACGCGCCTCGGCGTCCTTGACGCGCTCGGTCACGCGACCCAGCACCTCGGGGCGCCCCGACAGGTCGAAGCCGAGCTCGCGGCCCTTGAGCTCGATCGACGCGCGTCCGGCCATGTCGGAGACGAGCATGCGCATGTCGTTGCCGATGAGCGCAGGGTCGATGTGCTGGTACAGGTCCGGGTCCACCCGGATCGCGGACGCGTGCAGACCGGCCTTGTGCGCGAACGCGCTGGCCCCCACGTACGGCGAACGCGCGAACGGCGAGATGTTGGTGATCTCGCTGATCGCGTGCGCGATGCGCGTCAGCTCGGGCAGGCCGCCCGGGCGCTCGTCGTCGTGCGCCAGCACCGGCAGCCCGTACTTGAGCTCGAGGTTCGCCACCACGGCGAGCAGGTCGGCGTTGCCCGTCCGCTCGCCGTAGCCGTTGACCGTGCCCTGCACGTGCGAGCACCCGGCCTCGACCGCGGCGAGCGTGTTCGCCACCGCGCAGCCCGAGTCGTTGTGCGCGTGCATGCCGAGCACGGCGTCGGGGCCGACGGCCGCGCGCACGTCCTGCACGATCGCCGCGACCCACGCCGGGATCATGCCGCCGTTGGTGTCGCACAGCGCGACCACCTCGGCACCCGCCTCGAACGCCGCGAGCACCGCCGCGCGCGCGTATGCGGCGTCGAACCGGAACCCGTCGAAGAAGTGCTCCGCATCCACGACCACGCGCCGCCCCTCGCGGACCAGGAGCGCGACCGTGTCGGTGATCATCGCCAGGTTCTCCTGGCCCGTCGTCCGCAGCGCGCGCTCGGCGTGCCGCAGGTCGCTCTTGGCCACGAGCGCGACGACCGGGGCCTCGGAGTCGAGCAGCGCCCGCACCTGCGGGTCGTCGTGCGCGCGCGTGCCGGGCTTGCGCGTCGCGCCGAACGCGGCGAGCTCGGCGTTGCGCAGGTCGAGCTCCTTGGCCGCGCGCTTGAAGAACTCGGTGTCCTTGGGGACCGCGCCCGGCCAGCCGCCCTCGATGAAGCCCACGCCCAGCTCGTCCAGCAGCGGCGCGATCGCGAGCTTGTCCGCGACGGACAGCGCGATGCCCTCCTGCTGGGCGCCGTCCCGCAGCGTCGTGTCGTACACCTGGAACGCACGCCCGGTCAGGTGCGGCAGGGCGGTGCTGGCGGTCGGGCCGGAGGTCACTGCGCTCACGTTGCTGCTCTCTTCGGACGAGTCACACGGGGGACGGACGGAGAACCGCTCGCCGGTGCGGGGGTGTCCTCGTGAGACGGACCCGCACCAACAAAAAGACCCCCCGGGGTACGGGAGGTCTGCGCGCCGACGGGGTGGGTCGGCGCGCTAGTCGATAATCGCGGTCCACGGGGACATGCGGGCCATGGTGGCACACGTCACCCCGGCAGGTCACGCCGCTCCCCCGCGGGTTCCATCCCTTGGACCCGGCGACAGACGCACCGGCCCGGCCGACCCTCCATCGGGTGCGGCCGGGCCGGGGTGGGCGTGCAGGTCAGAGAAGGCGGTGCAGCCAGCCGTGCCGGTCGGTCGCGCGCCCGTACTGGATGTCGGTGAGCTCGGCGCGGGTCCTCGTCGTGACCGGACCGGCGGCACCGTCGGCGACCGTGAGGTCGAAGTCGTCCGACGCGAGCCGGCCGATCGGCGTGATGACCGCGGCAGTGCCGCACGCGAACACCTCGGTGATCGAGGCGTCCGCCAGCCCCGCACGCAGCTCGGCGAGCGTGACCTGGCGCTGCGAGACCTCGTGGCCCGCGTCCGTGAGGAGCTGCAGGATCGACGAGCGCGTCACGCCCTCGAGGATCGAGCCCGAGACCGGGGGCGTCACCACCGAGCCGTCGGCGTGCACGACGAAGATGTTCATCCCGCCGAGCTCCTCGAGGTACGTGTTCGTCGATGCGTCGAGGAAGCACACCTGCTCGAAGCCCTTGTCGTACGCCCGCTGCTGCGGCAGCAGGCTCGCGGCGTAGTTGCCGCCGCACTTGGCCGCCCCCGTGCCGCCCGCACCCGCGCGGTGGAACTCCTGGTCCACCCAGATGGCGACGGGGCGCACCCCGCCGGAGAAGTACGGCCCCACGGGTGAGGCGATCACCAGGTACTCGGCCTCGAGCGAGGGACGCACGCCCAGGAACGACTCGGACGCGTACATGAACGGCCGCAGGTACAGGCTCGTCTCCTCGCCCGTGGGCACCCACGCAGCGTCGGCGCGCACGAGCGCCTCGATCGATGCGAGGAAGTCCTCCTCGGGCAGCTCGGGCAGCGCGAGGCGGTGCGCGGACCGCGCGAACCGTGCCGCGTTGGCCTGGGGCCGGAACGTCCACACCGAGCCGTCGGCGTGCCGGTAGGCCTTGAGGCCCTCGAAGATCTCCTGGCCGTAGTGGAGCACCGACGTCGCGGGCGCCAGCTGCAGCGGGCCGTACGGCTCCACACGCCTGCTGTGCCAGCCGCGCTCCTGCGAGAAGGAGATCCGGGACATGTGGTCCGTGAAGACCGTGCCGAACCGCGGCGCCGCGAGGTGCTGCGCGCGCTCGTCGTCCGGGACGGGGGTCGTCGACGCGTGCACCTCGAAGAGGTCGGCCGATGGGGAGGAAGCGACGGTGCTCATGGGGGGCCTTTCACCTGGGCTGGTCTGACGGTACCCGGCGGCGGCGGCCTGGAGAACAGCCCGCGTCGGTCCGTCGCCACGGGGGCGACGGTCACGACGAGGCCGGCCGGCCGCTCCGTCGCCGGGGACCCGGGGACGGAGGAGACGACCTTCGGTGGAGCAGGGTGCCGGACGCCGCGGACGGCGTCCCGACGAGCGTGCGGTCAGCCCGCGACGCGCGCGGCGAGGTCCTTGCCCACCTCGGCCGTCGACCGTACTCGGGCCGCGGTGCCGCGCTCGGCCAGGTCCGCGGCGACCGCGTCCTCGACCACGCGCGCCTGCGTGTGCAGCCCCAGGTGGTCCAGCAGCAGCGCGACCGACAGCACCGTGGCCGTCGGGTCCGCCTTGCCCTGGCCCGCGATGTCGGGCGCCGATCCGTGCACGGGCTCGAACATGCTGGGCGCCGTGCGGTCGGGGTTGATGTTGGCGCTGGCCGCCAGGCCGATGCCACCCGTGATCGCGGCCGCGAGGTCGGTGAGGATGTCGCCGAACAGGTTGTCCGTGACGATCACGTCGAACCGGCCCGGGTCGGTGACCAGGAAGATCGTCGCGGCGTCGACGTGCAGGTAGTCGACCGTGACGTCCGGGAACTCGGCGTTGAGGGCCTCGACCGTGCGGCGCCACAGGTGCCCCGCGTGCACCAGGACGTTGTGCTTGTGCACGAGCGTGAGCTTCTTGCGCGGACGGGCCGCGGCGCGCGCGAACGCGTCACGCACCACACGCTCGACGCCGAACGCGGTGTTGACGCTGACCTCGTTCGCGACCTCGTGCGGCGTGCCCACGCGGATCGCGCCGCCGTTGCCGACGTACGGACCCTCGGTGCCCTCGCGGACGACGACGAAGTCGACCTCGCCCGGGTTCGCGAGCGGCCCGGTGACACCCGGGAAGAGCTTGCCGGGGCGCAGGTTGACGTAGTGGTCCAGCGCGAAGCGCAGCTTGAGCAGGAGCCCGCGCTCGAGCACGCCCGACGGCACCGTGGGGTCACCGATCGCGCCGAGCAGGATCGCGTCGTGCGTGCGGATCGCGGTCAGGTCCTCGTCGGTCAGGGTCTCGCCGGTGGCGTGCCACCGGCGTGCGCCCAGGTCGAAGCTCGTCGTCGTGACGCCCACGCCGCTGCCCGCGAGCGCGGCCTCGAGCACCAGGAGCCCCTGCTCGACCACCTCGGTGCCGATGCCGTCGCCGGCGACGACGGCGAGGTTGATGTCCCGGGCGGTGGCGCTGCTGCTCATGCCGGCCACAGTACTCGTCGTCCCACTCCCCGGACGGTGCATCTCACGATGCGGCCGGTCAGTCGACAGGCGGCGTGGGCCCGTCCGTGGGGTAGACCAGCTCGAACTGCTCGGCCACGACGTCGTCGGCGAGCGTGACATGCGTCGTGCGGATCAGCGCGCGCGGCTCGCCGCGGGAGTCCAGCACGATGGCCAGGTCCCCCGCGCGCGGCAGGTCGCTGTCCAGCCCGTAGTCGGCGCGCGGCGAGCCGCCCGACGTCCGGGCACCCGCCAGCACCTCGAGCACCGCCGCGTCCGCCTCGGCACCCTCGCCGAACGAGAACGACGGCGGCGGAACCACGTCGAGCGGCACCGAGCCGACGATGCCGTCGAGCTTGCCGAACCCGACGTGCCCGCGCGCGGCCTGCCAGAACGCGGTGATGCGCTCGTCACCGTCGGAGGCCACGTCGGCGTGCTCGTCGACCATGTCGTGGCCCCCGTGCTCGTCGTACCCGCCGTTCACGTGCCCGTTCATGTGCGTCACCCCTCGCGAAGTCGGTGCCCCCATCCTGCCCGACGCTGCCGTGCGCACCACCGGCGGACCTCGCCCCGGACGCCGACGAGGCCGGCCCCGGGTGGGACCGGCCTCGTCAGGGCGTGCGGCGGGTCAGCGCGCGGCCGAACCCTCGGTGTAGTCGCTGTCGGAGGGCTTGACCCATGCGAACAGCTTGCGCAGCTCACGGCCGACGGGCTCGATCGGGTGGTTCTGGCCGGCCTCGCGCAGCGCGGTGAACTCGGGCGCACCCGCGTCCTGGTCGGCGATGAAGCGCTCGGCAAAGGCGCCCGACTGGATGTCCGCGAGCACCTGGCCCATGTTCGCCTTGACGTCCGGCGTGATGACGCGCGGACCGGAGACGTAGTCGCCGTACTCGGCGGTGTCGGACACCGACCAGCGCTGCTTGGTGATGCCACCCTCCCAGATGAGGTCGACGATCAGCTTGAGCTCGTGCAGCACCTCGAAGTACGCGACCTCGGGCTGGTAGCCGGCCTCGGTCAGGGTCTCGAACCCGTACTGGATGAGCTGCGAGACGCCACCGCACAGCACGGCCTGCTCACCGAACAGGTCGGTCTCGGTCTCCTCGGTGAACGTGGTCTTGATGCCCGCGGCACGCAGACCGCCGATCGCCTTGGCGTAGGACAGCGCGAGCGCCCACGCCGAGCCGGACGCGTCCTGCTCGACCGCGACGATGACGGGGACGCCACGGCCGTCGACGTACTCGCGGCGCACCAGGTGACCCGGCCCCTTGGGGGCGACCATGAAGACGTCGTGACCCGCGGCGGGCTTGATGTAGCCGAAGCGGATGTTGAACCCGTGCCCGAAGACCAGCGCGGCGCCGTCCTTGAGGTTGGGCTCGATCTCGTCGCGGTACACGTGCCGCTGCACCTGGTCGGGCGCGAGGATCACGACGACGTCGGCGCCGGCGACCGCCTCGGCGACGGTCGCGACCTTGAGGCCCTGGTTCTCGGCCTTCGCGCGGGACGCGGAGCCCTCACGCAGGCCGACGGTCACGTCGACGCCGGAGTCGCGCAGGTTGAGCGAGTGCGCGTGCCCCTGGCTGCCGTAACCGACGACGGCGACCTTCTTGGACTGGATGATCGACAGGTCGGCGTCGTCGTCGTAGAACAGCTCGGCCACGATGGGTCTCTCCTTCAGATGGCGTTCGTTGGCGAACGGGTGGTGCTGGACTGAGGTGTATCAGGCGGAGCGCGAGACGCGCTCGAGCGCCCGGTCCGTGATCGAGCGCGACCCGCGGCCGATGGCGACGGTGCCGGACTGCACGATCTCACGGATGCCGAACGGCTCGAGGGCGGCCAGGAGCGCGTCGAGCTTGCCGGGCGAGCCGGTCGCCTCGATGACGACCGAGTCGGGGACGACGTCCACGACGTGCGCGCGGAACAGCTGCACGACCTCGAGCACCGAGGTCCGCTGCGTCACGTCCGCCTTGACCTTGACCAGCAGCAGCTCGCGCTGGACCGACGCGGCGTCCTCGAGCTCGACGATCTTGATGACGTTGATGAGCTTGTTGAGCTGCTTGGTCACCTGCTCGAGCGGCAGCTCGTCGACGTCGACGACGACCGTGATCCGGGAGATCTCCTGGTGCTCCGTGGGGCCCACGGCCAGGGAGTGGATGTTGAACGCCCGTCGCGCGAACAGGCCCGCGACGCGCGTGAGCACGCCCGGCTTGTTCTCGACGAGCACGGACAACGTGTGACGGCTCATGGGTCAGTCCTCCCGGTCCCAGGCCGGCGAGATGCCCCGCGCGTACTGGATGTCGTCGTTGCTCACGCCCGCGGCGACCATCGGCCACACCATCGCGTCACGCGAGACGGTGAAGTCGACGACGACGGGCTGGTCGTCGATCTCGAGCGCGCGCTTGATCGTCGCGTCGACGTCCGCCTTCGTCTCGCAGCGCAGGCCGACGCAGCCGTACGCGTCGGCGAGCTTGACGAAGTCGGGGATGCGCGCGGTGCCGTGGCCCGTGTGCAGGTCCGTGTTGGAGTAGCGCGACTCGTAGAACAGCGTCTGCCACTGCCGCACCATGCCGAGCGAGGAGTTGTTGACCACCGCGACCTTGATGGGGATCTCGTTGATCGCGCAGGTCGCGAGCTCCTGGTTGGTCATCTGGAAGCAGCCGTCGCCGTCGATCGCCCACACCGTGCGGTCGGGCTCGCCCACCTTGGCGCCCATCGCCGCGGGCACCGCGTAGCCCATGGTGCCCAGGCCGCCGGAGTTGAGCCACGAGTTCGGGCGCTCGTACCTGATGAACTGCGCGGCCCACATCTGGTGCTGGCCCACGCCCGCCACGTACGTCGCGTCGGGGCCCGTGATCTCGCCGATGCGCTGGATCACGTGCTGCGGGGCCAGGTGCCCGTCCGTCGGCTCGTCGTAGCCCAGCGGGAACGTCTCGCGCCACGCGTCGAGCTGCCGCCACCACGCCTCGAGGTCCGGCTTGCCGTGCTGACCGTGCTCGCGCTCGAGCTCGGGCAGCAGGTCACCCAGGACCTCGCGCAGGTCGCCCACGATGGGCACGTCCACGGCACGGTTCTTGCCGATCTCGGCCGGGTCGATGTCCGCGTGCACGATCGTGGCGTGCGGCGCGAACGACGCGAGCCGCCCCGTCACACGGTCGTCGAACCGCGCGCCGAGCGCGACGATCAGGTCGGCCTTCTGCAGCGCGGCCACGGCTGCCACGGTCCCGTGCATTCCGGGCATGCCCAGGTGCTGCGGGTGCGTGTCGGGCAGCGCGCCGCGGGCCATGAGCGTGGTCACGGCCGGCGCACCGGACGCGTCGACCAGCGCGCGCAGCTGACGCGCCGCACGTGCGCGGATGACGCCGCCGCCGACGTACAGCACGGGTCGCCGCGCCGTGGCGAGCAGCCGCGCGGCCTCCCGGATCTGCTTGGCGTGCGGCTTGGTCACCGGGTGGTAGCCGGGCAGCGCGACGTCCTGCGGCCACGTGAACGTGGTCGACGACTGCATGGCCGACTTGGCGATGTCCACGAGCACCGGTCCGGGACGGCCCGTCGCGGCGATGTGGAACGCCTCCGCGATCACGCGCGGGATGTCGTCGGGGTCCGTGACCAGGTAGTTGTGCTTGGTCACCGGGAGCGTGATGCCGACGATGTCGGCCTCCTGGAACGCGTCCGTGCCGATCATCGCCGCGCCGACCTGACCCGTGATCGCCACGAGCGGGACGGAGTCCATGTTGGCGTCGGCGATCGGGGTGACCAGGTTGGTGGCTCCCGGGCCGGACGTCGCCATGCACACGCCCACGCGGCCGGTCGCGGCCGCGTAGCCGGTCGCGGCGTGGCCGCCACCCTGCTCGTGCCGGACCAGGATGTGCCGCAGGCGGGTCGAGTCCATGAGCGGGTCGTACGTCGGCAGGATCGCGCCGCCGGGGATGCCGAAGACCACCTCGGCGCCGGCCTCCTCGAGCGAGCGGACGATCGACTGCGCACCCGTGACGTGCTCGACCGTCGTCGTGACGGCGAGGCCGGACGGCGCGCCGCCCGGTGTCGCACCGGACGCGACCGGGGCGGGCGCGGGACGCGCCGCCCCGACCGTGGCCGGGCTCACGGGCGTCCTCGGCGGTGCCGGGTGGGGGCCCTGGACCATCGGTGTCTCCCTGCTGCTGGTGGGGTGCTGCGGGTGGAGCGCGTGCGCCGGGGCGGACGCCCCGGGAAAACAGAAAACCCCTCGCGTCGACGGAGCCGACGGGGCGAGGGGTGAGCGCGCGGACGAGGCCTGTGCGGGCGTGGCCTCAGCCGGCGCGCTCAGGAAGTACTACGAGGATCGTCTGCACCCGGCCGAGGTTACGCCTCCGTCGGTTCCGTGTCACGCCGTCTCACATCCTGGCTCACGCGACCATCATGTGGATGCGGGACGCCGTGCGCCGATCCTCGCTAGCGTGGGTGGCCACCGATGAAGG
>Ga0007423J48922_100355_pt1 | contig 12937 bp, 12 predicted proteins | sample Hopgra3_Rhizo_39_FD_48922 | JGI IMG/M metagenome (IMG submission 48922) | reverse complement strand
CAGGGGTGCCGGGCCGTCGGGCTCGGTGCAGCTCGGCGCCGTCAGCCGACGAGCTGCTCGACCGGGCCGCGCACGAAGTACAGGACGAACAGCGCCGTGATGATCCACATGAGCACGTGGACCTGGCGCGTCTTGCGCGCGACCACCTGCAGCAGCACGTACAGGATCACGCCCGCGCCGATGCCCGCGGTGATCGAGTACGTGAACGGCATGAGGATGATCGCGAAGAACGCGGGGATCGCGATGTACCAGTCGGTCCAGTCGATGTCCGTGACCTGCGTGACCATGAGGAAGCCGACCACCACGAGCGCGGGCGCCGCGGCCTCCGACGGGATCACGGCGACGAGCGGTGCCAGGAACGTGGCCAGCAGGAACGCGATGCCCGTGACCACCGACGCCAGGCCCGTGCGCGCACCGTCGCCGACGCCCGCCGCGGACTCGATGTAGGACGTGTTGCTCGAGATGCCCGCGGCACCACCCGCGGCCGCGGCGATCGAGTCGACCACCAGGATGCGCTGGGACTGCGGCGGGTTGCCCTTCTCGTCGAGCAGGCCCGCCTCGCCGCCCACGGCGACCATGGTGCCCATCGTGTCGAAGAAGTCCGCGAGCAGCAGCGAGAACACCAGCAGCAGCGCCGCGACGACGCCGATCTTGTCGAACGAGCCGAACAGCGAGAAGTGGCCCAGCAGCGAGAAGTCGGGCGCGTCGACCACGGCGTCGGGCAGCGCGGGCTTGCCCAGCTTCCAGTTCTGGTCCGTGACTGCCTCGAGCGCGATGGCCACGGCCGTCGTCGCGACGATCGAGATGAGGATCGCGCCCCGGACCTTCTTGACCATGAGCACGATGGTCAGCAGCAGGCCGAGCACGAACACGGCCACGGGCCACGAGGCGATCGAGCCGCCCACGCCGAGCTCGACGGGCGTCGCGGGCGCCGACTCCGAGCCCGGGATCCACGGGACGCGGACGAAGCCCGCGTCGTAGAAGCCGATGAACGCGATGAACAGGCCGATGCCCACGCTGATGGACGTCTTGAGCCATGCGGGGACCGCCTCGAACACGGCCTTGCGGAAGCCCGTGAGCACCAGCACGAAGATCAGCAGACCCTCGAGCACCACGATGCCCATGGCGTCCTGCCACGTCATGTCCGGCAGGATCGCGATCGAGAACGCCACCACGGCGTTCAGGCCCAGGCCGGTGGCGAGCGCGAGCGGGAAGTTCGCGAACACGCCCATGAGGATCGTCAGCACGCCCGCGACCAGCGCGGTCGTCGCGGCGATCGTCGTCGGCTCGGCGAGCTTCGCGCCCGTGCTGTCCGTGCTGCCGAGGATCATCGGGTTCAGCACGACGATGTACGCCATCGTGAAGAACGTGACCAGGCCGCCGCGGATCTCGGTGCCGATCGTCGAGCCACGCTCGGTGATCTTGAAGTAGCGGTCGACGGGGTTCGTGGGGGGAGCTGTGCGCGTCGTCGTCGCGCCCGAGGTCGATGCCATGCGCGCATGATGGCAGACCCGTGTCACGCGCAGATGTCGTTCTCACGCATGATCACGGGCCACCCGGCGCCGGACGGGTGACGGGTCCCGCCGACGGCACGCCGGCGGGACCGAGGTCACAGGACGAGCAGCGAGAACGCACCCGTCCCGTAGCCCGAGACCTCCATGGTGAGGTCCGTGCGGCGCACGTAGGACAGCACCCAGGGTGCGACGTCGCCCGGCAGCGCCTCGCCCGGCTGGTACACGCGGTCCAGGCGCAGGTGCGGGGCACCCTCGTGGTTGAACAGCGACGCGGTGACGTTGAGGACCTCGCCCGCGTTCTCCGAGAGCGACGTCGGCAGCGCGCCGAGCTCGGCGGCCTCCGCGGCCGTGCGCAGCGGCACCAGGCCGAGCGCGGCGCCCACGTAGGCGGCCAGCGGCACGTCCATCAGCACGAGCGCGGCCAGGCGCAGGTTGCGGTCGACGTAGATGCCGACCAGCGCGCCCTGCGCGGGGTCCACCATGACGCCGCCGGTCTCGACGCCGACCTCACGCCCGATGAGGCCCTCGACGAGCTCGCGGACCTCCTTGGCGTTGGGCAGCGGGGTCTCGGCACTCATGCGAGCACCGGCTCGATGACCTCGCGGAAGCCCTCCGGGGTGAACGGCTTGGCGATGAGGAACAGCGCACCCGCGGACTCGGCCATCTCGCGCATCTCGGGCGAGCCCTCGGACGTGACGAACCCGAAGGGGGTCTGGTAGCCCGCGCGGCGCAGGTTGTGCAGGAGCTCGATACCCGTCATGTTCGGCATGTTCCAGTCGGACAGCACGACGTCGGGCTCGTCGGCCTGGACCGCGGCGAGCGCCTCCGCGCCGTCGGCGGCCTCCCGGACGTCCCAGTCGTAGCCGGCCTGGCGCAGGGTGCGGATGACGATCTGCCGCATCACGCGGCTGTCGTCGGTGACCAGGACGCTGATGCTCATCGGTTTCCTCCAGAGGTGGTGCCGGTCTCACCGAGTGTCACCCACACGTCGACGACGAGCAGGCGCCCCCGCCAGGACAGGGGGAGATGCTGCACCCGGACCGCACCGGCGAGCGGCGGGACCTCGGAGCCGACCTGCGGCAGGCCGAGGGTGCCCGCGTGGGGCAGCAGGGACTTGAGGTTGCCGCCGACCACGTTCGCGATCTCACCGAACGCGTCCTCGAGGTCGGGGCGGGAGACCACGGAGCCGGACTCGAGCGCGAGCAGCGCGCGCGCCAGGTCCTCGGCGGTCTCGTGCGCGGTGACCAGGACCGCACGGCCCGACCACTCGCCGTGCAGGTCCACCCACGCGACGACCGCGTCGGGCAGCTCGGGCAGGTCGCCGTCCCAGGGCAGCAGCAGGCCGAGGTCGCCGTCGACCATCGCGGCGAAGACCTCCTGGGCGATGGCGTGGACCGCGTCGTGGTCGACGGTGGTGGTGGTCATGCGAGCTCCTCGACGGGGACGAGCCCGAGCAGGTCGAGCTTGTCGCGGATGGCGTCCGGGGTGAACGGCTTGATCAGGTACTCGTGCGCGCCCGCGGCCAGCGCCCGGACGATCTGCCCGTGCTCGCTCTCCGTCGTCACCATCATGAGCGTGACGTCGCGCCAGGCCGGGTTGGCCCGCACCTGGGTCACGAAGGTCAGCCCGTCCATCACGGGCATGTTCCAGTCGATGCAGGCCAGGTCCACGTGCTCCCCGGCCTCGAGGTGGTCGAGCGCCTCGCGGCCGTGCTCGGCCTGCAGGGTCTCGAACCCGAGTCGTTCCAACGTGCCCGCGACGATGCGGCGCATCGTGCGCGAGTCGTCGATCACCAGTGCTCTCATCGGGCGGTTCCTCCACTCAGGGGGACGGGATAGGTGGCGGGTCGGGCGGGCGCGACGACCGGGCGCGCACCCAGGGCCGCGGTCCGGGCGGCGAGCCCGTCGGTGCCGGTGGCCGGCAGCGCGGTGCGCTGCGCGGGGACGGCTCCGGTGAGCGGCGTGACCGCCGAGGCACCCGCGGGGCGGTAGACCGACGTGCGGTCGATCGTGACCCGCTCGTAGCCGTCGTGGACGCCCAGCGTGGTCTCGGCCGCGCCGAGGAACAGCACGCCGTCGGGCCGCAGCACGCGCAGCACGCGGTCGAGGATCGCCCGCTTGGTGGGCGGGTCGAAGTAGATGAGCACGTTCCGCAGGAACACGATGTCGTACGGCCCGGGCGGCGGGGTGTCGAGCAGGTTGTGCGCGCGGAACGAGATCATGCGCCGCAGGTTCTCGGCGATCTCCCACTCCGTACCCACGCGCCGCAGGTGCTGCACGAGCATCTGCGCGGGCATGCCGCGGTTGACCTCGAGCTGCGAGTAGCGGCCCGCGCGGGCGCGGGACAGCACCTGCTCGGACAGGTCGGTCGCGACGATCTCCGCACTCATGGCGGCCGGCAGGTCCTCGTGCAGGCACATCGCGAGCGAGTACGGCTCCTGACCCGTGGAGCACGCGGCGGACCAGATGCGCAGGCGTCCCACGCCGCGGCGCGCGTCCACGATGCGGGGCAGCTCCGTGCCGCGCAGCGCCTGGTAGGGCGCGCCGTCGCGGAACCACGACGTCTCGTTGGTGGTCATGGCCTCGATCACGTCGGTGACCGCGGGCGACGCCGGCTGGGTGCGCAGCATCGCCACGTACCCGTCGACGTCAAGACCCGCCTCGCGGGCCAGCGGGAGCAGCCTGGACTCGACCAGGTACTCCTTGCCCGGGGTGAGCTGGATCGCGCTGCGCCGACGGACCAGGTCGGCGACGAACGCGAAGGACTCGGCAGACAGGCTCATGCCGCGACACCTCCTGTGAACAGCGCCCGCTCGACGGCGGACGCGACCTCGGTCACGGGCAGGACCTGGTGGGCGAGCCCCGCGGTGGCGACCGCGCCCGGCATCCCCCACACGACGCTCGTCGGCTCGTCCTGGACCAGCACGGTGCCGCCCGCGTCGACGACCTCCTGGCAGCCGGTGCGGCCGTCCGCGCCCATGCCCGTGAGCACGACCGCGAGCAGGTCGCCCGCGACCGCACGCACCGCGGAGCGGAACAGCACGTCCACCGCGGGGCGGCAGAAGTTCACGGGCGGGCCGTCGGTGAGCACCGTCTCGAGCGCGGTGCCCGCACGCCGCACCTCGAGGTGCCGGTCGCCGGGGGCGATGTAGACCGTCCCGGGCCGGAGCAGCTCACCACCGGCGGCCTCGACCACGGTGGCCGGGCCGAGCCGGTCGAGCCGCGCGGCCAGCTGACGCGTGAAGACGGGCGGCATGTGCTGGACCACGAGCACCGGCACCGCGGGCGGTGCGGTGAGCGACGAGAGCACGCGGGACAGCGCCTCGGGCCCACCCGTGGAGGACCCGAGCACCATCAGGCGCATCGCGTGCGGCGCGGGTGCGGGCCTCGTCGTGACCGGACGGCGCACCGCCGCGGCACCGACCGCGGCACGCGGCACGGACGCGAACCCCGAACCCGCCACGGGGGCGCCCGTGGCGGACGCCGGGGCCGCACCCGCGACCCCCGCACCCAGGCCGGGCACGGGCACCAGCGAGCGCAGCCGCGGCACGAGCTCGTGCGCGACCTTGGCGATCGACTCCTGCACGCTGCCGACGTTCGACGGCTTGGCCACGTAGTCCGTGGCGCCCGCCGCGAGCGCGTCGAGCGTCGCCTCGGCCCCGCGCTCGGTGAGCGTGGAGAACATGATGATCGGCATCCGGTGCCCGGCCGCACGCAGCGCCCGGACCGCCTCGATGCCGTTCATCTCCGGCATCTCGATGTCCATCGTGACCGCGTCCGGCCGCAGCTGCGCGACCTTCGCCTGGGCGAGCCGACCGTTCGCGGCGACGCCCACCACCTCGACACCCGGCGCCTGCGCGAGCGCGTCGGACACGAGCCGCCGTACGACGACCGAGTCGTCGACGACGAGGACGCGGATGGCCGCCATCAGAACGTGAACTTCGCGACGCGGTCGCGCAGCGCGCCCGACAGGACGGCCAGCTCGTCGACCTGGCCGCTCACGCCCGAGAGCACGTGCGACGAGCGGTCGGCGGCCGTGGCCACACCGGTGATGTTGACGGCGATCTCGCCCGAGCCGGTCGCGGCCTCGGCCACGCCCCGCGACATCTCGTTCGTGGTGGCCGTCTGCTCCTCGACCGCCGACGCGATGGTCATCTGGTAGTCGTTGATCGACGCGATGATCCCGGAGATCTGGCCGATCGAGTCGACCGCACCCGACGTGTCGTGCTGGATGGCCTCGACGCGGCGCGCGATGTCCTCGGTCGCCTTGGCGGTCTCGTTGGCGAGCTCCTTGACCTCACCGGCGACGACCGCGAAGCCCTTGCCGGCCTCACCGGCGCGTGCGGCCTCGATCGTCGCGTTGAGGGCCAGCAGGTTGGTCTGCTCGGCGATCGTCGTGATGAGCTTGACGACGTTGCCGATCTCCGCCGAGGACGTGCCCAGGCGCGAGACCGTGTCGTTCGCGGCCGCGGCCACGCCCGTCGCGGTCGAGGCGACCTTGGCGGCCTCGGTCGCGTTCTGCGCGATCTCCCGGATCGAGGCGCCCATCTGCTCGGCACCGGCCGCGACGGCCTGCACGTTGCGGGACACCTGCTCCGCGGCGGCCGCGACCACACCGGCCTGCGCCGAGGTCTCCCCCGCGGCGTCCGAGACCTGCGCGTTGGAGCCGGCGAGCCGCTCGGCGGACTCGGCGACGTCCTGCGCGGTACGCGCGACCTCGCCGAACGTCGTGCGCAGGCTCTCCTGCGCGGACGCCAGCGACGCGGCCATGCGGCCCACCTCGTCCTGCTCGGCGACCTCGACGCCCTGCGTCAGGTCGCCCGTCGCCATCGCGTCGAGCGTGACGGCGACCGACCGCACCGAGCGCGAGATGCGGCGGATCGTGGCCACGGCGAGCGTGACCGCGAGCAGCACCGCGACGACGAACGTCAGCGCGAGCACGACGATCATGCGCCGCGCGTCGGCCTGGCCGCTCTCCTGGATCGCGACGACCTGCGCATCGGTCTGCGCCGACGCGAGCTCGAGCGCACGGCCCGCCCAGTCCGGGTCCGCGGCCGCGTTGGCCGCCACCGCGGCCTCGAACGCCGCGGCGTCACCGGCCTCGACGAGCGGGAGCAGCGTCGCGTCGCGGTAGGTCTGCCACGCCTCCCACCGCGTGAGGAAGTCCCGCCACTGCGGCGTGTCCGCCGACGGGAACGTCGCGATCACGGCGATCTGCGCCGCGGCGTCGTCGTCGATCCACTCCGAGGAGGTCAGCAGCTGCGCGCGGGCCGCGGGGTCCGCGGCGAGCGCGCGACGCACCAGGAGGTGGCTGCGCTGCTGCTCCGACTGCAGGTTGGTGAACGCGCGCTGCAGCTGCGTGTTGAGCTGCGACATCTGCTCGAGGTCGTCGGCCGCGCGCGACAGCGCCACGCCGCCCGCCCCGCCCACCAGGGCGAAGCTGCCGCCGAGCACCAGCAGCACGACGGTGAACTTCACGCCGATGGGCCGGTCCCAGAACCAGGCTGCACGCCGACGTGCAGGCTTCTCGCTCATCAGCCGAGCTCCTTCGCGGAGTAGTAGCCGCCGTCGACCAGCACGGCGCGGTAGTTGTCCTTGGTGACGAGCTGCGGGGCCAGGAGGTAGGCCGGGACCACGCCCGCACCGTTGTCGTACGACGTGACGTCGTTGACCTCGGGGTCCGCACCGGCGAGCGCGGCGTTGACCATGACCACCGTGACCTCGGCCAGCTGGCGCGTGTCCTTGTAGATGGTCGAGAGCTGCTCGCCCTTGGCGATGAGCTTGGCCGAGTCGAGCTCGGCGTCCTGGCCCGTGACCTGCGGGGCCGGCGCGTCGGGCAGGCCCGAGGCGACCGTGTCGAGGATCGCGCGCGAGATGCCGTCGTACGGCGAGAGCACGCCGTCGAGCGTGACGCCGCCCTGGTACGGCTCGAGCAGCGTGGCCATGCGCTCGGCCGCGACCTCGCCCTTCCAGCCGGCCGTCGCGATCGTCTCGAAGTCCGTCTGACCCGAGGGCACCTCGAGCACGCCCGCGTCCAGGTAGGGCTGCAGCACCGACATCGCGCCGTCGTAGAAGACCTTGGCGTTGTTGTCGTCCGTCGAGCCGGCGAACAGCTCGACCTGGAACGGACCCTTCGCACCGGTCTTCTCACCCGACGCGTCGAGCACGCCCAGGCCCTGCAGCAGCGACGTGCCCTGCAGCACCCCGACCTTCGCGTTGTCGAACGACGCGTAGAACGCGACGTCGTCCGAGTCCCGGATCAGGCGGTCGTAGGAGATGACGGGCACACCCGCGTCCCCGGCCCGGCCGAGCACCTGCTTGAGCGCGGTGCCGTCGATGGCACCGACGACGAGCGCCGAGGCACCCGCGTCGAGCATCGCGCCGATCTGGTCGACCTGCGTCTGCACGTCGTCCTCGGCGTACTCCAGGTCCACCTGGTAGCCCAGCGAGGTGAGCTGGGCCTCGAGGTTCTCACCGTCGGCGATCCACCGGTCGGAGGTCGTCGTCGGCATCGCGACGCCCACCAGGAGGGTGTCCGGTGCTGCGTCGTCGCCGCCGCTGTCCCCGCAGGCGCTCACGGTGAGCACCGTGAGGGCCGCGAGACCGAGCGCGAGGCTCCGGCGGGTGGCTGTGCTGGTCATGGGACTTCCGCTCTCGTCGGGACGGGGTCGGGTTCGGTGGTGCTCAGTACGTGGTGGTGCTCAGTACGTGAAGGCGGCGACGCGCGTGCGCAGGTCGGCCGACATCCGGGCGAGCTCCGCGACGGACGCACCCATCTGCCCGACGACGTCGGAGCTGGTCGCGCTGGCCGTGGCGACGCCGGTGATGTTGACGGCGATCTCGCCCGAGCCGGTCGCGGCCTCGGCGACGCCGCGGGACATCTCGTTGGTGGTGGCCGTCTGCTCCTCCACCGCCGAGGCGATGGTCAGCTGGTAGTCGTTGATCGACGCGATGATCGAGCCGATCTCGCCGATCGCCGCGACCGCCCCGGTGGTGTCCTGCTGGATCGCTTCGACGCGGCGCGCGATGTCCTCGGTCGCCTTGGCGGTCTCGTTGGCGAGCTCCTTGACCTCACCGGCGACGACCGCGAAGCCCTTGCCCGCCTCACCGGCGCGTGCGGCCTCGATCGTCGCGTTGAGCGCCAGCAGGTTGGTCTGCTCCGCGATCGTCGTGATGAGCTTGACCACGTTGCCGATCTCCGCCGACGACGTGCCCAGGCGGGACACGGTGTCGTTGGCCTGCGCCGCGACACCCGTGGCCGACGACGCGACCTTGGCGGCCTCGGTGGCGTTCTGCGCGATCTCGCGGATCGAGGCGCCCATCTGCTCGGCGCCGGCCGCGACGGCCTGCACGTTGCGGGACACCTGCTCGGCGGCGGCCGCGACCACACCGGCCTGCGCCGAGGTCTCGTCCTGCGCCGAACCGACCTGCTCCGAGGCGGCCGAGAGCTCCTCGGCGGCCGCGGCGACGGTCTGCGCGGTCTCGACGACGCCCGAGAGCGTCTCGCGCACCGCACCCTGCGCGGTGGTGAGCGCCTGCGCCATGCGGCCCAGCTCGTCGGCGCTGTCGACCACGGCGGGCTGCGTGAAGTCGCCGCGCGCCATCGCCTCGAGCGATCCCTGGACCTGCGCGATCGACTTCCGGATGCGGCGCGTGATCGTGTACCCGAGGGCGAGCGAGGCCAGCAGCGCGACCGTGAGGCTCACCGCGAGGACCGTGAACGCACGCGACGTGCGGTCGTTCGCCGCGTCCGCGACGCCCTGGACATATGCGGTGATCTCCGCCGCGACGGCGTCCAGGTCGTCGGCGTACGTGGTGATGAGCGGCTGCGCGACCTCGTCACGGACCTGCGAGTAGAGCTCCAGGTCGAGCGACTGCGCGGCCGGCACCAGCTGCTCGTCGCGCACCTTCAGGAACGCGTCGTAGTCCGCCAGGAACTTCTGCCACGTCTCCGACGAGCCCGCCTCGGTCGCGGTGTACGCCTCGATCTGGGGGTTCAGCTCGGCGTCGTTCTCGACGAGCTTCTGCGTCCAGGTCTCCTTCTCATCAGCGTGGTCGGACGCCGCGATGTTCGCGATGATCATCCGGCCCTTGAGCTGGTTCTGGTGCACCATCGAGCGGACGTCCGCGATGGACTCCTGGATGCTCGCGACCGTCTGCAGGTCGTTGCGCGACTGGTCGAGCGCCGAGAGCGCGTAGACGCCGCACGCGACGGCGACGACGCCGAGCAGCGCGAAGACGGAGAAGATCTTGGTCTGGATGCCGCGGTCGGCGAACCAGCGGCCGCGGCGGGCCGGTGCGGGCTGAGCGGGGCTGGTGCTCATGGGGAGCTCCTCGGGGGGCAGGGGCGCGGTGGTGTCGACCTGTCAGATCGGTCACCCGGGGACGGCTGTGAGGGGTGCGATCCGCGTGATCGTGCGGATCGGGGGTGAGGTGCGGGCCTGAGGGGGATCAGGCAGCCGCGGCCTCGTCGACGTCGAGGACCAGCAGCAGCCGGTCGTCGAGCGTGCAGGCGGCCTTGATGAGCGGACGGATCGCGGGGTCGAGCGTGTCCGGCGGCGCCTCGACGCGGTCCGGTGCGACGTCGACGACGTCGCCGATCTCGTCGACGAGGATGCTGACGGTCTCGCCGCCGACCTGGACCACGACCATCATCTGCTGGACGTCGTCACCGACCGGGCCGAGCCCGAGGCGCGGGCGCAGGTCCACCGTGAGGACCACCTGACCGCGCAGGTTGACCAGGCCCGCGACGCCCTCGGGCGCGAGCGGGACGCGCGTGCGGGCGTGCGCACGCAGCGCCTCCTGCACGCGCTGGACGTCGACGCCGTACAGGCCGTCCTCCACCGTGAACGTCACGTAGCTGCTCATCGGGTCGCTCCCACGAGCTCGTCGAGACCGGCGAACACGTCCGCCGGCACGGGGTCGGTGTAGAAGTCGCGGTCCGCCGCGAGGATCGCCGAGCGCACGTCGAGCAGCTCGGTGACCTTGTCGCCCAGGACCGTCGAGCCCGTCAGGCCCGCGTCGTCGATCGAGGAGTGCTTGCCGACCTCGTCCTCGACGATGTCGACGATCTCCTCGACGACCAGCCCGACCGAGCGCGAGCCGCGCGTGTAGACCACGAGCAGCAGCTCGTCGGACTCGCGGGCGTACGTGCCCAGCAGCCGGTCCAGGCGCACCAGCGGCAGGATCGTGCCGCGGTACTGCACGACCTCGCGGCCGCCGACCAGCTCGACCTGCTCGGCCCGGACGTGCTCGAGGCGCGCCACGGACGCGAGCGGCATCGCCACGCGGCGGCTGCCGCCGATGCCGGCCACCAGGACCTGCTCGACCTCGGCCCGCACGGTCGCGGACTCCGCCGCGGCCGCGGCACGGGCCGCGAGCTCGCTGTCGCGCGTGATGGCGCGGCGGGCGATCGCCTGCACGTCGAGGATGAGCGCGACGCGGCCGTCCCCGAGCACCGTGGCGCCCGAGTAGATGCCGATCGCCTTGAGGCGCGCCGCGAGCGGCGTCACCACGATCTCCTCCGTGGTGAGCACGCGGTCCACCAGCATGCCGAACCGGTGCTGGTCGGCCTGGACCACCGCGATGACGGCCGGACGGTCGTCGTCGGCCGCGACCCCCAGGACGCCCGCGAGGGAGACCAGGGGCAGCAGCTCGCCGCGGAGCCGGTAGACGGGCGCGGCGTGCACGTACTCGACGCCCGAGTCCGAGCGCTGCGTGTCCAGCGCGACGAGCTCGACGACGTGCACCTGCGGCAGCGCGTACAGGTCACCTGCGCACTCGACCGACAGCGACGGCATGATCGCGAGCGTCAGGGGGATGCGCAGACGCCACACGGTGCCCGCGCCGATCGTCGACTCGACGTCGACGGTCCCGCCGATGGCCTCGATGCGCGTGCGCACCACGTCCATGCCGACACCGCGGCCCGAGACGTTGGTGACCTTCTCCGCGGTCGAGAAGCCCGGCAGGAACAGCAGCTGCAGCAGGTCGTTCGGGCTCATGGCCGCGACCTGCTCGGCCGTGCGCAGACCCTTGGCGATCGCCTTGGCGCCGACGACCTCGGGGTCGATGCCCCGGCCGTCGTCGCGCACCTCGACCGCGACCTGACCGCCCGCGTGCGACGCACGCAGCTCGAGCAGGCCCTGCGCGGGCTTGCCCGCGGCCACACGGGCCTCGGGGGGCTCGATGCCGTGGTCGACCGCGTTGCGCACCAGGTGCGTCAGCGGGTCCTTGACGGCCTCCAGGAGGCTGCGGTCGAGCTCGGTGTCGCCACCGACCATCTCGAGGCGGACCTCACGGCCGCACAGGGCCGCCAGGTCCCGCACGACGCGGGGCATCTTGGACCACACGTGCTCGATGGGCTGCATGCGCGTGCGCATGACGCCCTCCTGCAGCTCGGAGGCGATCAGGTTGAGCTGCTGCGCACCGCGGCTCAGGTCCACGTCCTGCGCCGAGTTGGCCAGCCGGCTGATCCGGTTGCGCGCGAGCACCAGCTCGCCGACCTGGCGCATGAGCTGGTCGAGCAGCTCGACGTCCACGCGGATCGAGGAGTCCGCGGCGCCGCGGAGCGTGCCCGTCTCGTCCAGCGGGGTCGGGTCGGGGCGCTGCGACGGCAGCACGGCCGCGGGTGCGGCGGGCGCAGCCGGCGCGGGCACCTCGGCGACGGGCTGCGCCGCAGGTGCGGCGGGCTCGGCGGGGACCTCGGCGGGCACGGCGACCTCCTCGGGCGCGACGGCCTCCGCGGGTGCGGCGGCCTCCTCGGGTGCGGTGGGGACCTCGGGCTCGGCGGGCGGCGCCGCGGGTGCGGCGGCCTCGGGCGCGGCGGGGGCCGCCGGCTCTCCGGCCTGCACGCGGACGAGCGCCGCGACGGCGGGCTCGACGTCGACGTCGCCCTCGCCACCCGTGCGCTCGATCGCACCGAGCAGCTCGCGCACGGTGTCGACCATGAGCAGCAGCACGTCGGTCGTCGGCTGGTCCATCGACCGACGTCCGTCACGCAGGTCGACGAGCAGGTTCTCGCCGACGTGCGCCACGCGCTCGAGGCGCGAGAACGCGAGGAACCCGCTGGTTCCCTTGATGGTGTGGATCGTGCGGAACACGCTGCTCAGCAGCGCCCGCGAGTCCGGAGTCTCCTCGAGCGCGACCAGGTCGCTGTCGAGCTGGTCGAGGTTCTCGTGACTCTCGACCAGGAACTCGCGGACGATCTCGTCGATCTCGTCCATGGTGCCCTCCCGCCGGGGGGGCCATCGCCCGGCGACCGCCTCATCGGCGCGGGGGCCGTCGAGTTGAGGAGTCCGGGTGGCGGTGGGTCAGGCGGAGGGTGCCTCCGGGGCGGTCCGGTCGGCCGGGGGGCGGATCGCCCGCAGCGCGTCGACCGTCGCCTGCGCGTCCTCGTCGGGCACCGTGGCCTGCGCGTTGGCCGTC
>Ga0007423J48922_100279_pt1 | contig 13276 bp, 10 predicted proteins | sample Hopgra3_Rhizo_39_FD_48922 | JGI IMG/M metagenome (IMG submission 48922) | reverse complement strand
CCGGACTGCTGATGCGCACGGCGCTCCGCGCCTCGGCCGCACGGCGCGGCGCCTGAGCCAGGGGACGCGCGGACGCGGTCTCCCGCGTGGTCACGATGGTGGAGCCAAGGGGACTCGAACCCCTAACCCCCTGCTTGCAAAGCAGGTGCGCTACCAATTGCGCCATGGCCCCTCGCGCCGCGCCGACCGGAGATCAGGCGCTGCGCACGGGTGTCACTCGAAGGTGTCGGTGACCTCGGACCACAGGTCCCGCTCGTCGCGGTCCTGCGCCACCTTCTGGTAGACGACGTAGCCGACGGCGGCCAGCGCCGCCAGGAGCAGGAGCTTCTTCATCGGGTCCCCCACGTGGTCGAGAGTGGGCCTAACAGGACTTGAACCTGTGACCTCTTCCTTATCAGGGAAGCGCTCTAACCGTCTGAGCTATAGGCCCGTGCGCGCACCGTCGAGCAGCGCGCCGCATGAGACTACCTCAGCGCCCGCCTGCCGCCCAAACCGGGTGGTGCGGCCTCACTCGTCCGTCATGGTCACGTGCAGGCCGCCGACCAGCGCGGCGACGATGTTGTAGAGGAACGCCCCGATGGTCGCGAGCGCCGTCAGCAGGAACACGTCGACCACGGCGATCAGCGTCGCGCCCGAGATCACGCGCTTGAACTCGACGTACTTGAGGATGTCGATGTTGCCCTCGGTGCCCGTGACCTGCTTGACCAGCCCGTCGATGTTGGTGAAGACGTGCAGGCCGTTGAGCGTGTACCAGATCACGCCCACCGCGACCACGATCAGGATGCCGAACGCGACCGACATCAGGAACGACAGCTTCATCACCGACCACGGGTCGATGCGCGAGATCGCCAGCCGCACGCGTCGCGGGCCGCCCGCGGCCGAGACGGTGGGGATGCGGCCGGTCGCCGGCCGGGCCGACGAGCCGGCCGGGTTGGCCTTGCCGCCGCCCGCGCCGGCGGGCGGGACCGAGGCGGGCGCGGTGTCGGGTCGCGTCGCGGGAGTCGTCGTCATGGCAGGGTCCTCGGTCGTGGGGCGCGTCGCGGTCGACTTGGCGGTGCTCGTCGCACCGGCCGCCTTCTTGAACCAGGCGGTCGTCCGGTCGACGGCCACCATGAGCGGCGTGGGCGGGTCGTGCTCCGCGCCGGGTGCCGGCGGCGTCGCTGCGCCGCTCGGGGAGGACCCGCCCGCAGGCCGGGTCGCGGTGCTGCCGCCGGACGGGGCCGGCGGCGGCGGCACCGGGACGGACGCGGCCTGCCCGGTGGGCACCGCAGCCGGTCCCGCCGACGAGCCGGCCGTGGCCGGTCCCCGCGCCCCGCCGCCACGCCCCGCCGAGGTCTTCCCGGGACGCGCCGACGTGGTCGGCGGGTTCGTGGGTCGCTGGCGCGGCGGGATGGAGGGGGGTGCGGGATCGGTCATGCGTCCTCCGCGGACGAGTCGTCGGACTGGCTCTCGGCCGGGCCGGTGGCCTCGGTCGAGGCCGGTGCGGTGACCCCGTCAGCAGGCGCCGGGGTGTCGGTTCCGCCGACCACGGTACCGGCTTCGTCCGTCTCCTGGCGTTCCGTGTTCCGCGCGACCGCGATGATCCGGTCCCCGGAGTCGGGCTTGGCGAAGATCACGCCCTGCGTGTTGCGTCCCGTGGCGTTCACCTCGGAGACCGCCGAGCGCACCACCTTGCCGCGCTCCATGATCACCAGCACCTCGTCGTCCGGGTCCACGACCAGGGCGCCCACCAGGTTCCCGTTCTGCTCCGGCAGGTTGGCCACCTTGATGCCCAGGCCGCCACGTCGCTGCTGGCGGTAGTTCTCGACCGTGAGCGCCGTGCGCTTGGCGATGCCGCCCTCGGTGACCGTGAACAGGTACGCGTCCTCGCGGACCACGTCCGCCGCGAGCAGCTCGTCGTCGTCCCGGAACTCCATGCCCTTGACGCCCGACGTCGCACGGCCCATCGGCCGCATCTGCTCGTCGTCCGCCGTGAAGCGCACGGACTGGCCCTTGCGCGAGACCAGGATCATGTCCTGGTCCGCGTCGACCAGACGTGCGGCCACGAGCTCGTCGGGCAGACCGTCCTCGTCCTCGCGCAGGTTGATCGCGATCACGCCGCCCGAGCGGTTGGAGTCGTACTCCGTCAGGCGCGTCTTCTTCACCAGCCCGCGCTGCGTCGCCAGCACCAGGTACTCGGCGCGGTCGTAGTCGCGCAGGTCCAGGACCTGGGCGATCTTCTCGTCGGGCTGGAACGCGAGCAGGTTGGCGACGTGCTGACCCTTCGCGTCCCGGCCCGCCTCGGGCAGCTCGTACGCCTTGGCGCGGTACACGCGACCCAGGTTGGTGAAGAACAGCAACCAGTGGTGCGTGGTCGTGACGAAGAAGTGGTCCACCAGGTCGTCCTCGCGCAGCTGCGCGCCCTTGACGCCCTTGCCGCCGCGGCGCTGCGCGCGGTAGCTGTCGCTGCGCGTGCGCTTGGCGTACCCGCCGCGGGTGATCGTCACGACGATCTCCTCCTCGGCGATGAGGTCCTCGACGCTGACCTCGCCGTCGAACGGCAGGATGCGCGTACGACGCTCGTCGCCGAACTTCTCGACGATCTCCGCGAGCTCCTCGGAGACGATCGTCCGCTGCCGGAGCTCGGAGGCGAGGATCGCGTTGTACTCCGTGATCTGCGCCTCGAGCTCGGCGTAGCGCTGCAGGATCTCCTGCCGCTGCAGCGCGGCGAGCCGACGCAGCTGCAGGTTGAGGATCGCGTTGGCCTGCACCTCGTCGACGTCCAGGAGCTCCATCAGGCCCGTGCGGGCCTCCTCGGCGTCCGGCGAGCGACGGATCAGCGCGATGACCTCGTCCAGCGCGTCGAGCGCCTTGAGGTAGCCGCGGTAGATGTGGATCTGCTCCTCGGCCTTGCGCAGCCGGTAGCGCGTCCGCCGCTGGATCACGTCCAGCTGGTGCGCGGTCCAGTGCCGCACGAACGCGTCGATGCTGAGCGTGCGCGGCACGCCGTCGACGAGCGCGAGCATGTTGGCGCCGAACGTGTCCTGCAGCTGCGTGTGCTTGTACAGGTTGTTCAGCACGACCTTGGCGACCGCGTCGCGCTTGAGCACGATCACCAGGCGCTGACCGGTGCGGCCCGACGTCTCGTCGCGGATGTCCGCGATGCCGCCGACCTTGTTCTCGCGGACCAGCTCCGCGATCTTCTTGGCCAGGGCGTCCGGGTTCACCTGGTACGGCAGCTCGGTCACGACGAGGCAGATGCGCCCCTGGATCTCCTCGACCTCGACCACGGCGCGCATGGTGATCGAGCCGCGACCCGTGCGGTACGCCTCCTCGATGCCGCGCCGGCCGAGGATCGTGGCGGCGGTGGGGAAGTCGGGCCCCTGGATGCGCTCCATGAGCGCCTCGAGCAGCTCCTCCTTGGACGCGTCCGGGTGGTCCAGGTGCCACTGCACACCCGCGGCGACCTCACGCAGGTTGTGCGGCGGGATGTTCGTCGCCATGCCGACCGCGATGCCCGCCGAGCCGTTGACCAGCAGGTTCGGGAAGCGGCTCGGCAGGACCTGCGGCTCCTGCGTGCGGCCGTCGTAGTTGTCGCCGAACTCGACCGTGTCCTCGTCGATGTCCCGCACCATCTCCATGGCGAGCGGGGCCATCTTGCACTCGGTGTACCGCGGCGCGGCCGCGGGGTCGTCGCCGGGGGAGCCGAAGTTGCCCTGGCCGGCCACCAGCGGGTAGCGCAGCGACCAGTCCTGGACCAGGCGCACCAGGGCGTCGTAGATCGCGGTGTCGCCGTGCGGGTGGTACTTGCCCATGACGTCGCCGACGACGCGGCTGCACTTGGAGAACTGGCGGTCCGGCCGGTAGCCGCCGTCGTACATCGCGTACAGCACGCGGCGGTGCACGGGCTTGAGGCCGTCGCGCACGTCGGGCAGAGCGCGCCCGACGATGACCGCCATCGCGTAGTCCAGGTACGACCGCTGCATCTCGAGCTGCAGGTCGACCTGGTCGATCCGGCCGTGCTCGATGCCGTCGCCGTTCGGGATGTCGGTCACGTCAGTCCTTCGTCAGTTCGTGGTCACGCAGAGGTTCGTCAGCCCGGGCCGACGGGCTAGATGTCGAGGAAGCGCACGTCCTTGGCGTTGCGCTGGATGAACGAGCGCCGCGCCTCCACGTCCTCGCCCATCAGCACGGAGAAGACCTCGTCGGCCGCCGCGGCCTCGTCCAGCGTGACCTGCAGCAGCGTCCGGTGCTCGGGCGACATCGTGGTCTCCCAGAGCTCCGAGTAGTCCATCTCGCCCAGACCCTTGTAGCGCTGGATCGCGTTCTCCTTGGGCAGGCGCTTGCCCGCGGCGGTGCCCTCGGTGACGAACGCGTCGCGCTCACGGTCGGAGTACACGTAGTCGTGCTCGGCGTTGGACCACTTGATCCGGTACAGGGGCGGCTGGGCCATGTAGACGTGCCCGTGCATGATCAGCTCGGGCATGTACCGGAACAGCAGCGTCAGCAGCAGCGTGCGGATGTGCTGACCGTCGACGTCGGCATCCGCCATCAGCACGATCTTGTGGTACCGCAGCTTGGCCAGGTCGAAGTCCTCACCGATGCCGGTGCCGAACGCCGTGATGAGCGCCTGCACCTCCTGGTTGGACAGCGCGCGGTCCAGGCGCGCGCGCTCGACGTTGAGGATCTTCCCGCGGATGGGCAGGATCGCCTGCGTGCGGGGGTTGCGACCGCGCACCGCCGAGCCGCCGGCCGAGTCGCCCTCGACGATGAAGACCTCGCACTCCTCCGGGCGGTTGGACTGGCAGTCCTTGAGCTTGCCCGGCATGCCGCCCGACTCGAGCAGGCCCTTGCGCCGCGTGGCCTCCCGCGCCTTGCGCGCCGCCATGCGCGCCGCGGCCGCCTGGATCGACTTGCGGATCACGTCCCGCGCCTCGTTCGGGTGCGAGTCCAGCCAGTCGCCGAGCTGGTCGTTGACGACGCGCTGCACGAACGTCTTCGCCTCGGTGTTGCCGAGCTTCGTCTTGGTCTGCCCCTCGAACTGCGGCTCGCCGAGCTTGACCGAGATCACGGCCGTGAGCCCTTCGCGGATGTCGTCGCCCGTGAGGTTGTCGTCCTTGTCCTTGAGCAGGTTCTTGTCCCGCGCGTACCGGTTGATCAGACCGGTCATCGCCGCACGGAAGCCCTCCTCGTGCGTGCCGCCCTCGGTCGTCGAGATCGTGTTGGCGTACGTGTGCACCGACTCGGAGTACGCCGTGGTCCACTGCATCGCCACCTCGACCGAGATGCGGCGCTCGGTGTCCTCCGCCTCGAAGTCGATGACCTCGGGGTGGACCAGCTCGACGCGCTTGGCCGAGTTGAGGTGCTTGACGTAGTCGAGCAGCCCGTCGTCGTACCGGTAGGTGACCACGCGCGCCGCGGGTGCGTCGCTGTCGCCCTCGGACTCGCCCGCGACCTCGTCCTCGGTCCCCAGGTGCTGCGGACGCTCGTCGGTGAGCGTGATCTGCAGACCCTTGTTGAGGAAGGCCATCTGCTGGAAGCGGCTGCGCAGCGTCTCGAAGTCGTACTCGACGGTCTCGAAGATCGTGTCGTCGGCCCAGAACGTCTGCTGCGTGCCGGTCTCCTGCGTGGGCTCGCCCTGCCGCAACGTGCCGACCGGCTTGCCGCCGTTCTCGAAGTCCATCTCCCACGTGTAGCCGTCACGCTTGATGACCGACTCGACACGGCTCGACAGCGCGTTGACCACGGACACGCCCACGCCGTGCAGACCGCCCGAGACCGCGTACCCGCTGCCGCCGAACTTGCCGCCCGCGTGCAGGATCGTCATGACGACCTCGAGCGTGGGCTTGCCCTCGGTGGGGTGGATCGCCACCGGGATGCCACGCCCGTTGTCGACGACGCGCACGCCACCGTCGGCGCGCAGCGTCACCTCGATGTGATCGCAGTACCCCGCGAGCGCCTCGTCGACCGAGTTGTCGACGATCTCGTAGACCAGGTGGTGCAGACCGCGCTCACCGGTCGAGCCGATGTACATGCCCGGTCGCTTGCGGACGGCCTCGAGTCCTTCGAGGACGGTGATCGCGTCGGCGTCGTAGGAGCCGTCGGACTGCGGCTGTGTGCTGGGCTGCTCGGCCACGGGCGGTGGTGCTCCTCAGGATCCGCGAAAAGCGCCGGAGCGGGCCGCCCGACCGCGAGGAGGGCAGATCACTCCGTGACGCTGGAGTTCCGGGCGCCAGGGCGCCAAGAGTGACCCGAGAAGTCTACCTGTCCGGCGGGCCGGGACCCTCGCGAACGGGTGCGTGGCGTGGAACCGTTCCCCCGGGCGACGTGCTCACCCGTACGTGTCACGCACGCCGCGGCCGCGCACGCTGCGCGGCCCACGGCCGAAGCCCGGTCCGCCCGGGCCCTGCACCTCGATCTGCAGCACGACTCCCTCACCCAGCTCGGTGGCCAGCGTGCGCAGCATCGTCGGCACGGCCCAGCGCAGGTTCGTGGCCCAGGCCGTCGAGTCCGCGCGCATGGTCAGCACACCCGCGTCGAACGAGACGTAGCTCGCGCGCGCCGCGACCTCGGCGCCGAGCAGCTCGGCCCACCGCGCCTGGATGGTCCCGCCCGCCACCCCGGGCGCCCACGCCAGCTGGCCGACGAGCGAGTCCAGCGTCTCGGCGACCGTGCGCGGGTCCCGCCCGCCCGGCCGCGCGTCGCCGAGCTGCACGTCGGCGCGCCGGCGGGGTGCCTCACCCGGCCGCAGCCCGCGGCGCCGGGCGTTCTCCTTGGCGCGGCCGAGCGCCGCGGCGGCCACCAGTCGCTCGGGGGTCAGCTCCACGAGCTCCCGCAACGGGCGGGGAGCCTCGGCGGCCGGCGGGCGCCTAGAGGACACGCGCGACCTCACCGCCCATGACGTCCACGCGCGCTCCGGCCAGCGGTTCGGGGACGTCCTGGGCGACCGCCGCCGTGATGAGCACCTGGCGCGCGGGTGCGACGAGCGTCGCGAGCCTCTCGCGGCGGCGCGCGTCGAGCTCGGCGAACACGTCGTCCAGGATGAGCACGGGCTCGTCGTCCGGACCCTCGTGCCCGGCACCCTCGGTCAGCACGCGCCAGGACGCGAGCCGCAGCGCCAGCGCGAACGACCAGGACTCGCCATGGCTCGCGTACCCCTTGGCCGGCAGGTCGGCGAGCGTCAGCACCAGGTCGTCCCGGTGCGGACCCACCAGGCACACCCCGCGCTCGATCTCCTTGGGCCGCAGCCGCCCCATCGCCTCGAGCAGCTGTGCCTCGACGAGCTCGGCCGGCGCGTCCAGCGGGGCAGGGGACTGGTCCTCGAGCGCGCTGTCGAGCGAGGCCCGGTAGGTGATCACGGCGGCGCCCTGACCCGCGCTGACCTGCTCGTACGCCTCGGCGACCAGCGGGGCGAGCGCGGCGACCAGTCGTCGGCGCTCGACCACGATGCGCGCGCCCAGCTGCGCGAGCTTGCCGTCCCACACGTCGAGCGTGCGCAGGTCCGCACCCTGCCGGTTGCGCGCCGCCGCGGCCGCGGACTTGAGCAGCGCCGACCGCTGCCGCAGCACGCGCTCGTAGTCCGCGACCGTCGCCGCGGTGCGCGGCACGAGCTGGACCAGCAGCTCGTCGAGGAACCGGCGCCGCCCGTCCGGGTCACCCTTGACCAGCGCGAGGTCCTCGGGCGCGAACAGGACCGTGCGCAGGATCCCGAGCACGTCCCGCGCGCGCACCGGGCTGCCGCCGTTGACGCGCGCGCGGTTCGCCTTGCCCGGGGTGATCTCGACCTCGACCACCGTGGCGCGCGGACGCCCCGGTTCGAGCTCGCGGACGACCTTGGTGCCCACGACCGCGCGCGCCGTGCCCGCCCGCACCATCGCGGCGTCCGTGGGGACGCGGTGGCTGCTGAGCGTCGCCACGTAGCCGACCGCCTCGACGAGGTTCGTCTTGCCCTGGCCGTTCGGGCCGACGAACGCCGTGATCCCAGGGTCGAGCGCGAGCTCGACGTGCGGGTACGACCGGAAGTCGGTCAGGTGCAGGTGCGCGACGTACATCAGGTCCTCAGGGCGCGGGCTTGACGGCGTGGCCGCCGAACTGCTGACGCAGCGCCGCGACCGCCTTCATCGCGGGTGACTCGCCCTGCCGCGAGGCGAACCGCGCGAACAGCGCGGCCGAGATGACGGGTGCCGGCACCGCGAGGTCGATCGCCTCGTCCACCGTCCACCGGCCCTCGCCCGAGTCCTCGACCCAGTCGTCGATCGCGGCCAGGCCGGGGTCCTCCTCGAGCGCGCGGACCAGCAGCTCGAGCAGCCACGAGCGCACGACGGTGCCCTGCGTCCACGCGCGCATGGTGCCGTGCACGTCCGTGACCAGGTCCTTCGCCGCCAACAGCTCGTAGCCCTCGGCGTACGCCTGCATCAGCCCGTACTCGATGCCGTTGTGCACCATCTTCGCGTAGTGGCCGGCGCCGACCGTGCCCGCGTGCACGAACCCGTCCACGCGCTCACCGGGCGGGCGCAGCGCGTCGAACACCGGCATGACCCGCTCGACCAGCGCGGCGTCGCCGCCCACCATCAGGCCGTACCCGTTCTCGAGCCCCCACACTCCGCCTGAGACACCCGCGTCCAGGAACCCGATCCCGTGCGCGGCGAGCAGCTCCGCGTGCGGGACGTCGTCCTGGTAGTACGAGTTGCCGCCGTCGATCACCGCATCGCCCGGTGCCAGCAGGCCCGCGAGCTCGGTGATGACGCCGTCCGTCACGGGTCCCGACGGCACCATGACCCACACCACGCGCTCACCCTGCGGCAGCGCCTCGACCAGGTCCGCCAGCGAGTCCACGTCCGTGACCTCGGGGTTCCTGTCGAAACCGACCACCTCGATGCCCGCGCGCCGCAGGCGCTCGCGCATGTTGGCGCCCATCTTGCCCAGGCCCACCAGACCGATCTTCATGACGAGCGTCCTTCCCTCGTGGCGCGTCGTGCCGTTCGTCGTGCTGGCCTCACTGTGCCGCAGCGAGCGGCGTCGACGCTCGTCGTGCTGGTCTCTCCGCGATCGCTCAGCTGGCGAAGCGGATCGGGACCAGCAGGTAGCGGTAGCTCTTGTCGTCCTCGCCCTCGAGCGAGTCCTGACCCGTGAACTCGACCGGCTTGTTCGGGTGCGTGAACGACAGCCGCACGAACGGGGTGTCGAGCGCGCCGAGCCCGTCCGCGAGGAACTGCGGGTTGAACGCGACCGAGATGTCCTCACCCTCGAGCGTCGCCGTGAGCGCCTCGGACGCCTGCGCGTCGTCGCCCTGACCGGCGTCGAGCACCACCTGACCCTCGGAGAAGCTCAGGCGGATCGGGGTGTTGCGCTCCGCGACGAGCGCGACACGCTTGGCGGCCTCCGCGAGCTGACCCGTCGACACGATCGCGTGGATCGGCGTCTCGTCGGGGAACAGACGGCGCACCGCGGGGTAGTCGCCGTCGACGAGCAGGCTCGTGGACTGCCGTCCCGCAGCCTCGAACCCGATGAGGTCCACACCCGCACCCGTGGAGAGGCTCACCGCGACCGAGCCGGCGCTGCCGAGCGACTTCGCCGCGTCCGAGAGCGTGCGCGCACGGACGAGCGCGACGGTCGAGATGTCGGGCGACGCGGGGGTCCACGTGAGCTCACGCAGCGCGAGGCGGTAGCGGTCCGTGGCCAGGAGCGTGACCTTCTCGCCCTCGATCTCGACGCGCACGCCCGTGAGCAGCGGGAGCGTGTCGTCGCGGCTGGCCGCGACCGAGACCTGCGCGACCGCGTGCGTGAGCGCGTCGCCGTCGACCGTGCCGGTCACCGGCGGCATCACCGGGAGGTTCGGGTAGTCCTCGACCGGCATGGTGAGCAGCGTGAAGCGGCTCGCACCGCAGGTCACGACCACCTTGGTGCCGTCGAGCGACACGTCGACCGGCTTGTCCGGCAGCGAGCGCGAGATCTCGGCCAGCAGGCGGCCCGAGACCAGGACCGTCCCGGGCTCCGTGACGTCCGCGGGGATCTGCGAGCGTGCCGAGACCTCGTAGTCGAAGCTCGAGAGCTGGATGGTGCCCGATGCGTCCGCCTCGATCCGCACGCCGGCCAGCACGGGGACGGGCGGCCGGGTCGGCAGGCTGCGGGCCGTCCAGGTGACGGCCTCGGCGAGAACGTCGCGCTCGACCCGGAACCTCATGGACCACTACCTCTCGTCGTACGGCGTCTCCTGCGAGCGGCGCGGGGCCGTCGTGAGGCGAAGACTACGCGAGAGGTCCGACGCCCGTGGCGTGACCGGAGGCGCCTGACCGTGTGGTTCGTCCGGGCTCCGTGCGGGTGCACCGGGGCCGTGGCCAGGAGCCGGTCCGGCTCGCCGTCCTCGCCCAGCGAAGGTGTGTGGATCATCCCCCTGGTCAAGTCTCGTCGTCGTCATCGCACCTGTGCACGGTGTGGACGAGATGACATCCGTGCAGGTCGGCGTGCCATCCGGGATGTGCACGCCGGCTGTGCGCGGCACCGGGCGGTCGGTGGACGACGGTGGACGGTCGCGGACGTGTCATTCGTCGTCCACCGTGGCGTCGCCCCGCGTCCACATCTCTGCGTGCGTCGTCCACCGTCGTCCACAGGCCTGTGCACAGGTGTGAGTATTCGTCCCATGCATGCTTGGACCTGGGGATGAGGGTCGTCCGATTCGCGCCCCGGTCTGTCCTGCTCTGTCCGGGTTCGGGTGCGCCTGGGTCCCGTGCACGCAGTCGAAGGGGCGTCATCGCTGGTCAGGGCCGCATAAGTGCCACGGGAGCGTCCGTTACGCCCGATGCGTGATGCTTTTCACGTGATCCCCAGCGCTGTCCCTCGCCCTGTGGAAAAACCTGGGGAGAAGACTGTCGTCAGCCTCGGGACTGCTGCTTGATGCGGTTCGTGAGCTCGGTGACCTGGTTGTAGATCGACCGGCGCTCCGCCATCAGCTCGCGGATCTTGCGGTTCGCGTGCATCACCGTGGTGTGGTCCCGTCCGCCGAACGCCTGCCCGATCTTGGGCAGCGACAAGTCCGTGAGCTCACGGCACAGGTACATCGCGATCTGGCGTGCGGTGACGAGCACGCGCGAGCGGGACGAGCCGCACAGGTCCTCGATGCTCAGGCCGAAGTACGCGGCCGTCTGCCCGATGACCTGGGTGGCGGTGATCTCGGTGGTCTGGTCGTCCGTGATGAGGTCCTTGAGGACGATCTCGGCCAGCGACAGGTCCACCTGCTGCCGGTTCAGGCTGGCGAACGCGGTCACGCGGATCAGCGCACCCTCGAGCTCACGGATGTTCGTGGAGATCTTGGAGGCGATGTACTCCAGGACGTCCGGTGGCGCCTGCATGTTGTCGCCGCCGGCCTTCTTGCGCAGGATCGCGATCCGCGTCTCGAGGTCGGGCGGCTGGACGTCGGTGATGAGTCCCCACTCGAAGCGGGAGCGCATCCGGTCCTCGAAGCCGTTGAGCTGCTTGGGCGGCAGGTCGGAGGTGATGACCACCTGCTTGTTGGCGTTGTGCAGCGTGTTGAACGTGTGGAAGAACTCCTCCATCGTCTGTTCCTTGCCCTGCAGGAACTGGATGTCGTCGATGAGGAGCACGTCGACCTCGCGGTAGCGGCGCTGGAACGCACCCGCCTTGCCCTCGGAGATCGAGTTGATGAAGTCGTTCGTGAACTCCTCGGAGTTCACGTAGCGCACGCGCACGCTCGGATAGAGGTTCTGCGCGTAGTGGCCGATCGCGTGCAGCAGGTGCGTCTTGCCCAGACCCGAGTCGCCGTAGATGAACAGCGGGTTGTACGCCTTGGCGGGCGCCTCCGCGACGGCGACGGCCGCCGCGTGCGCGAACCGGTTGGACGAGCCGATGACGAACGTCTCGAACAGGTAGTGCGGGTTGAGCCGCGCCGGCTCGGCGGCGGGGCGTCGCGACGAGGCGGTCTCGCGCACCGGGCGCGTGGGCTCGGCGGACTCGCTCAGCATCGGCGACCGCTCGTGCCGGCCGGTGTCGGCGTCCGTCGGCACGGTCCGGTTCGGGGCCCCGCGCTCGTCGGTCCCGTCGGTCACGACGCCCAGCTCGGGGGCGGACGTCATCGCACGGACGGCCGGGGGAGCGTCGTCGACGAGGCTCGGGTCCACCGTGATCGCGAACCGACCGTCACGGCCGAGCGCCGAGCCCAGCGCCGAGGTGACCTCGGCGCGGACCTTGGTCTCGAGGTACTCCTTGGTGTACTCGTTGCCGACCGCCAGGATGATCGTCCCGTCGAGGAGCCCGAGCGGCTGGGCGAGCCGGACGAACGCGAGCTGACGCTGCGTGATGTCCGGGCTCTCCTCGAGCGTGGTCACCACGTGACCCCAGACCCGGGAGAGCTCTTCGTCCTGTGCCACGTCCTACCTCGGTCTGTGTCGTTCGAGTGAGGTGCGAGTCTCGCACGGCTCCAGTTGTCCACACACTTGTCCACACCTGTGAGCCCACGGCTCCGTGCGGGGTGAGGACCGTTCCGTGACGCGCGACCACGGCCCTGGAGCCGGGTTCGTCGGACGTCGGTGCCGTGGTCGACGAGGGCGCCATCCACAGGACGAGGACCGATCGTAGTGTGGACGAAGCGCCCGTGGGCAGGGTCTGGCCGGGTGACGGTCGGCATGGTGCGCGCGTCGCGGTGCGGCGTGTCGTCTGGTGACGGCGGCCGCCGTAGGGGAGCGTTGGTCGTTTGCCGCTCCCGATGGGTGTGGTGCGGCTCGGGTTTGACCCATCGCGGGGTCCCGGCGTACCGTTACCCAGCCCATTGAAGGCTCCTGTTGGCGCGCCTAGACGCCCAGCACGGCGCGGTCGGTCGATCGCGGCGTGGTCCGGAGGAGCAGTCGAGCCCGGGCATCCAGACCTGGTCGCGCGCAACGCGCGCCCATTCCGATGGACCAAGTGGGAGAACTCTCGTGAGCAAGCGCACGTTCCAGCCGAACAACCGGCGCCGGGCCAAGACCCACGGCTTCCGTCTGCGCATGCGTACGCGTGCCGGCCGCGCGATCCTCGCCGCCCGTCGGCGCAAGGGCCGCAGCGAGCTCTCGGCCTGACCTCCTGCGTCGGTGCTGCCCGCAGCGCACCGGATGCGTGAGTCCGCCGACTTCGAGCTCGCGGTCAGACGCGGTGCGCGAGCCGGACGGGAGACGCTGGTGGTCCACCTCAGCACACGAACCGACCCCGGGCCTGCTGGCCCGGTGGTCGGTTTCGTCGTGTCCAAGGCCGTCGGCGGCGCCGTGGTGCGCAACCGCGTCAAGCGCCGGCTCCGCGCGCTCATGGCACC
>Ga0007423J48922_100056_pt1 | contig 13550 bp, 16 predicted proteins | sample Hopgra3_Rhizo_39_FD_48922 | JGI IMG/M metagenome (IMG submission 48922) | reverse complement strand
GGTCCCGCCCAGCGCGCCCGCCATCGCGCCCAGCCCGGACGGGCCGGACAGCGCCTGGACGTCCATCGCCAGGAGCACCGCGGCGGGGAGCAGCGCGGCCAGCACCGCGTACGCCCCGTAGCGCACCGGCTCCGGCACGCGCCACCGCTCGAGCAGGATCGCGACCGGCACGCCCACGACGAACGACGGCAGCAGTCCGAGCGTCAGCGTGACCGCCACGAACGCCGCGGCGGACCCCGCGTCGCTCGCGAGCGCCCAGGTGAGCATGAGGACCGCGAACAGCAGCATCGCGCGCAGGTAGCCGCCGAGCGCGAACGCGGCGTCGTCGACGAGCGGGCGGCGCGGTGTCATCCCGTCATCCTGACGTGCGCGACGGCGCTGCGCACCCGTGTCCGTACCGCGTGCCGGGCGGTCAGAACAGGCGGGAGTCCACGTCGTCCACGCCGCGCATCGCGTCGTAGTCCAACGTCAGGCAGGCGATGCCGCGGTCCGTCGCGAGCACGCGCGCCTGCGGCTTGATCTCCTGCGCGGCGAACACCCCGCGCACCGGCGCGAGCAGCGGGTCCCGGTTGAGGAGCTCGAGGTAGCGCGTGAGCTGCTCCACGCCGTCGATGTCCCCGCGGCGCTTGATCTCGACCGCCACGGACCCGCCCGCCGGGTCCTTGGCCAGGATGTCGACCGGGCCGATCGCGGTCGGGTACTCGCGGCGCACCAGCACGTGGCCCGCACCGAGCAACCCGATCTGCGCCGCGAGCAACGTCTGCAGGTGGGCCTCGACGCCGTCCTTGACCAGGCCCGGGTCCACGCCCAGGTCGTGCGCGCTGTCGTGCAGCACGTCGTACAGCTCGATCTCGAGCCGGTCGTCGGACTTCGCGTGCTGCACGGTCCAGACGGCCGTGACACCCGCGGTCCGCTGCTCGTCGTCGGGCTCGAGCACCGCGAGCGAGCACGGCGGGCTCATCCAGTTGAGCGGCTTGTAGGAGCCGCCGTCGGAGTGCAGCAGCACGCTGCCGTCCGCCTTGACCACGAGAAGACGCGTGGCGCGCGGCAGGTGCGCCGCGAGCCGCCCGGTGTAGCGGGCGGCGCAGGACGCGACGACGAGACGCACAGGACCTCCAGCCGGACGGCGCGGATCAGATGACGGAGCCCACGCGCTGCGGCGTGGCCTCGATCCAGGACAGCAGACCCGCGTACGCCTCCCGCGACATGCTGAGGACGAACTCCACCTCGGCGCCGCCGGACACGCCGCGGCACGTCACCAGGAGCACGTCCGAGCCCGGGGCGGCGGGCTCCCGCCCGACGATCGCCAGCCCCGAGCGGTCCCAGCGCCGCGCGGGACGCGGTGCGAGCGACCAGAAGCGCCACCAGTACAGGTCGGCCGCGCCGTACTGCGCGACGCCGCTGGGCCAGCGAGAGCCGCGGCGCAGGTTGCACCGGAACGACCCCACGCGGCGGTCCAGCGTCTGCCGGCGCGACCACCAGGCACCCGCGCCGGCCAGCACCACGACGACGCACGAGGCGACGACGAGGACGAGCGGCCCGGGCACCTGGCGAAGGTCCTCAGTGCGTCGGGGCCGCGGCGGACTCGGACAGCGAGTCCACCACGACGGTCACGCGGTCGGAGTCCACCGAGAGGAAGCCGCCGTCCACGTGCCAGGCGTGCACCTGGCCGCCGGACGTGCGCACGCGCACCTCACCGGCACGCAGCACCGACAGGATCGGCGTGTGCCCGGCGAGGATGCCGATCTCCCCGTCGGCCGCGGGCGCCGAGACCTGGCGGGCGGGACCCGACCAGACCTTGCCGTCCGCGGCGACGAGGTCGACCTCGAGCGAGTCGGCCATCAGACGCCGTACTCCTTCTGGATGCGCGCCCAGTTCTTCTCGAGGTCCTCGAGACCACCGATGTTGAAGAACGCCTGCTCGGCGATGTGGTCGAACTCGCCCGCGGCGATCTTCTTGAACGCCTCGACCGTCTCGGACACCGGCACCGTGGAGCCGGAGACGCCCGTGAACTTCTCGGCCATGTAGGTGTTCTGCGAGAGGAACTGCTGGATGCGACGCGCCCGCGCGACGACGGTCTTGTCCTCCTCCGACAGCTCGTCGACACCGAGGATCGCGATGATGTCCTGGAGCTCCTTGTTGCGCTGCAGGATCGACTTGACCTGCGTCGCGACGTCGTAGTGCTCCTGGCCGACGTACCGCGGGTCGAGGATGCGGCTCGTGGAGGTCAGCGGGTCCACGGCGGGGTACAGACCGCGCGACGCGATCTCACGCGAGAGCTCCGTGGTGGCGTCCAGGTGCGCGAACGTCGTCGCCGGCGCCGGGTCCGTGTAGTCGTCAGCGGGGACGTAGATCGCCTGCAGCGAGGTGATCGAGTGACCGCGCGTCGAGGTGATGCGCTCCTGCAGGAGGCCCATCTCGTCGGCGAGGTTCGGCTGGTAGCCCACCGCGGACGGCATGCGGCCCAGCAGCGTCGACACCTCGGAACCGGCCTGCGTGAACCGGAAGATGTTGTCGATGAAGAGCAGCACGTCCTGGTTCTGCACGTCGCGGAAGTACTCCGCCATCGTCAGCGCCGAGAGGGCCACGCGCAGACGCGTGCCGGGCGGCTCGTCCATCTGGCCGAAGACGAGCGCGGTCTTGTCGAAGACGCCCGCCTCCTCCATCTCGACGATGAGGTCGTTGCCCTCACGCGTGCGCTCGCCGACGCCCGCGAAGACCGACACACCGCCGTGGTCCTGCGCGACGCGCTGGATCATCTCCTGGATGAGGACCGTCTTGCCGACGCCCGCACCGCCGAACAGGCCGATCTTCCCGCCCTGCACGTAGGGGGTCAGCAGGTCGATGACCTTGATGCCCGTCTCGAACATCTGGGTCTTGGACTCGAGCTGGTCGAAGGCCGGGGGCCGGCGGTGGATGGGCCAGCGCTCGGTGATCTCGAGCGTCTCGCCCTCGGCCAGGTTCAGCACGTCACCCGTGACGTTGAAGACCTTGCCCTTGGTCACGTCGCCGACCGGCACCGAGATCGGCGCACCCGTGTCGGTCACCTTGGCGCCGCGGACCAGGCCGTCGGTCGGCTTGAGCGCGATCGCACGGACCAGCGAGTCGCCCAGGTGCTGCGCGACCTCGAGGGTCATGTGCAGGACGCCCTGGCCCTCACCCTCGCCCTGGGCGGACAGGTCGATGTCGACCGTGAGCGCGTTGTAGATCTCGGGGATCTGGTCCGCCGGGAACTCGATGTCCACGACGGGGCCGATCACGCGGGCGACGCGACCGACGCCGGGCGTGCCGGCGGCGGCGGCCGTCTCGTCGACGGTGGTGGCGGTCATGTCTGGCCTGCTTTCTCGTCGCGGGGTGCTCGACCCCGGCGTGGTCATTCCGATGGCTGTGGGGCGGTCAGGAGGCCGAGGCGAGCGCGTCCGCGCCCGAGACGATCTCGCTGATCTCCTGGGTGATCTCGCCCTGGCGCGCCTGGTTGGCGAGCCGGGTGTACATGCGGATGAGGTCCTCGGCGTTGTCCGTCGCCGTGTGCATGGCGCGCTGGCGCGCGGCGAGCTCGGACGCCGCGGCCTGCAGCAGGCACGCGAAGATGCGGGCCCGCACGTACCGCGGCAGCAGCGCGTCGAGCACGACCTCCGGGCTGGGCTCGAAGTCGTACAGCGGGAGCGGGCCGGACTCGCCCGCGGGCGCGACCCCCTCCACGACCTCGAGCGGCAGCAGCCGGATGACGCGCGGACGCTGCGTCACCATGTTGACGAACTGCGTGTAGACGACGTGGACCTCGGCGATGCCACCCTCGTCGGCCGGCGCCCGGAAGCGCTCGAGCAGCTCGTCGGCGATCTCGACCGCGACCTGCGACGTGGGCGCGTCCGACGAGCCCGTCCACTGCGCCGCCAGCTCGCGCTGACGGAACGTGTAGTAGCTCACGGCCCGCCGGCCCGAGACGAACAGGTCGACCTGCTTGCCCTGGCCCTGCAGCCGCTCGATGAGCCGCTCGGTCTCCCGGATGACGCTCGCCGAGTAGGCGCCCGCCATGCCGCGGTCGGACGCGACGAGCAGGACCGCGACCCGCTGGGTGTCCGTGCGCTCCATGAGGAACGGGTGGGACACGTTCGAGTGCGTGGCCACGGCCGAGACCGCCCGGGTGATCGCCCGCGAGTACGGCGACGCCATCGCCACCCGGTCGCGAGCCCGCCCGATGCGCGAGGCGGCGATGAGCTCCTGCGCCCGGAACATCTTCTTGAGCGACTGGGTGGACTTGATGCGCTGCTTGTAGACGCGCTGCGAACCGGCCATGTGCTCAGGCCTTCTTCTGCCGGACGATCTGCTCCTGCTCGACCTCGACCTCGGCGTCCTCGTCGCCGCCGCCGACCAGCGGCGTGCCGTCGAACTTGAGGAAGCCGTTGCGGAAGTCGGACACGGCGCCCGCGAGCGACTGCTCGGTCGCGTCGTCGAGCTTGCCCGTCTCCGCGATCGTGGTGAGCACGTCCGTGTGGCGGCGCAGGTGGTCCAGGAGCTCGGCCTCGAAGCGCTTGACGTCCTCGATCGGCACGTCGTCCAGGTGGCCCTTGGTGCCCGCCCAGATCGACGCGACCTGGTCCTCGACCGGGTACGGCGTGTACTGCGGCTGCTTGAGCAGCTCGGTCAGGCGCGAGCCACGCGCCAGCTGCGCGCGCGACGTCGCGTCCAGGTCGGACGCGAACATCGCGAACGCCTCGAGCGAGCGGAACTGCGCCAGGTCGAGCTTGAGCGTGCCGGAGACCTGCTTCATTGCCTTGACCTGCGCGGCACCACCGACGCGGGACACCGAGATGCCGACGTCGACGGCCGGGCGCTGGTCGGCGTTGAACAGGTCCGACTGCAGGAAGATCTGGCCGTCGGTGATCGAGATGACGTTGGTCGGGATGTACGCCGAGACGTCGTTCGCCTTGGTCTCGATGACCGGCAGACCCGTCATCGAGCCCGCGCCCAGCTCGTCGGACAGCTTCGCGCAGCGCTCGAGCAGCCGGGAGTGCAGGTAGAAGACGTCACCCGGGTAGGCCTCACGGCCCGGCGGGCGGCGCAGCAGCAGCGACACGGCGCGGTACGCCTCGGCCTGCTTGGACAGGTCGTCGAACACGATCAGGACGTGCTTGCCGTCGTACATCCAGTGCTGGCCGATGGCCGAGCCGGTGTACGGCGCGAGGTACTTGAAGCCCGCCGGGTCGGATGCGGGAGCCGCGACGATCGTCGTGTACTCGAGCGCACCGGCCTCCTCGAGCGCGCCGCGCACCGAGGCGATGGTCGAGCCCTTCTGGCCGATCGCGACATAGATGCAGCGGACCTGCTTGGTCGGGTCGCCGGTCTCCCAGTTCGCCTTCTGGTTGATGATCGTGTCGATCGCGATCGCCGTCTTGCCCGTCTGGCGGTCGCCGATGATCAGCTGACGCTGGCCACGGCCGATCGGGATCATCGAGTCGATCGCCTTGATGCCGGTCTGCAGCGGCTCGTGCACCGACTTGCGGGCCATGACGCCGGGGGCCTGCAGCTCGAGCGCGCGGCGCGCCTCGACCGCGATCTCGCCCAGACCGTCGATGGGCTGACCCAGCGGGTCCACCACGCGGCCCAGGTAGCCGTCACCCACGGGCACCGAGAGCACCTCGCCGGTCCGGCGGACCTCCTGGCCCTCCTCGATGCCGGAGAACTCGCCCAGCACCACGACGCCGATCTCGCGCACGTCGAGGTTCAGGGCGAGACCGAGCGTGCCGTCCTCGAACCGCAGCAGCTCGTTGGCCATCGCACCGGGCAGGCCCTCGACCTGCGCGATGCCGTCGCCCGCGAGGGTCACGCGCCCGACCTCTTCGGCGACCGCACCCGTGGGCTCGTAGGCCTTCACGAAGCTGTCCAGCGCGGCGCGGATCTCCTCCGGCCTGATCGTCAGCTCAGCCATTGCTCTCTCCTGTCAATGGGGCCCGCGTCCGCGGGCACCGCGTTCTGGGGTGCCGGGTCAGCCGGCGAGTCGTCGTCGGGCGTCGGCGAGGCGGGACAGCACGGTGGAGTCGACCACCTGCGGGCCCACCTGGATGCGCAGTCCGCCCAGCACCTGCGGGTCCAGGATCACGTTGAGCTGGATCTCGCGGCCGTACGCCTCGCTCAGGATCTGGGTGAGTCGCTCGCGCTGGGCCGCGTCGAGCGCGGTCGCCGAGGTGACCGTGGCCACCTGGCGGTTGCGCCGCTCCGCGATCAGGTCCGCGAGGTGGCCCAGCGTCGCCACGTAGCGGCGGCCCCGGGGGGCGACCGCGGCGCGGCGCGCCAGGATCGCCGTCTGTGCCGTGCCGCGGCCCGCGAGGATGCCGTCGACCAGCGAGCCGCGGGCATCGCCCGGGATCGCGGGGTCGAACAGCGTGCGGCGCACGTCACGCTGGCCGGCGAGCGCCCGGGTGAGGCGGAACAGCTCCTCCTCGACCTCGGCGAGCACGCCGTCGGCCTCGGCCGAGGCCAGGACCGCGTGGAAGCCGAGTCGCTCGGCGGCCTCCGCGAGGTCCGCGTCGGCCGACCACCGAGCCCGCACGAGCTCCTGCGCGACCGTGACGACCAGCGGGTCGGCGGTGCCGAGCAGCTGGGCCACGAGCGACGCCTTGGCGTCGCCGTCGATCGACGGGTCGCCGAGCGTGCGCCGCAGCGCGGCCGACGAGTCGAGCGCGTCGACGAGCGCGAACAGCTGCTCGCCCAGCTCCGACGACCGGGTGCCGGCGGCGGTCAGGACCGGCTCGAGCCGCTCCTCGACCGCCGCCAGCGAGGCGCGAGAGGTTCCGCGCATCACTTCCCCTGTCCGGCGGTCGACGCCTCGAGCTCGTCGAGGAAGCGGTCGACGACGCGCGAGCGGCGCGCCTCGTCCTCGAGCGACTCGCCGACGATCTTCGACGCGAGCTGCGTCGCGAGCGTGCCGACGTCGGTGCGCAGCTGGACGGCCGCCTGCTGGCGCTCCGCCTCGATCTGGCGCTTGGCGGTCTCGGTGATGCGCGCCGCCTCGTCCTGCGCCTTGCCCCGCAGCTCGCTGACGATCTGGCCGCCCTCGACGCGCGCGTCCTCACGGATGCGCGCGGCCTCGGCACGGGCCTCGGCGAGCTGCTGGTTGTACTCGTCACGCGCTGCCGCGGCCTCGGCCTGGGCCTTCTCGGCCTTGGCGAGACCGCCCTCGATCTTCGCGGTGCGCTCGTCCAGGACCTTGTTCAGGGCCGGGAGCGCGTAGCGGAAGAACGGGATGGCGATGATCAGCAGGACGACGGCCGACCAGAGCAGGTCGTAGGACGCCGGCACCAGCAGGTCCATGCCCTTGGGCTCGGTGGACTCCGCGGCCGTCACGACAGCCGCGGAGATCGCGGCCATGCTCACGAGAAGAGGAACCCGGTGATGAGGCCGAGGAGGCCGAGGACCTCGACGAAGCCGATACCGATGAACATGGTGGTGCGCAGCTGGCCGGCGACCTCGGGCTGACGTGCGATGCCCTCGATCGTCTTGCCGATCAGGATGCCCAGGCCGATACCCGGGCCGATGACCGCGAGGCCGTAGCCGACGGTCGCGATGTTGCCCGAGATGGCGTTCTCGGCCGCGAGGATGGTCTCCGCAAGAGCCACGATTGCTCGTTCCTTCCGTTGGGTATCCGACCGGCCGGCCGGCTACTCGTCCGTGGGCGGGGCCGCTGGGGCCCCTGGGGTGGGTGGTACGTGAGGACTAGTGCTCTTCCTCGACCGACAGGCTGATGTAGACCGCCGTGAGCACGACGAAGATGTAGGCCTGCAGGGCTCCGACGAACAGCTCGAAGAGCGTCATCGCGATGCCCGCGCTGAGCGTGACCGCGCTGAACCCCTTCATCGCGCCCGACGCGTCGAGCAGGAAGTACTGCGTCGCCGAGAAGCAGAGCACGAGCATGAGGTGACCCGCGACCATGTTGGCCATGAGTCGGATCGCGAGCGTCGCCGGCCGGATGATGAAGACGGTGAGGAACTCGATCGGCGTGAGCAGCACGTACATGAACCACGGCACGCCGGGCGGGAACAGGCTGGCCTTGAGGAAGCCGCCCAGACCCTGCGCCTTGACCCCCGCGCTCAGGTAGCGCACGTACGCCCACAGCGCGAGCAGCACGGGCAGGCCGATCAGCGACGTGCCGGCGATGTTGAGGCCGGGCACGATGCCGGTGAGGTTGAACGCGAGGATCGCGAAGAACATCGTCGTCAGCAGAGCGACGTGCTCCCGGGCGCGCTCCTTGCCGAGGATCTCCTCGGCGATGTTCACGCGGACGAAGTCCATGCCCATCTCGATGACGTTCTGGAACCGGCCGGGGACCAGCTTCGCGCGGCGTGCGGCGACCACGAACACGATCACCAGGACGACGGCCGCGACGAGCCGGACCAGCTGCAGACGGTTGAGCTCGAACGGCGTGCCCTCGAACAGGATCGGGGGCGGGAAGAAGTCGACGATCGACGGCGCGTGGAAACCGTTGCCGCCCTCGGATGACGCGAGTGGCAGGACGGTCGCGAGGCTGGACAGCGGGTGCTCCTGGTGGTCGTGGCGCCGGGTGCCGTGCTTCCTCGCGGGCACACCATGGACGTCTGGCCGTCTGGGATCGGAGGAAGCCTAACCCATCCTTGGCAGTGCCCCCTGCCTCCCGCAGGACGATCGTCCTACGAGTTCGCGCGACCGTCGTCGATCATGCCCTCGCCCGGCTCGGCCGCCTTCGCCGGGGCCGGTTCGACGTAGGGCACGTGCGCGCGCGTGACGGCCCGGTAGTCGAGGTACGCCGAGCCGAGCACGCCCACCAGCAGCACCACCGCGAGCACGGGCTTGGAGTAGAAGTCCTGGTCCTTGATCAGCGCCAGCACCACCACCACGACGACGACCTTGGCGAGCCACGTCCCCATCACCACGCCCGCCATGGCGGCCGGGCTCGAGCGCAGCGTGCGCAGCATCGCGACGATCGTCGTGCCCGAGAACACGAGCGCGAGGCCCACGCCGATCAACGCACCCCACAGGCCCGCGGAGCCCGCCACGGCGAGCCCGATGCCGACGCCGAGCACCGTGAGGCCGGCCAGCAGCCAGAGCACGGTGCGCAGCGACGTGCGGAACACCTGCTCGACGCTCGTGTCGTGCGTGGGGCCGTCCGGGACGGACGTCGGGTCGGGTGCGGGGGTCGCGTCGCTCATGGGTTCGCTCACGTCGTCTCGAGGGGGCGGCGGGTGGACCGGCCGCGCAGGGGGCCGAGGGTCAGCAGGACGGCGACCACGACGCCCGCGGCGAACAGCCACAGCACCGTGGTGGTCGAGAGCACGACGAGCGCGCCCATCCCGAACGCGAACACCGCCGTCCAGACGTACATGATCGCCACCGCGCGCCGGTGGCTGTGCCCGAGCGCGAGCAGGCGGTGGTGCAGGTGCATGCGGTCGGGGTGGAACGGCGACTTGCCCTGGCCGAGCCGGCGCACGATCGCCAGGCCCATGTCCAGCAGCGGGAGCACGAGCACCGCGAACGGCAGCAGCATCGGCACGAACGCGGGGAACGACTGACGCCGCGAGACCTGCTCGGGGTCGATCTGGCCGGTCACCACGACCGCGGCCGCGGCGAGCACGAAGCCCAGCAGCATCGCCCCGGAGTCCCCCATGAAGATCCGCGCCGGATAGACGTTGTGCGGCAGGAACCCGATGCAGGCCCCGACCAGCGCCGCCACGACGAGCGTCGACAGGCTCGCGTAGTCGCCCGACGTCGCGCGCGTGAGCAGGTAGGAGTACAGGAAGAACGCGGCGCCGCCGATCGCGAGCACGCCCGCGGCGAGGCCGTCGAGGCCGTCGACGAAGTTGACCGCGTTCATCGCGATCACCACCGTGATGATGGTGAGGAACGTCCACATGCGCGTCGAGCTCACGGTCACGCCGCCGACCGGCAGCTGGTAGAGCTGCACGCCCTGCCACGCCAGGAACCCGGCCGCAAGCACCTGCCCCATGAGCTTGGTGAGCCAGTCCAGGTCCCAGATGTCGTCCGCCACGCCCAGCAGGCACACCAGCGCCGCACCGCCGACGATGCCGACGAGCGCGCGCGGGTTGTCGTAGACGCCCGCCAGGAACGGCAGGCGGCTCGCGACGACGATCGCGACCGTGAGGCCCAGGAACATCGCGACGCCGCCGAGCCGCGGGGTCGGGATCGCGTGCACGTCGCGGTCGCGCACCGCCGTGATGGCGCCCCAGCGCAGCGCGCACCACCGTGCGAGCGGCGTCATGAGGTACGCGACGGCCGCGGCGATCACGCCGACGAGCAGGTAGACCCTCACCCGGGCGCACCGCCCGCGGGTGCGTCCTTGACCATGTCCGGTCCCGCGCCGGGGGCGTCCGCGGCGGGTGCCTCGTCGTCCGCAGGCTGCGGGTCGGGCGCCTGCTCGTCCGGCGCCTTCTCGTCGGGCGCGGCTGCGGCAGGCTCGTCGGACGGCAGCTCGCCGTCGAGGCCGAGGACGGGCGCCACCGCGTTCAGTGTCTCGAGGTCGAGCGCCCCGAGCCGCACGACGCGCAGCCGGGGTCCGGTCGCGTCCACGATCGTCGAGGCGACCTGGCCCGGTGCGTCGCCCGCGTCGAGGTAGACGCGCACGCGGTCGCCGAGCTGGCGGTACGCCTCACCCGCGTCCACGGCGGCCGCGAAGCCCGTGCGGTTCGCGCTCGAGACCGCGAGCGGTCCGGTGCGCCGCAGCAGGGCGCGGGCGGTGGCGTGGTCCGGGACGCGCAGCGCGACCGTGCCGTGCGTCTCCCCCAGGTCCCACGCGAGCGAGGGCTGGGCGCGCACGATCAGCGTGAGCCCGCCGGGCCAGAACGCCTCCGCGAGCAGGCGCGCGTGCGCCGGGACCTCGGTCGCCAGGCCGTCGAGCGTGCGCACGTCGGCGATCAGCACGGGCGGCGGCATCTGCCGGCCCCGGCCCTTGGCGTCCAGCAGCGCCTGCACCGCGGGCGGCGAGAAGGCGTCGGCCCCGATGCCGTAGACGGTGTCGGTGGGCAGGACGACGAGGCCGCCGTTGGCGACGACGTCGACCGCCTCGTCGAGAGCCGGTCCCCAGGTGGCCGCGTCGTGGGCGGGCAGCGTGCGCGCGTTCACGGCTGGGAGTCTTCCACGCCCGACGGTGCGTCCGGGCCAGCGACCCGGCGCGCGACGAGCATGCGGGGCCTGCCGGTGAGGTCCGGCAGCGTGCGGACCTGCTCGAACGCACCCGTCGCGGACGCGGCCTGCCGCACCGCGGCGTCCTGCACCTCGGCGTGCTCCATGACCAGCAGACCCCCCGGGGCCAGGAGGCGCGCCGCGGCCGCGAGCACCGCACGCGGCACGTCGAGGCCGTCCAGGCCCCCGCCGTACAGCGCCAGGTCCGGGTCGTGGTCGCGCACCTCGGGCTCGCGCGGGACCGCGTCGGGCGGGACGTACGGCGGGTTGGACACCAGCACGTCGACGCGACCGGCGAGCTCGGCGAGCAGGGCGGGGTCGCGCACGTCGCCCTGCTCGACGCGCATGCCGAGCGAGCCGACCGCGCCGTGGTTGGCACGCGTCAGGCCGACCGCCTCCGCCGAGAGGTCCACGGCGACCACGTCCGTACCCGGCACCTCGGTGTCCACGGACAGCGCGATCGCGCCGGTTCCGCAGCACAGGTCCACCACGAGCGGCCGTCCGCCCGCGGCGACGAGGCGCGCGGCCTCGTCGATCGCGACCTGCGCGACCACCTCGGTCTCGGGGCGGGGCACGAACACGCCCGGCTCGACGCGCAGCGTCAGGTACCGGAAGACCGTGGACCCGACGATGTGCTGCAGCGGCTCACGCGAGCGCCGGCGCTCGACCAGCCCGGCGAACTCCTCGACGAACCCGTCCGGGGCCGGGTCGGGCGCGAGCGCGAGCTCGAGCCGCGGCAGCCCCAGGGCGTACGCAGCGAGCTGCGTCGCGTCGACGCGCGGCGAGGGCACGTCCGCCTCGTCGAGCACGCGCACCGCACCCTCGACGAGCGCGCGGACACCGGGTGTCGCACCCGCGCTCATGCGCCCGCCTCGGCGAGGCGCGCGGCCTCGTCGGCCTCGACCGCGGACGCGACCACGGGCCCGAGGTCGCCCGCGAGCACCGCGTCCAGGTTGTAGGCCTTGTACCCCGTGCGGTGGTCGGCGATCCGGTTCTCCGGGAAGTTGTACGTCCTGATCCGCTCGGAGCGGTCGACCGTGCGCACCTGGCTGCGCCGCGCCTCGCTCGCGACGGCCGCGGCCTCCTCCTGCCGCGCTGCCAGGAGCCGGGCCCGCAGCACGCGCATGGCCTGCTCGCGGTTCTGCAGCTGGGACTTCTCGTTCTGCATCGACACGACGATGCCCGTGGGCACGTGCGTGATCCGCACGGCCGAGTCGGTGGTGTTGACGGACTGGCCGCCCGGGCCCGACGAGCGGTACACGTCGATCCGCAGGTCGTTCGGGTCGATCTCGACCTCGCCCTCGTCGTCCGCCTCGGGGAACACCAGCACGCCCGCGGCGGACGTGTGGATGCGCCCCGCGGACTCCGTGACGGGCACGCGCTGCACGCGGTGCACCCCGCCCTCGTACTTCAGGTGGGCCCACACGCCGTCCTCGGGCGCGACCGTGCCGCGCGACTTCACCGCGAGCTGCACGTCCTTGAACCCGCCGAGGTCGGACGACGTCGCCTCGAGCACCTGCGTCGCCCAGCCCATGCGCTCGGCGTACCGCGTGTACATGCGCAGCAGGTCGGCCGCGAACAGCGCCGACTCCTCACCGCCCTCGCCCGCCTTGATCTCCAGGATCACGTCACGCGCGTCGTCGGGGTCACGCGGGATCAGCACCGCGCGCAGACGCGCCGCAGCCTCGTCGGCGGCGTCCTGCAGCGCGGGCAGCTCGGCCGCGAAGCCCGGGTCGGCGTCCGCCAGCTCGGCCGCCGCACCCGCGTCGTCCGCGGCGGCACGCCACGTCCGGTAGGCCTGCACCACGCGCCCCAGCTCGGCGTAGCGCCGGCCGAGGCGGCGGGCGCGGGCCGCATCCGCGTGCACGGACGGGTCGGCGAGCTGCTGCTCGATCTGCGCGTGCTCGGCGAGCAGCGGCTGCGCGACGGCGAACTGCTCGCTCACTCGGGCTCCCTCGGGTTCGGCTGGTTCGGGTGACGCACGCTCAGGTGCACGTCCCCGGGTACGACGCAGCGCCGGTGCCCTGGCGGACACTGCCATGGAGGGCAGTCGTCCGCACCGGGCACCGGCGCTGCGGAGGTGCTAGTTGCCGGCCTTCTTGCCGTAGCGGGCCTCGAACCGGGCCACGCGGCCGCCGGTGTCGAGGATCTTCTGCTTGCCGGTGTAGAACGGGTGGCAGGCGCTGCAGACGTCGGCGTGGATCTTGCCGTTCGGCACGGTGCTGCGCGTCACGAACGTGGCGCCGCACGTGCAGGTCACCTCGGTGACCACGTACTGCGGGTGGATGTCAGCCTTCACGGAACTCTCCTTGGTGGGATGTCTCCGGGTCCCGACGCGGACGCGCGCGGGTGAACCGCAGACCAGCGAACCATGATGCCAG
>Ga0007423J48922_100420_pt1 | contig 15450 bp, 8 predicted proteins | sample Hopgra3_Rhizo_39_FD_48922 | JGI IMG/M metagenome (IMG submission 48922) | reverse complement strand
GCGCGCTCGCCGCGGCGACCCTCGCCTCCGCTCCGATCGATGGGCCGCGGTGACGTCGGGGTCGCAGCTGCTGATGCGTCAGCGGCTGGCCGCCGCCTGGCTACCGGTGACGGTGGCGCTACTCGACCCTCGCGCGCCCTGCCCGCGCCAGGGTCCAGGGCTCGCCCCTCGAGTTGTCAGCCAGGACCCCGGTCTTCCGAAGCACGGTCGCCGCCCAGCGAAGGTCGTACTGCCAGGTGTAGAGCAAGTCGCCGGCGCTCTCGATCTCCCGCTGGTGTAGCCGCCAGACCTCCTGGCTCACCTCGAGAACCGATCCTGAGCCGCCCAGCGACTCGAGCGCCTCGACCAACCAATCCCGCAGGACGTCGCGCACAGCCATGCGAGCAGCTTCGCGGCTTCGGCCACGACGAGCTAGGGGCAGAGACCGCGTTCACCCCGCTGGACCACGCTACCCAGACGTTTGGCTGACGGCGACGGTGGACCCGATGCCGACCGGCCCCACGTTCCGCGCGTCATCCGTCGACCGTCCGCGGATGGCGCAGCGCTGCGCGGCTGCACCGACGGGTGCGTACACCGACAGGCAGTCGAGTCGAACGAAGGACGCTCGGCCACGTTATCGCGCGACCGTCCTGCGCGACCGTGGCAGGCGCGAGCCTCTCCGCCCAATTCCCCCGACGGGCCGACCAGGTCACAGGTGCTCTGCCAGTCTGCCCGCCACCGCGCGAGCCAGAGGAGGTGGCACAGCGTTCCCGATCTGTCGCGCGATCGATGCACGGGTCCCGACCCACAGGTAGTCGTCGGGGAACCCCTGGATGCGAGCGGCCTCGAGATGAGTGATCGGGCGGTGCTCGGTCGGGTGGAGGAAACGCCCCTTCTCGGGTCGGTAGAACTCGGTCCGGACTGTGACCGCCGGCCGCTCCCAGACGAGGCGGCCCATGACGTCGCTCGCGCCGCGCGTGTTGCCGCGCCAGCACTCCGCGAGCAGGTGGTCGGAAAGATCCCTGCGACTGCCGCCGTACGGGATCGACTCGTAGCGCGCACGGGACAACGGGGTCGCGGCAGGCATGAAGTGGAGGTCGTGACTCTTGAACGCGCCCGGGTGGAGCGCGCCGTTCACCTCGACCCACGACTCGGGCAGCCGTGCCGCAGAAGGACGGACATCCACATCCGCGAGCACGTCAGCGAGGCACGTCCGCCGAGCGTCGAGGTCAGGCCGCCCCAACGGGCGGGTGCCTGCGCGGCGGCCGACCAAGAATGCCCGTCGCCGGTTCTGCGCCCCGCCATGATCAGCGGCGTTGAGCACCCATGCCTCGAGGGACCAGCCCTGAAGGCGCCCTCCTCGAGATGCCTCCGCAGCAAGCGCCTGGTACTCCGGTGACTCGAGGAACCGCGGTACGTTCTCCATGACGAAGAATGCCGGACGGACCCGCTCGAGAACACGGAGGTAGTGCTGCCACATCCGGTTGCGCGGGTCGTCCGAATCTCGCTTGCCCAGTAGCGAGAAGCCTTGGCACGGCGGACCACCGAGAACGACCTCGGCACGCGGGAACGAGCCCTCGGCGTACTGCGCGATGTCCCCGACGACGACGTGATCGCCGTGGTTGAGCGCATAGGTGGCGGCGGCGTGCGGGTCACGCTCGACGGCGCCCACGGACCTGAAGCGCCCCGTGGACACAAAGCCGGCGGTCAGGCCACCGGCACCGGCGAAGAGGTCGAGGACGGGGACCACGTTCTCGCCGGCGACGGCGTCACGCCGGGAAGAGGGCGGCATCGGGGACTTCCTGGCTCCCGACGACGGCGACCCGGTCGAGGAGGACATTGCGGTGCTCGCAGCTGGTCTCGGGCAGAAGCACACACGCGTGACAGGCTGCGAGGTTGAGGTTGTCGGTGCCCGATCCGCGCGACTCCGCGCACACGGGGTCGGAGGAGCACCACCGGCCGTGCTCGATCGCGGTGCGGAAGATCGGCGCGAAGACGCGCTCCTTGGCCAGCGCAGCCAGCCCTCCCAGGCTCCCGGCGGAGTCGGACGACGCGGTGTACACGAGGATCCCCGCTTGCCCCGGAGCGGCGTAGAGCCGCTCACGCAGCGCCGACGCCGGGTACCCGGCGTGCAGGCTCAGCTCGTTGACGAGCATGTGCGCGAGGGTGTGCAGCACGACTGTCCTCGGCGCCACGGGTGGCGCCGCGGGCCGTCCCGCTGCCCTGTCCCTGCGGGCCTGCGCCATGGTGATCGCATCGGCCCGGCCACGGGCCGCGGCCGTGCGCTCCCACTCGGCGAGCCGGTCCTCCCGGAGCCTGACGAAAACGCCTTCGCCGTGCACCTCCACGGCGGGGAGCCAGGGCAGTGGCGCCTCGCTCAACGGTGACAAGCCTGCGGCGCCCACGTCCTCACCCGAGTCGTCGACTCGCGGCACCGCAGGTGTCACGCGCGAGAAACCCGCCAGTGCACGGACCTCGCGCAGCCGGTGGACCGCCGAGACCTGAACAACCTCGTCAGCGACCGAGGCGTCGACCTCCTGCGCCTCGCAGATGAACGTGTCGAGGGATGCGCCCGGCCCCGTACCCGCGCACAGCGCGTTGTACTCGTCGTGCCGGAGCTCGGCCTCGGTGAGCGCGCTGCGCGCCGCGAGACCGCGACGCTGCGCGATGATCGCACGCACGGCGTCCACCGTCACTCCCGGGGAGTTCTCAACCATCCGCGAGAGCGTCGCCGACAGGGCGTCCTCGGGCAGGTGCTCGAGGACCATCCAGTGCCGGTCGACGAACGATGCGGCAGCGGTCGACCACGGCGGGATGGAGATCGTCGAGCGCATGGCTGCGAACCACACGTTGGACGATCCTCGCTGGAGGGCACGCAAGGGACGGTCGCAGTCGGACGCGTCCGTCTCGAGCCAGGGGCGACGACCACTGCATCGACGCACCGGAGGCAGCGCGTTCCGACCGAAGGCCCCGTTCAGCGTCTTGGCCTGGACACCGCACGAGCAGCCGATGACGATGTCGGAGAGCGACGACGACCGCCCGAGCATCCGGAGACTCAGCCTGTGCTCGTCAGCGCTCTGAGACTCCGCTTCCTCGCCACGATGCACCCATTGGTAGTACGGGAAGTCCTCGATGTGCCCCGCGTCGCAGCACGCCACGAATCGGGACGGGACGAGCCGAGCGCCCTGGCACTGCTTGCACCACATCGTCTGCTGGTCCTGGAGCCTGTTGAGCGGGCCCAGGACGTGGCACTTCGGGCAGTAGTGCGCCAGCGGGAACCGCATGACCGGCACGTCGCCGCCACGCAGGCCTGCCGCCGGCGTGCGGAAGTGGGTCACTCCGAGCGCCCGCGCGAGACGGGGCTCGTCGAGACGGGGTGACGTGGAGGGCCAGTACTCGATCCCCATGACGACGAAGCTCTGGTCCTCGGCAGGAAAGAGGCTCCCGACCCCGTACGTCGTGACGAGCTGGCTCTGCCGGGCCTCCCCGATCGCCCTACTGGCCACTGTGCTTCCTCCGCGTCTGGTAGAGCGAGCTGGTGGCGTCGACGTTGCGCAGACTCGTGAGAGTCGGCCACGCCGGTTCGCTCACCGGGAACTGGTCGAGCTGGTTCTCCTGCCGCCCGAACGGCGAGCCACCGGCAGGCACGATGAGCGCCCCCATCGGGGCACTCCAGGAGGCATACTTCTGGACCCGTTCGTCGTCGAGGGCGTCCCTCCAGTTCTCGACCAGCGCATCGAGAGCGTCCAGCACACGCTGCTCCTCCTCCGGCGCTACGTCGCGGACCCGCTCGCGGACGATCTCGCGGATGCTCTCCGTCGCCGCCTCGTCGGTGACGGCCGCGACGGCGGTGTCCTCGGATGCACCCGGCACGAGCAGACGCACGAGGGAGACGAGCACTCCGTGCAGTCCACGGTCCACCGCGCGCGGTGCGAATGGGGTCGCACCGGTGGCCTCGACCTGTCGGTAGAGCGCGCGGTGGTACGGCAAGAAGGACTCGTAGTGCGAGAGATCCCTCGTCCGTGCCGAGTTGTACAACGTCACCACCAGGCCCGGATGTCTCCGGCCCACGCGGCTCGTGGCCTGGATGTACTCGGACGTCGTCTGCGGCTGCCCCATGACGACCATGAGACCGAGCCGGTCCACGTCGACGCCGACGGAGATCATGTTCGTCGCCAGGACGATGTCCTGGCAGTCGTCGCCCCCCAACGACGTGCTCAGCTCCTTGAGGCGCTGCGGGACCTCGTCGGAGGGCACGCGTGACGTGAGCTCCTTCGGTTCGTTGATCTCGCGCGCCTCGGACCCCCCGCGCCGTGCGACCACGGGAATCCTCGCCGGGACGTCGTCGATCGACTGGATGAACGCGGCCCCCAGGACCCTGAGGCTGTTGAAGTAGCCGAGAAGCGTCCAGTAAGCGTCCTTGACCTCATCGGTCGCGTCGAGGTCCTTCCCGGCCTGGAGCAGAGCCGCGTACGACCGGACGAGCAGCGTCGCGTGGCTCGTGCCTGGTGCGAGCACGCCCACGTACTGCCTTGCGGGCAGTTCCTCCGCCGGCGCCTCCACCGCGAAGAAGCTGTCCCCCGGGTCGATGCCCGGGGGCGGGAACTGGCGCGTCTCTCGGTCGAAGACGGCTCTCACCTGCTCGTCGGCTCGCCGGATCGTGGCGGTCGAAGCCACGATCTTCGGGCGCGCGACTCCGGTCGCCGCGGCATCGACGGCCGTCTCGTAGAGCCCGACCAGCGTGCCGAGGGGACCACTGATCAGGTGGAGCTCGTCCTGGACGATGAGGTCAGGTGGCTCGACCGCGCCATCGGATCCGAGGATGCGCCGGACCTTGGGGTTCCACGCCATCATCGCGAACTTGTCCACGGTCCCGATGAGGAGCGACGGTCGGACGTCGTAGACGTCCTCGTCGACGAGCAGGACCGGGAGCCCGTCTCGGAACTCGCATCGATCCCCCGGGCAGCGCACACGCAGGCGTCGCGGGACACCACGGTCGAGGGAGTACGCAGCGTGCGAGAGCGTGGCACCGCACCACGGGCACGACAGGAGCTGTCGAGGGTTTCCGTGATCGCCCGTCGGCCGTCCGTCGCGCAGGCACTTGAGCGCCGCGGACGCGGCCTCGTGGGTGTTCGGTGTACCGGACCGACCGACCCACAGACCGATCGTGACAGGCTCCGCGTCCGGCAGGGCACGGCTTCGCCATCTCTCGAGCGCGCACACGAGCCCGGCGGCGCGCTCGAACTGCTGCAATGTGAGCAAGCGCAGGGTGTAGCGCATCACGACGCCGACTCCTCCGCCCCCGCCCTTCCCGCCGCGCAGCCTGCGCAGCGCCAGGACGAAGGCGATGAGCCCGAGATACGCCTCGGTCTTGCCACCGCCGGTCGGGAACCAGAGCAGGTCGGCGATCTCCCGCTCGTCCGACTTCTGGTCCACAAGGCCCTCGAGGTTGAGGAGAATGAAGGCCATCTGGAAGGGACGCCACTGCTGCTCCGCGGTCGGCGGCGTCTCGCCTCCCGACCGCACCATCTCCTGACGCGCGCGCTGCTCCTGCATCACCTCGTTCATGACACGGAAGGCTGTCGCGGCGTTCGCGTCGGCGTCGAGCACTTCGATGCCTCGACGCATGCGGTGCGCGGCGTCGCGGGCCGTCCGTAGGTGGTCCTCAGCGGTCCCACGAATGTCCTCGGCGAGCGCGGGGACTCGGGCGCCGGAAGCCGAAACCCACTCGTCGTACGCATCGACCAGGTCGTGGAGTGCGCTGCGGTCGTCCGTGGACGCGAGCGTCGCCATGCCGAAGCGGCCTCGCAGCTCGGCCCGCTCCGCGCGCGAGACCCTCACCTCCTGCCGGGGGAGGAACGTGGTCTCCAGGCACCGAGTCGGGATGGCGTCCCAGGTGACGGCACACCCGTGCCCGACGGCGACCGCGACGGCGTCCCTGTACAGGAGCTCGGCGCTCGCCTCCTCGCTCCCTCGGGTCGAGCGGGCCGGACCGCGTCGCTCACTGAACGATCCACCGACGGCCTCCACCCGGATTACCGGACGGAACCACGCGAACTCGTCCGTGCCGTGCGGCATCTCGCCCCGGAAAGTGTTGACCAGAGCGGCTGTGATCGAGACGTCCGCGCCGTCGGCCGGCCGGACGACCACCCGCAGCTCGAGACCGTCGACCACACCGACCCTGTGATGGTCCGGGACCGTGGTGTCGAACACCCAGGACCGGTCGACCGCTTCGACCCTGTTCCAGCTCCGCGGCCGGCTGGACCTCACACGGTCGACGGCCTCCACCTCGGCGCTCGCCTCAGTCGGCTTCTCGTCGACGACGTCGGCGCTCACCTCCGGCACGTAGCGATCGGCCCGCACCGTCACGACCACCTCGGCGGTAGTGCTCGGGTCGACGGCGAACGTCAGGCCCATCGATGACGGGGCTCGCATGCGCGAGAGGCTCACGCCTGCGTCGACGTCCGCGTCCACCTGCGTCCCGGTCTCCACCTCAGGGGGCGCGGCGGTGTCCTCGATCTCGATGTCCGACGGCGGATGGAGGATGCCGACGATGAAGCGATCGAGCGGCGGCTCGTCGAGGTGATCGTCCTCGGCCGTACCCAGGAGGTCACGCTCGAGTGCAGCCACCATGGCGCTGCGCGCCCGGTACCAGGGGTCCAAGCGACTCACAGCTCGTCCTTCCACTCACGCACCGCGAGGCCGACGAGTCGGACCCCGAGCCACATCCCGTACTTGCCGATCCCACCCGCAGCGTCGTCGACGGGGTCACCGGCGACGGTCTCGACGCACTCGACGTGCACGCCGCGAAGGTCGAGGGCGAGGTTCCCGCCGAGCAGGCTTCGGAGCTGCTCGCCGAAGGCGGCCGTCGTGCGGCCGATCGTCACGCCCTCGTGCTTCACGTCCCAGAAGTGGGTGTCGACACTCGTCCAGTCGTGGACGAGTGTGACAGGGTCACCGGGACGTACGCGCGAGCGCAGGTGCGCCTGGGCGCGCGCGACGTCCTCTCCCGGCGGTCTGGTCCGCTCGAGGTCGTCGCCGCGGATCTCAACCGCCTTCACACTGCCGCGGCGCTGCCAACAGCGCAGCCAGCGCCCCGTGCGCTCGTCGCGCCTCACGAGGTGCGGGTAGCGGTTTCGCTCGATGCGAAGGAGGCGGAAGCGGGCGCGGGTGAGGGCGACGTACTGGACTCGCGCCATCTGCGCCGGGTCCTCGTCGGTGTCACGGCGGTCGTCGTACTGAGCGAACACCACGGTGTCGTACTCGAGACCCTTCGATCGGTGCACCGTCGAGACCACCGGCACATCAGGGTCCTTCGGTTGCAGCTCGGCCGGCACGAATCCGCTCCGGAGCCGACGCGCGACCTCGCGCGTCTCGACGGCCCTCGACCCTGGCCGTCCCCAACCGCGGACGCCTCGCCACCGTTCCACGGCAATCCCTGCGTCGCCCATGGCCTCCGTGAGCGACGCGAGATCCCAGGACCCGGCCCGGCCGAGTACATCCGCCACCCAGGCATCCGTGACCGGCGCGGTGAGTGGGCGTCGTACCTGAACGGGCACCCCCTGCTTCCACAGGTCCTCGGCCTCCATGAGCGCCTGGCCGTTGGTCGCCGTGAGCACCACGAGACCGCCGCCCTGGTGGCGTGCGAGCTCACGGATCCCTTCGTCGTCGACGGGTGTGACGCCGAGGAGGAAATCGCAGATGTCGTCCTCGGCGCCGTTGAGCGAGGGGTCGCCCAGCTCACGGAGGGCGACGGCGGCCGCTGCGTCGCGGGTGCCCGCCCGATAGGAGCCGAGGAGCACACGCTGCTGGACGCCTGGCATCGCCTCGACCCGCGCGACGAGCTCCCCGCTCGTCGTTGGATGCTCGGGCGTCAGCTGGAAGTCGTAGATCGCCTGTGCCGGGTCACCGAGGAGCGTGAAGCCCGCGCCGTCACCGAGTGCGGCGAGGAGCGCCGAGACGAACTCCGCCCGCAGCCCGACGACGTCCTGCACCTCGTCCACGACGACGTGTTCGAGCTCGCGGACACGGTCCCAGGCGCCGGCCTGAAGCGCCTGCGTCGCTCGTGCGATCCGTCGGTCGAACACGTTCCTGCCGGCGATCTCCTCGCCGTACGCCTCCCGGACGATCCGCTGAGCGAGCGAGTCGATGGTGCGGACCGCAGCCACCGCCTGGACGTCGGCCGCCCGGAGCCGGCGCGTGACGGCGTGGACCGCAGCGCGGGAGAAGCTCAGGACGAGCAGGGAGATCTCGGGGTCGACCTGCTCCTCGACCACGAGGTGCTCGACCAAGGCGGACACGACCTCTGTCTTGCCCGAGCCCGGCCCGGCGATGACGACCTGCCGCACGGAGACGTCGACCTCCACAGCCGCCCGCTGACTGAGGTCGAGCAGCGGCGCGCTCACTGTCGCCACAGCTTCTCGAAGGCGCGGAACGCCAGCTGGTCGCCGTACATGCTGAGGTTGTCCTCGACGTCGACGATGAGGACCTTCTCGGATCCGCCGTTGAGGGTGCCGCGGAGACCTCGCCCGACCATCTGCTGATAGACGTTCGGGCTGAACGTCGGCCGGCACACGTAGACCGCCTTCACGGCAGGGGCGTCGAATCCCTGGGTGAGCACCTGGTAGTTGGTGAGGACGCGGATCGACCCTTTGCGGAACTGGTCGATGTAGTGCCGGCGAGCGGGTGTCTCCGTGCCGCTCGAGATCGACACGGCCGGCACACCACGGTGCGACAGGAGCGCCGCGAGCGCACGTGCGTTCTCCACCGACGGGGCGAACAGGAGCACGGGCCAGTCGTCCGGCAGGTCGAGGATCGACTCGACGATTCGACGGTTGCGGTCGTGGTCGTCACCGAGCTGCTGCTCGCGCCGACGAGGGAACCGCCCCATGCTCGTGATCTCGTCGAGCTCGGCCTCGGTGAAGTCGACGGTCGCGCCGTCCAGGGTGCGCTTCTCGACGTGGGCGAGGACGCCCATCTCCCGCAGCGTCCGGTAGGGGTCCTCACCGAGGACGCCGTCGTCGAGCAGGTGGCTGTCGTACCGCTTGACCAGGCGCTGGGTCTCCTCGTCGGACGTCCCGCGGAACGGTGTGGCGGTGAGCCCGATGAGTGGCTTCGCCTCCGTGGCCTTCGCCCCGCGCCCCAGCCAGTCGAAGATGCTCGTGTACGTGGGGCTGACGGACGTGTGCGCCTCGTCCACGATGACGACGGTCGGCTCACGCAGCCAGGTGTACTGCTCGGAGCGGGTGTCGATGATGGACTTGAGCTTGGCGTCGGTCGCGACGACGACCTGGGTACCGTCGGGCTCCTCCTCCACCTCGTTCGGGCCCCACAATCGACCGAGCACCATCGGCCCCGGCCCGAGCGCGCGCCAGACGTAGGTCCAGCTCTCTGCCGCCTGTTCGCAGAGCTCCTCGGACTGCGCGATCCACAGGATCGGCCCTGCCAGGCGACCACGGGCGATCTCCTCGACGAGGGCCTGGATGGTCACGCGCGTCTTGCCGGCTCCGGTCGGGAGCGAGACCACACCGCGCTGACGGCCGATCCCCAGGAGCAGGGATCGGATCCGTTCCGTGACCCGTATCTGGTAGTCGTGAAGCGGCTTGAGCTCGACGGGGCCCTCGATCGCCTCTCGCGCAGGCGACTCCCGTGCCGGGAACCCCGCCCACTCGGCGGGGAGTCCGAGGTCGGCGACCCACTTCCGCTCCTTCTGCCTGCCGGCGAACTCACGCGGCGGCTCCAGGCCCTTCTCGTCGAGCGCAGCTCGCAGGACCCTGAGCACCCCGACCCCGTGCACGGAGAGCACGAGCCGCGCAAGCTCCTCGTCCTCGAGGTCACCGCCCGTGGAGAGCATCTCGAGCGCCTGGCGAGGGACCTGCGCCCGCAGCGCCTCGGCACCGACCGCGGTGACGAGGCCGTGCTCAGGGCTTGTGCGCGCTGCTCGGCGAACCGCGACCTTGTGCTGGGACGCCCGCATGTCCTCCATGGTTCGGAGCACGCGCTCCACGTCCTGAGACGACATCTCCAGCTTGAGGGCGTGTGAGACCTGCAGCAGCGTCTTCGACGGCTCGGTCGCGGTCACGAGCACCCGGCCGGGCTCCCGCCGCTGCTGGATCGGCCTCTCGACCTGTCCCTGCGGCGTCGCGACCAGCTGCACGATGCGGCTGCACCGCTGGAGCTTGACGTCAAGGTCCTCCGCCCCGAGGCTCGGGTGGTTCCTGAGCGGCGGGAACTCGTCGGTGAGATAGACGGCTTCTCCGGTCTCCTCCGCAACGACCTCCTCGCGCAAGAGGTCCTTGCCTTTCGGCATCTCCCAGTGCTCGACGAAGCGCTCGACGTCGCCGTCTGCGACCACCATCGCAGGCACCTGCGCCTCGAGCATGGACTCGTAGACGGCGAGGCTCCCGGTGACGCCGACGTTGCGCGCATGCACGCGCTCCCGTCGGCTCCCGACACGCACAACCAGCTCCTGGGCTTCGAGACGCCCCGGAAGGTACGTGTAGAACTCGTAGCGCCGCTCGTCCTCCGGCCAAGAGTCCGCGATCTGCTTGAGGCGCACCCACTGGTCCGCACCGTAGGCGCTGAGAGACGTACGAGCCCCGAGCTGCTCGGCGAGCTCGACGGGGAGATCCATCGCAACCGGGAAGACGTCGGGTCGGTGGTCGTCACCGCGAACGAGCACATCACGGGGCACCATCGGCCCCATTGAGCTGTCGATCATGCCCCGTCTGCGGAGCATCCAGATCTCGGGTGGACGGTAATGGATCGCCTTCAGCCGGGAGTCGGTGGCGTGCCGGACCCGCCAACTGGGGATCGCCCCCTTGGCGAGCACGGAACGCGTCAGCTCTAGACGCCCCTCCGGCGAAAGGCCGTCGAGGATCCCGAGAGGTGATAGGACCATCCGGTCCTCGACGAGGATCTCCGACGAGTCGACGTCGATGGCGTTACGAGATCTGAACGCGACCCTCGCCGCCTCGCGGTAATCGGCCAACCATCCGGATCGGACCTGCCCGGAAGGGCGCCATTGCGGCTCGCTGACTGCTCCGAGCTCTCGCAGGAGCTCCACATCGGGAGCATGGAAGACCGGATCGATGAGGAACTGCGCGTCCCGGCGACCGTGGGACGGCACCACCGCGCCGGCGAGGAGCGCGTCGTCGAGCCCGACCCACCCTCCTGCTGCGGTCCGGACACGGATGAATGCCTGGACGGGACCGGACGCGCCCGTCTCAAGCACCTCTCTCGCGACGTCGCGCGACACCTGCCGCGTGATGGCCCACACCCGCCTCCAGGCGTCCTTGCCGTGGCGGGCGGCGTCGAGGACGGCGGCCTCGAGCTCGGCCCGCTTGTCGAGGACGGTGACGCCCAGATCGCGGAGAGCCTCGACGATGCCGGGGATGTCCACGAGACGAGGCTCGACGAAGACGCCCGCGGCGTCTTCGGGACCGGAGCGGATGAAGACCCGACCCTTGACCGCCGGAGCCAGCCCACCGTCCTCGAGCGGCACGATCCGCGCTCTGCGGATGTCCTCCACGATCTGGGCCTTGGTGTGGTTGCCGGCAGCCTGAGGGCCCGCCTCACGGACGATACGACCGGCAAGCTGGATCGCCGCTGCGCACGACTCGAGATCTCCTTGGCGTGCGAGCGCCTCGACCCACGCCTTCGCGGTCGAGTTGCGCTTGCCCTCCGGGTCGGCCAGACGCCTGACCTTGAGGCGCCGTTCGGGTGTCGACAGCGTGTGCGGGTGCACCCAGTTCGCCGTCGGCGCCTGCGGGGCACGGGACCACTCGTCCACCCAGGCGGGCTCGATGCCCTCAGGAGCGAAGTCGAGCTCTGAGGGCAGCCTGAGCCGACCGGTGACGTCCGGCAGGCACGCGGTGCGACGGAGCGCGTCGAACACCGGCTCGTTGATGACGTCGTCCGCCCAGCTGCGCCCTTCCTTGCCACGCGCTGGCAGCAGGTCGAGGAATGACGCGGGGTCGTCCTCGTCCACGAGCTCGGCGACGTTGCTCGCCAGCAGCCGAGGGAACACCTCTTCCAGGAGCCCTCTGTTGAAGGCGCCCTGAAGGAGATTGGTGCGGTCGTCGGACAGTCGCCAAGGCGCGTTGATGATGCCGGACATGGTCGTTCTCGCCTCGGTCGGGAAGTACGCCCAGAACTCCCCCACGCGCGTGCGTTCCTTGCCGGTGACGGCCATGGCCCAGTCCAGACGCACTCGCTCCCTGTCGGCGATCCGGCCGCCGTCCGCGCGCGCCTCCGCCGTCGGCGCCCAGACCGTGGAGAGGACCTTCCAGGTGCTCACGCCCTCCTCGCTCACCAGGTCGACGAGGCCACCCGCCCGCTCATTCGCTGTCACCCGCTGATCCGCCATGCCGTCGATCCGGAGCCGGAGGTCCTGGATGTGGCGCGAGAAGAGCAGCAACTCACCCCGGTACGCCAGCAGATCGCGCTTGAGGGAGCCCAGCTGGGTGAGCGCGGGAAGGACGACGACGGTCGTCGCCCAGGACATGAGTTCCGCGAGCACCGGGTCCCGCTCGGCGGCCGCTCGCGGGTCCTCGAGACGCGCAACGCGCATCACCGGGTAGCGAGGCGCAGTCAGCCCCGCTGCGCGGATGGTGCTCTCCGACCAGGCACGGTCGAAGGCGAACGAGACGGAGCGACTGTAGACGCGCGGCTCGGCCGTGACGGCGAGGACGGACTTGAAGCCGATGCCGAACCGGCCGATCCGGTCGTCCGCCTTCGAGGAGAGGTCGGACGCCATGAGGGCCTCGACGCCCTGTGCGGTGAACGGCTCGCCGTCGTTGGCGACGTAGAGCGTGTCCCGCGCCAGCCGCACCTCGATCCGGCCACCGCCGTCGCGAGCGGCATCCACCGCGTTCTGCACGAGCTCGTGCAGCTGCCGGTCACGGTAGCCGCCCTCGGCGATGCGTCGCTCGTTGTTGGCGTCCTCCTCGATCCGCTTCGCATCTCGCGCGTACACCTCGAGGCAGGCGGCCGTCTGCGCCCGCACGACGTCGGCGAGGTTCCCGCCGGACGGATTCCATGCCATTTCCGCGTTGCCCTCCTACGAACGGCCGGCATTCACCGGCGCGCTCGAATCCTGCATCATGCCACTGACAAAGCAGCCTCGACATCCATCATTCGCACATTTGTTCGACAGTTCCTAGGCACTTTGTGCTCGCATTCCGGCACGACCGCCCATTGGCTCGGGCGAAACGGGGTCCGAGGCGCACGCGGGCGGCGACCCTGCCGTCACTCCCGTCCGGGGCCCCCATCCGCCCGCGGTGTCACGGTCCTCGCACTCGTGCATGGCGTCGTCCAGGTCCAGCTTCCGGCCCCGTCTGTGCTGCGGACCCGGGACTTCACGGCAGCCGTGGGCTCGAGACGCGCGGCGGCACGTGCGCCTCGGAGGTCCTCCGTTCCTTGGCGCCCGAGGGGCCTCCGCCACGGCCAAGGTGACTTCGTTCTCGCACTCATGTCAACACTCTCTCGGCGCGCAGCGGGTGAGAAGCAATCGGCCACGCGGGTGAACTACTCGCGCCCGGCCAGCCAGGCCGTCTCGACAGCGCCGGCTGCGGCCTCCATGTCGGCGTGCTCCCAGAACCGCAGCACCCTCCACCCCGACGCGGTGAGCCGAGCGTCCGTGTCGCGGTCCCGGGCGACGTTCGCCTCGAGCTTGGCGCGCCACCACTCGCCGTTCGCGGCGGGCTGGGTGGCGTGCAGCGGGCACGCGTGCCAGAAGCAGCCGTCGACAAAGACAACGAGACGGGCCCTGGGGAAGAGCACGTCGGCCCGCCTGCGCGGGATACCCGGAAGGGTGGCGTCGACGCGGTACCTCAGCCCGCGCCGGTGCAGGGCGCGCCGCAGCGCGAGCTCGGGCGAGGTGTCGCGCCGGTGCTGGCGTGACATGCGGGCCGACACCGCGGGGGACGACGGAACGAGTACATGCGGCGCCGGCCGTAAGGGAACGCCGCCTGCATCCCCGGGCTCCATCGGACCGACCACAGCGGGACGCTAACCGTTCCCGGTCTCCCCCGCGTGGCGGGTTGCCCACCGCTCGCGCGTGCCGTCGTAGCCTTACCGTCGTGACGACCGGGACACCACCAGCGGCTGAGACCCTCACGGTTCTCGACCTCTTCGCCGGTGCCGGCGGCCTCAGCGCCGGCGTCACCTCGCCAGGCGGGTTCCGCAGCATCGCCGCCGTCGAGATGGACCGCGCCGCTGCGGCGACCTACAAGCTCAACCACCCGGGGACCGAGGTCTTTGCGGGGCCGATCCAGGAATGGCTCGATCAGTACGACGTCCCGTCCGTCGACGTCATCGTCGGCGGTCCGCCCTGTCAAGGGTTCTCGACGCTCGGCAAGCAGGACGCCGAGGACGAGCGCAATGCGCTGTGGTACGAGTACGCGAAGACCATCGTGCGCGCGCAGCCGAAGTGGTTCGTCGTGGAGAACGTCGCATCGTTCATGAAGTCGGAGCAGTTCGCCCTCTTCAGGCGGGCGACCTCTCCGGGCGGCATGCTCGAGGACTGGTCGTTCAGCGCCCGGGTCGTCAACGCGGCGGACTACGGCTCTTTCCAGGCGCGCAAGCGCGCGATCCTCATCGGCCACCGCGAGGACGTCCCGGCCCCTGGGTGGCCCGCACCGACCCATGTGGGACGCCACCGGACCGTGGCCGAGGCCATCCGAGGGCTCCCCGAGCCGGAGACCGATGTCTGGCCGACGAGGACAGTCACGGTGAACGGAGACACCATGCCGGGCGGGCTGGCGACCGACGAGCTGCAGATCGGCCGCCATTACCGTCAGCTGTCCCTGGAACGGTTCGCAGTCATCCCGTACGGCGGCAACCGATTCGACCTTCCGGACGACCTCAAGGCACCGTGCTGGAGGAAGCACACGAGCGGCTCCGGCGATGTCATGGGGCGGCTCCACTGGGACAGGCCGTCCGTGACGATCCGCACCGAGTTCTTCAAGCCCGAGAAGGGCCGCTACCTGCACCCCGAGTCGCACCGCGTCATCACCCACCGCGAGGCGGCAATACTCCAGGGCTTCCCAGGCGACTACGTCTGGGCCGGCACCCGGGAGCAGGTCGCCCGCCAGATCGGCAACGCTGTGCCGCTGGAGCTCGGGGCCGCCGTGGGACGGGCGATCCTGGCCGCACACCAGGGCTGGCCCGCGGAGGGTGAAGGGCTCTTCGCCACGCGGTGGGGCCTGATTGGCTCGGCGGTTTGAGCGGAGAGTAGGGGTCGAGGTCCCGAGGATCAGAAGCAGTCACGCAACCCGATCCATCTCGAGGACCCCGACGCGTCTCACGCTACGGGCCGCGCCGACGCGCGCCCAACGACCGATCCCTGTGCTCGCTGTGACGGTCTGCTGGGCCTGGACGGCGTCCAGGTAGAGCCCGTGACGCGAGGCGTGGCGGTGATGCGGGCGGCATCTCGACGCCTTGGCACTTGGAGTGCTGCCCGGACCGCGG
>Ga0007423J48922_100233_pt1 | contig 17000 bp, 14 predicted proteins | sample Hopgra3_Rhizo_39_FD_48922 | JGI IMG/M metagenome (IMG submission 48922) | reverse complement strand
GGCCCGGGTGCGTCGTGTCATGCGGTCAGGATAGCGGCGGGACCTGGTGGGAATCGGGTGAAAGGTCGCAGATCGGACATCCTCACCCGGTCGGCCCAGCGGCCGCCGCGCGCGTCAGCGCAGCTTCGGCGTCGTGTTCAGCACGGCGGCGAACAGGTCCGCCTTCTGCTGCGTGGTGATGACCCACGAGCCGGCCGAGTTGAGCGACGTGTTGAAGTACGCCATCGCGACGCCGCCGTACGTCTCCATCTGCTGGTACGTGCGGGCGAGCCACTGCGGGTCGTCCTGCGCGGCGCGGTCGGTGAAGCCGGTCTCGCCCAGGCCCCACGCGACGCCGTGCTTGAGGGAGAACGCCTGGAACTGCTGGAAGTAGCTCTTCGCCATGTCGGTCGTCTTGGTGCTCATGACGCCGTTCTTGACCACGCCGTACTGGTTGTAGACGTCGTAGCCGATGAGGTCGATCAGGCCGTCGCCGGGCCACAGGTTCTCGAGGCTGTACTGCGCGGCGCCGTACAGCTGGTGCCACCCGGTCAGGACGACGGTCATCGCAACGTTGTCCGAGCCGCCCCGCACCAGCGGCGCGAGGTGGCGCTGCATCGCGACCCACTGCGTGATGTCGCCGTCACCCTCGGGCTCGTGGTGGAACGCGAGCCACACCGGGCCCTCGAGCGCGTCGAGCTGCGCGACCAGGTCACGCGTCCACGCGTCGCCCTTGCCCGCGGCCATCTCCGACCAGCTGTAGGGCAGCTTGAAGCTGAGCCACGGCACGCGGCCGACCGCGAGGTCGCCCCGCGCGGTCTCGACGGCCTTGGCCACGGTGGTGCCGTTCCAGTAGGTGCGGCGGACACCCAGCGTGCCGTGCACCTGCTGCTCGAACGCGGCCGGGTCGGTGTTGCCGCCGACGGCCGCGCCGAACAGCACGCCGTCCTCGGGGATGCCGCGCTCGGAGTACAGGCTGCCGTTGGTGAGCGTGGGCCGCGGGTCCACGTGCGTCAGCGAGACGGCGTCGACGGTCAGCGTCGCGTTGGCCGGGGCCGTCAGCGAGAACACGTTGAGGTCGAGCGACGCACCGGCCTTGGCCGTGAAGTCGAGCTCCACGACCTGCCAGGCCGAGGTCGCGGAGAAGCTGGTCGCGTGCGTGGTGACGGCACCGCCCAGGACCTCGCGGATCCGCAGCTGGCCCGTGAGCGCCGCACCCGACGTCCGCACGGCGGCGGTCGCGTGGTACTGGCCGTCGGCGGGAACCGAGGTGACCGAGTTCGTCTGGTCGTTGAGCACGATGCTGCCGGTGGTCTTGGCGGCCCGGGTCAGCACCGCGGCACCCTTGCCCGCGTACGCGGTGGCCGTGGTCCAGGCGAGCTTCTGCTCGGTGGCGTTGTTGGTGCGCCAGCCGGTGACACCGGACTCGAACGTGCCGTTGACGACGAGCTCGGGCCCGAACGTCGTGGCACCGGCGGGGGCTGCGGCCAGGGCGCCGAGGCCGGCGACGAGCGCGCCGGCGGCGAGCGCCGCGGTCAGGGGTGCTCCGACGGTCCGGAGGCGGGGGGAACGCGTGATGGGGGACATGCGACATCCGTTTGCTGGTCGGGGGGCGGGACGACGCCGGGGGTGACGTCGGGTGTTCTCTTGAACTCGTATCGATTTGGGTCATCGGCGTGCGGGACGCGCGGGCCCCGAGGGGCCCGCCGGACCGGCGCCAGGCAGTGCGGTGCCGTCCGTCCGGCGCGGGGGTGCTCCGGACGGTTCAGCGGGGGTGCGCGTCAGCGCAGGGTGGGGGACGCCTTCAGCACGTCGGCGAACAGGTCGGTCTTGCTCGGGGTGGTGATCACCCAGGAGCCGATCGAGTTCAGGGGGGTGTTGAAGTACGCGATGGCGGAGCCGCCCCACGCCTTGGTCTGCTGGTAGGTGCGCTGGAGCCACTGCGGGTCGTCCTGCGCGGCCTTGTCGGTGAAGCCGGTCTCACCCAGGCCCCACTCGACGCCGTGCTTCTTGGCGAAGGCCGAGATCTGCGGGTAGTAGCTGTCCGCGAGATCCGTGCCCTTGGTGTTCGTCTTGCCGTCCTTGACGACGCCGTACTGGTTGTAGATGTCGAACCCGATGAGGTCGACGAGCCCGTCGCCGGGCCAGATGTTGTCCAGGCTGTACTGCGACTCGCCGTACAGCTGGTGCCAGCCGGTGACGACCATGGTCATCGCGACGTTGTCGGAGTTGCGGTGCACGAGCGGCGCGAGGTGGCGCTGCATCGAGACCCACTGCCGGATGTCGCCGTCGTTCTCGGGCTCGTGGTGGAACGCGACCCACACCGGGCCGTCCACCTCGTCGAGCTGCCGGATCAGGTCGACCGCCCAGGCGTCACCCTTGCCGTCGGCCATCTCGGCCCACGAGTACGGGAGCTTGTAGGACAGCCACGGGACGCGCCGGTTGGCGACGTCGTCGGCCGCGACGCGCACGCTGCTGTTCGAGTTCGACGCGCCCCAGTACGTGCGTCGCACGCCCAGGTTGCCGCCCAGTTGGCTCTCGAACGACGCGGGGTCGGTGTTGCTGCCCACGGCCGCGCCGAACAGGACGCCGCACTCCGGCAGGCCGCGCAGCGAGTAGGCGCAGTCGTTGGTGAGGCGGCCGCCCGTGGGCGTGGGGTCCGGGGTCGGGTCCGGCGTGGGGTCGGGCGTCGGGCCGGGCGTGGGCGTCGAGGTCGGCGCGTCCGTGCGGACCAGCGAGACCGCGTCGACGTAGAACGTCGCGCCGGGCTTGAGCTTCCACATGATGACGTTGACGTCGAGCGAGGCGCCCTTGGCAGCCGCGAAGTCGAGCGTCACCGTCTTCCAGGCCGTGCCCTTGAGGCTGACGGAGGTCTTGTGCGCGGTGACCGACGCGCCGGCGACCTCACGCACGCGGAGCTGGCCGGACATGGACTGGCCCGCGCTGCGCACGGAGACGGTCGCGCGGTAGCGCCCGCTCGTCGGCACCGAGATCACGGTGTTCGGCTTGTCGTTGAGCACCACGTTGCCCGTGCTCGACCCCGTGCGGGAGAGCTTCGCGGACGCGGTGCCCTTCGCGCTCACCGCGGGCGAGCGCCACAGCGACTGCGTGGTGCGCGAGTTGGTGCGCCAGCCCGTCAGGCTCTTCTCGAACGAGCCGTTGGCGACGAGCTCACCCGACGCCGCGGGTGCGGCGCCCGCGGCGGCGGCGGAGCCACCGGTGAGCGTCGCCACGAGGAGGCCCGCACTCAGCGCGGAGGCCAGCAGGACGGTGGAGCGTCGCGCCGTGCGGGAGGTGTCGTTCGCCATGCCAGATCCATCGGTCAGGGGACGGCCCGACTGAAGGGACTGTTCACTCTCGGGTCCGACGTATCCGTCAAACCGGCGGGCGCAATCGTCATCAGATCGTGACCAAAGGGACGCCGGACGTTAACCCGATGGGGTGATTGCGGCCAAAACGATCCATGGGATATAGGCCCCCGAACAGGGCAGATAGCCGCCGGCGCCGGCGCCGTCTCCGCTGGTCACGGGCGACCCGCCCATGTGACGGGAATCACATGGGCCGATGCGGCCGGGGACGTATCAGAGAGCCCTCTCCGAGCGGTCTGGTCTCACGATGCGGACGAGACGGCCTCAGGACAGCGCCGGCGCCTTGCGCAGGACCGCCCCGAACGCCGCCGACTTCGCGCCCTCCAGCCGCCACGAGCCCTGCGAGTTCAGCGTCGTGTCGAAGTACGCCATCGCGACGCCGCCGAACGCCTTCGTCTGCTCGTAGGAGCGCGCGAGCCAGGCGAGGTCCACGGCGGCGGCCTCGTCGGTGTAGCCGGTCTCCGCGATGCCCCACGCGACGTCGTGCTTGCGCGCGAACGCCGAGATCTGCGGGTAGTACGACTCCGCGAGGTCGGTGGCGCGCGTCGTCGTGACCCCGTCCCGCACCAGGCCGTAGGCGTTGTAGATGTCGAACCCGATCAGGTCCACCAGACCGTCGCCCGGCCAGATGCTCTCCAGGCTGTAGGCGGGGTCGCCGTACAGCTGGTGCCACCCCGTGACGACCAGGGAGAACGCGACGTTGTCGGCCATCCCCCGCACGATCGGCGACAGGTGCCGCTGCATGGCGACCCACTGCGTGATGTCGCCGTCGTTCTCGGGCTCGTGGTGGAACGCGAGCCACACGGGCCCGTCGAGCGCATCGAGCTCCGCCACGAGCTCACGCGCCCACGCGTCACCCCGGCCCGCCGCCATGTCCGCCCAGGAGTACGGCAGCTTGAAGCTGATCCACGGCAGCCGGCCCGCCGCGAGGTCCGTCCGCGCGGTGGCCACCGCCGAGTCGATCTGCGTCGGCCCCCAGTACGTGCGCCGCACCCCCAGCTGCGCACCCCAGCCCCGCTCGTGCGCGCTCGGGTCGGTGTTGCTGCCCACCGCCGCGCCGAACAGCACACCGCACTCGGGGATGCCCCGCGTCGAGTAGGCGCAGCCGTTCGTCAGCCGACCGTCGGGCTGCGGCCCCGACGTCGGGGGCGGGCTCGTCGGGGGCGGGGTCGTGGGCGGCGGGCTCGTCGGTGCCGGCGGAGGGCCGACCGTCGGGCGCGGGCGCGGGGTGGCGCGCGGCGTCGTGGTCGGCGTCGGGGTCGCACTGGGTGGTGGCGCGGTGGTGGTCGTGGGCACGACCTGGGTCGGCACCGGTCCGGGCCCGCTCGCGTCGGTCGTCGTCGGGGCGGTCGGGGCGGGCGTGCCGGGCGTCGCGCCCGGCGGCGGCTCCACCGGGACGGGACGTCCCTGGTCGTCGACCTCGACGAGCGACACCGAGTCGACGTCCAGGCCGCTGCCGCGCGCGACCTTCCAGGCGAGCACGTTGAGGTCGAGCGACGCTCCCCCACGCACCTCGATGTCCAGCCGGACCACGTGCCACTCGTCGTCGGTGAGGTGGAACGAGGTGCCGGACGTGCGGACGCCCGACGCGGTCACCTCCCGGATGCGGAGCTGACCGGACATGCGCGGACCGCCGGCGCGCACCGCGACCGCCGCGCGGAACCGCTGGCCGCGCTCCGTGCCGACGACGGTGTTGCGCGCGTCGTTCAGGACCACGGTGCCCGTGCCCGTGCCGCGCGTGAGCCGCGCCGCCGCCTCGGCCGCGAACGCGTCGTCGTCGAGCCCGAGCTGCTGACGCTCCGCGTCGTTCGTGCGCCAGCCGCGCGTCCCGTCCTCGAAACCGCCGTTGACCACGAGCTCGGCGGCGCCCCACGGGTCGGCAGGCGCGGCGTCCTGGGCCTGCGCGCTGAGAACCGTCGTCGAGACCACGACGGCGAACGAGCCGACCACCGAGACCAGTGCCAGGCGCCTGCGACGTGTCGGATCGGTGTCCCGCACGTGCCGGCCCATGTCTGGCCCCGTCCGTCTCGACGAGCCGGGAGCGGCATCCGTCGCGGCCCGGCCTGGTTGACGCAGGACGTTAGCCCGTTCGGCCTAACGGGCGCCAGAGGGTGCGAGCACCCTGGACCCCGCCGCGGGGCCGGTCGAGCGCACCCGGGTCAGTACGCGCCGGAGCCGCGGAGCACCGCGCGGCCCGTCTTCCACAGGATCAGCAGGTCCATGGTCACCGACCAGTTGTCGACGTAGCGCAGGTCCAGCCGGACCGACTCGTCCCAGCTGAGGTCCGCGCGCCCGCTGACCTGCCACAGGCCCGTCAGGCCCGGCTTGACGCGCAGGCGGCGGTGCACCTGGTCCTCGTACGCCTCCACCTCACTGACCAGCGGCGGGCGCGGGCCGACCAGGCTCATGTCGCCGCGCACGACGTTCCACAGCTGCGGCAGCTCGTCGATCGAGAACCGGCGCAGCACCTTGCCCACGGGGGTGACGCGCGGGTCGTCGTGCATCTTGAACATGACGCCGTCGCGGTCGCTGTGCGCCGCGAGCTCGGCGCGCCGGGCATCCGCGTCGGCGTACATCGTGCGCAGCTTCCACATGGTGAAGCGTCGGCCGTCGACCCCCACACGCGTCTGCTGGTAGAACGCACCACCGGGCGACGTCAGGCGCACCGCCAGCGCGGCGGCCCCGATCACGGGCGAGGCCAGCACCAGCAGCACCGCGGTGAGCGTCGCGTCCAGGACGGACTTGGCCACGAGCCGCGGCCGCGGGCTGTCCACCTCGACCTCGAGCAGCGAGAGCCCCGCGGTGGGCCGCACCGTCAGGCGCGGGGCCGCGACCTCGACGAGGTCCGGCACCACGACCATGTGCGCGCCCACGCGGCCCAGCGCCCAGGACAGCCGACGCAGCGCCGGCCCGGACACGCTGGTGCCCGCAACGATCACGACCTCCGCGGCGCGGTCCGCCGCGACCTGCACGACATCCGCGACGCCGCCCAGCACCGGGACGCCACCGACGTGGTCGGTGCTGTCGACCGCGGGCGAGCACACGCCCTCGATGCGGTAGCCGTGGTGCGGCGCGCCGCCCAGGTCCGCGATGAGGCGGCCGACGGGCCCCTCGTCGCCCACGACGAGCGTGCTCATCATCGCCTCGCCGCGCCGGCGCCGGCGGTGCAGCGCGCGCCGACGGTGGTGGCGCAGGCCCGCGGCGCCGAGCGCCAGCACCGGCACGCCCACGAGCACCGCGGTGCGCGGCACCGCGACCTCGGCGACGAAGCCCAGGACCATGAGCAGCACGGCGGCGGCGATCGACGCACGGCCCACCGACTGGAACTCGACGGGTCCGTCACCGAGCGAGGCCGCGCGGTAGCCCTTGAACGAGGCCACGAGACCCACGAACACCGCGGCCGAGGCGGCGGACCAGCCGGCGGTCGCCACCGGTGTGGCGCCGGACGCCAGCAGGACACCGGCGGCGACCACGGCGGTCATCGACAGGTCTGCGGCGGCGGTCACGCTCGCGTAGCGGTGGCCCGAGACGCGCCAGCTGAGCGACTCGTGCTCGGCGCTCGAGTTGAAGCGCGTGCGGCGTGCGACGAACGGCTGCGCGGATGCCCACGAGCGGCGGGGCTCGATGGCCCGACCCCGGCGCTCCCGGCGCTCGAAGTAGGGCGCCGAGGCGTGATCCGCAGTCAGCGTCATCGGTTACCCCTCCTGGTCGGAATGCCTATGGACACAGGGGAGGCTAGTCGCCCGACTGATACCTATCAGTACCTTTCGCCCGTTTTCACCCGCTTTCGACCAACGGGGTCCCTCGCGCGAGTGAACGGGCCACGAACACCCGGGTGAAACCGCGGGTGAGGTACGTCTCAGGGCTTGGTGTGGAACCGCTGCTGCGCGGTCTCGAGGCCGTCCACGACGACCGCCTCGACCGCGTCCGCGGCGTGGTCGAGCAGCCAGGGCAGGTCCCCGAGCTCCTGCTTGGCGAAGTCCTTGAGGACGAAGTCGGCGGGGTCCTGACGCCCCGGCGGACGCCCGATGCCGACCCGGACCCGCACGTAGTCCTTGGTGCCGAGCGCCTTCGTCGTGTCCCGCAGGCCGTTGTGGCCGCCCTCGCCACCGCCGCGCTTGAGGCGCACGTCCGCGAACGGGATGTCGAGCTCGTCGTGCACCAGCACCACACGCTCCGCCGGCACGTCGTAGTACCGCGCGAGCGCGGCCACCGGGCCGCCCGAGACGTTCATGTAGGTGGTCGGCTTGGCGAGCACCACGCGCGGTCCCGGCGCGCCGCCCGGCAGCACGCCCAGACGTGCCTCCGCCACGGCCGCCTGCGGCCGGCGGGACAGCAGGCCCGACGCGCGCGAGCCGAACGCGACGCCCGTGCGGCGCGCGAGCTCGTCCAGCACCATCTGGCCCACGTTGTGCCGGTTGCCGGCGTACTGGGCGCCCGGGTTGCCCAGGCCGACGACCAGCCACGGTCCGTCGGTCACGGCGTCCTCCTGGACTGGTCGGGGTGCGGGCGGGGGCGGGGCGCGGGGCCCCGCACGCGACGGCGCCCGGCACCGCTCGAGACGGTACCGGGCGACCGGCGCGCTGCGCAGGCGTGCGCCTGCGGTCGGCTCAGGCCTCGGCGGCCTCGTCGGTCTCGCCCAGGTCCTCGGCCGAGACCTGCGGGGCCGTGATCGTCACGACGATCGTCTCGGCGTCCGTGACGAGCGTCGAGCCCGTGGGCAGCGTGATGTCGCCCGCCTTGATGACGGAGCCGTCGGTCAGGCCGTCGATCTGCACGACGACCTGCTCGGGCAGGTGCGTGGCCTCGGCCTCGAGCGAGAGCGTCTGCGTCTCGACCACGTGGATCGTGCCGGAGAACGACTCGCCCTCGACGGTCACGGGGATCTCGACGGAGACCTTCTCGCCCTTCTTCACGATGAGCAGGTCGATGTGCTCGATGACGTTGCGGACCGGCTCGCGCTGGACGTCCTTGGCGAGTGCGAGCACCGGCTTGCCGTCGATCTGGATCTCGAAGAGCGCGTTGGCGTGCTTGACCGCGAGCATCGTCTCGTGGCCCGGGAGGGCGACGTGCACGGGCTCCGTGCCGTGCCCGTACAGGACGGCGGGGATCTGACCCGCGCGGCGCAGGCGGCGCGCGGCGCCCTTGCCGAACTCGGTGCGGGCGGTGGCGGCGAGCTTGACCTCGGACACGATGACTCCAGTGGTGCGGGCGCCCGGGGGCGCGACGATCGGTGATGGCGAACGTGAAGGCGGCACGAGGGCCGGGGTGGTCCGCGAGGGACGACGGGGGTGCGGCCTCGACGTGGGGCGCAGGACGGGCAGGCGCACGCACGGAGGCGCTCACCCTGTCGATCACGGACCTGACGGGCGGTGCTCCAAGAGTGCTGGACCGTCCGACGTCCCTCGCCGAGGCAACCTGAGGATCCTACAGGCTGCGGCCCCGCAGCCCGAATCGGTCAGCGCGTGCGCAGGCCCTCGTCAGGCGTTGCCGTCGAACAGGCTCGTCACCGAGCCGTCGTCGAAGACCTCGCGGATCGCGCGCGCGATCAGCGGCGCGATCGAGAGCACCGTGAGCTGCTCGAACCGCTTGTCGTCCTCGATCGGCAGCGTGTCGGTGATGACCACCTCACGCACGCCGCAGTGCTGCAGACGGTCCACGGCCGGGTCGGACAGGATGCCGTGCGTCGCGGCGACGATGACGTCCTTCGCCCCCGCCTCCTTGAGCACCCGCACGGCCTCCGCGATCGTGCCCGCGGTGTCGATCAGGTCGTCGACCAGGACGCACGAGCGGCCCTCGACGTCGCCGACGACGCGGTTGGCCACCGACTTGTTCGCCGAGCGGACGTCACGCGTCTTGTGCACGAACGCGAGCGGCCCGCCGCCCAGCTTCGCGGCCCACTGCTCGGCGACGCGGATGCGCCCCGCGTCGGGCGAGACGACGGTGACGTTGGTGGAGTCCACGCGCGTGCGGACGTAGTCGACCAGGATCGGCATGGCCCACAGGTGGTCCACGGGTCCGTCGAAGAAGCCCTGGATCTGCGCGGTGTGCAGGTCCACGGACATGATGCGGTCGGCGCCCGCCGTCTTGAACATGTCCGCGAGCAGGCGGGCCGAGATGGGCTCGCGGCCGCGGCTCTTCTTGTCCTGGCGCGCGTAGCCGTAGAACGGGGCGACCACCGTGATCGTCTTGGCCGACGCCCGCTTGAGCGCGTCGACCATGAGCAGCTGCTCCATGATCCACTTGTTGATCACCGGGGACGCGTGCGACTGCAGCACGAACGCGTCGCTCCCCCGCACCGACTCACCGAACCGCGTGTAGATCTCGCCGTTCGCGAAGTCGTAGGCGGTCGTCGGCACCAGCTCGATGCCCAGCTCGCTCGCCACGGACTCGGCGAGGTCGACGTGCGCCCGGCCGGAGACGACGACCAGTCGCTTCTCGCCGTCGGGGGAGACGATGCCGGTCATCACGCATCCTTCGTGTCGGTGCTGCGACCGGGCGTGGCGTCCGGCTCGGGAAGATGTGCCGGCTGGTCCGGCAGCGCGGGGGGCGGCGTCACGGGGACACCCTTGGCAGCGGTCGCGGCGCGCTCGAGCTCGGCGCGCGCCTGCGGGGACAGCTCGTGCCCGCCCTGGTGGCCCGCGCCGCTCGTCGTGCCCGACGCGCTCGTCGGACCCGTCACCGCGCGCGCGGCCTCGGCCGCGGGCGTGCCCGGACGCGACCGTGCGACCCAGCCCTCGATGTTGCGCTGCGCGCCCGCGCTCACGCCCAGGGCGCCCGCGGGGACGTCGCGGCGGATCACCGAGCCGGCACCCGTGTACGCGCCGTCGCCCACCGTGACCGGCGCGACGAACATGTTGTCCGCGCCCGTGCGGGCGTGCGAGCCGATCGTCGTGCGGTGCTTGTGCACGCCGTCGTAGTTGACCGTGACCGACGCGGCACCCACGTTGGAGTGCTCGCCGATCGTCGCGTCCCCGATGTAAGACAGGTGCGGGACCTTCGAGCCCTCGCCGATCTGCGCGTTCTTCGTCTCGACGAACGTGCCGATCTTGCCCTTGCGGCCCAGGACCGTGCCCGGCCGCAGGTAGGCGTACGGGCCGACGCTCGCCTTCTCCCCGATGACCGCGAGGCTCCCGTGCGTGCGCGTGACCGTCGCACGCGCACCCACCTCGACGTCCGTCAGCGTGGTGTCCGGGCCCACCGTCGCACCCTCGCGGACCACCGTCGCCCCGAGCAGCTGCGTGCCCGGCAGGATCGTCACGTCGCGCTCGAGCTCGACGTCCACGTCCACCCACGTGGTGGCCGGGTCGACCACCGTCACGCCCTCGCGCATCCAGTCCTCGAGCAGGCGACGGTTGAGCTCGGCGCGCAGCACCGCGAGCTGCACGCGGTCGTTGACACCCTCGACGACGAACGGGTCGTCGGTGCGCAGCGCGCGCACGTGCCCGCCGTCGCCGCGCGCGATCGCCAGCACGTCCGTCAGGTACACCTCGCCCTGCGCGTTGTCCCGGCCCAGCCGGCCGAGCGCGCCGCGCAGTACCGCCGCGTCGAACACGTAGATCGAGGAGTTGATCTCCCGGACCTCGCGCTGCTCCTCGGTCGCGTCCTTGTGCTCGACGATGCCCAGGACGTCACCCGTCCCCGGCTCGCGCAGGATGCGGCCGTAGCCCGTGGCGTCCTCGAGCTCGGTGGTCAGCACCGTGACCGCGTTGCCGTCCGCGTGGTGCGCCGCGAGCAGCTCGCCCAGCGTTCCCGCGTCGAGCAGCGGCACGTCCCCCGCGATCACGACGATCGCGCCCTCGAGCAGCACGCCCGACGCCGAGCCCGGCGCCCCCGGACCGTCGAGCGCGGCGACCGCACCCGCCTGCGCGGCGGCGTCCAACGCGCTCATCGCCACCTGGACCGCGCGGCCCGTGCCCGGGATCGCGTCCTGGTCGGCGATCAGCGCACCCGGCGCGACCTGCGCGACGTGCTCCGCGACCTTCTCGCGCTCGTGGCGGACCACCACGACGACGCGACCCGGCTCGAGCGCCTGGGCCGACGCCAGCGCGTGGCCCAGCATGCTGCGGCCGGCCAGGGTGTGCAGGACCTTGGGTGTCGCCGAGCGCATCCGCGTTCCTTCACCTGCGGCGAGGACGATGACGGCGGCTGGGCGGGGGGTCGTCACCTGTGGGTGCTCCTCGCGGATGTGCCCGAATGGGTCCGGGCGGCGGAACCGTGCGCGTCGGTCACTCTACCGCCGCCATCGGGGGGCCCCTGCCGGTCCGGCCGAGTCGCGGCTCACACCACCCGGACGGCGGCGGCAGGAGCCGGGGAGCGATGCCGTTCGCTCATGCGCGGTCGTGCAGCGTGATCCGGTAGCCGTCCGGGTCGGCGAACGTGAAGGTCCGGCCGAAGGGGCCGTCGACCGGTGCCGAGACGATGGTGTGCCCGTCGGCCGCGAGCGCGTCGTGGATGGCCTGGGCGTCCGTGGCATGCAGCCAGATCGCGGCGCCGACGCCCGGGTGCGGGACCGCGTCGAGGTCGGTGCCGGGGACGACCTCGCGGAGGGCGAACGCGATGGGCGTCGTCTCGAAGACGACCGCGTGCGGCGGCCCCGCCTGCGACCGGGTCAGGCCGAGGTAGGTCTCGTAGAACGCCTGCGACGCCGCGAGGTCGCGCGCCTGCAGGGAGATGAAGTCGGGGCCGGTGACGGGCATGGGGATCTCCTCGGATGCGTGTCAGTCTTCTGACATGCATCACCGTATGTCAGGATGCTGACATGAGTCAACGCGCGGGCATCGACCTCGAGACGTCGCTCGGGTACCTGCTCAAGGAGACGTCGAGCGCGCTCCGCGCCGCTATGGAGGAGGTGCTGCGGCCGCTCGGCATGACGGTGACGCGCTACTCCTGCCTCGAGCTCCTGGCGCAACGCCCGGGCCTGTCGGGCGCGGAGCTCGCCCGGGGCGTGTTCGTGACGCGGCAGTCGATGAACGTCCTGCTCCAGGCGCTCGAGAACGAGGGGTACGTCACCCGGGCGGAGCCGACCGCCGGCAAGGTCCTGCCCACGCGCCTCACACCACGCGGACGACGCGAGCTCGAGCAGGCCACCCGCGCGGTCCGGTCCGTCGAGGACCGGATGCTGTCCGGCATGAGCGAGGCCGATCGGGCCCACGCGTTCCGGCTGCTGCAGGCGATGGTCCGCTCCCTGCGCGGCGATCCGGGCGCCTAGACGGCGCTCTTCCGCGTGGCAGCGAACGCCCGTGGGTAGGACAGGTGGCGCGGGTCCCACAACGCCAGCGCGAGACCAGCAGCGAGCAGCCCACCCGCGATGCCGACCTGCCACGGCGTCGTCGTCGGGGCGAAGACGAAGGTCGCGAGCGTGCTGCCCGGCGTGGACAGCATCGCGAAGCCGAGCGCACACACCAACGGCAACCACGCGAGCCGGACTCCCGCGAGTGCCGACGTCCCGAGTGCGAGGCCCACCATCCACCCGAGGTTCCGGAGCGAGCCGTCTCGGACGTCCACCCGGGCCCACGCCGCGCTCAGGCAGACCACCGCGACCGCAGCCGCCAGGAACACCGCGTACGAGCCGCTGACAGCGGCGGTCGTGCGCCGCGAACGCGTGAGGACGCCGCACGGTAGCGCTTGGTGAGCCAGCGCGCAGCCGATCGCGAGCAGCGCGGGAACAAGCATGAGGACCGGAACGGGTGGTTGGAGCTGCAACGGGCCCACCCGCTCGACGGAGGCATCGCGCGCCACGAGCGCGGTCGCGGCCGCAGCGCCGGCGAACCACGCGGCGTGCCGAAAGCCCGTCGCCGCGAGAACTGCGACGAGGACGGGGCGCGGACGCCTCGACCCCTCTAGAAGTGGGGATATGTGCACGTCCGGAAGCCCTCCAGGATCTCGGACGCGTCGTCTGCGTCGAGCCTCGCACCCACGTAACCGACCGAGGCGCCGTAGTCCGGCTCCACCAGCTCGACCCAGGTCACCGTCAGGGCGTCAAGATCGCGCCAGTACTGCTCCGACGGCGGTTCGTCCTGCTGGACCTGCGCGCAGTGCACTGGCGACACCATGCCGCTGATGATCTCGGACGTGGTCGGACGGACGCCCTGGAGGTGCTCAGGCATCACGTAGAGCGGTGCCACTGACGGGTCGGCTGCCTGTGGCAGGAGCGTCCGGCTCGCCTCGGCGGCGCGCGCCGGCAGTAGCTCGCCGAATCCCTGCTCGCGCGTCGCGGTGATGATGGGGGCCAGCTTCTCCCGGAACTCCGCGGCGACGCGCTGGTGCTGCGCGTAGAAGCAGGTCTCCACACCCTCCGTCAGGGCGCACGAGTCGGGCATCGCATCCGTCTCGCTCAGCCGCTTGGACGTGGGGACCGCGCAGATGGCTCCGAGCGCGATCACGGCTGCGAGGGCGAGCGCAGCATCTCGTCGGCTCACGGCGCGGATGCGCCGGCCCTCGCGCGGACGCGGTGCGACGAGCGCGACGGCGCACAGCACCAGCGCGAGCAGTTGCAGCGCCAGATGGGAACCGTCGTAGCGGTACCCGACGCGTGGGATAGTCGCGCCGCCCACCTCGAGCAACACGATGTGTCCCGTAGGCGACGAAGCCACGAACACCGCAGCGAGCGCTGTCAGTGCGGCTGTAGCGCCGCCGACCAACGGTCCGGCGAAACGGCCGATTGCGGTCCCGAGTATGGCGAAGACGGCGAGGATGGCGAGTTGCACGCCCACGGCGAGGAACGCAAACGGGTCGCCCACGGGAGGAGCGGACACGATCAGCATCGCCGCGAGCACCCCGAGGTGCGCCGCTCCGACAAGTCCGGCGTAGGTGGCCGCTACCGCCGTGGAGGGCGAACGAGCGAGGCGCGAGCGCGTCGTGTGCTCCGCACCTTCGGCGAGCCGGCACGTGTCGACGGCGGCAAGCCCCGACACGACCGGGCCGACGATGATGAACGCGACGGGGAGCCAGTCGATCGTCCACACCAGATCACCACGCCACTGCATCCCCCGCTGCGCGGCCACCGCCAGCTCCGCACCGACGGTGGCGAGCACGGCCCAGAGCACCAGGCCGTACCGGAGCACGTACCGCGGACCGGACCACGAGGTGACGCCACGAGACCGTGCACGCCCCGGTTCGACGGGCTCGAGGACCATCGGCGCGGGCTCGACCGCGCGGATCGCGCCGCTCATGCGCTGCCCCGCACCGCCGCGAGGAATCCGCGCTCGACGGCAGCACCCGTGCGTTCACTCGTCCCGTCGAGCAACACCAGTTCGTCGACGGTCCCCGCGAACACCGCCTGGCCTTCCCGCAGGACGACGACGCCGTCGGCCACCGACGCGACATCCTCCGCGAGGTGCGTGGACAAGACCACCGTCACGCGCTCCCCCAGCTCGCGCAGGAGATCGCGCAGGTCGATGCGCTGCACCGGGTCCAGGCCGACCGTCGGCTCGTCGAGCACGATCGCGGGGGGCGATCCCAGCAATGCCTGGGCGACGCCCAGACGCCGGAGCATCCCACCGGAGAGCGTGCCCACGCGTTGGCGACCCACGGAGGCCAGGCCGACGGCCTCGAGCGCCTCGCTGATCGCGCGCACCTCGATCGCGTGGTCCCTGGTGGACTTCGCCCACGCGATGAACCGCAGGTAGTCGAACACACGGACATGCCGCGGCGCGGTGAAGTCCTGGGGAAGATACCCGACGGACATCGGAGCGCCGGCCGCGCCACCGTGCTGGCGCACGCTCCCCTGCCTCGCCGGGAGCAGCCCGACGACCAGCTGGATGAGGGTGGTCTTCCCCGCGCCGTTCGCACCGAGCAGGGCGGTCACGCCTGACCCGAACGCCACATCGACAGGGCCGAGGGTGAAGGCGCCCCGCGAGACCACCGCACCGTCCAGTGCGAGGACCCTCGCGTGCTCCTCGGCGCCGTAGCGCTTCATCCAACTCCCCCTGTGACCGCTCCTGCGCCGCGCCTGCCTCGAGGGGGCCGTCGAACCCCGGGCTCAGATCGGCCGCTCAGCAACCTAGCCGAGCCGAGCGGCGCTCGTCGACGGTCTGGACCGCCTAATCCGCGCGTACGGAGCATCATCCACTCCCCGGACCGAGGCGAGCCCTTGGCCGTCCAGTGGCGGCGATGTCGCTCAGGTCGCCGAGCTGGTGAGCAGCTCCTGCTTCGACCTGCCGGTCCACCCGATCCTCTGGATCAGCACCGTGCTGCCGCCGCAGAACGGCATTGAGGTGGTGTAGCTGTCCAGGGAGTTCTTGTCGGGTGAGCGGTAGATCACCTCGATGTCAGACCCGGGCTTCCACCGTCGGACCTCCTCGGGCCCTCCCGCGCCGTCGGTCGTCCAGTAGCCCGCGCCATGGCAGATCGCTGCCCCGCCGACCGATGTCTCGCCCAGGTCGTAGATGCGACCCTCGTCGAGGGCTCGCAGCGGAGACTTGAAGTAGTTGACGCCGTCCGCGCTCGTCTCAGGTGCCCCCGTCCATGCGACCAGGTTCCTGTCCGCGACTGCCCGCGAGATGCAGTCCACCCCTCGGAGCGCAGCGGACTGCTGCGGCGTGATGCCGTGCACGGCACCGCACTCACCGTCGTCGGGGTAGACCATGTAGGTGAGCGTGTCGTCGTCCGCCACCTTCACGTAGTTGATTCGCCCTCCCTCGGCTGCGCACTCGACCGTCGTGGGTTCGCCCGGCCGTGCGACGGACGTCTGATCGAGGCAGACGAGCCCGTCGTCGTGAGGTCGGTTCAGGTAGAGCGTGTCGTCCACGACGGCGGTCTCGCTCCAGATCCCTGGTGACTCGAGCAGCACCCGGGACTTCCCGGAGACCGGATCCCAGTGGACGACGCGGTAGTCGCTGGTGTCGTCGTTGCCCACCCCGAACACCGCGGAGCCGTCGTCTCGGACCGACCCCTGCTGCGGGATCTCGCCCGCATCGCCCGGAAGCGTGCGCACGTCACCGGACGCGAGCATCGCGAACGCCGACTCGCTGCCGGCAGAGTCCTGGATCGTCCCGACCAGGACGTCGTCCGTGGCGGCGATCGTCGACATGAACCCGTCCGGGACATCGACCGCCGTCCACCCCGCGTTGTCGTTCGAGACGTCCACCACGGCGAGCTCACCAACGCCGCCGGGTGCTGGCGTCGCGGAGCTCGCGGCGGTGGGCACGGGGCCAGGCTGCGAGGTCTCGTCGCCGGTCGGCTCCGGCGGCGCCGGGTTGTCCGGACCCGTGCACGCGGCGACCAGCGCCAGCGTCACGACGACGACGAGTCGAGCCGTGAGCGGGTGGCGCCCGCCCACCATCCGGTACCCGGTGCGCGAGGCCGACCCCGCCCTGCTCGTCGCACCCGTCATGGACGGCGCGACGGGCATTCGGCGTGGCGCTCATCGAGCCGGCGACGGGCGCGCCCGCCATCAGGTCGCAGATGTACGTGTCGGGTGCCGCTCATCGATCCCCCTGGTGTCACGGTGCCGGCGGTGGCATCGGTGAGGCGACATTAACGGCCGGCACCCGCCTGCGGGCCACAACGGGCTCGTGCGCTCCGCCCCCAGGATTCGAACCCGGACCTCGAGGCACCAAAGGCCTGTGTGCTGCCGTTACACCAGGGCGGACCGGCTCGTCGGACGACGAGGCGGCGGCCTCAGTGTGCCAGCCGACGTCGGCCCCCCGC
>Ga0007423J48922_100093_pt1 | contig 17217 bp, 14 predicted proteins | sample Hopgra3_Rhizo_39_FD_48922 | JGI IMG/M metagenome (IMG submission 48922) | reverse complement strand
CGGTCCCTGCTCGGACCGGCCCACGGGCCTTTCGGTTCTGCGTGACGTCAGGCGATGCGCTCGGACTCGTCGCCGATCTTGTGCACGACGATCGAGTTCGTCGAACCGACGACGCCGACGGGCGCACCCGAGACGACGACGACGTAGTCGCCCTGCTCCGCGAGGCCGTTCGCCTGGAGCGTCTTGTCGACCTGGTCCACCATCTCGTCGGTGCTGCCGACCTGCGGGACCTGGTAGGTCTGCACGCCCCAGCTGAGCGACATGACGTTGCGGACCGACTCGACGGGCGTGAACGCCAGCAGCGGGATCGGGGACCGCAGGCGCGACATGCGGCGGGCCGAGTCGCCCGACTGCGTGAACGTGACGAGGTACTTCACGCCGATGCGCTCACCGATCTCGGCCGCGGCACGCGTGATGGCACCACCGCGCGTGTGCGGGGTCGAGCCGAGCGGGGCGATCCGCTCGCGGCCCAGCTGCTCGGTCGCCTCGATGATGCGCGCCATGGTGCGCACCGTCTCGATCGGGAAGTCACCCACGCTGGTCTCGCCCGAGAGCATGACCGCGTCGGCGCCGTCGAGCACCGCGTTGGCGCAGTCGGACGTCTCGGCGCGCGTCGGGCGCGGGTTCGTCGTCATGGACTCGAGGACCTGCGTCGCCACGATGACCGGCTTGGCGTTGCGACGGGCCAGCTCGACCGCGCGCTTCTGGACCAGCGGGACCTGCTCGAGCGGCAGCTCGACGCCCAGGTCGCCGCGCGCGACCATGATGCCGTCGAACGCGTTGACGATCTCGGCGAGGTTGTCGACCGCCTGCGGCTTCTCGACCTTGGCGATGACCGGGACGATCCGGCCCTCCTCCTCCATGATCTGGCGCACACGGTCGTAGTCCGCGGCCGACCGCACGAAGGACAGCGCGATGAAGTCCGCGCCCTGGGCCAGGCCCCAGCGCAGGTCCGTCTCGTCCTTGTCGCTCATCGCGGGCACGGAGACCGCGACGCCGGGCAGGTTGAGGCCCTTGTTGTTCGAGACGGTGCCGGGCACCTCGACGCGCGTGTGGACGTCGTTGCCGACGACCTCGATCACGCGGACGAGGACCTTGCCGTCGTCGATGAGGATCGGGTCGCCGGGGCTCACGTCACCGGTGAGGCCCTTGAACGTCGTCGAGACGCGCTCCTTGGTGCCCTCGACGTCGTCGACCGTGATGGTGAAGGCGTCGCCGACCGCGAGGTCGTGCTTGCCCTCGATGAACCGGCCCAGGCGGATCTTCGGGCCCTGCAGGTCGACCAGGACGGCGACCGAGCGGCCCGACGCCTGGGCGGCGGCGCGGACGTTCTTGATGACCTTGGCGTGCTCCTCGGGCTCGCCGTGGCTCCGGTTGATGCGCGCGACGTCCATGCCGGCGTCGACCAACGCCTGGATCATGTCGAGCGACTCCGTGGCCGGGCCGAGGGTGCAGACGATCTTTGCTCTACGCATGAAGGCGAGCCTATGCCTTTCGGGGGAAGGTGGTTCGGTCCGAACGTCCCGTCGGACCGCCTGGGCCCGCCGGTAGGGGGGAATCAGGGGCGCAGCGCCGTGGTGCTGGCGGTCACGGGGCGGGGCAGCTCGGTCGCGCCCGACAGGTACGTGTCGACCGCCGCGGCGGCCGCTCGGCCCTCGGCGATCGCCCAGACCACGAGCGACTGCCCGCGGCCGGCGTCACCCGCGACGAACACGCCCGGGACGGTCGTCGCGAAGTCCTCGGTGCGGGCGACCGCGCCACGTGCCGTGAGCTCGACACCCAGCTGCGCGGTGAGTGCCTCGGTCTCGGGTCCCGTGAAGCCCATGGCGACCAGGACGAGGTCCGCGGGGATCTCGCGCTCGGTCCCGGGGGTGGGGACGCGGCGCCCGTCCGGCAGGTACTCCGTGGTCGCGAGCCGCAGACCCGCGACCCGCTCGCCCGCGGCGTCCGGCACGAACGCGACCGTCGAGGCCAGGTACGCGCGCTCGCCGCCCTCCTCGTGCGAGGACGAGACCTCGAACACGATCGGGTCGGTGGGCCAGGGCTGCGTGGCCGGGCGCTCGGTCGGCGGCTTCTTGCCGATCGCGAGCGTCGTGACCGACGCGGCACCCTGGCGCAGCGCGGTGCCCAGGCAGTCCGACCCGGTGTCACCGCCGCCGATGATGACGACGTGCTTGCCGTGCGCGCTGATCGGGGTCAGGCCCAGCGCGACCGGGTCCTTGCCCGCCGCGACCGCGTTGGCCGGGTGCAGGTAGTCCATGGCCGGGTGCACGCCCGCGAGCTCGTGGCCCGGGACACGCAGCTCACGCGGCACGGTCGCACCCGTGGCCACGACGATCGCGTCGTACCGCGACTGCAGCTGCTGCCACGTGAGCTCGCGCCCGATCTCGACACCCGCCCGGAACCGCGTGCCCTCGGCCGTCATCTGCGCGATGCGTCGGTCGATGTGGTGCTTCTCGAGCTTGAAGTCCGGCACGCCGTACCGCAGCAGGCCGCCGATCTCGTCGTCCCGCTCGTACACGGCCACCGTGTGGCCCGCACGCGTCAGCTGCTGGGCCGCGGCCAGACCCGCGGGGCCCGAACCGACGACGGCCACGGTGTGCCCCGTGAGCCGCTGCGGCACCTGCGGCGTGACCAGGCCGCGGTCGAAGGCCTCGTCGATGATCGAGACCTCGATGTTCTTGATCGTCACGGGCGGCTGGTTGATGCCGAGCACGCACGACGACTCGCACGGCGCGGGACAGATCCGCCCGGTGAACTCGGGGAAGTTGTTGGTCGCGTGCAGGCGCTCGATCGCGTCGGCCCACTGACCACGCCACACCAGGTCGTTCCACTCGGGGATGAGGTTCCCCAGCGGGCAGCCGTTGTGGCAGAACGGGACGCCGCAGTCCATGCAGCGGCCCGCCTGCTCCGTGAGGAACGGCTGGCCCTCCTGCAGGTGCGCGTGCACGTCCTTCCAGTCGCGGATGCGCACCTCGACCGGGCGGTTCGGCGGGAGCTCGCGCTCCCGCACCTTCAGGAAGCCACGGTGGTCAGCCACGGGCCACCTCCAGGATGCGGTCCCACATGCCGGGCGCGGTCGGGTCGACCCCGTCCGCCTCGGCCTGGGCGAGCGCCCGGCGGACCCGGGCGAACTCGGTGGGCAGGAGTCGGGTGAAGCGCGGACGCCAGTCGCCCGCGAGCAGCTCGGCCGCGACGGGAGAGCCGGTCTCCTCGAGGTGGCGCCGCAGGAGCGACTCGACCAGCGTGGCGTCCTCGTCGTCCAGCGCGTCGAGCGACAGCTCGCCGGTGCGCACCGCGTCCGTGTTGACGAGCGCCGGGACCAGGTCGAGCACGTAGGACGTGCCACCGGACATGCCCGCACCGAAGTTGCGACCCGTCCGGCCCAGGACCACCACGGTGCCACCGGTCATGTACTCGCAGCCGTGGTCCCCCACGCCCTCGACCACGAGCGTGGCACCGGAGTTGCGCACGCCGAACCGCTCGCCGACGAGCCCGCGCAGGAAGATCTCGCCCGACGTCGCGCCGTATCCGATCACGTTGCCCGCGATCACGTTGTGCTCGGAGGACAGCACCGCGTTGCGGTCCGGCCGGACCACGATGCGACCGCCCGACAGACCCTTGCCGACGTAGTCGTTCGCGTCGCCGAACAGGCGCAGCGTGATGCCGCGCGGCAGGAACGCCCCGAAGGACTGCCCCGCCGAACCGGTGAGCGACACGTCGATCGTGCCGTCCGGCAGGCCGGCACCCGCATACCGCTTGGTCACCTCGTGGCCGAGCATGGTGCCGACCGTGCGGTTGACGTTGCGCACGGGCAGCTCGATGCGCACGGGCTGCGCGTTCTCGAGCGCGTCGGACGCGAGCGAGATCAGCCGGTTGTCGAGCGCGCGGTCCAGGCCGTGGTCCTGCAGCTTGGTCTGGTGCAGCGCCGACCCGGGCAGCGGCTGGGGCTGGGCCAGCACAGGCGTCAGGTCGAGGCCCTCGGCCTTCCAGTGGTCGATCGCGGCGCGCGTGTCGAGCAGCTCGACGTGCCCGACCGCCTCCAGCAGCGTGCGGAAGCCGAGCGCGGCCAGGTGCTCACGCACCTCGGTCGCGATGAACTCGAAGAACGCCTCGACGAACTCGGGCTTGCCGGTGAACCGCGCGCGCAGCTCGGGGTTCTGCGTCGCGACGCCCACCGGGCACGTGTCCAGGTGGCAGACGCGCATCATGATGCAGCCGCTGACCACGAGCGGGGCGGTCGCGAAGCCGAACTCCTCCGCGCCCAGCAGCGCGCCGATGACGACGTCGCGCCCGGTCTTGAGCTGGCCGTCGACCTGCACCACGACGCGGTCCCGCAGGTCGTTGAGGACGAGGGTCTGCTGCGTCTCGGCCAGGCCGATCTCCCACGGCGTGCCCGCGTGCTTGAGCGACGTCAGCGGGCTCGCACCCGTACCGCCGTCGTGGCCCGAGATCAGCACCACGTCCGAGTGCGCCTTGGCCACGCCCGCCGCGATCGTGCCGACGCCGAACTCCGAGACGAGCTTGGTGTGGATGCGCGCGCGGGGGTTGGCGTTCTTCGCGTCGTGGATCAGCTGCGCGAGGTCCTCGATCGAGTAGATGTCGTGGTGCGGCGGCGGCGAGATGAGTCCCACACCGGGCGTGGAGTGCCGCGTCTTGGCGACCCACGGGTACACCTTGTGGCCCGGCAGCTGACCGCCCTCGCCCGGCTTGGCGCCCTGCGCGAGCTTGATCTGGATGTCGTCGGCGTTCGTCAGGTACTCCGACGTCACGCCGAACCGGCCCGAGGCGATCTGCTTGATCGCGGACCGGCGCACCGGGTCGTGCAGCCGCTCGGGGTCCTCGCCGCCCTCGCCCGTGTTGGACTTCGCGCCCAGGCGGTTCATCGCGACCGCGAGCGTCTCGTGCGCCTCGGCGGAGATCGAGCCGTAGGACATCGCACCCGTGCTGAACCGCTTGACGATCTCGCTCACGGGCTCGACCTCGTCGAGCGGCACGGGCTCGCGCACGCCGTCCTTGAACGTCAGCAGGCCGCGCAGCGTCATGAGCCGCGACGACTGCTCGTCGACGCGGTGCGTGTACTCGCGGAACACGTCCATCTGACGCGTGCGCGTCGAGTGCTGCAGCCGGAACACCGTCTCGGGGTCGAACAGGTGGTCCTCGCCGTCCCGGCGCCACTGGTACTCGCCACCCACCGCGAGCCGCTGGTGCGGCTGGCGGTTGCCGGACGCGGGGTACGCGTCGGCGTGCCGCGCCGCGACCTCGGCCGCGATCACGTCGAGCCCGATGCCGCCCAGGCGGCTCGTCGTCCCGGTGAAGTACCGGTCGACGAGCGGCTGCGACAGCCCGATGGCCTCGAACACCTGCGCGCCCCGGTAGGACGCGATCGTCGAGATGCCCATCTTCGACATGACCTTGAGGACGCCCTTGCCGAGCGCCTTGATGAGGTTCTTGACGGCCTTCTCCGGCCCGACCTCGCCCAGGTACCCGTGCCGTGCCAGGTCCTCGACCGTCTCCATGGCCAGGTACGGGTTGACCGCGGCGGCGCCGTACCCGATGAGCAGCGCGACGTGGTGCACCTCGCGCACGTCGCCGGCCTCGACGACGAGCGAGATCTGCGTGCGCGTGTGGCGGCGCAGCGTGTGGTGGTGCACCGCGCTCAGCAGCAGGAGCGACGGGATGGGGGCGAGCTCGGCGTCTCCGTTGCGGTCCGACAGGACCAGGAAGCTCACGCCGTCCGCGACCGCCTGGTCCACCTCGGCGAAGATCTCCTCGAGGCGCGCCTCGAGCGCCTGGCCGCCGCCGGAGGCCCGGTACAGGCCACGGATCGTCGTGGTGCGGAAGCCGTGCCGCGGCTCCTTGGCGACGTGCACGATCTTGGCGAGCTGGTCGTTGTCCAGCACCGGGAACGGCAGCACGAGCTTGCGCGCGTGCTCGGGACCGTCGACGAGCAGGTTCGGCTCGGGGCCGATGGCGCCGCCGATCGCGGTCACGAGCTCCTCGCGGATCGCGTCCAGCGGCGGGTTGGTCACCTGCGCGAACATCTGCGTGAAGTAGTCGAACAGCAGGCGCGGACGCTGCGAGAGGACCGCGACGGGCGTGTCCGAACCCATGGCGCCGAGCGGCTCGGCACCGTTGGCCGCCATGGGGGTCAGGAGGATCTTGAGCTCCTCCTCGGTGTAGCCGAACGCGCGCTGCCGGCGCCGCACGGACGCGGCCGAGTGCGCGACGTGGTCGCGCTCGGGCAGCTGCTCGAGGAAGACCGAGTTCTCCTGCACCCACTGCGCGTACGGCCGCTGGGCCGCGAGCTGGGCCTTGATCTCGTCGTCCTCGATGATCCGGCCCTGGCCCGTGTCCACCAGGAACATCCGGCCGGGCTCGAGGCGCCCCTTCGCGACGACGGTCGCGGGGTCCAGGTCGAGCACGCCCGCCTCGGACGCACACACGACCAGACCGTCCTCGGTCACCCAGTACCGGCCGGGGCGCAGGCCGTTGCGGTCCTGCACCGAGCCGATCAGCGTGCCGTCGGTGAACGTCATCGCCGCGGGGCCGTCCCACGGCTCCATGAGCGTCGAGTGGTACTCGTAGAAGGCCCGGCGCGCGGGATCCATCTGGGCGTGGTTCTCCCAGGCCTCCGGGATCATCATCATGATCGCGTGCGGGAGCGACCGGCCGCCCAGGTGCAGCAGCTCGAGCACCTCGTCGAAGCTGCCCGAGTCCGAACCACCGGGCGTGCACACCGGCAGGAGCGGCGCCAGGTCGCCGAGCGCGTCCGAGGCGAGCATGCCCTCACGCGCCGCGACCCAGTTGCGGTTGCCGCGCACCGTGTTGATCTCACCGTTGTGCGCGACCAGCCGGAACGGCTGCGCGAGCGGCCAGGACGGGAACGTGTTCGTCGAGAACCGCGAGTGGACCAGCGCGATCTCGGTCGCGTACCGCGGGTCGGACAGGTCGGCGAAGAACGGCTCGAGCTGGCCGGTGGTCAGCATGCCCTTGTACGCGATGGTGCGCGAGGACAGCGACGCGAAGTAGATGCCGTGCTCGCGCTCGGCACGCTTGCGCAGCCGGAACGCGCGGCGGTCCAGGTCGATGCCGGACAGCTCGCGCGACGGGTCCGCCACCACGAGCTGGCGGAAGAACGGCATCGACGCGCGTGCCGTCGGGCCCACCAGGTCGGCCGTGACGACGACGTCGCGCCACGCGAGCACGTCGAGCTTCTCCTCCGCCGCGACGGCCTCGAGCGCCGCGACCACGGCCGCGCGCTCGGCCTCGTCGGCGGGCAGGAACGCCATGCCGATCGCGTAGAAACCGGCGGCCGGCAGGTCCGCGTCGACCACGTCGCGCAGGAACGCGTCGGGGATCTGGGTGAGGATGCCGGCGCCGTCGCCCGAGTCCTCCTCCGCACCCACCGCGCCGCGGTGGTCGAGGTTGAGCAGCGCCGTGAGGCCCGCGTCGACGATGTCGCGCCCGGGCGTCCCGCGCAGCGTCGCGACGAACGCGAAGCCACAGGCGTCGTGCTCGGCCGACGCGTCGTACAGGGGGTACGACGCGAGGTCGAGCGACGTGCTCGGCAGACCGCTGGGCGACGTCATCTCAAACCGTCCTCACAGTGCCCCGGGCGGGCCGGGGTATCGCACGAACTCGGGGGGATCGGGACGTCGTCGGCCCTGGGTGCTGGGCGACGATACAACCCGACCGATCGGGTGGCGGCATCGCCCTTCGTGACCTGGGTCACAGCCGAGGCCGACCGGCGCCGCCTGATCAGCGGGTCAGTCGATCGTCCTCATCCGACGACCCGGCGCGTTCGTCGGCCGCCGTCTCGTCGTCCAGGACGTGGTCCGGGTCCCGGGCGTGGTCGCCGGGCCGGTCCGCGTCCTGCTGGTGCTTCTCGAGCCGACCGTCGCCGACCTGCTCGTCAGCCTGCTCGTCGTCCTGCTGGGAGGGGGGTGTCAGCAGGAGGGTGGTCTCGCGTCCGGGATGGCGGCGCCCGACCACGACGAACGCTACCAGCGCGCCGAGACCCACCAGGATCGACGTCCAGACGTTGATCCGCAGCCCCAGGAAGCCGTGCGCGGGGTCGATCCGGAGCATCTCGATCCACAGCCGGCCGGTGGTGTAGACCACCACGTAGAGCCAGAACACGCGGCCGCGGCCCAGCCGGAACCGGCGGTCCGCCCACACCAGCAACGCCGCGCCCGCGAGGTTCCACACCATCTCGTACAGGAACGTCGGGTGGAACAGCGTCCCGGCGGGGTGGCCGGCCGCGATCGCGACCGCGTCGTCCACCTGCAGACCCCAGGGCAGCGTGGTCGGTCCGCCGAACAGCTCCTGGTTGAACCAGTTGCCGAGGCGACCGATCGCCTGCGCGACGAGCAGGCCGGGAGCCAGCGCGTCGGCGAACGAGTCGAGCCGGACGCCCTGCTTGCGGCAGCCGATCCACGCACCGACCGCGCCGAGCGCGACGGCACCCCAGATGCCGAGGCCGCCCTCCCAGATGGCGAACGCACGCAGCGGCTCGCCGCCCTCGCCGAAGTACGCGTCGGGGGACGTGATGACGTGGTAGATCCGGCCGCCGACGATGCCGAACGGCACGGCCCAGAACGTGATCTCGAGGACCTGGTCGGGGTCTCCCCCGCGCTCCTTCCAGCGCCGCTGCGTCATCACGAGCGCGACGACGATGCCGACGAGGATCGCGAGCGCGTACGCGCGCACCGGCAGCGGGCCGAGGTGCCACACGCCCTGCGACGGGCTCGGGATGGCCGCGGGCAGCAGTGCCGCGGCGCTCATGCGGCACCGCCGCGCGACGCGGACCGCACGCCCTGCGCGAGCGCGGCGGTCACGTCCGCGAGCCGGTCCAGCCCGGCGTTCTCGTCGGGGGCCTCGACGAGCGCGCGCACGAGCGCCGACCCGACGATGACCCCGTCCGCGTAGGACGCGACCTGCGCCGCCTGCTCGGGCCGCGAGACGCCCACGCCGACGCAGACGCGGGGCGCCCCGGCCGCGCGCGCATCGGCGACGAGCTGCTCGGCACGCGCACCCACCGTGGTCCGCTCGCCCGTCACGCCCATCGTGGAGGCCGCGTACACGAAGCCGCGCGAGGCCGCCACGGTGCTCGCGAGGCGCTCGGGCGTCGAGCTCGGGGCCACCAGGAACACCCGGTCCAGCCCGTGCGCGTCGGACGCCGCGATCCACTCCGCGGCCTCGTCGGGGATGAGGTCCGGCGTGATCATGCCCGCACCGCCCGCGGCCGCGAGGTCACGCGCGTACGCCTCGACCCCGTAGCGCAGCACCAGGTTCCAGTAGGTCATGACCACCACGGGCGCACCGCGGCCCGCCACCTGCTCGACCGCATGCAGCGTGTCGCGCACGCGCGTGCCCTGCTGCAGCGCGACGTCGACGGCCCGCTGGATGACCGGCCCGTCCATCACGGGGTCGGTGTACGGCATGCCGAGCTCGACCACGTCCGCACCCGCGTCGATCATGGTGCGCACGGCCTGCACCGAGCCGGGCACCGTGGGGTAGCCGACGGGCAGGTAGCCGATCAGCGCCGCACGGCCCTGGGCAGCGAGCCCGTCGAGCAGCGGACCCGTGGTCCCGGTCGCGAGGCCGTCCGTGGCCACGTCCGTCCCGCTCACTGGTCACCCTCCGCATGCTCGTCGTCCAGCAGCCCGAACCAGCGCGCGGCCGTCGCGACGTCCTTGTCGCCGCGACCGGACAGGTTGACCAGGATGACCGGCTCGTCCGACCACTGCGTGGCCTGCGGGCCGATCTGGATCGCACCCGCGAGGGCGTGCGCCGACTCGATCGCCGGGATGATGCCCTCCGTCCGGCACAGCAGGCGGAAGGCCGTCATCGCCTCGTCGTCCGAGACCGGCTGGTACGTGGCGCGGCCGATGTCGTGCAGCCACGCGTGCTCGGGGCCGACGCTCGGGTAGTCCAGGCCCGCCGAGACCGAGTGGCTCGGGACCGTCTGCCCGTCCTCGTCCTGCAGCAGGTAGGAGCGGGCGCCGTGCAGGACCCCGGGGAACCCGCCCGAGAAGCGCGCGGCGTGGTCCCCCGCGGACAGCCCGCGCCCGCCGGCCTCGAAGCCGAACAGCCGGACGTCCGCGTCGTCCAGGAACGCGTTGAAGATGCCCATCGCGTTCGAGCCGCCTCCGACGCACGCGGCGACCGCGTCCGGCAGCCGCCCGATCTCGCCGAGCAGCTGCGCGCGTGCCTCCTCACCGATGACCTTGTGGAAGTCGCGCACCATCTCCGGGAACGGGTGCGGACCCGTGACGGTTCCCAGCAGGTAGTGCGTCGTCTCGACGTTGGCGACCCAGTCGCGCAGCGCCTCGTTGATCGCGTCCTTGAGCGTGCGCGTCCCGATGGTCACCGGGATCACCTCGGCGCCGAGCAGCCGCATGCGCGCGACGTTGAGCGCCTGGCGCTGCGTGTCCTCCTCGCCCATGTACACGGTGCACTCGAGGCCGAGCAGCGCGGCCGCGGTCGCGGTCGCGACGCCGTGCTGACCCGCTCCCGTCTCCGCGATCACGCGCGTCTTGCCCAGTCGCTTGACCAGCAGCGCCTGGCCCAGCACGTTGTTGATCTTGTGCGAGCCGGTGTGGTTCAGGTCCTCGCGCTTGAGGAACACGCGCACGCCCGCACCGACGTGCGCCGCGAAGCGCGGCACCTCCGTCAGCGGGCTCGGCCGACCGGTGTACGTGCGGTGCAGGCGCGCGAGCTCGGCACCGAACGCCGGGTCCGTCAACGCCTTGTGGTACGCGGTGTCGATCTCGTCCAGCGCCGCGATGAGCGCCTCCGGGACGAAGCGTCCGCCGAACTCGCCCCAGTACGGCCCGACGTGCGTGGCGAGCAGGCCCGCGCGCACCTCCTGCCCGGGCACCTCCGGCCGGCCTGACCCGCTCACTGGCGCACCGCGCGCAGCGAGGGGTGGGCACCCGCGGCGACGAGGTCCGCGACCGACCGACGCGGCGCGTCGTCCGTCACGAGCGCCTCGCCCACCAGCACGGCGTCCGCGCCCGCGCGTGCGTACTCCATGACGTCGTGCGGTCCGCGCACGCCGGACTCGGCGATCTTGACCACGTCGGACGGGATCGAGGGCGCGACCCGGTTGAACGTGGTCCGGTCGACCTCGAGCGAGCGCAGGTCACGTGCGTTCACGCCGATCACCCGGGCGCCCGCGTCGACAGCGCGCGCGACCTCGTCGGCGTCGTGGACCTCCACGAGCGCGGTCATCCCGAGCGAGTGGACCCGCTCGACGAGCGACTCGAGCACCGTCTGCTCGAGCGCCGCGACGATCAGCAGGCACAGGTCCGCGCCGTGCGCGCGTGCCTCCCACACCTGGTACGGCGTCACGACGAAGTCCTTGCGCAGCACGGGGATGTCCACGCGCGCCCGCACCGCGTCGAGGTCGGCGAGCGAGCCGTTGAACCGGCGCTGCTCGGTGAGCACCGAGATCGCGGTCGCGCCGCCCTTCTCGTACTCGGCGGCCAGCGCGGCCGGGTCGGAGATCGCGGCCAGCGCACCCTTGCTGGGGCTGGACCGCTTCACCTCGGCAATCACGGTCACCGCGTCCTCGACGCGCAGACGCCCGACGCAGTCGATGGCCGACGGCCGGCGCGCGGCGAGCTCCTTGACCTGGTCCAGGGGCGTCGCCGCCTCGCGTGCCGCCAGGTCCTCGCGGACCCCGGCGACGATGTCGTCGAGCACGCTCATCGCTGCCTCACCTCTCGGTTCCCTGTGGCTCCCCCAGTGGGAACTGCTCCCCCGGGCACCCGTCCGCGATGACGCAGGCGGGCGCTCCCTCGTCATCGTACGGGCGCGCACAGGTGACCCCGACCACAGCCCGGACCGTGGGATGGGCGTCAGGGTGCGAGCCACGGCGCGAGCGCCGGGACGTTGCGCGCGACCCAGTAGGCGAGCACCAGGGCGAGGATCGTCCAGATGGTCCACGCGGGCAGCACGCGGCGCCGCGCTGCGCCCGTGGCGGCTCTCCGGAGCCAGGCCACCCACGCCGCCAGCAGCGCCGGCAGCACCAGCACCAGGAACGGGTTCATCGACCACGCACCCGCGAGGTCGAGGTGCACGAGGTCATGCACCGCGCGCAGCGACCCGCACCCCGGGCAGTACAGGCCGGTGAGCCACAGGAACGGGCAGGTCGGGTAGTGGCCCGGCTGGTGCGGGTTCACAGCACCCAGCAGGGCCGCACCGGTCACCGCCACGAGCGCGACGCCCACCGGCGCCGCGACGCGCGCCGCGCCGGACCGGACCCGCGCGGCCGGGCTCGGGCACGCCGACGGCGCCCCCGAGCCCGGCTGCACGGTCGCGGTCACATCGAGCTGGAGTCGCTCGCGATGACGCCGGCGATCATGAGAGCGGCGTAGCCGAGGCCGAGGACGAGGGTGACCGCCGCGCTCCAGATCGCGAACGTCTTGGCCTTGCGCGCCGACTCCTGCGCACCCTGCACGTCGCCCGCGGCCCACTTGCCGTTCACCTGCGCGGCGAACACGATCGACGCGACGCCGAGCGGCAGGCAGCACAGGACGGTCGACAGGATCGCCCACACCAGGTAGTTCTGCGGCGGCGGCGAACCGTAGCCGTAGCCGGGTCCGGGCGGCGGGGCCGTCGGGTAGCCGGGCGCGGCCGGGTAGCCGGGGACGCCGCCCGGCGTCGCGGGGTCGGCTCCGTACGGTGCCGAGCCGTAGGCCGGGGCCGACGGGTAGGTGGGATCGGGTGTGCTGCCGTACGGGGCGGGGTCCGACGGGGGCGTCGCGCCGTACGGCTGCGCCGGCTCGGCGGGTCCCGACTTGTCGAGGGAGAACGGCTCTTGCGGGTCGTTCGGCTGGGACACGGCGTGGCCTCCACTGTCTCGGTCCGCCCATGTCGGCGGTTCTCTGTGCGGCAGAGGCTAGCCGGTCAGGAGCGCCCACGCGCCCGTTGACCACCTCGACTCGCTGGTCAGGGCCCCAGCGCAGGCGCGAGAGCCGGGATGTTGCGCAGCACGCCGAACAGGACGACGGCGGTCAGCAGCGTCCAGGCGACCCACGCGGGCGGTGCCGAGGTCGACCGACCGCGCGCGGTGCGGGCCGCCCACCACCCCCAGCCGGCCACCAGGAGCGGGACGAGCACCACCCACAGCGGGTTCAGCGCCCATGCGCCTGCGAGGTCACCGTGCGCCAGGTCGTGCGTCGCGCGCAGCGCACCGCACGCCGGGCAGAGCAGGCCCGTCAGGCTGAGCAGTGGGCACACGCCGTAGCTGCCCTCGACGTGCGGGTCCCGGACCGCCAGGACGAGCGTGCTCACGGCGACACCGGCACCGAGCAGCCACGGGGCGCGCGACCCGTGCAGCCCTGGTCGCCCAAGCGCATCGTCGTGACCCGGCACCGGGTCGACGGACTGCTCGGCACTCATCCGTCGCCGCCGCTCAGGAAGCCCCCCGAGACCATCCACAGCAGCGTGAGGCCCGCGCCGACCAGACCCAGCGCCGCGCCGGCACGGGCCACGCCCACGTCCGACCGCGCCGTCCGCTGCGCCGCCCGGCCCAGGACGTACGCCGTGATGCCCAGCCCGATGCCGACCGGCCCGCACCAGCACACCAGCAGCGACAGCAGGCCCAGGACCAGCGCCCACGTGGCGGACTGGCCCTGCGTGGTGGGGGCGGGCGGCGTGGACGGACGCCCGGCCGGGGATGGCGGGCCGTACGCCGCAGGCGGACCGTAGGCCTGCGGTGGGCCGTAGGCCTGCGGTGGGCCGTAGGCGGGCGGTGGGCCGTAGGCCTGGGGCCCGGACGCCGGGGGCGGCGTCCCGTAGGCGGGGATGCCAGCCGTCGCGCCCGGGGACGCACCGTCCTCGGGACCGGACGTGGCGGGCTCGCTGGGAGCGTCAGGCGCCGTGGTGCCGGGGCGCGGCCGCGCGACGCGGTCCGAGGGTTGCCGAGAGTCGCCTGTCGGGAGTGGCGGGACGGGCGCCGGCGGTGGCGTCCCGTACAGCGGCATGTCGCCGCCGGTGGCGGGTGCGCGCGGGACGTCCGGCTCACGCGACGACGGTGCTCGCGGCGCGGCGAACGGCTGCGACGGCGCAAGCGGCGCGGACGGCTCGAGCGGCGCGTCCGGGGCCGGTGGTTCGGGCGTGCTCATCGGTCCTCGTCGGGGGCCACGGGCGCGTCACCGCCCTCTGTGGGTCAGTGGCCGCCGCGTGCGCGCTGGCGGGCGAGCGTGGCGGCGCCACCCTGACCGTGGCCGAGCACCTGCAGGACCTTGCCCAGGACCACACCGGCGACGGCGAGCCCCAGGCCCGCCCAGAACAGCCACATGAGCGAGAGCACCAGACCCAGCGCGGCCACGACGCTGCCCACGACGACCACCCAGGTGGTCGTCCACGCCGCGAGCGTCCGGCCGTGGTTCGTCGGCGGGGAGCTCGGCGGCAGGTGCACCGCCTCGGTGACGGTGGGGTTCTGTGCGCGGTGCGCGAGCGTGCTGTCGGCCATCGGTCGACCTTTCCGTGGGCGGTTCGCGGCTCACCCTAGCGTGCACGCGGCGGCGCGGACCTGCACGTCCGGTGCGACACCGGCCACAGGTGAGCCGTCGGTCGACCGCGCGGGCTGGGGTCGGATGGCGATCAGGTCGGGTCGTCGCCGCGGGACAGCGCGTCCCACTGGTCACGCTCGTCGTCGCGGTCGGGCCCGGCACCGTCCGCGGCCGTGCCACGCGCGGCCTCGTGCCGCCGGCTCGTCGCCCACGAACCCGACGACCGCGCGAGCCACACCGCGGCGAGCAGGTCGAGCACGCCGACGGCGACCGTGACCCAGGGCCACACCGAGACCTCGACCGTCCCGACGACGCGCTCGACGCCCGTCCGCTCCGTCACCACCGGGAGCAGCGCGGCGACCGGGTCCCGCAGCACGGCCACCGCGGCACCCACCACGAGGGCCCCGGCCAGCGCGACCGTGGCGGCCACGACCCACCGCCCGAACCGCCCGACGAGCGCGACCGCGCCCGTGGCGGCCAGCAGCACGAGCGCCGCCGCGACCAGCGAGGGGGCCGCGGTCCCGCCCGAGGCGCGGACCGCCTCCTCGGCGCCCAGCACGGTGCCGGCCCGCGTGCTGAGCCACGTGGGCAGCGCGCAGGCCCCCGTGGCGGCCGCGGCCAGGACGAGCAGGCCCGCCGCACGGCCGCGCCCCGAGCGCGCGCGTCCGGCCGCCGCGACCTCGGCGGGCTGCGGCGAGCCGGGCGACGGGACGTCGCTCACGAAGATTCCCTCACGCGTCCGCGCGACGCAGACGCGCCGCGACCTGCACCGCCCGGACCGCGGCCTGCGCCTTGTTGCGCGACTCGAGGTACTCGAGCTCGGGCACGGAGTCGGCGACGATCCCGCCGCCGGCCTGCACGGATGCGCGGCCGTCCCGGATGAGCGCGGTGCGGATCGCGATGGCCATGTCCATGTTGCCCGCGAAGTCGAAGTACCCGACCGTGCCGCCGTAGATGCCGCGGCGTGCGGGCTCGACCTCGTCGATCAGGGCGATCGCGCGTGGCTTCGGGGCCCCGGACAGCGTCCCCGCCGGGAACGTCGCGACGAGCGTCTGCAGCGCCGAGGCGCCCGCGCGCAGCCGCCCGACCACCGTGGACGTGATGTGCATGATGTGCGAGAACCGTCGCACCGCCATGAACTCGACCACCTCGACGCTCGCCGGGTCGCACACCTTGACCAGGTCGTTGCGGGACAGGTCGACGAGCATGATGTGCTCGGCGCGCTCCTTGGGGTCGGCGAGCACCTCGTCGGCCAGCGCGCGGTCCTCCTCGGGCGTCGCGCCGCGCGGCCGGGAGCCCGCGATGGGGTACGTCGTCACGTGACCGTGGTCCACCTTGACGAGCGTCTCCGGGCTGGAGCCGACGACCGCGAAGTCACGCCCGTCCGCGTCCTGCAGCTGCAGGTAGTACATGTACGGGCTCGGGTTGATCGTGCGCAGCACGCGGTAGACGTCGAGCGGTTCCGCGGGGCAGTCGAGGTCGAGCCGCTGCGACAGCACGACCTGGAAGACCTCGCCGTCACGGATCGCGTCCTTGCCGAACCGGACCGCCTGGTCGAACTCCTCGCGGGTCGAGCGGAACCGCAGCTCGGGCTCGGGCACGTCGGCGAGCACCGCGGCGCCCGACGGCGCGGGGTGCAGCAGCGCGGCCTGCATCGCGTCGAGCCGCGCGATCGCGTCCGCGTGCGCGTCGTCCACGCGCTCGTCGGTGTCGTCGAAGTTGATCGCGTTGGCCACGAGCCACACGGACCCGTCCTGGTGGTCCACGACCGCGAGGTCGGTCGCCAGCAGCAGCGTCAGCTCGGGCACGTCGAGCTCGTCGGGCGCCTTGCGGGGCAGCGTCGGCTCCCAGTGGTGCACCACGTCCCAGCCCAACGCGCCCACGAGCCCGCCGGTGAGCGGCGGCAGCCCGGGCAGGGCCGGGGTGCGCAGCACGTCGAGCGAGCCGCCCAGGACGTCGATCACGTCACCGCTGGTCGGGACGCCCACCGGCACGTCACCCGTCCAGCACGCCTGGCCGTCCCGCACCGTCAGCGTCGCGCGCGAGCGGACGCCGACGAACGACCAGCGCGCCCACGTCCCGTCGGCCTCCGCTGACTCGAGCACGAACGTGCCGGGGCGCCCGGCCGCGAGCGTGCGGTAGAGCCCGACGGGGGTCACGTCGTCGGCCAGCAGCCGGCGCACCACGGGGATCACGCGGCGGTCGCGGGCCAGCGTGCGGAAGTCGGCCACCGAGGGCCACGTGCCGCCCCACGGCACCTGCACGTCCTCGGCCGGGCTCATCGGTCGCCCCCGGGCGCGGCGTCGACGCGCACGACGGGGAGCGGGCCGCCCGCCTCGAAGCAGGTCCGGGTGCCGGTGTGGCACGCCGCGCCCACCTGGTCCACCTCGAGCAGCAGCGCGTCGCCGTCGCAGTCCAGGCTCACCGCGACCACGTGCTGCACATGGCCCGACGTGTCGCCCTTGCGCCAGTACTCCTGGCGCGAGCGGGACCAGAACGTCACGCGGCCGGACGTGAGCGTGCGCCGCAGCGCCTCGTCGTCCATCCAGCCGAGCATGAGCACCTCCCGCGTGTCGTGCTGCTGCACGATCGCGGCGACGAGGCCGTGGTCGTCGCGCTTGAGGCGCGACGCGACTGCGGGGTCCAGGGTGGGCACCCCCGAATCCTGCCACGGTGCCGCGGGCCGTCC
>Ga0007423J48922_100284_pt1 | contig 20185 bp, 16 predicted proteins | sample Hopgra3_Rhizo_39_FD_48922 | JGI IMG/M metagenome (IMG submission 48922) | reverse complement strand
GGGGCGCGACGCCCGCGGGGAGCGGCGCCGATGTGGTGCCCGGCAGCGGGGGCGACGAGGAGATTGCACCGGGCGGCGGCACGGGTCCGGTCTGCGAGGCACGCGCGCCGCACTCGGCGCAGAACATCGCACCGACCTCGAGCTCCGCCCCGCACGTGCTGCACGTCCTTGCGCCCACCGGTACCCCTCCCTCGCGCCGACGGCCGCGGTCACTGGCCTGAATCGTGCCAGACGTGCACCCGGTCGCCGTCGCGCGTTCACCCGTCAGGGCCAGCGGATCGTCCGTGACCTGCATGACACGCCGACGACACGCGGGCGGCGACCGCGCGGGCTCAGGTCGCGCGGTCGACCAGCGCGTCGGCGAACGACACGAGCGCATCCTTGACCGGGCCGTCCGGCAGCGGCGCGAGCTCGGCGACCGCGGTGCGCGCCAGGTCCACGGCGCGCGCGCGGGTCTGCTCGACGACGACGTGCGCGCGCAGCTCGGCGACCACGTCCGCCAGGTCCGCGTCCGAGGACAGGTCCCCGTCGAGCCGCGCGAGCAGCGCGTGGTCCGCGGGGGTCGCGTCCGGGCCGGCGCAGCGCGCGCGCAGCAGCAGCGTGGGCATCGTCGGCACGTGCTCGCGCAGGTCCGTGCCCGTGGTCTTGCCGGTGAGCGAACCGTCCGAGGTCAGGTCGATGACGTCGTCGGCGAGCTGGAACGCCACGCCGATGCGCTCGCCGAACGCCGTCACGACGTCGACCGTGCGGGGCGGGCAGCCGGCGAACATCGCACCGAGGCGCGCGGACGTCGCGATCAGGGACGCGGTCTTGTCCGCGAGCACCTGGAGGTAGTGCTCCACGGCGTCGTCGCCGGGCTGCGGGCCCACCGTCTCGTGCAGCTGGCCCAGGCACAGGCGCTCGAACGTCCGGGCCTGGATCCGCACCGCCTCGGGGCCGAGACCGGCCACGGTGGTGGACGCCCGCGCGAACAGCAGGTCGCCCGTGAGGATCGCGACCGAGTTGCCCCACACCTCGTGCGCCGAGGGCGCACCGCGGCGCAGCGGCGCCGAGTCCATCACGTCGTCGTGGTAGAGCGTCGCCAGGTGGGTCAGCTCGACCACCACCGCGGCGTCGATCACCTCACGCCGGGCTCCGTCGCCCAGCTCGGCGACGAGCAGCGCGAGCATCGGGCGCAGTCGCTTGCCGCCCGCGTTCACGAGGTGCCGCGACGCGTCGTCGGCGAGCGCGTCCGCGTGGGCCACGGCGTCGCGCAGCGCCTCCTCCACGAGGGACAGGCGCGCGGTCAGCCGCTCGGAGAGGGCGTGGTCGGCCAGGGGGATGGCCGCGGTCGAAGTCACGGGACGAACCTATCCCGACGCGCACGCTGCCACCGCACGTGCCGGTGTGACGCGGACCGCGGCGCCGGTGCGCGCCGAGCCGGCCGGCGCGCACCGGTCACGGCAGGAACTGCGCGACGTCGCCGATGAGGTCGAGCACCGGCGTGGGGAACACGCCGAGGACGACCGTGAGGATCGCGCACACGCCGATCGCGACGACCGCGAGCCCCTCGGACGGGACGACCGTCGTCGTGGTGGTCGGCGCGGGCACCGCGACGAGCGTCGCGACCGCCGAGCCGTCGGGTGCGACCGCCACGTCGATCTCCTCGACCGGCGAGACCGGCTCGGCCGGCGACGCGCCGGCCGCCTCGTCGTCGGCCGCCGTCACCGCGGGCGCCTCGGCCGGGTCCGTGAAGTACATCAGGACGATGATGCGCACGTAGAAGAACGCGGCCGCGGCCGAGCTCAGCACGCCGACGAGCGCGAGCGGCCACGCGCCGCCGTCGACGGCTGCGGAGAACACCGCGAACTTGCCGATGAACCCCGCGGTGAGCGGGATGCCCGCGAAGGACAGCAGGAACAGCGCGAAGACCGCGGCGAGCCCGGGGTGGGTACGGCCCAGCCCGGCCCACTGCGACAGGTGCGTCGCCTCCCCCAGCACCGACGTGCGCGGGTCGTCGTCGTCGGCGCCCGAACGCTCGCGGACGAGCCACACGACGCCGAACGCGCCGACCGTCGCCACGCCGTAGACCAGCAGGTAGAACAGCACGGCGCTGATGCCCGAGCCCTCGAGCGCGACGATGCCCGTGAGCACGAACCCCGCGTGCGCGATCGAGGAGTACGCGAGCACGCGCTTGATGTCCGTCTGGACGAGCGCGACGACCGTGCCGACCACCATGGTCGCGATCGCGACGGTCCACATGACCGCGTCGAGGTCCCACTGCAGGCCCGGGACGACGGTGTAGTAGAAGCGCAGCAGCGCGCCGAACGCCGCGACCTTGGTGCACGCGGCCATGAACCCCGTGATGGGGGTCGGCGCGCCCTGGTAGACGTCGGGCGTCCACATGTGGAACGGGACCGCGCCGACCTTGAACAGCAGACCCGCGAGCACCAGGACCGTGCCGACCAGCAGCAGCGAGTCCAGGCCCGACGGCGTGGCCGTGGCCTGCGCGATCTCCGAGAAGCGCAGCGACCCGCTGTACCCGTAGACGAGCGCGACCCCGAAGATCATGAGCGCCGAGGCGAACGCCCCGAGCAGGAAGTACTTGAGCGAGGCCTCCTGCGACAGGAGCCGCCTGCGCCGCGCCATGCCCGTGAGCAGGTACAGCGGCAGCGAGAGCACCTCGAGCGCGACGAACAGCGTGAGCAGGTCCGCGGTCGCCGGGAAGATGAGCATGCCGCCCGCGGCGAACAGCACCAGCGGGTAGACCTCCGTCTGCGTGAGCCCGCGGCGGCGCGCGACCTCCTCGTAGTCCGAGCCGGGGACCGAGGCGGCCGTGGGCGCGAACGCGTCCTCCCCCGTCGCGGTGCGGTCGGCGATGACCAGCACGGACAGGAGCGTCAGCACCGCGATCACGCCCTGCAGCACGAGCGTCGGGCCGTCGACGACGAGCGAGCCGCCCAGCACGTCGGTGCCACCGTCCTCGGCGACGCCGGACCACAGTGCCGCGACCGCGATGATCGCACCGACGGGCGCAGCGAACGCGAGCACCAGCTGCGTGCCGCGCCGCGCCCGCTCGGGCACGAACGCCTCGACCAGGACGCCGAGCACCGCGGCGCCGAGCATGACGACGACGGGGGTCAGCGCGCCCCAGGCGATCTCGGGTGCCGTGAAGCTCACTGGTCGCTCCCTTCGGTGACGAGCGCGGGCACGTCGTCGACGCCCACCTGCTCGAGCGTGACGCCCGCGGGCGGTCGGACGAGGTCGAGCGCGGGCCCGGGGACGAACCCGAGGACGAGCATCGCGGCGATCAGCGGCGCGACCGCCCAGCGCTCGGTGGGTCGCGCGTCGGGCAGGTCGGCCGGCTCGTCGCGCGGCGGACCCGTGAAGATCCGCTGGTAGGTCCACAGCACGTAGATCGCCGCGAGCACCACGCCGAGCGTCGCGACGACGGCCGCGGCCGTGTGCCGCTCGAACGTCCCGACGATGACCATGAACTCGGAGACGAACGTCGACAGGCCGGGCAGCGACAGCGCCGACAGACCCGCGACCAGGAACAGCCCCGCGATCACCGGCACCACGCGCTGCAGCCCGCCGAAGTCGGCGATCTGCTGCGATCCGCGCCGCGCCACCAGGAACCCGGCCACCAGGAACAGCGCCCCGGTGGAGAGGCCGTGGTTGACCATGTAGAACGACGAGCCCGCGACCGACGTGGACGTGAACGCGAAGATGCCCAGCACGATGAAGCCGAAGTGCGACACCGACGTGTAGGCGATGAGCCGCATCAGGTCCTTCTGGCCGATGGCCAGGAGGGCGCCGTACAGGATCGAGACCACCGCGAGCACGATGACCACGGGAGCCGCCCACCGCGACGCGTTCGGGAACAGCGGCAGGCACAGCGTGAGCATGCCGAACGTGCCGACCTTGTCGAGGATGCCGACCAGCAGCGTGGAGGTGCCCGCGGGAGCCTGCTCCGCGGCGTCGGGGAGCCACGTGTGCACCGGGAACATGGGCGCCTTGATCGCGAACGCGACGAAGAACGCCAGGAACAGCCACTTCTCGGTGGTGGGCGCCAGGTCCGCGCCCACGAGGTTCGCCGTGAGGAAGCCGTCCGGGCCGCCGGGGCCCTGCAGGTACAGCGCGATCACGCCGACGAGCATGATCAGGCCGCCCGCGAGCGAGAACAGCAGGAACTTCACCGCGGCGTAGCGCCGGCCCGCTCCCCCGAACCCGCCGATCATGAAGTAGACGGGGATGAGCATGGCCTCGAACAGCACGTAGAACAGGAACACGTCCCGCGCGGCGAACACCGCGACGATGAACGCCTCGAGCACGATCGCGAGCGCCAGGTACCGACGCAGCGCGTCGGAGGACCCGGTGGCCGAGCCCTGCTCACGCCACGCGGCGAGCACCACGAGCGGGACCAGCAGCACCGACATGAGGATCAGCGCGAGACCGACGCCGTCGACGCCGACCGCGTAGGAGGCGCCGATCGCGGGGATCCACCGGTGCGTCTCGACCAGCTGCACCGTGCCGGCGTCGGCGGTGTCGAACGCCGTCAGCGCGAGCACGCCGAGCACGAGCTCGACGAGCGCGACACCGAGCGCGATCACGCGTGCGTGCGGGCGCAGCGCGCGCGGCGCGCACCACAGCAGCAGCGCGCCGAGCACCGGCCACGCGATGAGCGTGGTCAGCCAGGGGAAGTCGGGCGACATCGCTCTCCTCAGCTCTGCAGGGCCAGCACGACGACGAGGAGGACCACGAGTCCCCCGAGCATCGTCGCGGCGTAGGTGCGGACGTAGCCGGTCTGCGTGCGGCGCAGCAGGCTGCCGAGCCCGACGGTGGTGTGGGCGAGGCCCTTGGCGCCGCCGTCGACGACCGCGTGGTCGGCGTAGACCAGCGACCGCGTCAGGTGCCGGCCGGGCTCCACGAGCGCGGCGTCGTTCACGGCGTCCTGGTACAGGTCCACGCGTGCCGCACGCGTCAGCGCGGTGCCGAGCGGCGGGACCACGGGCACGGTCGAGACCGCGTAGCGGCGCCACGCGATCACCAGGCCCGCCGCGACGACCGCGAGCGTGAGACCGATGAGGACGCCCGCGGGGAGCACGGGCTCGTGGTGCTCGGCGTGCCCCGTGACGGGCTCGAGCCAGCCGACGAACCGGTCGCCGATCGCGAGCACCAGGCCGAGGCCGACCGAGCCGACCGCGAGGATGATCATCGGCCAGGTCATGAGCGCCGGGGACTCGTGCGGGTGCTGCTCGGAGCCGTCCTTGCGCGTCGACCAGCGACGTTCGCCCTCGAACGTCATGAAGAAGAGCCGCGACATGTAGAACGACGTGATGCCGGCACCAAGCAGCGCGACCGTGCCGAACAGCCACGCGCGCCACTCCTGCCCGTCGAGCGGCACGAACGCGGCCTCGATGATCTTGTCCTTGGAGAAGAACCCGGCGAACGGCGGCACGCCCAGGATCGCGAGCCAGCCCATCATGAACGTCAGCCAGGTGATCTTCATGTAGCGCGCGAGCCCGCCGAACCGGCGCATGTCCACCTGGTCGTCCATGCCGTGCATCACCGAGCCGGCGCCCAGGAACATGCCGGCCTTGAAGAAGCCGTGCGTGACCAGGTGGAAGATCGCGAACGCGTAGCCGATCGGGCCGAGCCCGGCGGCGAGCACCATGTAGCCGATCTGCGACATGGTCGACGCGGCGAGCGCCTTCTTGATGTCGTCCTTCGCGCAGCCCACGATCGCCCCGAACAGCAGCGTGATCGCGCCGACGACCACCACGACGAGCTGCGCGGTGGGTGCGGCCTCGAACACGCCGCCCGAGCGCACGATCAGGTACACGCCCGCGGTGACCATGGTCGCGGCGTGGATGAGCGCCGAGACCGGCGTCGGGCCGGCCATCGCGTCACCGAGCCAGGACTGCAGCGGGAACTGCGCCGACTTGCCGCACGCCGCCAGGAGCAGCATGAGCCCGATCGCGGTGAGCGTGCCCTCGCTCGCGTGCGCACCCGGGTCCGCGAGCACGGTCGCGAAGTCGAGCGCGCCGAACTGCGCGAACATCAGCCCCATCGCGACCAGCAGGCCCACGTCGCCCACGCGGTTCGCGACGAACGCCTTCTTGGCCGCGACCGCGTACGGCGTGTGGTGGTTCCAGAACCCGATCAGCAGGTAGGACGCGAGGCCCACGCCCTCCCAGCCGACGAACAGCAGCAGGAACGAGTCGGCCAGGACGAGCACGAGCATCGCCGCGACGAACAGGTTGAGGTAGGCGAAGAACCGCCGCCGGTCCCGGTCGTGGTCCATGTAGGCCACGGAGTACACGTGGATGAGCGTGCCGACGAACGTCACGAGCAGCACGAACGTCAGCGACAGAGGGTCCAGCCGGAGCCCCGCGTCGACGTGCAGCGAGCCCGTGTCGAGCCAGGTGCCCAGGTGCACGTCGAGCACGCGGTCCTCGGCGGGGCGGCTCACGACGCGCAGGAACGTCAGCAGCCCGACGACGAACGCACCGGCGGAGGCCAGGACGCCCAGCCAGTGACCCCAGCGGTCGGCGCGGCGGCCGAGCAGCAGCAGGACCGCGGCGGATGCGAGTGGCAGCCCGACCAGGAGCGGCGCGGCGGCGAAGATGCCGCCGGACACCGCCTGGGCGGCGGGCTCGAGGGACTCGGCGGGGAGCCCTCCGAGCGAGATCAGGGTGTGCACGCGCGCTCCCTCAGCTCTTCAGCAGGTTCACGTCGTCGACCGAGGCCGACCGGCGGGTACGGAAGATCGCCACGATGATCGCGAGTCCCACGACGACCTCGGCGGCGGCCACGACCATCACGAAGAACGCGAGGACCTGGCCCTCGAGCGAGCCGTGGAGGCGCGAGAACGTCACGAGCGCGAGGTTCGTCGCGTTGAGCATGAGCTCGATGCCCATGAACGCGATGATCGCCTGCCGGCGCAGCAGCACCGTGGCGGCGCCGACGGAGAACAGGATCCCCGAGAGCACCAGGTAGTGGGTGAGCGTCACCGGGGCTCCTCCGTCTCGTCGGCAGCCGCTGCGGGCGGCGGCTCGACCGGCGCGCGGTCCCCGGCGGAGCCGCCGGCGAGCACGCGGTCGATGCGCGCGGCGTACTCCGCCGCGTCGGCCTCCTGTCCGCGCACGCGCAGCACGCGCGGCACGGAGGACTCGATGGGCTGCCCGTACGGGTCGAGCGCCGGCACGTCCATCGCGTTGTGCTTGGCGTAGACACCCGGTGCGGGCAGCGGCGCCAGATGGCCACCGGCCTTGACGCGCGCGTCGGCGCGCTCGCGCTGACCGAGGCGCGGCGTGAGGCGGCGGCGGTGCGTGAGCACCAGCGCACCCAGTGCGGCGGTCACCAGCAGCGCTCCCACCACCTCCATGGCGAACACGTACTCGCCGAAGATGAGGTGCGCGATGCCGCGCGTGTTGGTGTCCGAGTTGGCGCTGCCCAGGCCCGCGGGGTCGGGGTAGGTGGCGGTGCCGATGACGCCCGCGACCACGACCACGAGCCCCAGCCCGGCGAGCCAGCCGATCCAACGCTGACCGCGGATGGTCTCGACGAGCGAGTCGGCCGCGCCGACGCCCACGAGCATCAGCACGAACAGGAACAGCATCATGATCGCGCCGGTGTAGACGACCACCTGGACCACGCCCAGGAAGACCGCGCCCTGCGCGACGTACAGGAACGCCAGGCACACCATCACCAGGATGACCGAGAGCGCGGCGTGCACCGCTTTGCGCGCGAACAGCAGCCCCAGCGAGGCCAGCACCATCACGGGCGCGAGCACCCAGAACAGCACGGCCTCGCCCGTGCTCGCATCACCCGCGGCGTCGACCGCCTGCGGCAGCAGCTGCGTCAGCCCCGTCACCGCGCACCGCCCTGGCGGTGCGCGCCCGCGACGTGCTCGGCCATGCGCGCGGCCGTGGGGCCGGGCACGTTGGCCGCGGCGAGCCCTGCGCCCTCGGGCAGCGTCGAGTCGTCGGGCCGGTGCTCACGCACCCACTCGACCTGCTCGGCCGTGGCCGCGCCCACCTCGCCGCGGTAGTACTGCGTCGCCGTGGTGCCCTCGGCCATCGGGTGCGGGCCCGCGACCATGCCGTCGCGCAGCGGGCCCAGCAGGTCCTGCTTCTCGTAGATCATCCCGGCGCGCGTGGGACCGGCGAGCTCGTACTCGTTGGTCATCGTGAGCGCGCGCGTCGGGCACGCTTCGATGCAGAGCCCGCAGAAGATGCAGCGCAGGTAGTTGATCTGGTAGACGCGGCCGTACCGCTCGCCCGGGGAGAACTGCGCCTCGGGCGTGTTGTCGGCGCCCTCGACGTAGATCGCGTCGGCGGGGCACGCCCAGGCGCACAGCTCGCAGCCGATGCACTTCTCGAGCCCGTCCGCGTAGCGGTTGAGCTGGTGGCGGCCGTGGTAGCGCGGCTTGGTCGGGACCGTCTCGCGCGGGTACTGCTCGGTGACGGTCTTGCGGAACATGTTGGACAGCGTGACGCCGAACCCGCCCACGGGGGCGAGGAGCGCGCGCAGGCCGGTCGACTGCGGGATCAGCGACTCGTACGGCGCGGGCGCGGGCGCGCCGACCTCGCCGCCGCGCTGCTGCGGGGCCACGGCGCCGCCCGGCGCTACGGGCTGCTGCGGGGCCGGGGGCGTGGTGCCGGACTCAGCCACCGGGCACCTCCTTCGGGTCGGTCGGGGCGGAGACGGCGGTCACTGCGGGGACGTCCGCCGCCTCGTCGGGCGCGGGCGCACCGGCCGGGACGCGCGCACGACGCGGCGACGGCGGGAGCACCTGGCCCGGCAGCGGCGGCACCGGGTAGCCGTCCGCGAAGGCGTCGAGCACCTGCGGCGGCCCGGCCGGCTCCTGCGTCGTCTTCTCGGGGACGAACATCGAGACGACCACGCCCAGCACGACGACGCCCGCGAGCACGAGAAGCACCGTGGTGAGCTCGACGTCGGCGAACTCGGGGAACGTGCGCAGACCCTGCACGGCCGAGACGCACACCAGCCACACGAGCGCGGCGGGGACCAGCACCTTCCAGCCGAGCTTCATGAACTGGTCGTACCGGAAGCGCAGCACCGAGCCGCGGACCCAGACGAAGAAGAACATCACGGCCCACAGCTTGGCCAGGAACCACAGCACGGGCCACCAGCCCTGCTGCAGGAAGTGGTCCGCCGGGATGAACGGCGCGCGCCAGCCCCCGAGGAACAGCGTCGTGGCCACCGCCGAGACGTTGAGCATGTTGATGTACTCCGCCAGGAAGAACCAGGCGAACTTCATCGACGAGTACTCCGTCATGTAGCCGGAGACCAGCTCACCCTCGGCCTCGGGCAGGTCGAACGGCAGGCGGTTGGTCTCGCCCACCATCGACACGACGTAGATGACGAACGCGGGCAGCAGCGGCAGGAACCACCACAGCCGCGTCTGCGAGGAGACGATCTCGGACGTCGACATCGAGCCCGCCATGACGAACACGCTGACCAGCGACAGCCCCATCGCGAGCTCGTAGCTGATGACCTGGGCCGTCGAGCGCACGCCGCCGAGCAGCGGGTAGGTCGAGTTCGACGACCAGCCGCCGAGCACGATCCCGTACACGCCCACGGACGCGCACGCCAGGATGTACAGCACCGCCACCGGGAAGTCCGTGAGCTGCAGCGGCGTCTCGATGCCGAAGATGTTGACCGACGGGCCGAGCGGGATGACCGCGAACGTCAGCAGCGAGCAGAACACCGCGATCATCGGCGCGACGATGTAGACCACCTTGTCCGCGGCCTTGACCGTCATGTCCTCCTTGAACAGGAGCTTCATGGCGTCCGCGAGCGACTGCAGCAGACCGAACGGTCCGTGCACGTTGGGGCCGGGCCGCACCTGCATGCGCGCGACGACCTTGCGCTCGAACCAGATCGCGAACAGCACGCTGGTCAGCAGGAACACGATGATGGCGACGGCCTTGATCAGCCAGATCCACCAGGTGTCCTCGCTGAAGTCCGCGGCGACCCCCGGCTGCGGCGCGGTGAGCAGCTGCACGGGCAGCACGGGCATCTCAGGCCTCCCCGTCGGTCGCGCCGTCGGCGGCGCCGGGTGCCAGGCGCACCAGGTCGCCGCTCACGGCGTGCAGCGTGTCCCGCACGGCCGAGCCGGGCGAGCTCGTCGGCAGCCAGACCACGAAGTCCGGCATGTCGGTGACCAGCACGGGCAGCGTGATCGTGCCCGAGTCGGCGCTCACGGCCAGGGGCGCGCCGTCGGCCACGCCGACCGCCGCCGCGGTGCCTGCCGAGACCCGCGCGACCGGGCGCTTGGCCGTGCCGGCCAGGTGCGGCTCGCCGTCCTGCAGCCGGCCCGCGTCCAGCAGGTGGTGCCACGTCGCGAGGACCGCGTGACCCGCGGGGACCGCGGGCGGCTCGGCCGCGTCGGTTTCGGGTGCCTGCGCACGCGCACCGTCCCAGCCGCCGAGCTGGTCGAGCTCGGCGTGCACGTCGGCGAGCGAGCCGAGGCCCAGGTCCACGCCGAGCGCGTCGGCCAGGCCGTGCAGCACGCGGTGGTCCGCGAGCGCGTGCGAGACGAGTGCCTGCGGGAACGGCCGCGGACGGCCCTCCCACGTGACGAACGTGCCCGCCTTCTCGACCGGGGGCGCGACGGGCAGCACCACGTCGGCGCGCTCGGTCACCTCCGACGCACGCACCTCGAGCGAGACCAGGAACCCGACCTTCTCGAGCGCGTCACGGGCGAGCGCGGGGTCCGGCAGGTCGGCCGGGTCGACGCCGCCGACGACGAGCCCGCCCAGGCTCCCGTCGCGTGCGGCGGCGATGATCTGCGCGGTCGAGCGGCCCGGGGCCGCCGGCAGCGACTCGACGCCCCACACCGCGGCGAGGTCCACGCGTGCTCCGGCGTCCGCGACCGGCCGACCACCGGGGAGCAGCGTCGGGAGCGTGCCGGCCTCCACGCCGCCGCGCTCGCCCGCACGCCGCGGCACCCACGCCAGGCGCGCACCCGAGCGCTGCGCGAGGCGCACCGCGGCGCTGAGCGCACCGGCCGAGACCGCTGCGCGCTCGCCGACCAGCACCACCGCACCGGGCGTCGCCAGCAGCTCCGCGGCCTGCACGAGCTCGTCGAGCTCGGCGTCCGCGGTGATGCCGTCGAGCACCTCGGCCTCGGTGCCGGGAGCCGCGGTCAGCAGCGTGCCGGACAGCCGCTCGAGCCCGCGGCTCGCGAGCGCCGCGACGGACAGCACGCGCGTGCGGTGGCGGACCACGGCCTGGCGGAGCCGCAGGAACAGGATCCCCGCCTCCTCCTCGGCCTCGAGGCCGACGAGGAGCACCGCGGGCGCGCGGTCCAGGTCCGCGAACGTCACGTCGAGCGTGCGACCCGCGACGTGGTGCGCCAGGAACTGCGCCTCCTCGTCGGAGTGCGGACGCGCGCGGTGGTCGACGTCGTTGGTGCCCAGCGCGACGCGCGCGAGCTTGGCGTACGCGTACGCGTCCTCGAGCGTCACGCGGCCACCCGGCAGCACGCCCACGCCGCCGGCCTCGATCGCGGCCCGCAGGCCCGCCGCGGCCGCGCCGAACGCCTCGACCCAGCTCGCGGGTCGCAGCTCGCCGCGCGAGCCGTCGGACGGACGCTCGCGCACCAGCGGCGTCGTGATCCGGTCCGCCGCGGACTGCCAGCGGAACGCGAAGCGGTCCTTGTCGGTGATCCACTCCTGGTTGACCGCGGGGTCGTCGCCCGCGAGCCGACGCATGACCACGCCGCGGCGGTGGTCCACGCGGATCGCCGAGCCCTGCGCATCGTGCTCCGAGACGCCCGGCGTCGAGACCAGGTCGAACGGCCGCGCGCGGAACCGGTAGGCGGCCGAGGTCAGCGCGCCCACGGGGCAGATCTGCACGGTGTTGCCGGAGAAGTAGGAGGCGAACGGACGCCCGCTCGTGTCGGTCGCGGACGCGCCCACGGGTGTCTCGCCCGCGAAGCCGAGCACGTCGGTGTCGAACGTGCCGATCTGCTGCTGCGCGCCGCGCTTCTGCAGGTCGATGAACACGTCGCCGGCGATCTCCTCGGAGAACCGCGTGCACCGCTGGCACAGCACGCAGCGCTCACGGTCCAGCAGGATCTGCGTCGAGATCGAGATCGGCTTGGGGAACGTGCGCTTGACGTCGACGAACCGGCTGGTGGGCCGGCCGTTGCTCATCGCCTGGTTCTGCAGCGGGCACTCGCCGCCCTTGTCGCACACCGGGCAGTCGAGCGGGTGGTTGATGAGCAGCAGCTCCATCACGCCGTGCTGCGCCTTGTCCGCCTCGGGCGACGTGTGCTGCGTCTTGACCTGCATGCCGGGGCCCGCCTCGAGCGTGCACGAGGCCTGCGGCTTGGGCATCTTCGCCACGGCGCCGTCGCGGCCCGGTGCCCACACCTCGACCAGGCACTGCCGGCACGCGCCCGCGGGTGCGAGCAGCGGGTGGTCGCAGAACCGCGGGATCTGGATGCCCAGCTGCTCGGCGGCCCGGATCACGAGCGTCCCCTTGGGCACGGTGGTCTCGATGCCGTCGATCGTGAACGTGACGGTCTGCTCGGGTGCCGCGGGAGCGGGCGGCGCCGCCGCGGGGACCAGCGGCGCGCCACCCGTGCGGGCGGCGTCCTGGGACGTGACGGTCATGCGTGCACCCCCGCGAGAGCCGCACCGGTGCGGCGTGGCGTGTAGTCGAACAGCGCGCTGCGCTCGGGCGGGAACAGCACGTCGGCCGGCGTGTGGCAGCCGGCCTCGAACTCCTCCCGGAAGTACTGGATCGCACTCGTCACGGGGCTGGTCGCACCGTCACCCAGCGCGCAGAACGCCCGGCCCAGGATGTTGTCGCACAGGTCCAGCAGCAGGTCGATGTCCGCCGCCGTGCCCTGGCCCCGCTCGAGGCGCTGCATGATCTGCGCGAGCCAGAACGTGCCCTCGCGGCACGGTGTGCACTTCCCGCAGGACTCGTGCTTGTAGAACTCGATCCAGCGCGTCACCGCGCGCACCACCGACGTGGTCTCGTCGAAGATCTGCAGCGCGCGTGTGCCGAGCATCGAGCCCGCGGCGCCCACCGACTCGTAGTCGAGCGGCACGTCGAGGTGCTCCGCGGTGAAGATCGGCGTCGACGAGCCGCCCGGGGTCCAGAACTTGAGCGCGCGTCCGCCGCGCATGCCGCCCGCCATGTCGAGCAGCTCGCGCAGCGTGATGCCGAGCGGGGCCTCGTACTGGCCGGGCCGGGTCACGTGACCGGACAGCGAGAACAGGCCGTGCCCGGTCGAGCGCTCGGTGCCCATCTGCTTGAACCAGTCCGCGCCGCCCACGACGATGCCGGGGACCGACGCGACCGACTCGACGTTGTTGACGACGGTCGGGCGCGCGTAGAGCCCCGCGACGGCCGGGAACGGCGGCTTGAGCCGCGGCTGGCCGCGCAGGCCCTCGAGCGAGTCGAGCAGCGCGGTCTCCTCGCCGCAGATGTAGGCGCCCGCACCCGCGTGCACCGTGAGCTCCAGGTCGTAGCCCGAGCCCAGGATGTCCTTGCCCAGGTAGCCCTTGGCGTAGGCCTCCTCGACCGCGCGCAGCAGTCGGCGGTAGACGTGCACCACCTCGCCCCGCACGTAAATGAACGCGTGGTGGCAGCCGATCGCGAAGGACGTGATGATCACGCCCTCGATGAGGTGCTGCGGGCTCGCCATCATCAGCGGGATGTCCTTGCACGTGCCCGGCTCGGACTCGTCCGCGTTGACCACCAGGTAGCGCGGGCCGCCGTCGGGTGCGGGCAGGAAGCCCCACTTCATGCCGGTGGGGAAGCCCGCGCCGCCGCGGCCGCGCAGGCCCGAGTCCTTGACCATGGTCACCAGGTCGGCGGGCTGCATGTCCAGCGCGCGGCGCAGGCCGCGGTAGCCGCCGTGCGCCTCGTACGTCTCCATGGTCCAGGAGCGCTCGGCGTCCCAGTGGGCGCTCAGCACGGGAGCCAGGGTCGTCGCCATCACTGCTCCTTCGCGTCGGAGGCGGCCTGCTTGCGTTCCTGCTGCTCCGGGGAGACGTCGCGGGCCGTGGTCGCGGGGCGCTCGGCGCTCGACTGCTCGTCACCCGGCCGCGGGACCGCCGCGCCCGCCGCGGCCTGGGCCCCCGTGCCCGTGGCGGGCTCGTCGCCCGGGAAGGCCGGCGCGGACCAGCCCTTCTCGCGTGCCAGCACCGTCCCGCGCACCGTGGCCTCCCCCGCGCCCACGCCCTCGTCGGCGCGGCCGTCCAGGAAGCCCGCGAGCACGCGGGACATCTCCTTGAACGTCACCACCTCGTCGGCGCCTCGCGTCGGGACCACCTTCTCGCCCGCGCGCAGCGCGTCGACGACCGCTGCGGCCGACTGCGGCGTCTGGTTGTCCAGGAACTCCCAGTTGACCATCACCACGGGGGCGTAGTCGCACGCCGCGTTGCACTCGACGCGCTCGAGCGTGACCTTGCCGTCGGGCGTCGTCTCGTCGTGGCCCACACCCGTGTGCTCGCACAGGTGCTCCCAGATGGCGTCGCCGCCCATCACGGCGCACAGCGTGTTGGTGCACACCCCGACCGTGTAGTCGCCGTTGGGGTGGCGCTTGTACTGCGTGTAGAACGTCGCGACCGCGGACACCTCGGCCGTGGTCAGCCCGAGCGTGGCCGCGCAGAACGCGATGCCCCGCGGGCTCACGTAGCCGTCCTCGGCCTGCACCAGGTGCAGCATCGGCAGCAGCGCCGAGCGCTCCTGCGGGTAGCGCGCCACGATCTGCGCGGCGTCGGCCGCGAGCCGCGCACGCGTCTCGTCGTCGTACGCCGTGCGGTGCGCCTGGCCCTCGCCGCGCGGGACGAGCTCTTCGACGGACATCAGCGGTCCACCCCTCCGAGCACCGGGTCGATCGAGGCCACCGCGACGACGACGTCGGCCACCTGGCCGCCCTCGCACACGATCGACGTGGCCTGCAGGTTGTTGAAGCTCGGGTCGCGGAAGTGCGCGCGGTACGGGCGCGTCCCGCCGTCCGAGACGAGGTGCACGCCGAGCTCGCCACGCGGGTGCTCCACGGTCTGCCACACCTGGCCCGCGGGGACGCGGAAGCCCTCGGTGACCAGCTTGAAGTGGTGGATCAGGGCTTCCATCGAGGTGCCCATGATCTCCTTGATGTGCGCGAGCGAGTTGCCCATGCCGTCGGAGCCGATCGCGAGCTGGGCCGGCCAGGCGATCTTCTTGTCCTCGACCATGACCGGGCCCGGGTTCCGCTCGAGGCGGTCCAGCGCCTGCCGGGCGATCTTGATCGACTGGTAGATCTCCTCGAGGCGGACCTCGACGCGACCCCACGAGTCGCCGCTCTGCGCGGTCGGGACGTCGAAGTCGTACGTCTCGTAGCCGCAGTACGGCGCGGTCTTGCGCACGTCGTACGGCAGGCCGGCCGAGCGCAGCATGGGTCCCGTGATGCCGAGCGCCATGCAGCCCGACAGGCCCAGGTAGCCGACGTCCTTGAGCCGCAGGTGCAGGATCGGGTTGGCCAGCATGAGGTCCTCGAGCTGACGCAGGTAGTGCTCGACGTTGGTCAGCGCCTCACGCGTGGCCTCGACCGCACCCGCGGGTACGTCCTGCGCGACGCCGCCGGGGCGGATGTAGGCGTGGTTCATGCGCAGCCCGGAGATCAGCTCGAAGATCCGCAGCAGCTCCTCGCGGGCCGTGAAGCCCACCGTCATGATCGTCGTGGCGCCCAGCTCGTTGCCGCCGGTGGCGATGCACACCAGGTGCGACGTGATGCGGTTGAGCTCCATCATCAGGACGCGGATGACGTTCGCGCGCTCCGGCACGTCGTCCGTGATGCCCAGCAGCTTCTCGACCGCGAGGCAGTACGCGGCCTCCTGGAACAGCGGCGCCACGTAGTCCATGCGCGTGCAGAACGTCACGCCCTGGGTCCAGGTGCGGAACTCCATGTTCTTCTCGATACCCGTGTGCAGGTATCCGATGCCGGCACGTGCCTCGGTCACGGTCTCGCCGTCGATCTCGAGCATGAGGCGCAGCACGCCGTGCGTGGACGGGTGCTGCGGACCCATGTTGACGACGATCCGCTCCTCACCGAGGCGTGCGGCCTCCTCGGCGATCTCGGACCAGTCGCCGCCGGACGCCTCGAACGACGGGATGCCCGTCGTCTCGTCGTCGACGATGTGGCCCGTCGAGTGCGGCGTCTGTGCCCGGGGGGCGGCCTGGGGGGCGGGGCGTGCGGTGCTCATCAGCTGTAGGACCTCCGCTGGTCCGCGGGCGGGACGGTCGCGCCCTTGTACTCGACCGGGATGCCGCCCAACGGGTAGTCCTTGCGTTGCGGGTGACCCGGCCAGTCGTCGGGCATCTGGATGCGCGCGAGGCCGGGGTGGCCGTCGAAGATGATGCCGAAGAAGTCGAACGTCTCGCGCTCGTGCCAGTCGTTGGCGGGGTACACGCCCGTCGTCGACGGGATGTGCGGGTCGGCCTCGCCCACCGCGACCTCGAGCCGCAGGCTGCGCGAGTGCGTCACCGACGTGAGGTGGTAGACCGCGTGCAGCTCGCGGCCGACGTCATGCGGGTAGTGCACGCCCGACACGCCCAGGCTGAGCTCGAAGCGCAGGTCCTGGTCGTCGCGCAGGTGCTGCGCGACCTCGACCACGTGCTCCCGCGCGACGTTCAGCGTGAGCTCGCCACGGTCGACCACCACGGCCTCGACCGCGGCCGAGAACCCGGTGCCCGACGCGTCGAGCAGCTCGGCCAGCACGTCCACGACCTCGTCGAACCAGCCGCCGTAGGGCCGCTCGCTCGGACCGGGCAGGAGGACCGTGGTGACCAGCCCGCCGAACCCGCTCGTGTCCCCCGAGCCGTGCACGCCGAACAGACCCGTGCGCACGTCCACCAGGTCGAGCGGGGTGCGCGGGGCGTCGGCCTGCGTCGCGGGGACGTTCTGCGAGCCCGCCTCCGCGGCGGCCTGGGTGGTGGGCTGCGCTGCGGTGGTGCCCTCGCCGGGCTTGACCGCCTGCGCGGCGTCCTTCTTCTCGTCGGTCATCGCAGCAGCCCCGTCATGTGCGAGGTGGGCGTCGCCGCGAGAGCCGCGGCCTCGGCCGCCGCGGCGGCCTCCTTGCGGTTGACGCCGAGCGGCTCGTTCTGGATCTGGTCGTGCAGCGTGAGGATCGCGTTGATGAGCATCTCGGGCCGCGGCGGACAGCCCGGCAGGTAGATGTCCACGGGCACGATGTGGTCCACGCCCTGCACGATCGCGTAGTTGTTGAACATGCCGCCCGACGACGCGCACACGCCCATCGAGAGCACCCACTTGGGCTCGGACATCTGGTCGTAGACCTGCCGCACCACGGGCGCCATCTTCTGGCTCACGCGACCCGCGACGATCATCAGGTCAGCCTGGCGCGGCGAGGCGCGGAAGACCTCCATGCCGAAGCGCGACAGGTCGTACCGCGGGGCGCCGGCGGACATCATCTCGATCGCGCAGCACGCCAGGCCGAACGTGACCGGCCACAGCGAACCCTTGCGGAAGTAGCCGACGAGGTCCTCGATCGTCGTCAGCAGGAAACCCGAGGGTGCTTCCTCGATCCCCATCTCAGGCCCTCCTCGTCGTCGTACCGCTGGTGCCGTGCGTGCTCGTGCCGGTCGGCCGCGCCGTCAGTCCCACTCGAAGCCCCCGCGCCGCCACTCGTAGACGAACGGCACCGTGATGAGCACCAGGAACGCCATCATCGCGACGAACCCGAACAGCGCGAGCTCGGTGAAGCTCACGGCCCACGGGTAGAGGAACACCACCTCGATGTCGAACACGATGAACGTCATCGCCACCAGGTAGTACTTGATCGGGAACCGTCCGCCGCCGATCGCGTGCGGCGTGGGCTGGATGCCGCACTCGTACGCCTCGAGCTTGGCGCGGTTGTACCGCTTGGGGCCCAGGATCGCGCTCGCACCGACGCCGCCGAGCGCGAGGACCGCGGCGATGCCCATGAGCCACAGCAGCGGCACGTACGGGTTGTTCATCAGGCGTCCTTCCTCGGCACTGAGGTTCGAGTGGTCACGGCGTCGTCACGCCGCCGGGGCCAGGCGGGCCAGGCCCGCGATCGTGCGGTCCACCACGTCGCCGCCGTGCGGCTCGTAGCAGTCGGACAGGAGCTTGAGCACGAACTTCATGAGCAGCGGCCGGGGCAGGCCGTAGCGCGTGCACAGGCGCATGACCTCGGGGTGCTCGATGAGCTTCACGAACACCCGGCCGAGCGTGTAGTACCCGCCCAGGTCGTCCTTCATGCGGCCCTGGTACGTCGCGAGCGCACGCTCGCGGCCCGCGGCCGTGCCGCGCGCGAGGCCCTGCGCGATCGCGTCCGCGGCGACGCGCCCCGCCTGCAGGCCGTAGGCGATGCCCTCGCCGTTGAACGGGCTCACCATGCCCGCGGCGTCACCCGCGAGCAGCAGCCCGTTGCCGTACAGCGGACCGCGGTTGAAGCCCATCGGCAGCGCGGCGCCCCGCACCGGGCCCACCTGGTTGTTCGGCGTGAACTCCCACTCGGCGGGCGCGTTGGCCATCCACGCGGCGAACAGCGCCTTGTAGTCGACCTTGGTGGCCGCCGCGGTCGAGCTCACGGAGCCCAGCCCGACGTTCGCGGTGCCGTCGCCCAGCGCGAAGATCCAGCCGTAGCCCGGCATGAGGTCCGAGCGCCCCGGCTCCCCCGCCCACAGCTCGAGGTGGGACTCCATCCAGGCGTCGTCGTGCCGCGGCGTGCGGAAGTAGGTGCGCACCGCGACGCCCATGGGGCGGTCGTCGCGCTTGACGCGGCCCAAGCCGGTCGCGAGGCGCGCGCTCACGCCGTCCGCGGCGACCACGACGCGCGCCCGGTACTCGACCTCGTCGCCCGCGCGGCGTCCGTCGACGTCGACCGGCCGCGCGGTCACGCCGACGACGCGTCCTGTGCGCTCGTCGCGCAGCGGCCCCGTGACGTTCGTGAGCTCGTGCAGCTTGGCGCCCGCCGCGCGCGCGTGCTCGGCCAGCAGCTGGTCCAGGCTCATGCGCGACCGCGCGAGGCCGTAGGACGGGTAGGAGGAGATCTCGGGCCACGGCAGCTCGAGGCGGTGACCGCCCCCGATCACGCGCAGACCCTTGTTCCTGATCCAGCCGTCCTGCTCGCGGATGGGCACGGCCATGCGCACCAGCTCGGCCACGGCGCGGGGCGTCAGGCCGTCGCCGCACACCTTGTCACGCGGGAACGAGGCCTTCTCCAGCAGCAGGACGTCGAGCCCTGCGCGCGCGCAGTGGTAGGCGGTCGCTGCCCCGGCGGGACCCGCGCCCACGACGATGACGTCGGCGTCATCGGTTGCTACCACCACGGAGTCGCTCCACTTGTGACGATGTTCACGTGCAAGCTCCCGGCGAGTGTAACCAGGCGTCCGGGGGGTGTCTGCGAAGGCTTACCTCACCTGCCGCGAGCACCCGGCGAACGGCGCGTGAACTGCGGGTTCGGGCCGCGGGACGCGCTCGCGCCGGGCCCCGGATCAGGCCGGACGGGTCGCCCGGTGCAGGGCCACGATGCCGCCGGACAGGTTGCGGAACGCGACCTGCGACCAGCCCGCCTGCTTGATGAGCCGGCCCAGGCCCTGCTGGTCGGGCCAGTCCCGGATGGACTCGGCGAGGTACACGTAGGCGTCGGGCTCCTTGGCCACCACGCGCGCCACGCGCGGCAGCGCCTGCGTGAGGTAGCCCGTGTAGACGCCCCGGAACGGCGCGAGCGTCGGCGTCGAGAACTCGCACACCACCAGGCGGCCGCCGGGCCGGGTGACGCGCAGCAGCTCCGCGAGCGCCGCGGGCACGTCGGGCACGTTGCGCAGCCCGAAGGACATCGTCACGGCGTCGAACGACTCGTCGGCGAACGGCAGGTGCAGCGCGTCGCCCGCGACGAACGGCAGGTCCGGACGGCGCGCCTTGCCGACCCCGACCATGCCCTCCGAGAGGTCGCACGGCACCACGCGCACGCCCGCGTCAGCGAGGGGTTCCGACGACGTGCCCGTGCCCGCGGCGAGGTCCAGCACGGTCTGACCCGGCTGCGCGTCCACCGCCGCGATCGTGGCGCGCCGCCAGCGCCGGTCCTGCCCGAGCGACAGGACGTCGTTCGTGAGGTCGTAGCGGTGCGCGACGGAGTCGAACATCGCCGCGACCTCCTCGGGCTGCTTGTCCAAGCTCGCG
>Ga0007423J48922_100077_pt1 | contig 20242 bp, 19 predicted proteins | sample Hopgra3_Rhizo_39_FD_48922 | JGI IMG/M metagenome (IMG submission 48922) | reverse complement strand
CGTGGCTCCCCCGGGAGGTCGCGCTGCCCGCGCTCGTGGCGCTCGTCGGCGTCGGGCTGGACCTCGCCGCCGCACGCCGCGCTCTGCACGCCCTGCGCGGCCGCGCGCACGTGAGGGACGCGCACGCCGTCGTCGACGAGGCCTGCCGACAGGTCAGCGCACCGGCGCCTCGTCCGACCGCGCCCCCGTGATGCGGTACACGTCGAACACGCCCTCGACCTTGCGCACGGCGGCGAGCACCGACGTCAGGTGCGACGGCTCGGCCATCTCGAACACGAACCGGGACATCGCGACCCGGTCGCGCGACGTCGAGACCGACGCCGAGAGGATGTTGACGTGATGGTCGGACAGGACGCGCGTCACGTCCGAGAGCAGCCGTGCGCGGTCCAGCGCCTCGACCTGGATCTGCACCAGGAACAGGGCGGACGACGTGTGGCTCCACGCCACGTCGACGATCCGCTCGGGCTCACGGCGCAGCTGCTCGACGTTGACGCAGTCGCCGCGGTGCACCGAGACACCCGCACCGCGCGTCACGAAGCCGACGATCTCGTCGCCCGGCACGGGCGTGCAGCACTTCGCGAGCTTGACCCACACGTCGTCGACGCCGCGCACGACGATGCCCGGGTCGCCGGTCCGCACCCGGCGTGCCGTGGGACCGGGCCGCGCGGTCTCCGCGAGGTCCTCCTCGGCACCCGTCTCGCCGCCGAGGCTCTGCACCAGGCGCTGCACGACGCTCGCGGCCGAGACCTGGCCCTCGCCGATGGCCGCGTACAGCGCGGAGACGTCGGCGTACCGCATCTCCGAGGCGACCGCGACGAGCGACTCGTGCGACAGCAGCCGCTGGATCGGCAGGTTCTGCTTGCGCATCGCCTTGGCGATCGAGTCCTTGCCGTGCTCGATGGCCTCCTCGCGGCGCTCCTTGGAGAACCACTGCCTGATCTTGTTGCGCGCGCGGGGGCTCTTGACGAAGCCCAACCAGTCGCGGCTCGGGCCCGCGGTCTCCGACTTCGAGGTGAAGACGTCGACCACGTCGCCGTTCTCGAGCGTGGAGTCCAGCGGCACGAGCCTGCCGTTGACGCGGGCCCCCATCGTGCGGTGACCCACCTCGGTGTGGACCGCGTAGGCGAAGTCCACCGGTGTCGAGCCCTGCGGCAGGCCGATCACGTCGCCCTTCGGCGTGAACACGTAGACCTCGGAGCCGGCGATCTCGAACCGCAGCGAGTCCAGGAACTCCGTGGGGTCGGCGGTCTCCTTCTGCCAGTCCACGAGCTGGCGCAGCCACGCCATGTCGCCGCCCGCGGGGGCCTCCGTGGCCGGCGCGCCCTTGGCGTTCTCCTTGTACTTCCAGTGCGCGGCCACGCCGTACTCCGCGCGACGGTGCATGTCGTGCGTCCGGATCTGGATCTCGACCGGCTTGCCGCCCGGGCCGATCACGGTCGTGTGCAACGACTGGTAGAGGTTGAACTTGGGCATCGCGATGTAGTCCTTGAACCGGCCGGGGACCGGGTTCCACCTCGCGTGCAACGCACCGAGCGCCGCGTAGCAGTCGCGCACCGTGTCCACCAGGACACGCACTCCCACCAGGTCGTAGATGTCCGCGAAGTCGCGGCCGCGCACGATCATCTTCTGGTAGATCGAGTAGTAGTGCTTGGGCCGGCCCGTGACCGTGGCCTTGATCTTCGCGGCGCGCAGGTCGGCACCGACCTGGTCGCGCACCACCGCGAGGTACTCCTCGCGCGCGGGTGCGCGCTCGGCGACCAGGCGGACGATCTCGTCGTACACCTTGGGGTAGAGCGTCGCGAACGACAGGTCCTCGAGCTCCCACTTGATCGTGTTCATACCCAGCCGGTGGGCCAGCGGGGCGTAGATCTCGAGGGTCTCGCGCGCCTTCTTCTCCGCGGACGCGGCCGGGACGAACCGCCAGGTGCGCGCGTTGTGCAGGCGGTCCGCGAGCTTGATCACCAGCACCCGGATGTCGCGCGCCATCGCGACGACCATCTTGCGCACGGTCTCGGCCTGCGCGGCGTCACCGTAGGCCACCTTGTCCAGCTTGGTCACGCCGTCGACGAGCATCGCGACCTCGGGCCCGAACTCGCGGCGCAGCTGGTCGAGCGAGTACTCGGTGTCCTCGACCGTGTCGTGCAGCAGGGCCGCGACGAGCGTCGACGGCGTCATCCCGAGCTCGGCCAGGATGGTCGCGACCGCCACCGGGTGCGTGATGTAGGGGTCGCCGCTCTTGCGCAGCTGCCCACGGTGCGCGCGTTCCGCCACGACGTACGCACGCTCGACGACCGTCAGGTCCGCCTTGGGGTGGTTGGCGCGCGCCGCCTGCAGGACGGGCTCGAGCGCCGGGTAGGCCGGTCCGCTGCGCGGCCCGCCGAACCGCGGCAGGAGCGCCCGGTAGCGGGACGCGGACGAGCCGCCCGCCTCTCCTGCCGCCTGCGGCGAGCCGGTGGGGGGTGTGACGACGTCCTCGGCCATCCGAACACCTCCCCTGCCATCACTCGGTCGGACGAGTCTACGACCGTGGGAGGTCCACCTCGCACCGCACCACCCGTTGGGCGGAACGCGCGGTGCCGTCAGTCGACCGTGAGGACCGTGTCGATCGGCAGGCCGCCCAGCCGCGAGCGTCCGGCGAGCCCCGCGATCTCCACGAGGAACGCGAGCCCGACGACGTGCGCGCCGCACGACTGCAGCAGCTCGACGGTCGCCGCGGCGGTGCCGCCGGTCGCGAGGACGTCGTCGATCACCAGCACGCGTGCGCCGTCCGGCACGGTGGTCGGGTGGATCTCGATCGATGCCTGCCCGTACTCGAGCGAGTAGGACGCGGAGGCGGTGGGACCCGGCAGCTTGCCCGCCTTGCGTACCGGCAGGACACCGGCACCCAGGTGCGCGGCGACCGGCGCGGCGAGCAGGAACCCGCGCGCCTCCATCCCGGCGACCAGGTCGACGCCTCCCGGGGCCGCGCCCGCGAGCGACGCGATCACGTCGCCGAACGCGGGGCCGTCGGCCAGCAGCGGCGTGATGTCACGGAACAGCACGCCGGGCTCCGGGTAGTCGGGCACCAGCCGGACGAGCGCGTCGACCCGGCGCGCGACTGCCTCGCGCGCCGGGTCGATCGGGAGCGCAGCGCTCATCGGGTCGGCTTGCGGCGCTTCGGCTGCGCCGCCTGCCCGAGGTGGCCCCCGGGGCGCAGCGCCCCGACCTGGATGTGCGGGGCGGCGACGGCGGTCGCACCGTCCTCGGAGCCGGCCACGCGCGCGGCGCGCACCTTGGCGGTGTGCTCCTTGATCCGGGGCTCCCGCTCGCGCAGCGTGACCTCGAACGGCGTGGCCAGGAAGATCGAGGAGTACGCGCCCACGAGCATGCCGACGAACAGCGCGAGCGCGATGTCCCGCAGCGTGCCGGCGCGCAGGATGAACGCACCGACGAACAGGATCGCCGAGACCGGCAGCAGCGCCACGACGGAGGTGTTGATCGACCGGACCAGCGTCTGGTTGACCGCCAGGTTGGCCTTCTCGGCATACGTGTAGCGCGACTGGTCCAGCGTGTCGGCAGCGTTCTCCCGGACCTTGTCGAAGACCACGACGGTGTCGTAGATCGAGTAGCCGAGGATCGTCAGGAAGCCGATCACCGTCGCCGGCGTGACCTCCCACCCGATCCCGGCGTAGATGCCGACCGTGATGACCAGGTCGTGGCCCAGCGCGATGAGCGCGGCGAGCGCCATGCGCCAGTTGCGGAAGTAGATCGTCATGACCACGGCCACGAACAGGAGGAACACGAAGATGCCCGTGATCGCCTTGCTCGAGACGTCCGCACCCCATGTGGGGCCGACGAACTGGGTGGTGATCTCGTCCTCGGTGACGCCGAACGCGGTCTGCAGCGCGTCACCGATCTTCGTGACCTGCTCGTCGGTCAGCTCGGAGACCTGGATGCGCAGCGAGTCGTCTCCGAGGTTGGTCACCTCGGGCGAGACGTCACCCGCGGTGGACCGCACGGTGTCGATCGCGAGCTGCTGGTCGCGGTCGCCTGCGATGCCCGAGACCACGAACTCCGAGCCGCCCCGGAACTCGATCCCGGGGTTGAGGCCGGGCTTGATCAGCAGGATCGAGGAGATCAGGACGAGCACCGCGGAGACGATGTAGAACTTCCGGCGGTGGCCGACGATGTCGTACGAGCGACGCCCCGTGTAGAGGTCGTTGCCCCACTGGGCGAATCCGGCGGCCATCAGCGGTCGCTCCCCTCGGCACGGTCGTCGCCGGCCTTGTCCTCGGTCACCGGCGCGTCGGCGGGTGTCGTGACCGACTCCGCGGCGCGCTGCGCCGCGCGGCGCTCGGCGATGGTCATGCCGGAATCGCCCGGCGTGGAGCCTGCGCCCGCCTCGGGCCGCGCGTCCTCACGCGGGCCCGTGACGACCTTGCCCCGGCCCACGTACCGCGTCCCCGGCACGCCCAGGCGCCGCGGGTCCAGCCCCGAGGCCGGGTGGCCCCCGTTGAAGAACCGCGTCTTGGCGAGCAGCTCCATCATCGGGTGCGTGAACAGGAACACGACGATGACGTCGATGACGGTCGTCAGACCGAGCGTGAACGCGAAGCCGCGCACCCCGCCGACGGCCAGGAAGTACAGCACGATGGCGGCGATCAGGTTGACCGCGTCGGACGCCAGGATCGTGCGCTTGGCCCGGTCCCACCCGCGCTCGACGGCCGATCCGAGCACGCGCCCCTCGCGCAGCTCGTCACGGATGCGTTCGAAGTAGACGATGAACGAGTCGGCCGTGATGCCGATCGCCACGATGAGTCCGGCGACGCCCGGCAGCGACAGGCGGTAGCCCTGCGTCCAGGACATGAGCGTGATCACGCCGTACGTGAGCGTCGCCGCGATCAGGAGCGACGCGACCGTGAGCAGCCCGAGCGCGCGGTACTGGAACAGCGAGTACACGACGACGAGCAGCAGGCCGATGATGCCCGCGAGGAGCCCCTTCTCGAGCTGCTCGCTGCCGAGCGTCGCGGAGATCTGCTGCTCGCTCTGCACCTTGAAGTTGAGCGGGAGCGAGCCGAAGTTCAGGCGGTTGGCGAGCTCGGCCGCCGACGACTGCGTGAACGTGCCGGAGATCTGGGCCTGGCCGTTCGGGATCGTCTTGTCGACGCTGGGCGCGGAGATGATCAGGCCGTCGAGGACCATCGCGAACTGGTTCTGCGGCGACGCGAGATCCTTGATCCGGGTGGTCACGTCCGCGAACAGGTTCGAGCCCTTGCCCGTGAACTCCATGCTGACGACCCACCGCGACCCGACCGCGCCGTTCGCGAGCGTCTCGAGGCCCGAGGACGCCGACGAGATCTCCTTGCCGTCGATCTCGACGGGGCCGAGGATGTACTTCAGGCCGTCGCTCTGGTTGGTCGTGATGTCGATCGAGCACGTCACGAACGCGGCGTCGGGGTCACCCGAGATGCCGCCCGCGAGGTTCGCGGGGTCGGTGCAGTCGAGGTCGTCGAACTCCTTCTGGACCTCGGGCGTCACCCAGTAGGCCGCGTCGCTCGCCGACGACGGCTCGCTCGGCGCCGCAGGCGCCGACGGCGTGGGCGTCGGTGCGGGCGTCCCGGTGGCCGTGGGCTCCGCGCTCGGCGTCTCGTTCGCGTCGGCCGAGGTGTCCTCGGACGCGCCGCTCGACGGCTCCAGCGTCGAGCCGCCCGTGGGAGCCGCAGTCGGTCCCGCACTCGGGTCCGCGCTCGGGTCGGCGCTGGGGTCCGCGCTCGGGTCCGCCGACGGCACGGCCGTCGGCTCGACGGTCGGCAGCGCGTAGCCCTGCTGCAGCACCGGTCGGAACTCCATGTGCGACGAGCGGCTGATCGAGGCGATCGTCTCGTCGGACGCCTTGCCGGGGATCGCCACGACGATGTTGTTGCCGCCCTGGCTGCTGATCTCGGCCTCGGACACGCCCGATCCGTCGATCCGCTGGCGGATGACGTTGATCGCCTGCGAGATGTCCTCGGACGACGGCTCCGTGCCGTCCTCGCTGACCGGCGTGAGGATGATCTGCGTGCCACCCTCGAGGTCGAGGGCCAGCTTCGGGGACCAGGTGGCGTCGGACGTCCTGGTGCCGATGAGGACTGCGAGGAACGGCAGCACGACGACGACGGCGAGCACGACGAGCGTGCGCACCGGCCGACGGCGGCGTGTGGGTGGGGCCAACGGAGTTCTTCTCTCGTGCGCGCACCGGCCGCGCCGCGACCGGTGGGGACCAGGCCCGGAGGAGCGCCCCCGGGCCGCGTGTGCTACTTCCGGGGCTTGCCGCCGTCGTCGCGGCGGTCGTCGAGCGTGGACAGGTCGTCGGGCACGTCGATCACGCGGTCGTTCGCGCCGGCGATCCGCTGCGCGTCACCCACCGCGGCGTCCTCCACCGGCTCGTCGTCCGCCACCGGCGGGTCCGTCCGGCGCGCGATCGCGGCGAGCACCCACTGCGTGCGGCTGCTGCCGTCCTGCGACTCGAGCGTGACCCGGTCGGAGGCGACCTCGACGACGGTGCCGATCATGCCGGAGGCCGTCATGACCTCGTCGCCGGGCTGGAGCTGGTTGCGGAACTCCTGCTGGGTCTGCTGCTGCTTGCGCGACCGGCGCGACATCAGCCAGAACGCGCCCACGGCCAGCGCCAGGAAGCCGTACATGAACAGCGGGCTGCTGCCCCCCGAGGAGGCAGCACCACCCTCGGCCGCCGCGAGCGCGGCACTGAGCTCAGTCACAACAAGGTCCTCACGGTCGGATGTGTCCGGGGCAGTCTAGGCGCACCGGCCAGCCGCTCCAACGCACATCACCGCGTGGCGGTTCCCTGAACGGTTCACCTCGATCCGCAGGTCACGCGAACAGCGTCCCCGCCTCGTGCGGCGGGACCAGGCCCAGGTGCTCCCAGGCCGCCGGGAGCGCGACGCGACCGCGCGGCGTGCGGCCCACGAGCCCCTCCCGGACCAGGAAGGGCTCGGCCACGGTCTCGACGGTCTCCGGCTCCTCGCCCACCGCGACCGCGAGCGTCGTGAGCCCCACCGGTCCCCCGCCGAACCGCCGGCACAGCGCGTCGAGCACACCCCGGTCGAGCCGGTCCAGGCCGCGCTCGTCCACCTCGTACACCTCGAGTGCCGCACGCGCGGCGGCCAGCGTGAGCCGCCCGTCGCCCCGGACCTCGGCCCAGTCGCGGACGCGGCGCAGCAGGCGGTTCGCGATGCGGGGCGTCCCGCGCGAGCGCGACGCGATCTCGCGGGCCGCAGCGCCCGCGAGCGGCACGCCCAGCAGGCCCGCCGAGCGCAGCAGCACCTGCTCGAGCTCGTCCGCGTCGTAGAAGTCCAGGTGGGCCGTGAAGCCGAACCGGTCGCGCAGCGGGGCCGGGAGCAGCCCCGCCCGGGTGGTCGCGCCGACCACCGTGAACGGCGGCAGCGCGAGCGGGATCGCGGACGCACCCGCACCCTTGCCGACCACCACGTCGACGCGGAAGTCCTCCATCGCGACGTAGAGCAGCTCCTCCGCGGGCCGCGCGATGCGGTGGATCTCGTCGAGGAACAGCACCTCACCCTCCTCGAGCGAGGAGAGCACGGCCGCGAGGTCTCCCGCGTGCTGGATGGCCGGGCCGCTCGTGACCCGCAGCGACGTCCCGAGCTCGGCCGCGATGATCATCGCGAGCGTCGTCTTGCCGAGTCCCGGCGGACCGGACATGAGCATGTGGTCGGGCGCGCGGCCGCGGCCGCGGGCGGCCTCGAGCACGAGCGAGAGCTGCTCGCGCACCACCTTCTGCCCGACGAACTCCGCCAGGCGCCGTGGACGCAGGGCGGCCTCGGCGGCGCGCTCGACGTCGTCGGCGCCCGGACGCACCAGCGACTCAGCCGGGAACCGCTCGGTCACGAGGCCCTCGGCGTCGTCGTCAACCACGGCCGCCGCCCAGCGTGCGCAGCGCGGCGCGCAGCAGCCCTGGCACCTCGTCGGCGGACACCGGACCCGTGACGTCGGTGAGCACGGTGGCGACCGCGTCCTCGGCCGCCTTCTGGTTCCAGCCCAGCCCGACCAGCGCGTCGACCACCTGCTGGCGCCGGTCCTCGGGCACGCCCGGCGCGGCGGGCGTGCCGTTCGCGGTCGCGGGCACGCCCGTGGGTGCGCCGATCCGGTCCTTGAGCTCGAGCACGATGCGCTGGGCGCCCTTGCGCCCGATGCCCGGCACGCGCTCAAGGGCCTTGAGGTCGTCGGTCGCGACCGCCCGGCGCAGGTCGTCCGGGGCGTGCACGGCCAGCATCGCCAGGGCGAGGCGCGGGCCCACGCCGCTCACGGTCTGGACGAGCTCGAACACCTCGCGTTCGTCGTCACCCGCGAAGCCGAACAGCGTCAGCGAGTCCTCGCGGACCACGAGCGACGTGAACAACGTGGCCTCCTGGCCGACGCGCAGGTGCGCGAGCGTCGCGGGCGTCGCCAGGACGAGCATCCCGACGCCGCCCACCTCGACCACCGCCGCGTCCAGCCGGACCGCGGCCACCGTCCCGCGTACCGAAGCGATCACGTGCGCCCTCCTCCACCGTCGACCCGCCACTGTGCCACACGGGCGAACATCTGTACGAATGACACGCGGCGCCCGCGGTCAGCGCCGCGCCGCCTGCTCGGCGGCGGCCCAGGCGCGTTGTGCCGCCGTCATCGACGAGGGCGGTCGCTGCGGCGCACCCAGCGCACCCGCCGGGCGCCACAGGTGACAGATCGCGAGCGCGAGCGCATCGGCCGCGTCCGCGGGGCGCGGGAGCTCCTCGAGCTGGAGCAGGCGCGCGACCATCGTCTGGACCTGCTGCTTGCCGGCCCGGCCGCTGCCCGTGACCGCGGCCTTGACCTCCGACGGCGTGTGCAGCGCGACGGGGATGCGCCGCCGGGCGGCGGCGACCATCGCGATCCCCGCGACCTGCGCGGTCCCCATCACGGTGCTCACGTTGTGCTGGGCGAACACGCGCTCGACCGCGACCGTGTCCGGCGCGTGCTCCTCGAGCCACTCCTCGATGCGCCGCTCGATCAGCAGGAGCCGCTGATCGGTCCCGAGGTCGGCGGCGGACGTCGCGACGCCCACCTGGACCAGCCGCAGCCGCCGGCCCGGCAGCCCGTCCACCACGCCGAGCCCGCAGCGGGTCAGTCCGGGGTCGACTCCGAGAACGCGCACCCGCGCATCGTCGCACCCCCGCACGCGCGCGCCGCGGCCGACGCGCCACGCACGGACGCACCGCCCCCGAGGGGGGGACGGTGCGTCCGGCGCGCGTGAGGTCAGTCGTCCTCGAGCTCGGCCATGACCTCGTCGGACGCGTCGAAGTTCGCGTAGACGTTCTGCACGTCGTCGGAGTCCTCGAGCGCGTCGATCAGGCGCAGGATCTTGCGCGCGCCGTCCGCGTCGACCTCGATCTGCGTGGCGGGCCAGAACACCACGTCCGCCGAGTCGTACTCGATCCCGGCCTCCTGCAGCGCGGTCCGGACGGGCACCAGGTCGGTCGCCTCGCTCAGCACCTCGAACTGCTCGCCCAGGTCGGTGACCTCCTCGCCGCCCGCCTCGAGCACGGCCTCCATGACCGCGTCCTCGTCCGTGCCCTCCTTGGGGACGATGACGACGCCCTTGCGGCTGAACAGGTAGGACACCGAGCCCGGGTCGGCCATCTGGCCGCCGTTGCGCGTGAACGCGACGCGCACGTCGGATGCCGCGCGGTTGCGGTTGTCCGTCAGGCACTCGACCAGGACCGCGACGCCGCCGGGGCCGTAGCCCTCGTACATGATCGTCTGGTAGTCGGCCCCACCGGCCTCCTGGCCGGACCCGCGCTTGAGCGCGCGGTCGATGTTGTCGTTGGGGACCGACGACTTCTTGGCCTTCTGGATCGCGTCGAAGAGCGTGGGGTTGCCCGCGGGGTCACCACCGCCCGTGCGGGCGGCCACCTCGATGTTCTTGACGAGCTTCGCGAAGAGCTTGCCGCGCTTCGCGTCGATCGCGGCCTTCTTGTGCTTGGTGGTGGCCCACTTGGAGTGACCCGACATCGGCTTCGCTACTCCTGGGTGTCGCGGACGATCTGGACGAAGAGGCGGTGCACCCGGGTGTCGCCGGTCACCTCCGGGTGGAACGAGGTGACGAGCAGCGGACCTTGGCGGACCGCGACGATCCTACCGGCGGCGGGACCGGCCTCGACCCGCCCGACGACGGTGGCCGCCGGACCGACCTCCTCGACCCACGGCGCGCGGATGAACACGGCGTGCAGCGGACCGTCCTCGATGCCGTCGATCGCGAGGTCCGTCTCGAACGAGTCCACCTGACGGCCGAACGCGTTGCGCCGCACCGTGACGTCCACACCGCCCAGCGTCTGCTGGCCCTCGATGCCGCCGAGCACCCGGTCCGCCAGCAGGATCATCCCCGCGCACGACCCGTAGGCGGGCATCCCCGCGCGCAGCCGTTCACGCACGGGGTCGACGAGCTCGAACGCGCGCAGGAGCTTGTCGATCGTGGTCGACTCCCCGCCGGGGATCACCAGCGCGTCGACCGCGTCCAGCTCGGAGCGTCGGCGCACCGGCACGGCGCGCGCACCCACCGCCTCGAGCGCGTGGACGTGCTCGCGCACGTCTCCCTGGAGGGCGAGGACTCCGACTGCCTGCGTCACGACGTCCGATCCTAGGCGCGCGGGCGTCAGGCGGACGCCACCGCCCGCTGCACCCCGCCCGAGCCGGCGCGCACGTGGTCCGCGAGGCGGCCGAGGCCCTCGAGCAGCGCCGCGCGGGGTGCCGCCAGGCTCACCCGGACCATGCCCGCGGCCGCCGGGCCGAACGTGGACCCGGGCGCGACGGCCACGTGCCGCGCCGCCAGGAGCGAGCGCGCGAACTCGTCGGTGTCCGGCGTGCCCACGTCGACCATCAGGTAGAACGCGCCGTCGGGCTCGACGAACCGCACGCCGCGCGCACGGAGCAGCTCGACCGCCGCGTCACGCCGGTCCCAGTACGACTCGACGGACTCGTGCACCCACTCCTGAGGGCCCGTCAGTGCCGCGATCGCGGCGTGCTGGCTCGCGGTCGACGGGCACGCGACCGTCGCCTCCGCCAGGTGGCCCATCAGCTCGACGAGCGTCGGGTCGGGCACCACCACGAACCCGGCGCGCCAGCCGGTCATCGCGTACGTCTTCGAGAGGCTGTGGAACACGAGCACGCGGCCGTCGGTGTCGAACGCGGCCGGCGAGACGTGCGGCACCCCGAACGTGATCGACTCGTAGCACTCGTCGGACAGCACCCACAGGTCGTGCCGGCGCGCGACGTCGACCAGTGCCTCGACGGTCGCCGCGGGGTACACCGCGCCCGTGGGGTTGTTCGGGCTGCACACCACGATCGCGCGCGTGCGCGGCGTGATCGCGGCCTCGACGTCCTCGGCCCGCGGCACGAAGCCCGCCTCGACATCCGTGGCGTACGTGCGCGGCACGGCGCCGCACGCCACGGCCGCCATCGCCCAGTTGGGGAACATCGGGTCCGGCAGGAGCACCTCGTCGCCCGGGCCGAGCAGCGTGGCCATGGTCATGGCCAGGCCGTGCATCGCACCGTGCGTCACGACGACCTGCTCGGGTGCGACCGGTGCACCCGTCGACCGGGTCACGCGCGCCGCCGCGGCCGCCCGCAGCTCGGTGAGCCCGAGGCTCGAGGAGTACCCAGCCGCGCCCCGGTCCACCGCCGCAGAGACGGCCTCGACCACGTGCTGCGGCAGCAGCGCGTCGGGCTCGCCGATCTCCAGGTGGATCGCCTGCGGGTCGCGCAGCGCGAGCTCCATGAGCGTGCGGATGCCGCTGCGGGGGATGTGCGGGACGGGTGACGTGGGTGCGACGACGGGCATCGTCCGACGGTAGCCGCGTCAGGTCACGGGAAGGTTACCGACCGGTACGCCTCACTCGCGCGCGAGCCCCAGGTGGCTGGTCGTCCCGTCCCATCCCGCCAGCAGCGGCTCGACGAGCGCCGCGAGCCCCTCGGGGAACACCTCGATCTCGACCCGCGCGAGCTCGGGCAGCGACCACCAGCGCAGCTCGTCGATCACGTCGCGCTCGAGCGCGGTCCAGCCCGAGCGGTCCTCCGCGACGAACGCCGTGGAGGGCACGCGCGCCAGGAAGATCTCCTCGTCCTGACGGCAGTGCGCCGAGAAGAAGTCGAACACCGCCGACCGCGTGAACACCGGTCCGACGACCTGTGCGGGGTCCAGCACGACGCCGGACTCCTCACGCACCTCACGGATCGCGGCGTCGCGCGCCGACTCCCCCGGATCGATGCCGCCGCCGAGCGTGAACCACCACGACCGGTCCGGCTGGTCGGCGTCGTGCCCGCGCACCAGCAGCACCCGGTCGTGCTCGTCCAGGACGATCACGCGCGCCCCGCGCCGGAACAGCAGCCCGTCCGGACCCGGCGTCCACTCCGGTCCCAGCCGGTGGCCGGGTGCCGGCTCCGGTCCGGGTACGACGAAGGCCGCGGGCTCGTCGTCACCCGCGGCCTGCGCCGTCGTCCCTGAGGTCACCAGCCCCGCTCGGCGAGGCGGTGCGGCACGGGCACGTCGTCGACGTTGATGCCCACCATCGCCTCGCCCAGGCCGCGCGAGACCTTGGCGATCACGTCGGGGTCGTCGTAGAACGTGGTCGCCTTGACGATCGCGGCCGCACGCTCGGCGGGGTTGCCCGACTTGAAGATGCCCGAGCCGACGAACACGCCCTCGGCACCCAGCTGCATCATCATCGCCGCGTCCGCAGGGGTCGCGATGCCGCCCGCGGTGAACAGCACCACGGGGAGCTTGCCGGCCTGCGCGACCTCTTTGACCAGCTCGTACGGCGCCTGCAGCTCCTTGGCGGCCAGGTACAGCTCGTCCTCGGGCAGCGACGTGAGGCGGCGGATCTCGTCACGCAGGGTCCGCATGTGCGTGGTCGCGTTCGAGACGTCGCCCGTGCCGGCCTCGCCCTTGGAGCGGATCATCGCCGCACCCTCGGTGATGCGCCGCAGCGCCTCGCCCAGGTTGGTGGCGCCGCACACGAACGGCACGGTGAACGCCCACTTGTCGATGTGGTGCGCGAAGTCCGCCGGCGTGAGGACCTCCGACTCGTCGACGTAGTCCACACCGAGGCTCTGCAGCACCTGCGCCTCGACGAAGTGGCCGATGCGCGCCTTGGCCATCACCGGGATCGAGACCGTCGAGATGATGCCGTCGATCAGGTCCGGGTCGCTCATGCGCGCCACGCCGCCCTGCGCGCGGATGTCGGCCGGCACGCGCTCGAGCGCCATCACGGCGACCGCGCCCGCGTCCTCGGCGATCTTGGCCTGCTCCGGGGTGACGACGTCCATGATGACGCCGCCCTTGAGCATCTCCGCCATCCCGCGCTTGACGCGTGCCGTGCCGATGACGCCCGCGGCGTCGCTCGTCGGGGTGGACTGGCTGTTCTCGCTGGTCACGTCGGGCCTCGCAGTAAGGATGTGGGTCAGGAGGTCTGCGCACCGCCCCGGCCGGAGGCCGTGGTGGCAGGTCGCGCGGACCCGGTCATCGTAGTGCGTGCGGCGCGCGCACCTGCCGCGCCGTCTCACAGGCGCGCATCCAGTCAGCCGACGCCCGGGCGCGGCAGCGCGTGCGGCCACGCGTCGTCGAGCTCGAGCGTCTGCGGCTCGGGCGCGTGACCCGCGAGCCGCAGGAGCCGCACGAACGGCCCGCGCCGCACCGCCTGCGTCTGCAGCACGGCCTCGTTGTGGAACCGCCGCGCGAGCTCGACGCGGTACCAGGCCGAGCCGAGCGCGTCGAGCAGCTCGGCGCCCGCCGGGTCGTCCGTGAGCGCGGCGACCTCGTCCGGGTCGTCGAGCGCCTCGCGGAGCGTCGCGCTCAGCTCGCTCTCGACCTGGCCGCGCTCGTCGTCGGCGTCGGCACCCGCCGGCGCCGACAGCGCTCGGGCCGCCGCGTCGCGCGGGTCGGCGAGCAGCAGGGCCAGCAGGTCGGGTGGCGCGTCGGCCGTGCCGGCCACGCCCGGGGTCGCGAGCGCGGCCCAGGCCGCCTCCCCCACGAGCACCGAGCTGACCGGGTCGAGCAGACCCGACGTCGCGAGCCCGGCCGCGGCCGTGGCGCGGCGCACCAGCTGCGTCTCGACGACCGAGCGCGACGCGCCGACCTTCCGGTGCAGCCGGTCCAGCCGCGACGCCGCGATCCACACCGACCAGCCCAGCACGGCCAGCACCAGCACGACGACGACCGCGATCTCCGACCAGCTCATCGTCCGTCACCCCAGCCCCGACGTAGCTCGAGCAGGCGCGCGCCGCGCAGCGACGAGGGGTCCTCGCCGACCGGTGCGTGCTCGCCCTCGACCGCCATCTCGTACACCGCGAGCACCTGGTCGGTGACCGCCGACCAGTCGAACCGCCGCACCACGGCAGATGCACGCTCGACCACGCGCTCGCGCAGCGCGGGATCGGCCAGGACACGCAGCAGCGTGGCCGCCAGGTCCGCCGAGTCGCCCGTGCGGAACAGCACACCCGCCTCACCCTGGTCGAGCACGCGAGTGAACGCGCCCAGGTCGCTCGCGACCACCGCGGCGCCCGCGCTCATCGCCTCGACCAGCACGATGCCGAAGCTCTCGCCGCCGGTCTGCGGCGCGACGTACACGTCGACCGACGCGAGCAGCCGCGCCTTGTCCTCGTCGGACACGCCGCCGAGGAACTCGACCGCGCCCGCCCTCTCGCCGAGGACCTCACGCGCCTGCTCCTCGCCGGTCTCGCCGCGCCCGGCCACCAGGAACCGCGCCCCGGGCACCTGGTCCAGCACCGCGCCGACCGCGCCGAGCAGCACGCCCAGGCCCTTGCGCGGCTCGTCGAGGCGGCCCAGGAACGCGAACGTCGGCCGCTCGGGCGTGCCCGTCCAGCGGTCGTCGGGCTGCGCACCGGAGAACGCGTCGACGTACACGCCGTTCGGGATCACCACCGCGTCGCCACCGAGGTGGTCGACGAGCGTGCGACGCGCGTCCTCGGACACCGCGATCCGCGCGGAGATCTTCTCGAGCGACTGGCGTACCAGCGGGAACGCGACCTGCAGCGAACGCGAGCGCACGGTCGAGGTGTGGAACGTCGCGACGATGGGACCGTCGGCGATCCACAGCGCGAGCATCGACAGGCTCGGCGTCACGGGCTCGTGCAGGTGCAGCACGTCGAACCGGCCCGCCGCGAGCCACTTGCGCGCACGTGCGGCCGTCACGGGACCGAACGTCAGGCGCGCGACCGAGCCGTTGTACCGGACGGGCACCGCGCGTCCCGCTGCCGTGAGGTAGTCCGGGACCGGGGTCTCGTCGTCGGCCGGGGCCAGCACCGACACCGTGTGCCCACGGGACATGAGCGCCTCGGCCAGGTCGCGCACGTGGAACTGCACGCCGCCGGGCACGTCGAACGAGTACGGGCAGACGATGCCGACGCGCAGCGGGCGCGTGGTCGGGGCGCTCATGCGCGCACCTGCGCGTCCTGCTCGCCCGCGGCGGCCTTCGTCGCCGCGTAGCGGTCGGGGTCGAGGTCCTCGACGAACACCTTCTGGAGCATGTGCCAGTCCTGCGGACGCCGCTCGATGCCGGCGGCCAGCGCGTCGACCCACGCCTGCGTGAGCACCGCGACGCGCTCGGCGCGCGGCACGTCCGGCGGTACCGGCGGGATCTCGACGAAGTCGATGCGCAGGCCCCACGGGCTGCGCGCGCGCCGGCGCCGCTCACCGTGCAGCCGCTCGTACGTGAGGATCGCCGTGAACAGCGGGACACCGGCCGTGAGCGCGAGCGCTGCCGGGCCGGCCGCGACGCGTGCGCGCCGCCCGAACAGGTCCACCTCGACCCCGCGTGCGGTCAGGTCGCGGTCCGCCAGCAGCGGCACGATGCCGGGTCCCGTCCGCGCCGAGCGCACCAGCTCGCGGAACACGTCGGCGTCACCCAGCGGCAGGATCCGCAGGCCGATGCCCTCGCGGAACCGCAGGAACTCCTCGAACACCTCGGGCGGCTCGAGCCGCTCCGCGACGGTCGTGACCGGCGCGATGGCGCGCGTCGCCCACGCACCCGCGAGGTCCCAGTTGCCCAGGTGGCCGAGCGCGAGCACTGCGCTCCCCCCGGCGTCGGTGTGCGCGCGCAACGCGTCGGCCCCGACCGCGCGCACGCGCGCGTCGACCTCGTCGGCCGACCAGGACGACAGCGCGAAGGCCTCGCTGAAGTAGCGCAGGTAGGACCGCATCGCGGCGCGGCCCAGGCGCCGGACCTGCGCGTCGGACAGGTCCGGGCGCGCGCGTGCGAGGTTGCGCTCGAGCTGGCGCACCCCCCCGCCGCGCAGCGCCCACACCGCGTCGGCGGCGGCAGCGGCCACGCAGCGCAGCACGCCGCCGGGCAGGCGGCCCGCATGGCGCCAGGCGAACGCGAACAGGCGTCCCGAGTCGATCCTCACGCGGCCTCCGACCCCGCGACGGGCGTCCGCGACTGGCGGCGCACCATGGCCATGCGCTGCACCACCGTCACGGCGGACGCGACCGCGAGCAGGCCCAGCACGACCGTCAGCACGAGCACCGGCAGGCCCAGGCCGACCAGGGCGGTCGCCACGAGCACGAGGACGAGCCGGTCCGCACGCTCGGCGATACCTCCTGAGGCCGTCATGCCCAGCCCCTCGGCACGAGCCCGCGCGTACGGGACCACCGATCCCAGCACCAGGCACGCGAGCGCGAGCGTGGCCGCCGCGCGGTCGTCGCCCGCGCCGAAGTACCAGAGCACCAGGCCGCCGAAGATCGCCGCGTCGGCGAACCGGTCGAGCGTCGAGTCCAGGAACGCACCCCACGGCCCCGAGCGGCCGGCGCGGCGTGCCATCACGCCGTCGAGCGAGTCGGTGAGCACGAACGCCGCGATGACCAGCGTGCCGACGAGCAGGTGGCCCGTCGGGAACGCCCACAGCGCGGCGACCACGACGACGAGCGTGCCCGTGATCGTCACGGCGTCGGGCGTCACGCCCCAGCGCAGCAACGTGTCCGCGACGGGGGTGAACAACCGGGTCATCACCCCACGGAGCCGGTTCAGCACGAGGCGGTCATCCCTTCGTCGTGACGTCGCGAGGGGCGGGTGAGCCGTCGGGACCGGGCCATGCCGCCGCCAGCCGTGCCCGCGTGTCCGCGAGGAGCTCCGGCAGCGCGCGGCTGCGCGCCACCACGGGCAGGAAGTTGGCGTCGCCGTCCCAGCGTGGCACCACGTGCTGGTGCAGGTGCGCCGCGATCCCGGCCCCCGCGACCGCGCCCTGGTTCATGCCGAGGTTGAACCCGTGCGGTCCGGAGACCGCGCGGAGCACGCGCATGGCCGTGCGCGTCAGCTCCGCGACCTCGGCGACCTCGTCCTGGTCGAGCTCGGTGTAGTCCGCGACATGGCGGTACGGGCACACCAGCAGGTGGCCCGAGTTGTACGGGTACAGGTTCAGCACGACGAACGCGGCGGCGCCGCGCGCGACCACCAGACCCTCGTCGTCCGGGAGCGCCGGGATGCGGCAGAACGGGCAGCCGGGACCCGCGGCGTCGTCCGGCGGCTTGTTCTCGCCGCCGATGTACGCCATGCGGTGCGGGGTCCACAGCCGCTGGAAGCCGTCGGCGACCCCCGCGAACCCCGCCGCGTCCTCGACCCCGGCGCGCGCGTCCGACGCGTCCTGGTGCGTCACCGGCTCAGACCTGCGCGTGCTCGCGCACCGCCGAGACGATCCGCTCGACCGCCTCCGCGACGGGCACGCCGTTGTCCTGCCGGCCGTCGCGGTAGCGGAACGAGACGGCGCCCGCCTCGGCGTCCTCGCCACCCGCGATGAGCACGAACGGCACCTTCTGGGTGCTGGCGTTGCGGATCTTCTTGGCGAAGCGGTCGTCGGAACGGTCCACCTCGGCGCGGATCCCCTGCGCCCGCAGCTGCGCCACGACGTCGTCGAGGTACGGCTCGAACGGCTCGGCCACCGGGACGGCGAGGACCTGGACCGGGGCGAGCCAGGCCGGGAACGCACCTGCGTAGTGCTCGGTGAGCACGGCGAAGAACCGCTCGATCGAGCCGAACAGCGCGCGGTGGATCATCACGGGGCGCTGACGCGACCCGTCGGGCGCGGTGTACTCGAGCTCGAACAGCTCCGGCAGGTTGAAGTCGAGCTGGATGGTCGACATCTGCCAGGTCCGTCCGATCGCGTCCTTGGCCTGCACGGAGATCTTGGGTCCGTAGAACGCGGCGCCGCCCGGGTCCGGGACCAGGTCCAGACCCGACTCCGTCGCGACCTCGCGCAGCGTCTCGGTCGCCTCCTGCCACACGGCGTCGTCGCCCACGGACTTGTCCGGGTTCTTCGTCGACAGCTCGAGGTAGAAGTCGTCGAGGCCGTAGTCCTTGAGCAGGTCGAGCACGAACCCCAGCAGGCTCGCGAGCTCGGTCTTCATCTGCTCGCGCGTGCAGTAGATGTGCGCGTCGTCCTGCGTGAACCCGCGCGCGCGGGTCATGCCGTGGATCACGCCCGACTTCTCGTAGCGGTAGACCGTGCCGAACTCGAACAGGCGCAGCGGCAGCTCGCGGTAGGACCGGCCACGCGCGCGGTAGATGAGGTTGTGCATCGGGCAGTTCATCGGCTTGAGGTAGTAGTTCTGCCCCTGCCGCTTGACGTTGCCCTGCTCGTCACGCTCCTCGTCCAGGTGCATGGGCGGGTACATGCCGTCCGCGTACCAGTCCAGGTGGCCCGAGATCTGGTACAGCCGCTCCTTGGTGATGTGCGGCGAGTTCACGAAGTCGTACCCGGCCTCGACGTGGCGCCGGCGCGAGTACTCCTCCATCTCCATCCGGATGATGCCGCCCTTGGGGTGGAACACCGCCAGGCCCGACCCGATCTCGTCGGGGAAGGAGAACAGGTCCAGCTCGCTGCCGAGCCGGCGGTGGTCGCGGCGCTCGGCCTCGGCGAGCCGGTCCAGGTGCGCCTTGAGCTCGTCCTTGGTGGGCCACGCGGTGCCGTACACGCGCTGCAGCTGCGGGTTCTTCTCGCTCCCACGCCAGTAGGCGGCAGCCGAGCGCATCAGCTGGAAGCCGTTGCCCAGGACCTTCGTGGTCGGCACGTGCGGACCACGGCACAGGTCCTGCCAGACGACGGCCTCGGACTCGCGGCCCGCTCCGCGCACGTTCTGGTAGATGGACAGGCCGCCCAGGCCCACCTCGACGCTCGCGCCGTCCGCGGCGGCCGGATCGCCCTTGAGGCCGATCAGCTCGAGCTTGTAGGGCTCGTCCGCGAGCTCCTCGCGCGCCTGCGCCTCGGTGACGTCGCGGCGGCGGAACGTCTGACCCTCGCGGACGATGCGGGTCATCACCTTCTCGAGCGCGCGCAGGTCCTCGGGCGTGAACGGGGTCTCGACGTCGAAGTCGTAGTAGAACCCGTCGGTGATGGGCGGGCCGATGCCGAGCTTCGCGGTCGGGTTGACCTCCTGCACGGCCTGGGCCAGCACGTGCGCCGCGCTGTGGCGCAGCACCGCGAGCCCGTCGGGCTCGTGCACGCTGACCGGCTCGACCACCTTCGCGTCCGCGGGCAGCGGCAGGTGCAGGTCCATCAGCTCGCCGTCGACACGCACGACGACGACGTCCTTGCGGTCACCGAACAGGTCCGTGCCCGTCGTCCCGGCCTCGACGGTGGTCGCGGTTCCGTCGACGGTGAGGGCGATCTGCTCGGGCACGGCGTGGGCACCTTCCTGGCGGGTCCGGCCCGCCGTCCGGCGAGCCTCGTCGATGCTACCCGCGCGGACCCCGCGCACCGGCTCGTCGACGTGCGGGAAAGGGCGTCCGGCCGCGCCAGGCAGGCCCGGGGAGACGACGAGGGCGATACTGGGTTCGAACCAGTGACCTCCTCGGTGTGAACGAGGCGCTCTACCACTGAGCCAATCGCCCGCGGCCATCCCGAAGAACCGGGAACAGCCTGACGGAGCACCACCCTGGGGCGGCGCGACGACGATGCTACCCGGACCCGGGCCAGAATCCGAAACGGGACTCCCGACGTGTCCGCACGCCTCGCGCGAGCCCGATTCTGTCGCCCCGAGCAACCGGGTCGTCTTGTCACCCACACGGGGAGCGTGCGACCCTGCGGTGGATGCCTGTGCACCTCGCCTGGGCGGTAGCACCCCGCCGGAGAACGGTTCAGGCGCGTCCCTCCGGGTGAACCTGTGCCCGGGAACGGGTCAATCGGGCAAACACGCTGCCATGATGGGACAACAGCCCATTGC
>Ga0007423J48922_100260_pt1 | contig 21630 bp, 22 predicted proteins | sample Hopgra3_Rhizo_39_FD_48922 | JGI IMG/M metagenome (IMG submission 48922) | reverse complement strand
AGGAGAACGAGGTCCTGCGCCGCGCGGCCGCGTATCTGTCCCAGGCGCATCTGCCGGGAAAAGGCTCTACCCGCTCGTGAGTGAGCTCGCCGCCGACGGGGTGCCCGTCGCGGTGACGTGCCGGGTTCTTAAGCTCGCAAGGCAGCCCTACTACCGGTGGCTCGCTGAGCCCGTCGGCGCGCGGGAGGTCGCCCGGGCGCACCTCGCTAACGCGTTGTTCGACGCCCACCGTGACGACCCGGAGTTCGGGCACCGGCTCCTGGCCGACGAGGCCGCCCGCGCCGGACTGATCGCCTGCGACCGCACGGTCTGGCGGATCTGTCGGGACAACCAGTGGTGGTCGGTGTTCGGCAAGAAGCGCTCGAAGAACGGGAAGAAGGCCGCTCCGCCGGCCCATGAGGACCTCGTGCTGCGGGTGTTCACCGCCGATGCGCCGAACAGGTTGTGGCTCTGGGACATCACCGAGCACCCGACCGCCGAGGGCAAGGTCTACCTCTGCGCGATCAAGGACGTGTTCTCCAACCGGATCGTCGGATACTCGATCAGCGACCGCATGACGTCCCAGATCGCAGTAGACGCTCTGGTCAGCGCGGTGCAGCGGCGCGGGGATGTCGCCGGCTGCGTGGTCCACAGCGATCGTGGCAGCCAGTTCCGAAGCAGGAAGGTGGCCCGTGTCCTGGCCCGCCACGACCTCGCTGGGTCGATGGGGCAGGTCGCCTCCGCCGGGGACAACGCCGCTATGGAGAGCTTCTTCTCGCTGCTGCAGAAGAACGTCCTGGACCGCCGCCGCTGGGCCACCCGTGACGAGCTGCGCCTGGCGATCATCACCTGGATCGAACGGACCTACCACCGCCGCAGACGCCAGGTCCGCCTCGGCCGCCTGACCCCCATCGAGTACGAGACGATCATGACCACTCAGGTCGCACTCGCCGCCTGAGTTTCGCTGTCACCTACTCGTGCAGCAGACCCGTGTCGCGGTCTGAACCGAGAGGGGTGCGCCCGGTCGGGGCCGTTTGGATCGCTGCCGCTACGTCAGAGTCCGAAGGCTCCGCCGCTGACGAGGATCACGATGCCGAGGCCGATGAGAACGATGGGGAAGAGGATGTGCTCCCAGCGTTCGAGCACTTCGGCGATCGGGGGGCGGGTGGCGACGAACTTTGCCAGGGCCACCAGGACCGCGACGAGCGCGAGGAAGATGATGCAGTAGGCGACTACTGCGAGAGGTTCCACGCTGAGGAAGACAGGGGTGTAGACGCCGATGTTGTCGCCGCCGTTGGCAAGGGTGACGCCTGCGACTGTCCACACGCCGACCTTCTTGCCGGCAACCTTGACCTCGTCGTCATCGTCGTCATCGTCTCCGCGCCAGGCCTGCCATGCGGCCCAGAAGCCGAGGCCCAGAGGGATGAGACCGAAGTACGGGATGGCTGCCGAGGGCAGGAATGCTCCGGCACCGATAGTCACCAGGACCGCGGCACCGAGGATGCCGGCGAATCCGAGGTACTGGCCGGCCAGAATGCGGGCGGTAGTGCCGCGCTGGCCTGCCCCTCGCGCGAAGAAGAGGGAGAGCACGATGATGTCGTCGATGTTGGTCGCTGCGAACAGGCCCATCGCCTGCAAGACCGAGGTGAGGATCATGCGCCCTCCCCAGCTGCGTCGCATCCGGGAAGCGAGCAGGCGGGATCGATGCACGGGGCGTCTTCGTCCACTGCCAGGGTGGCATCGACCAGTGCCGTCAGCGCCTGCGCCAGGTGCGAATCGGCGATCTCATATCGTGTCCGACGACCCTCGGGCTCGGAGACGACGATCCCGCAATCGCGCAGGCATGCCAGGTGGTTGGACACGTTCGGGCGTGTCAGGTCCAGATCTCGGGCCAGTTCCGCCGGGTAAGCGGGATGGTCGAGCAGGGTCAAGATGATCCGGGATCGAGTGGGGTCGGCCAGTGCACGACCCAGGCGGTTCATCACGTCGAGACGCGAAGCAATAGTCAGCATCGACTGAACTATACAGCGCGCACTGAACACTCGGTCACAGGCGTCAGCCCAGATCGCATGCCCGTAAGGGGAACCCTCACCGGACACCACCGCTACTTATCGAGAGGAACGATGTGACTCCCGGCGGAAGTTGGCGGGCTCCTGCCGGGACTAAGTGGCGGTGGGCTGGCCGGGCGTTCGATCCGCTGACCAGCTGGCCGTGGGTGCCGTCGTCGCGGTGAACGGACCTGACGGGCAGGAGTGGGGCGACGGAGCCACGACGGTGTCCGGCGCCACTGTTACCCAGCGCCTTGGCGATGGCCTCCCGGCCGGGGACTTCCAGGTCGCTTGCGCTCCGTGTCCGGTGACGGCCACCCTGTCGACGGGACCTTCCGCTTCACCGTTGAGGCGGCGCCTGAAAGCGCGAGCACATCTGAGCCGTCGCCCGAGCGTGCCGACGAAGGGGCGACACCGACCTGGCCGCCTACAACGCGATGCTCGCACGCCTGGCCCGGCGCGCCGATGCCACCGCCCCTGGGCGCACCCAGCAACCAGGGGCCCCCCAAGCGCTCGGCGGAGGTGTCGAGGGACTGAGCGGCTACCAGGTCAGGTCTGAGCACTCGTGCTGCTGCTGGGCCGTCTCCACCTGGAGCGTGGCGTGGGCGATGCCGAAGCGATCCCGCAGGATGTCCCGCGCGGCGGCCAGGACCGCGGCGTGATCCGATCCGCTGCTCGCGACGAGGTGAGCGGTGGCGACGTTCATCCCGGAGGTCAGCACCCACAGGTGCAGGTCGTGGATGGCGCTCACGCCGGGCACGGCGCTCAGCTCTCGGCTGACGGCCTCCGGGTCGATGCCGGCGGGTGCGTGCTGGCCGAGTACCGCGACGACCTGCCGCCCCAGGGTGACGGCACGCACGATGACGAAGATGGCGATCGCCAGGGCGACGACGAGGTCCCAGACCGGTCGCCCGGTGGCGATGATCAGAACACCGGCGACCATGACACCGACGGAGCCGGCAGCGTCGGCCACCACTTCGAAGTAGGCGCCCCGGACGTTGAGGCTGTCCTTGGACCCGCTGCGCAGCAGCAGCATGGAGACAAGGTTGATCACCAGGCCCACGAAACCGACCGCGAGCATCACGCCCGAGGGTAGGGACGGGTCCTCGCCGATCCGGCTGATCGCCTCGACCACCACGTACACCCCGACGCCGAGCATGATCAGCACGGTCAGGCCGGAAGCGAAGACTTCCGCGCGGTACGAGCCGTAGGTTCTTCTTCCGGTGGGGTCGGGGCGGGTGGCGATCCGGGTGGCGAGCAGGGACGCCCCCAGGGCCACGACGTCGGCGGCCATGTGCCCGGCGTCGGAGATCAGCGCGAGCGAGCCGGAGATCAGCCCCGCTGCCAGCTCGACGGCGAAGAACGTCGCGGTCAGGAAGAACGCTGCGGCGAGGCGGCGGCGGTAGCGCCCGCCGGCGTGCTCAGCGACGGGGGCGTGAGCGTGCCCGGCGCCCATCAGCGGATCCCTTCGTGTCCGGTGTGCTCGCGGCACACGTCCAGCAGCATCCGCACGTGGGTATCGGCCAACCGGTAGTACACCCGGCGGCCCTCTCGCCGGTTGCCCACCACCCCCGAGGCCCGCAGTAGACGCATCGTCTGGGACACCGACGCCTCTGGGACCTGCACCGCTGCGGAGATGTCGCACACGCACAGCTCACCGGCCTCCAGCAGCGCGTAGAGGATCTTGGTGCGCCGTACGTCACCGAGCAACCGGAACAGCTCGGCCAGCGTCCCTGCCTCGGCGTCGTCCGGGACGCTGGCGCGGACCAGCGCCACGCGCTGCGACAGGGGATCATCACCGACGCAGCCGTCCAACGGCAGGACCCGACCCATGGGCATCTCCTCATCTACGCGGATCTTCAGATAACGTCACCCTAGCGCTGCGATCGCCGTGGGGTCGCAACCGGTCGATCGGTCTTCAGACCCATGTCGCTGTCAGGGACGCAGGCGGGGAGGAACGTATGCAGGACGACCCGGGCGTCACGGGGCCGGTGTGGCTGCCGACCGCACCACCGTCCCTGGAGACGATGCTGGCCCCGACGCTGCAACCGGTGCCGGTCCTTCCGGTGCTGGCCGCGGTGCTGCTGGTGCTGTACCTGGCGGGCGCGTGCCGGCTGTGGCTGCGGGGGCGGCGCTGGTCGATCGGCGCGACCATCTCGTTCACGGTGGGTTGCCTGGTGTTGGCGGTCGTGACGGGTGCGGGCATCGAGGGGTACGGGCTGCGGCTGTTCTCGGCGTTCATGTTCCAGCAGCTGACGTTGATGATGCTCGTCCCGCCGCTGCTGGTGCTGGGGCGGCCCGGCACGTTGCTGCTGCGCGCCACACCGCACCGGGGGGTGGGCCGGCTGGTGCTGATCACTGCGCGGCGCGCCCTGCGCAGTCCGGTCAGTCGGGTACTCGTGCACCCGGCGGTGATGGTGCCGTTGTTCCTGCTGGCGTTCTACGGGTTGTACCTGGCCGAGCTCGCCGACCCGTTGCTGCGCACCTGGACCGGGCACCTGGCCCTGGAGGTGGGGTTCCTGGTGGCCGGGTTACTGTTCACGGTGCCGGTGCTGTCCACCGACCCCTTGCCGATCCGGCAGACGCATCATGGGCGGGCACTGGACCTGGTGCTGGAGATGCCCCTGCACGCGTTCTTCGGGGTGATCGTGATGATGGCTACTGCGCCGATGGTCCCCTTGTTCGCTGCGCCGCCGGCCGGCTGGGGGATCGATGCCCTGCGGGACCAGCAGCTGGCCGGTGGGCTGGCCTGGTCCTACGGGGAGGCGCCGGGACTGCTGATGCTCCTGCTGATCGCCAGCAGGTGGCAGCGCAGCGACACCCAGCGGTCCAGGGCGCGGGACCGGCAGATCGACCGTGACGGCGGCGCCGACGCCGAGCTCGAGGAGTACAACGCCTACCTCGCGCGCCTGAACGGCTCGGGGGCGCCACCGGGGCAACCGTGATGGTCGAGATTTACGGGGCCGCGGCACCGGAAGTTGTCGACACTGTGGTGGTGGTCTTCTCGACGATGTCCTGGCCGAGCCGGATCCCGGTGTAGGCCGCGACGGCCATCAGCACGAGGAGACCGACGATCAGGCGCCACTCCAGCCACGGGGGCCACACGCGGCTGATCCACACCCGGGCCGGCATCCGCAGGGCCCGCGCGCGCAGCGTCGGGGTCTGGTCGCCCGGCGCGCGGAGCCGCCGCGGGGAGGGACGCCAGCTGTGGTCGCGGCCCCGTCGTCGGCGGCCTGCCAGCGCACCGCTGACGATGGCGGCCGCCGCCAGGAGGTAGAAGGCGGTCTGCGGCGTGGTGCCCAGTCGCGCCGCCGGGGTGAGCGCGGTGCGCAGCGGGAGCGAGGCGATGAGCTCCTGGTCGGTGAACAGGCCGGTGCGTGCGACGACCGTTCCGTCCGGCCTGATCATGGCGCTGACGCCCACGGTGGAGACCTGGACGGTCGACCTGCCGTGCTCCACCGCGCGGAAGCGCGACATCGCCAGCTGCTGGGTCGACTCCGGGGTGCGCCCGAACGAGGCGTTGTTGGTCGGGATGAGAATCAGCTCTGCCTCGTCGAGGACTCCCTCGCGGATGAGGCTGGCGTAGGCGACCTCGAAGCAGATCCCGGTGGCGAGGCGCACGTCTCGTCCGAGCGCGTCGATCCGCACATCGATCACTGCGGGGGCGCCGCCGGCTGCCATGTCCGTGGCGACCCGGTCGACGAGTGGAGTCAGCTGCCGGAAGAAGGAGCGGAAGGGGACGTACTCTCCGAAGGGCACCGGGTGCTGCTTGGCATACGTGTCGCCGACCCCCGCACCGGCGGTCCAGGTGATGATCTCGTTGTAGCGGATGTCCTGCCCTTTGGGGAACCGCTGGGTCCCGAGCAGCAGTGGGGCGCCGACCGCTGCGGCGGCGCGGTCCACGGTCGAAGCCTGCGCCGGGTCGGTGCGGGGGTCGATGTCGGCGGCACTCTCCGGCCACACCACCAGGTCCAGCTGGCGCCCTCCGGCGTCGGCTGCGAGCCGCTCTGTACCTTCTGCGTGGTTGGCCGTGACGTCGCGGGCCTGCTCGGCCCAGTCGGCGCCCTGCTGCGGGACGTTGCCCTGGACGGCTCCGATCAGCAGTGAGCCGCTCTCGTGGCCGGCGTTCAGGGGAAGCAGGCCCGGGGCGCCGACCAGGAGCGCCGCAGCGAGCAGCGCCCGACCCGCGGCCGTCACCGCAGTGCGGCGCAGGTACTGCAGCGCAAGCGCCATCAGCGCCCCGGTCGCGGCGACGATCGCGGAGACCAGGACCTCCCCGCCGTAGGGCGCGAGTCGCAGCACGGGCGCCTCGGTCTGGGAGAAGGCCAGGAAGCCCCACGGGAAGCCCCCGAACGGCCAGGAGCCGCGGACCTGCTCGATGGCGGCCCACAGCACGGCTGCGGTGGCTGCCTGGGCGAGCGGGCGGCCGGTGATCCAGACGGCTCTGCGCGCGTAGGCCCACAGTGCCCCGAAGCCGGCGACGTACAGCGCTTGGAACACGCTGAGCGCGACCCACGGCAGCACCGATCCGGTGGCCTGCAGTGCCCAGTGCACCAGCGGCAGGAAGAAGGCCAGGCCCCAGACCAGGCCGATGCCTGCGGCGCGGACCGGTGGTGCGCCGCGCATCGCCAGCAGCAGGCACGCCATGCCGGCGTAGGCCAGCGGCCACCATCCCCGGTCAGGAAACGCCAGGCTCGTCGCCCAGCCACCCACGCCTGCTCCGACCAGCACCAGCCCCGGCGGCATGAGGCCAGGCAATGAGGCGCCACCGTTGCGGCGTCGCGCATTCACGCGCTCGACCTCCTGCCGGGGCGACCCGGCGCGGACACGAAGCTCCCCGCCGGCCGTACGAGCTGGACCGGGCCGCGTGTCCGACAAGGAAGGCCGTTCGGGCCCCGTGCTCACCCGGCGCCTCCCGATGGGTCGTCACGCACCTGCCGGGCGCACATCGGCGTCGGCCGGTCCTCAGACGCCGGCATAGGAATGCAGGCCCGTGATGAACAGGTTGACGCCGACGAAGTTGAACCAGAAGGCGGCGTACCCGGCCAGGGCCAGCCACCCGGCCTTCCTGCCGCGCCACCCGGCGGTGGACTGTGCGTGCAGGTAGGCGGCGTACAGCACCCAGGTGATGAAGGCCCAGGTCTCCTTGGGGTCCCAGCCCCAGTACCGGCCCCAGGAGTCCTCGGCCCAGATCGCGCCGGCCAGCACGGCGAACGTCCACACCGGGAAGGCGAACAGGTGGGCGGTGTGGGCGAGGCGCTCCAGGGTGGCGGCAGCCGGCAGCCGGCCGGCGTAGCCGCGGGTCGCCTGCCCGCCGGCGTCGCGCGCGTCGGCGCGTCGGCGCAGTAGGTACAGGCCGGTTGCGGCGGCCCCGACGGTGAAGACGCCACCGGCGATGATGGCCGCCGCGACGTGGACGACCAACCAATAGGAGTTCAGCGCCGGGACCAGGTCCCCCGCGGGGGTGTACAGCACCGTCACGGCAAGCCCCAGGCACAAGGTGACCAGCGCGAGGATCCACACACCCAGGTCCCGCACCGGCTGGCGTCGCAGGAACACCAGATAGGCGGCCGTGGCGGCCAGTGTGGCGGCGGCCGTGAACTCGTACATGTTGCCCCACGGCGCGCGGCCCGCCGCCAGGCCCCGGGCCACGACCCCGGCCAGGTGCAGCACGAACGCGAGCGTGGTCAGTGCCGCAGCGATCCGCTCCGTGCGACGCGCGGCTGCATCGCGGATCCCAGGCGGGGCCGCGGAGGCCGGCGACTGGGGGGCGAGCACGGCGCCATGTCTGCCGGCGGCGACCGGCTCAAGGCGAGGCGCGTCGTCCGCTGCCGGGCGAGATCGGCGCGCGGCCTGGTAGGCGTAGGCGAGCATCGCCAACGCGTAGACCGCGATGGCGCTGTAAATGAGCCGGTCGCTCAGCTCGGCCAGGAGGGTGGGGGTGGGCATCTTCAATCCTCTCGGTCGTGCGGGGCAGCGCCGTTGCCGGCCGGTTCGGCGCCTGGCAGGGCGGCGAGCAGCGACGAGAGCTCGCCGGGGACCGGCTCACGTCGGGTCAGGGCGTAGCTGGCTGCCTCGACAGTCGCGCCGCCGCCGCCAGCCGCTGCGGTGACACGGACCCAGACCCGGCGTCGGCGGACGGCCAGTGAGACCGTCAGGCCCAGCAGGAGGGCGACCGCGGCGACCAAGGAGAGCTCCTTGCCGGGGTCGTGGGCGATCTGGAAGTTTGCGAACCGCGAGACCGACTCGAACGTCAAGGTGCCCTGCCCGTCGGGCAACGTCATCGACTCACCGGGTCGCAGAGCGCGCGCGAACGGCTCGTCCCCGTCCATGACCTGGCTCAGATTGGTCTTGTCCAGGCGGAAGACCGACTGCGGTGCGCCGTCGCCCAGGCCGAGGTCACCGGTGTATGCGGTCAGCAGCAGCTGGGGATCGACCAGGTCCGGGTAGAGCGATCGAGGGCCGGCCGCGGGGTCGACGGAGGCGGTGGGCAGGAAGAACCCTTCGAACCCCAGCTGCGTCGGCTGCCCGTCCGGGACCTTGATCACGCCCTCGGAGGACAGGTTGCCGTCGAAGGGCACGAACACCACCGGCCCGGAGAACACCGTCTGACCGCGGCCATCGGTGACGCTGACCACCGGGGCGTAGCCGTGGCCGGTGAGGAACATCTTGGTGCCCTCCACCTGCAGCGGGTGGTTCACCTCGACGGTGACCTTCTCCGCGGCGCCGCCGGGGGTGCGCAGCACAGTCAGGTCGGCCTGGAAGTCCCGGGCGCTGCCGCGTTGGGGGCCGGCCGTCTCGAACCTGGCAGTGAAGTCGTCCAGCGTGACCGAGAACGGGCTCAGGCCCTCGGCGTCAGTCAAAGGCCCCGGGGTGAACTCGTCGTACTGCAGCCGCGTGTTCGTGAAGGAAGCACCCTCCACGACGATCACCCGCCCCTCGAAGCCGAAGAGCGACCCGATCGCGACGCCGAAGAGCAGGACCAGGAGTGACAGGTGGAACACCAGGTTGCCGGCCTCGCGCAGGTACCCCTTCTCCGCCCGCACGGAATCGTCGTCGACAACGACGCGGAACCTCCGTGCCCTCAGGTGAGACGCGGCCGCCTGCAGGACCTGCGCCCGTTCGGCGGCCACGGTCGTACGACGGTGGCCGTCCAAGCGCGCGAGATTGGTCGGCGCCCGTGGGGGTTCGGCGCGTGTCGACCGCCACAGGCGCGCGGCGCGCGGCAGGACGCATCCAGTCATGGACACCATGAGCAGTAGGTAGATCGCGGCGAACCAGGGCGAGGAGTACACCTCGAAGAACCCCAGCCGGTCCAACCACGGGCCTACCACCGGGTTGTCGGCCACGAAGCGGGTCACGGCGCCGGGATCGAACGCGACCCCCCGCTGGGGAAGCAGCGACCCGGGCACGGCGGCCAGGGCCAGCGCCAGCAAGAGCAGCACCGCGGTCCGCATGGACGTCAGCGTCCGCCACGCCCACCGGCCCCATGCCCGCAGCCCCTGCCCCGTCGGGCGCGGTGGCATCGCCATCACTCCAGGCCGAGCCGCCTCCTCAAGACGGTCACTGACCGCAGCATCCTCGAGCGCGTCCCCGGTTGGCCGGGATCCTGCGGCCTCGGCGACGGCGCTGCCGGGCCAGGCGTCGATTGGCTCGGTCACTGGCCCGTCGACACGGCTTGCCGCGCGTCGAGCATGTCGTTGAGCACCGCGAGCTCGGCGGTCTGGGAGCTGACGATCGCCTGCGCCAGACGACGGGCGTCGTCGTCCTCGACCAGGTCGAGCGCCGCCTGAGCCATGGCCACGCCGCCTTCATGGTGCGCCACCATGAGCCGCAGGTACAGCACCTCGGCGTCGACCCCTCCTGCGTCGGCGAGCCTGCCCAGGTCCGCGTCGCTCGCCATCCCGGGCATAACCGTGTCGGACCCCGGCGCCGCGGTCGCGTCAGCACCGTGCTCAATGGGCCCCATGCCGGAGTCGGTTTCGCTCATCCATTGCATCGGAGCGGCCAGGCTGGCCTGCGGAAGGTCCCACTGCTCCAGCCAGCCATACATCTGCCCAGCCTGCTGCTGCTGGGTCAGCATGATGTCCAGCGCCAGCGACCGGACCTCGGGATCCTCCGTGGCGTCACGCACCGTCGTGGACATCTCCACCGCCTGGGCGTGGTGCGCCTGCATGTCGCGGGCGAACCCAGCCTCGGCTGACCCCTCGGCCGGCCGCGAGACCCGGTCGCCTCCGCTGGTGAGGGCCGAACCGGCGACCAGGCCGGCGACCCCCACAACGGCGGCCACCAAGATCACCACCGCAACGGTCGGGACCCTGCGCGGCGCGCCAGCGCTCTCGCTCATCACGCGTCCACCCCACCCGTGCACGGCGCACCCGGCTCCGGTGTCTGCTCACCCTGCTGGTACTTGACCAGGAACTGCTCCAGGCGCGGGTCATCCGCCGTTCCCAGCGCCAGCTGGGTCCCCCAGGCGCTGGCCACCACCGGCTGCTCGGGCAGGCCATCGAAGGGGCTGAGCAGCACGTACGCGTTGCCGTCGGCCAGCTCGGCGAGCCGCTGCACCTGCTCGGCCGGCAGGTCCGAGCTGTAGGTGATCCACACGGCACCGTGCTCCAGGGAGTGGACCCCGAGCTCGTTGGCGATCGGCTCGGTGTACGTCCCGCAGTTGGCCCACACACCCGCGTGGTCGCCACCGACGGGCGGCGTCTGGTCGTACCGCACCGGCTCCTGGACATGGCTGGCCGACAGGTCGCTGAAGGTCGCAACGCCTTCGATGTCCCCCGACGCTGCCTCAGTGACTTCGGCGGCGCGCTGCTGCTCGCCGACGAGCACGACGGCCGTCGCTCCGATGAGGACCCCGGCCACGAGCACGCTCGTGCCGGTGATGACCGCCGTGCGGCGGCGCTCGGCGCGCCGCTGCTGCTCGCGGATCTCGGCCAGCCGGGCAGCGCGCTCGGCCGCTTCGTGCTTACGGGTTGCCATCAGTGGAGGCCTTTCGCTCGTCGACGTCGTTCACAGGACGGTGGTGTAGCCCGAGATCGTGGACTGCAGGCCCCGCATCAGGTGGTCCCACACCCCGGTGGCCAGCAGCAGACCGGTGGTGATGAGCATGACCGCACCAGCGCGTTTGATCCCCACGGTGTGCCCACGTGCCCACTGGGTCGCCGTCAGTGCCCGCCGCATGCCCAGACCGACCGCGATGAACGGAAGACCGAGCCCGGCGGCGTAGACCGCGGCCAGCGTCGCCCCGCGCCCGGCGCTGGCCTCGGTGAACGCCAAGGTCTGCACCGTGGCGAGAGTCGGACCCAGACACGGTGTCCAACCCAGCCCGAAGGTGACCCCCATCAGCGGGGCGCCGACCAGGCCCGACTTAGGACGCAGCCGCGGCAGCATCTGGCGCTGGGACCGGGGCAGCCAGCCGGCGAAGACCAGCCCCATGACCACGACCACGACGCCCAGGACACGGGTGAGCACCGCTTGCGAGGACTGCAGCGTCGCGCCCAGACCGCCGAAGAGGGCCCCGTAGGCGACGAAGACCGAGGCGAACCCCAGGATGAACAAGGCCGTACCCGCCACCACCGGACGTCGCCGCGTCGCGACACCCTCATCGAGCAAGGGGCCGCCAGCGACGTAGGACACGTACCCGGGCACCACGGGCAACACGCAGGGGGACACGAAGGAGACCAGCCCCGCCACGGCCGCGACGACCGCGGCCGCAAGCAACGGGCCGGTCGCGACCAGATCCTGGACCGCGCTCACGACGACCCAGCGATCGGCGCGGCCAGGACCGTGTCCACCAGCGCGGTCAGGGTCGACTCCTGCACCGCGCCCAGGACGCGCGCCGCCGGCCTCCCGTCACGGTCCAGGAGCAGGGTCACCGGGACCCCGGCTCCGGGGAGGTGCTCGGCCAGGCTCAGCAGGGCCTTTCCATTGCTGTCGTCGATGCTCGGGTAGTTGATCCCGTAGCTCTCCTCGAACGCGATCGCCGCGGCCGAATTGTCGCGCACGTTGATTCCGACGAACCGCACCCCCTGGTCCGCGTACGCAGCCGACGTGGCGGCCAGGATCGGTGCCTCCTCACGGCACGGCGCACACCACGAACCCCACACGTTGATCACCACGACATCGCCGCGCCATGCGGCGATGTCGATCGCCTCACCAGTCAGCCCGGTTCCCGACAGGGCCACCGGTTCGCCTCGGTCCTCGGGTGCGTATTCCGTCACCGTCCTGTTGCCCGCAGCCACCGGGGACCGTTCTGCCGCCGGGCCTTGGCCTGCCGACAGGAAGCCGGCCAGCTGGACCGCCACCACAGCTCCGGTGACGACGACCAGGGCCAGGAGGATTGCCCGCGGGCCGGTCAGTGGCCGGCCCGACCGTGCCGGGGCGGCCGAGCCTTGAGCCGGAGGTCCGCCGGCTGCGGTCGGCTCATCCACTGACGGACGCCTTCATCAGCTCAGACTCTGCCGCCCACAGACTCTCATCCGGTGCGGCGACGCCCAGGGCGTCCAGTAGCGCCGCGCCCAGGGATGTCAGCCGGCACATGACCAGCTTGCCTTGTCGGCGGGAGGTCACCAGGCCAGCGCGGCGCAAGACGCGCAGGTGGTGCGAGACCAGGTTCGGCGCGGCCCCGACGACCCACGCCAAATCGCAGACACACAACTCGGCCCCCAGGGCCAGGGCCATCGCCGTGCGAAGGCGCACCGGGTCCGCCAGTGCCTTGGCAGTAACCGCCATCGCCTGGGAGCGGTGCGCCTTCGGCAGGGCTGCGCGGACCGACTCGGCGCGCGCCACGTCCAGGCACAGCAGGTCGCACGCCTCGGCCGTCATGCGGTCATGGTAGCGAGCGTTGATGTGAGCACCGGCCGCCGATCGTGCTGGTGGCCACTACCGACGCGAGGCCCGCGCGAGTGCCACTCACCCGATCCCGCTCGTGCCGTCCCCGCTCGGTGTTGCGGGTGTCGGGTGGCGCAGGGTGACCAGCACCAGCAAAGCGACGCCGGTGACGATCGCGGTGTCGGCGATGTTGAAGGTCGGGAACCACCCGCTGTGCAGGTAGTCGGTGACCACCCCGTCCCCAGCCCGGTCCACGACGTTCGCGATCGCCCCACCCAGGACCAGGGCGAGGGCAGGCAACCGCCCGCGCGAAAGAGCGGCGCCGGTCCGCCAGGCGACCACACCGACCGCAGCGGTGACGAGCGCGGTGATAGTGAGCACGAGCCAGGTCGGGACGCCAGCCCCGACGGAGAATGCCACCCCCGCGTTGTAGGCCAACCTCAGCTCGACCGGACCCAAAGGGATGACCCGCTCCTGCAGCGAACCCACTGCCCAGGCCTTGACGCCCAGGTCGACAGCGGCCAACGCAGCAGCGCCCAGCCCTGCCGCCAGGCGCCGCCGCGTCGGGCTGGCCAAGCCCCGTTTCTCCTCCCTTGCGGTGCCAGCGGTCACCGCGTAGCCAGCGCCGGACGCTCGACGGCCGCAGCAGTCCCCGTGATGGCCTGCGGCAGTGGGCGAGTGCGGCCGGCGCGGACGCCGTTAGCGATCACTACGACCTCGGCCACCTCGTGCACGAGGACCACGGCGGCCAGGCCCAGGACACCGGTCAGGGCCAGGGGCATGAGCACGATGATGATCGCCAGGGACAGCCCGACGTTCTGCAGCATGATGCGCCTGGCCCTGCGGGCGTGGGCGAACGCCTGGGGCAGGTGACGCAGGTCCTCACCCATGAGCGCGACGTCGGCGGTCTCGATCGCCACGTCGGTGCCCATCGCTCCCATCGCGATGCCGAGGTCGGCGGTCGCCAGCGCGGGGGCGTCGTTGACGCCGTCACCGACCATCGCGGTGCGGCGCTGGGTGCGCAGCTGGGCGACCAGTGCGGCCTTGTCCTCCGGGCGCAGGTCCGCGTGGACCTCGTCGATGCCGACCTCGCGGGCCAGGGCGGTCGCGGTCAGCGTGTTGTCGCCGGTGAGCATGGCGACGTGGTAGCCATCGCGGCGCAGCTGGGCCACGACCTGCGCGGCCTCGGGCCGCAGCTCGTCGCGCACGGCGACCGCACCGAGCAGCGAGCCGTTCTCCTCGATCAGGACGGCGGTCGCGCCGGCCTGCTGCATCCGCTCCACCTCAGCGGCCAACGACCCGGCGTGGACCCAGCCCGGTCGCCCGAGCCGGACCGGCCGACCCTCGAACGTCCCGGTCAGGCCCGCCCCCGGGACGGCCTCCACGTCGCTGGCAGGGCTGACCGCGGGGACGGCGGCCAGGATGGCCCGTGCCAGGGGGTGCTCGCTGCGTGCTTCGAGGGCGGCCGCGACCTGCAGGACGCGCTCCTGGGTGCAGCCGGGCGCGGCGGCGACGGCCACGACGGCAGGGGCGTTGCGGGTCAACGTCCCGGTCTTGTCCAGGGCGACCCCGCGGATGGCACCGAGGGCCTCCACGGCCGCGCCGCCCTTGATGAGCACACCCTGCTTGGAGGCGGCCCCGACGGCGGCGACCACGGAGACCGGCACGGAGATCGCCAGGGCGCACGGGGACGCTGCGACGAGCACAACCAAGGCCCGCTCGATCCACGTGCCCGGGTCGCCCAGCAGGCTGCCGACGACGGCGATGAGCGCCGCGGCGATCATCACACCGGGCACCAGCGGCTTGGCGATGCGGTCCGCCAGGCGTTGGGCTTCGCCCTTGCGGGACTGCTCGGCCTCGACGATCCGCACGATCCGCGCCAGGGAGTTGTCCTGCGCGGTGGTGGTCACCTCCACCTCGAGGACGCCGGATCCGTTGATCGACCCCGCGTAGACGTTCTGCCCAGGTCCGGCCTCCACGGGCACCGACTCACCGGTGATCGCCGAGACGTCCAGGGCGGTGCGACCGGTGCGGATGATCCCGTCGGTGGCGACCCGCTCCCCGGGCCTGACCACCATCAGGTCCCCCATGCCCAGCTCAGCCGGAGCCACCGCGGTCTCTGCACCGTCGCGCAGCACCGTCGCGGTAGCGGGCACGAGGTTCAGCAGCGCCCGCAGGCCGCGGCGGGTGCGGGCCAGGGAGTACTCCTCCAGGCCCTCGCTGATGGAGAACAGGAACGCCAGCGCGGCCGCCTCGGCGACCTCACCGAGCAGCACCGCGCCGATCGCGGCGATCGTCATCAGGGTCCCGACGCCGATCTTGCCCTTGACCAGTCGCCCGATCGTGCTGGGGACGAACGTCCACCCGCCGACCAGCAGCGCCACCCAGTTCAGCACCGTCGCAACGGCGGACTGATCCCTGGACCCTGCGACCAGGCCCGCCACGAGCAGCACGCCGGCGACGGCGGCGAAGCGGAGCTCGCTGACCTCCCACAGCCGCTCGGCCTCGTGCTCCTCGGCTTCCTCGCCGCCGGGGGTGGTCTCGTCGTCGCTGCAGCCGCAGGCGTCGCTCATCGTGCACTCTCCTTGGCGATCGGGTCAGAGGTGGTGGGACTTGCGTAGGTGGGGCACAAGGCCACAGCGTTGCCGGTCGCGGCCAGCAGGCCCTCGGCCACAGCGAGAAGGTCCATCAGCTCCGGGCGGGTCAGGTGGTAGACCGACGCGCGTCCCTGCGCGCGGTAGTCGACCAACCCGCAGTCCCGCAGGCAGGCCAGGTGTGAGGACACGGTGGACTGGCTCAGGCCCAGCTCGGTGCACAGGTCCACGACCCGCGCCTCGCCCCTCGCCAGGCGGCGCACCAGCGCCAGGCGCGTCGGGTCGCCCAGGCCTCGGAACAACGCCCCTGCGGGCGCGAGCTCGGCCCGGCCACTTACATCAGGACTTGCGGTGATCATCGGCATGGGTCGATGCTAGCGCCTATCGGGTGTGGGTTCGACCCGTCGGGCTCGAGCAGGCGCAGCTCTTGGCCCGTCTCGGTGCGAGGGTGTCCCTGGTCGGGCGCGTGGCCCCCCGGGCCGAGCCGGAGCTGGCCGAACGCCTGCGTGCGGTCTTTGCCGAGGACGGCATCGGTGTCCTCGAGGAGCACGCCGTCGCCGTCTCGGTCGACGGAGGCGAGGTCGTCGTACGGGCCGCCTCGGGTGCTGCCGTCCGCGCAGAACGGCTGCTGATCGCCACCGGTCGCACGGCCCGCACCGACGGGCTGGGGCTCGCCGCAGCCGGCGTCGACGTCGACGAGCGGGGTTTCGTCGTCACGGATGAGTTCCAGCGCACGACCAACCCGCGCGTCTACGCCGCAGGCGACGTGTCCGGTGCCCCGCAGTACGTCTACGTCGCCGCCGCCGCAGGCCGCGCCGCCGCCACCAACGCACTGACCGGCCCGGACGGTCCTGGGGCGCGGGTCGACTACACCGGCCTGCCCACCGTGGTCTTCACCAACCCCCAGCTCGCCTCGGCCGGGCTGAGCGAGAAGGAGACCCTCGAGCGCGGCCACGACTGCAGGTCCCGAGTACTGAACCTCTCAGAGGTCCCGCGCGCCCTGGTCAACCGCGACACCCGAGGGGCCGTGAAGATCGTCGCCGACGCCACAACAGGCAAGGTCCTGGGGGTGCACGCCCTCGCCGACGGTGCCGGCGAGATCATGCTCGCCGCGACCTACGCCATCAGAACCGGCATGACGGTCGACGACCTCGCAGACACCTGGGCGCCCTACCTGACCATGGCCGAGAGCCTGCGGATCGCCGCAGGGCTGTTCCGCAACCATTTGCCGACGTCCTGCTGCGCCTGACCGGTCCAGCGCCCTCGACGCCGCCGCTGTCATTCCGGCCGCGCTATGTGCTGACCGCACCAAACCCGGCACTGTCGCTCGCGACCCGGATGCTGTGGCCAGCTTCGGCCCCATGCCGCCGAGCTCAGCCACACGCCCGGTTCTACACCTGGCGGCGGCTGGGCGCTCTGGGCCGCCCGCCGTTCCGCGCTGAGCCGAACCAGGCGCTGCCGCCGACCGTCTCACGCCATCGCCGGAAACGAACGTTTCCGCTACACCGGAGTCGAGATTCCGGTGAGGTCTGTGGGTTGCGCCGTTATGTGGCGGGGTTCTATCAGAGCTGTGTGGCGGCCGGATCAACTGACGCCGATGACGAGGGTGCTCGCGGTGCTACCGGTCGGCCCGCGTCAGGCGCTGTAGGGCTCGATGACGGTCTTGCCGGTGGTGTGGCCAGTCTCGACTGCGACGATGGCCTCGCCGGCTTGTTCGAGGGGGTAGCGGGCGGTGACGTGGGGGTCGACGAGGCCGTACTCGATGACCCCGGTGATCTTGGCCATGGCCTCGCTGGTGCGCTCGAGGGCGGAGCCGCCGATCTCGGTGGCCGTCGCGGGGTCGGCGGCGGAGATGATGCGCGAGGGGCTGGTGGCCAGTGCGGCGACCTGGCGCAGGGCATCCCCGCCGACCAGGTCGACGATGAGGTCCAATCCCTCGGGGGCGACCTCGCGCACACGGTCGGCCACGCCCTTCCCGGAGGGGACGAAGGTGGCCCCGGTCGACTCGACGATTTGGCGCTTGGTCTCCGAGGCGATGCCGATGACGGTGAACTGGTGGACCCGGCCGATCTGGGCGGCCATGAGCCCGACGCCGCCGCCGGCGCCGAGGATCAGGAGCGTCTGGCCGGCTTCGAGCTCGATCTGGTGGGTGGCGTCGTAGGCGGTGGCTGCTGCGACGGGGATGGTGGCGGCGTCGGCGAAGGAGATCTCCTCGGGCTTGGCCACCGCCTCGGTGGCCCGCACGATGGTGTCCTGGGCAAAGGCCCCGTATCCGGGGGCGACCGGACCGAGGATCGCATCGCCCACCGCGAAGCCTTCCACGCCGTCGCCGATGGTGGTGACGACGCCGGCGACCTCCTGACCCATGGGGGCCGGCAGCGGTAGGTCGGTGCCCAGAGCTCCGGAGCGGATCTTGTGGTCGATTGGGTTGACGCCGGCGGCGCGGACCTTGACCGCCAGCTCGCCCGGGCCCGGCGGGGGGGCCGGGCGGTCGACCAGCTGCTGGTTCTCCGGGCCACCGAAGTCATTGAATACGTACACCTTGGACATGGGGTTGCTTCTTCCTTCTTGTTGGTCGCTGAACGAGCCGAGTGTGGTCCCTGACCTGGCCGGCCGCTTCAGCCGGTGGTTGGTGTGCTCGTCAGGCGGTGGGGGGCTCGTCCTGCCCGGCTGCCTCGGCGGCGTCGGCCTCGTTCTTGGTCGGGTAGGCACCGTCGGCGGCGTGCTCGGGCGGGGCATAAACGGTGTAGAGCACGAGTGGCTCAGCACCGGTGTTGCGGAAGTTGTGCCGGGTGCCGGCTGGGATGGCGCACTGGTCACCGGCCTCGATCGGGTGGGTGTGGCCGTTGAGGTCTGCCTGACCGGTTCCGCTGATGAAGGTGAGGATCTGGTCGGTGTTCTGGTGGACCTCATCACCGATCTCACTACCCGGGGGAATGGTCATGATGACGATCTGGGCGTGCTGACCGGTCCATAGCACCCGGCGGAAGTCGGGGTTGTCCTGGGCGACGTCGGCGATGGTGAAGTGCTCGATGTTGCCTTCGATGGTGAAGTGTTCTTCGGTGCTCACCTGGTGTTTCCTCCTGAGGTAGTGCTGGTTTCCAGCGGCGGGCCGGGACGGCTGGCGCGGAGGTGTCCTGGTCCGGTGCTGCTTACGGGCGGCGGGCCATTGCCTGTGCCTCGGTGGTGGTGCTCTGCGCCGGCGCTGTCGCCACGGCGCTGGTGGTGTCCTGGTGGCGGCGCAGCAGGCGCATGGCGTTGATAATGACGACCAGGACCGAAGCTTCGTGGACGAGCATCCCGATGGCCATAGTCACCCCGCCCAGGAGGACGCCGGCCAGCAGGGCGGCCACGGTGACCAGGGCGATGGTGATGTTCTGGCGCATGTTGTTCACGGTGCGCCGGGCCAGGCCGACGGCCTCGGGGAGCTTGAGCAGGTTGTCGCCCATGAGGGCGATGTCCGCAGTCTCCACGGCGACGGCAGAGCCGGCGGCGCCCATGGCCACGCCGATGTTGGCCGTTGCCAGGGCGGGGGCGTCGTTGACGCCGTCGCCGACCATGGCCACCACGTGACCTTGACGCTGCAGGTCCGCGACCGCGTCGAGCTTGTCCTCGGGCAGCAGGCCGGCGCGGACCTCATCGACCCCGGTCGCCGCACCAACTGCCTTCGCCACCAGCGGGGCGTCACCGGTGAGCATGACCACCTTCTTCACCCCGGCGTCGTGCAGACGGGCGACCATCTGCGCCGCGTCGGGACGGACCTCATCAGCCACCGCGACCACACCAGCCACCGCATCCTCCACGGCCACGATCATCGCCGTCCTGCCCGCTGCGGCGAGCTCCTCAGCGGCCTGCCCGGCGCCAACAGTGTCCGCGACGCCGTACTGCTCCAGCAGCGCCACGTTGCCGATGAGGACCCGGCGCCCGCCGATGGTGGCAGTGATGCCCTTGCCAGGCACGGGCTCGGTGACCTCGGGCAGCCCCGACGTGGCCAGCCCCTCCGCGGCTGCTGCCTCCAGGATGGGTCGGGCGAGCGGGTGCTCGGAGCCGGCCTCGGCCCGGGCTGCCCAGGTCAGCACCTGGGCGCGATCCATGGCTGGGGCCAGGACGACGACGTCGGTCAGGTGCGGGCGGCCCTTGGTCAGGGTGCCGGTCTTGTCCACCGCGACGGCGGTGATCTTGCCGGAGGTCTCCAGGTACTCCCCACCCTTGATGAGGATGCCGTCCTTGGCGGCCCGGCCGATGCCGGCGACGATGGAGACCGGGATGGAGATGACCAGCGCGCCGGGGCAGCCGATGACCAGCAGGGTCAGCCCGAGCACGACGTCACCGGTGATGAGTCCGACCACGAGGGCCAGGACCATGATGGCCGGGGTGTACCAGGCGGAGAACCGGTCCATGAACTGGGCGGTCTTGGCCTTGGCGTCCTGGGCGTCTTCGACGCGGTGGATGATGCGGGCCAGCGTGGTGTCGGCGCCGATGCCGGTGGCGAGCACCTGGAGGAACCCACCCTTGGCGACGGTTCCGGCGAAGACGTGGTCGCCCTTGGACTTCTCCACGGGGATGGACTCCCCGGTGATGGAGGCCTCGTCCAGGGCGCCGGTGCCGGCCACGACCTCGCCGTCCACCGGGACCTTAGCGCCGTTCTTAACCAGGACGATCTCGCCCATGGCCACGCTCGCAGCGGGCACCTCCACCTGCACGCCGTCGCGCATGACCACGGCCACGTCTGGGGCCACGGCCACCAGCTCGGCCAGTGCCGAGCGGGTCTTGTTCAGCGTTGCGGACTCCAGGGCGTGCCCGATGGCGAAGAGGAAGGTCACCGCGGCGGCCTCCCAGTACTCCCCGATGATCACCGCGCCGATCGCGGCCACCGAGACCAGCAGGTCGATGCCGATGACCCGGGCCATGAGCGCCCGGGCTGCCTTGGTCACGATCGGGGTACCCGCGACCACGGCGGCGGCCACCATGAAGGCGTTGCTCCACGCATCGGAACCGAGGCCGCGGGCCACGAAGAACGAGATGAGGATCAGCGCCCCGGAGACCACTGGGATCGCCCACCTGCCGTACCACCACTGCTGCAGCTTGTTCATAGCTGTTCGACCTTCCTGTAGCTGTCCAACCCCAGTTCGGGGTGCTGACAACGACGTTATGAAGATCGGCACCGGGCAACCATGACCGGCGTCAATCAACCGCACACCCATCCGTGCACCGCCGCCGGGGCTGCTCTAGCGTGCTGGCGCAATGAAGAGCGTCACCGCCGAGTTGATCGGCGGTGACGCTTAGCTGGTCCGGCTCAGAATGCGACCGGACGAGCCACGTAGCCTCGGCCCGCGGGCGCCCATGACCACACCCCAGTCCGCGGGGCCCGTGGGGCCGGGTGTCACGCGCATGGCGGGACGGCCCCGTCAGGTTCGCCTGGTTGCCAGTTCCTCCACCATCAGGCCCAGACCGCTACCGAGCATGAAGACGTCCCGAGCGATCCCCATGCCAGCCGGCGCTGGACGGATTCCGTCATCACGGGTGAACCCTGGCGTCTTGAGGTACACGGCCATCAATGCGGCCGAGAATCCACTTAGGCCGGCCGCGGCCACCCGGGTGGGTACCATCGGGGCTAGTAGCGCCGTGCCCAGAGCGATCTCGAAGGTCGACAACGCCTTCCCGAAGCGGACCGGGTCCATCTTCTTCAAGAACGGGAACGCGTTGGCGGCCTGGTCCCGCAGCCCCGTTGCCCCGTCGACGTCCAATGACCGCTTAGTGATTCCGGTGTTCAATATGAAGGCCCCGCTCGCCAGGCGCGGCGGGACATGGTGAAGCTTGACGCTCATAGCAATCTCTCCTGAGTTCTTGGGACGTGGGTCTACCAGCGGTTCACACGTGAGAATGCAGCGGGCAGGCTTCCGCTGATCATTGACGGGCCCGGCGGCCCGGTGCGGCCCTGATGGGTGGCGGGATGACGCCCGGGCAGTGCGCTCGCGCTTGGTCTGGGCACCGGTCGACGTCCCTGGTCGCCCTAGTGGAGGCGGGTCCTAGCTGTCCTCCGAGATAACGCTTGCGGTAACGCCGGCACCGCCGACGGTCGCCAGGATGTCCTCGACGTCCAAGCGTCGGGGGTCGTAGTCGACGTCAACCCGGTGCGAGTGCAGATCGATGTGCACGGCCTGCACCCCGGA
>Ga0007423J48922_100638_pt1 | contig 22496 bp, 26 predicted proteins | sample Hopgra3_Rhizo_39_FD_48922 | JGI IMG/M metagenome (IMG submission 48922) | reverse complement strand
CGTGTCCATGCCTCCTCGAGGCGGAGCTCGCGCTCGGCGGACAGCCGGCCGTCGCGTTCGGCGTCGCGCTCGGCCTGCAGCTGGTCGATGAGTGCGTCGCGGTCCGCGACGGTGTCGCGACGTGCGGTCTGCTCCTGGGCTCGGGCGGTGCGTTCGTCGCCGCGCACGCCCAGGCGCCACGTCGCGATCGCGGTGATCGCAGCGCCGAGGACGGTCGAGCCGAGCCCGGCGCCCACGAGCGCGAGGACGGTGTTGGTGTCAGGCACGCAGCCTCACCCCGCCGCGGGTGTGGATCACCGCGGCGGACGTGCGGATCGCGAACACCGTGAGGTCGAGTGTCCGCAGGAGACACGCGAGCGCTGCGATCGTGATGCTCGCGGCCGCGGCGACGCGCACCGCTGACTCGTCGACCGTCGACCAGACGCCGATCGCGCGGGCGGCGAGCGCCAGGCCGAGGGCTGCCGACGCGACGTACTCCCAGCGCCATCGCCACGCGGCGACCGCGAGGAGGCCCACGACACCGGCGGTGGTCGCGATCCAGGCCCACATGTGCATCCACGGAGGCTGCACCGCGTCGAGGATCACGGGCGATGGTGCGTTCAGGTCCGCGAGACCGACGACGATGCCGAGGGCGTATACCGCTGCCCGCAGGATCCGGCCGGTGATGCGCGCCCAGACGGGCAGTGCGCGGTCGGGGGACATGCGGGTCACGACGCCAGGCGCTTGCGCAGGAGCTCGACGGTCGCCACGGCGATCGCCGACGGGTCGGTGCCGGCGGCCACCGCCTCGCGAACGGTGTCCTCGAGGTCGTCGGCGAGCTGCTCGACGACCTCGGCTGCGAGCGCCTTGGTGTCGATGGGCTGGCCCAGGGTCCGCTTCAGGTCGGCGATCTGGAGCAGGACCTTGGCGTTGTCGCGCCGGTTCTGCCGGTAGTCCGCGGCGGCGTACCCGAGCATCCCGCCGAGGGTCAGTTTGGTCGTTCCGAGGACCTTGGCGGCCTCACCCTTGACGGGGATCCTCTGCTCCGGGTCGAGCGGCATGTCGTCGTCCTCCTCGATGCGTGCGACGAGCGCGGCCACGTCGGCCGCGGTCTTGCCCTTGGCGATGTCGAAGTGCATGGCGTCGCGCCAGCCCGGTGTGAAGTCGAGGCCCCACGCGAACAGGCCGTCAGCCTCGGCGAGGATCGCGCGCACCGTGCGCACGCCGCCCTCGCCCCACCCGCCCGTGCCGTAGGACGCGTTGAGACGTCCGGCCTCGTACGGGTGCAGGTGGCCGTTCACGTCGAGCGCGGTCCCGGAGATGTGGTTCGACCCGCGCGCGCCGCCGACCTGTCGGTTGTAGGCCGCGGACCGCCACCCGTTGACCTTCGTGACGCGCTCGACCCGCGCGTGGATCTGCTCGACGAGCCACGACAGCGCGGCCGCCACGTCGCCGCTGCGAACCAGCGCGCCGTCGGGGTCGTCGGCCAGGTGGACGCGCGTGACGGACGACTCGCCGACGACCGGCCAGCCGTTGTTGGTGGTCGTCACTGGCCCGCTCCCTTCGTTCCGCCGGCGCCGCCGGCGGGAGGGGTGGCGGGCGTGAGTGCAGCGACCGCTTCGGCGAGCGCGGCGACCACCTCGGCCAGCCCCATGAGGACGTCGAGGGTGGCCGCATCCCCTTCGTGGACCCGGCGGCGCATGTCGGCGAGCCGAAGCATGGCCGGGTCGGAGATTCCCCGGCTCATGGGATCTCGTACTCGAACTCGAGCCATCCCCAGCCGCCGGCTGCCCACGCCGCGGGCACGGACGCCGACAGCGAGGTGAGCAGACCGGCGGTCCCTGGGCTGCGGGGGCGGAACGTGGAGGCGTTCAGGGAGCTGGCGGTCAGGACGTACTCCGCCGACCCGGCAGGTCTACATGTGCCCGACGCGTCGATGCGCGCGCTCAGTGCGGTGACCGGGACGCTGATCTGCGGGTCGGACGGAAAGACGAACCCTGAGCCGAGCGTGAAGTCCACTCGCCCCCTGATCGTCTTGCCGATCTGGGTGTAGCGGCCCGTGATGCTGCCGCCACCACCAGGCGCGCTGAGGGTGATGTTCGTGGTCGGGGTGTACGCGACCCACGTGCCGGACCCGAGCGGGAAGATGCCCGAGATGAGGCCGTCGATGTAGGTCCAGAGGTCGGCAAAGTACTTCTTGAAGCCGTTCGCCGGACCCGGCGTCGCGGGCGATCCGGGGACCGTCAGGGACGATCCGGTGGGGGCTGGCATCACAGACCTCCGAGCCGCAGCAGGTAGTTGTCCAGGTCGTCGAAGGTCGTGACGCCCTGGCTGATGAGGTACGTGTCGAGCTGGTCGAAGGTCGTGATGCCCTCGGCGACGAAGAACCGGTCGAGGTCGTCGAACATCGTCGAGAGCACGACGAGGCGCAGGTACAGGGCGAGCGCTCCGGGCGACGCCTCGTGTCGCGTGCCGGCCACCAGCACCTTGGTCGAGATGCCCGTGTAGGTCGGGTCGACGAGGGTGCGCACGTCGCCGAGGCGGATGGTCGAGTCGGGCATGACCTCGACACCCTCGAGCATCGGCGCGGGGGTGGAGGTCATCGCCCGCAGCCAGTCGAGCATCTCGGCCGCGACCGCCGCGTCCTGCACCCATGGTCCGAGGTTCACGCTCAGCGCGTTGCGCGCGACCTCGGCCGCGGCGCCTGCGGCGATCGTGACCGCCTCGCCCGGCGTCGCGTGGACGTTCGCCCGCAGCACGAGGGTCGGAGCGCCCGTGCCGTCCACGGTCCACAGGGTCGTGGCAGTCGTGTTCCGGATCGAGAGGCGGACCTGCGTGGTCGACAGCGGCTCGATGGTCACGACGAGCGCGCCGCTTGCGGGCGACGCGCCGCCGCCGGATGCGGACGTCGCTGCGGCCCAGCGCGAGTAGGTCGCCGTGTCGGTCGGCCCGGCCCACAGCGCGTAGAACGGCGCGAAGTCCGACGCCGCGGCGCTCTCCAGCTGCGCGATGACCTGCACCGTCTTGCCGGCCGGGACCCGGATCGCGGCATCCGCCTGCCACACGGTCAGCCCGTAGGTGCTGGACGTCGCGATGTTCGCGGGCTGGTACGTCACCTCGACCCGGTCCGCGACGTCGGCCGTCGAGATCGACCACGGGAGGTCGACCACCCCGTCGGCGGTCACTGTCCCGGACGACGCGCCCGCGCCGCGCATCGTGTCCCGCGCGCGGTAGATGAGGTGCCCGAGCTCGTCGATCCAGACCGCACCCATCGTGGCCGCGGCGACTTCCTGAATGAGGTCCCACGCGTCGCGCTGCCCGACGCCCACGATCGCGTCGAGCGGCGATCCGGACGCGGCGATGTACGCGCTCGGGGCGGCGAACAGGGCGGGGTCGTCGGCCGTGGTGACCTGCAGCCCGTTCATCGACTCCGGGTTCACGATGGTCCAGTCGCCCATCGCGGGGTGTGTCAGCGTGACCGGCGTGCTCCACGGCGCGGTGTTGATCCCTCGCAGAGAGACGCGCGTCTGTGTGCTCGACAGACGCTCGACGCGGAACTCGACCCGCCACTCGTCGACCGTGTTGGCGGTCCGATCCCACGTGCCGAAGACCTCAGATCCGCCGGAGGCGGCGACTCGGAACGTCCCGTAGAGCGGCAGCAGGTGCAGGTACGAGCCCCCCGTCACCGTGCGCACGTGAAGGGAGGACGACCACCCGTACCTCGATGACGAGGTCCACGTGAAGTACGTCGTCGAGCCGACGGCGATCGGCGACGTCGGGACCAGGTCGGCACCGATCTCGACCGCGCCGATCTTGCCCGCCAGGCCCGTGTCCCACTGCCAGCCCGACGCGACGATGTTCGCGATGCCGCCGACCTCGGGCACCGCGCTGCCGCACAGCGACGCCGCGAGGATTGCCGACGGCACCGGGGGCGGGACGGCGTGCCGACCGCCCGCGCGGGCTGCCGTGAAGATGACCCACGCCGCGTCGGTGTACGCCACGTCCGTGCCGCTGCTCGCCACGAGCAGGGACGACGGCACGGTCACGGGCGCGCGCATGGACGTGATGTCGTCGACCAGGTCGAGCATCCGCTCCGACGCGTGTGCCGACGGGGACGACATCGCGGTCGCGACCATGCGGGCGATGGGCGCGCCCTCGTCGTCGATCCGGTTCCCGTCGGGGTCGGCGTCGATCTCGACCGACCCGCCCGGCAGGATGCGCGACGTCGACCACGGCGTGCGTGCGGCGGCATCGCGGATCACGACCTGACCGGAGCCGACAGCGAACCCCGTGGCGGCGCGGACCTGTCCCGGCAGAGCCGTTCCCGACAGGTCGCGCTCGACCGCCCAGTCGGCAGCCTCGACCTCCGCGAGGCCCGCCCCCAGGTCGGCCCGGACCGTTGAGTCAGGTGTCGTCACGTACGCGACCACGTCACGCCACCCCCGGGATGCCGACCTCGCGGAGCGTGACCGTGTAGTCGGACAGGCCGTGACCCAGGAGGGGCAGCATCTGCAGCACCCGCGCCGGGTCGACGACCTGCACGCGGCACGGCGTGCCCTGCCCCGGCAGGAAGCCGCCCGTGTCGGCGAACGTGGTCCCACTCACCGCCTGCGCCAGCCGCAGGCCGGCGACCAGGCCCGACGTTATGGCGATCTCCACCTGCGGGTAGGTCGGAGCGAGCGACACCGTGAACGGGCGGGCGCCAGTTCCTGCCGGCGCGACGATGTTGACCGGGCTGCCGTAGTCGGTCCGCGTCGTGCCGAGGACGGCCCCCGCGGCCGCCTTGGTCACGCCCGTCAGCCGGTAGCGCACGCCCGACCTGCAGTAGACCGTGAACGCTGTCGGGGTCGGCAGCTCCTTGAAGTCGGGGTAGCCGCTGACCTGGACCCACTCGCCGACGACGCCCGCGGTGAACTCGGGGGCGAGCATGTTCGCCCGCGCGCCCGCCTCGTCGAGCAGCCACGCCTCGTCGAGCAGGCCCTGCGCGGCCACAGTCAGGGTCCCCACCACGGACGGCGGGGACCACGGCGACAGCGCGACCTCCCACGTGCGCGCGGCCCGCTTGGCCGTCTGCACATACCGCGAGCCCGACAGCATCACGATGTCGCGCGACGGGCGCTCGGACGACACGGAGACGCCCGCCTGCACCTCGGGCAGTGCGATCATGTTCGACGCAGAGCCGAACCGGAACCCACTGGTGGTCATCGCTGGCCGAGCCCTTCGTAGGCGATCTTCCCGGACTGGTAGAGCCGCCCAACCTCACGCCGGTCCGGGGCGTAGATGGCGCGCGGCGGGTGCTGCACCCACGCCTCCTTGAGCTGGTTGCCCATGCGGTCGCCCATGCGGTCGATCTGCGCGTCGGTGAACGTCCCTGCGCCGGCAGACGCCGCAGGGACGGGCATCGCGACCGGCGACATCGGCCGAGGCGCGGACGCCACCGCGACCCCCGCTGAGGTCGCGCTGCTCGAGCCGATCGACCCGCTGATCTGCCGGGGCAGCGGGTCGAGGCCCAGCGCCCGACGGATCGCGTCCGCGTTCTGCCGGGCGAGACGCTCGATCTTCTTCGCGATCTTGTCCGCGTCGCGCTCGAGCCCGTCGACCACACCCTCGGCCGCGGACAGGCCGCCGTTGTAGAAGCCGCGCGTGACGATCTCGCCCGCCTGGTCGGAGTACTTCTTGATGTCCCCGAACGCGGTCGTGAGCTCGGTCGCCTCCCGCTGCGACAGCGACAGGATCCCGTCGGCCGCGACCGTGCCCTGCTCGACGCCCAGGCCGATGAGCTCCTGCAGGATGACGCCCGATGCGGGGCCGAGCTTCTTCTGCACCGCCGACAGCTTGCTGCCGAACGCACGGAGCTTGGACGCGTACTGCTTGGCGCCCGCCAGGATCGAGCGGCCCGTGACCGGGACGTCGTACCCGTAGGCGTCCTTCTGCCCGAACATGCCCGACAGCCCGAAGCCGCCCTGCAGCGCCGACGACGCGGACGCCTTGATCGACGAGAGCTCCTGCACCCGGTCGCGCGCCGCGGCCAGTCGCTCCTCGATGCGGTCCGCCTGGCCGTAGAGCTTCTTGAACGCCGCCTCGGCCTGGTTCGCGCGGCGGGCGAATGACTCCCGCTGCGACTTCGACAAGTCCTCGTTGCCGGCGAGCCCACGCAGTTGGTCGACGAGGCCGTACGCGCCGGACAGGCCGCTCGTGGCATCGCTCATCGTGTCGCCGCGACGTGCGTCCACGATCGCTTCCTGCCGCTGATCGAGCAGTCGCTCGAGGCGCTCCACCGCGGCGAGCCACCGCTCGCGCGCCGCGGTCCACGCCTCCATGTCGGCGTCCCGGCCGGACGACTTGTACTTGCGCCACGCCGCGTCACGGGCAGCGTCAGCCGACGACACCGCGCGGCGCGCATCACCCACCGCGCCGCCCGCCGCGAACCGCAGCAGCCCGCCCTGGATCGCGGCGCGCAGACGGTAGATCGCCCCCTGTCCGCCGGCCTTCTCGACGTCGGACGCCGTGAGCACGTGCTCGCCGTTCGACAGCATCGCCGGGATGGAGTCCGACGTGCCCGTGCCGGGGCCGAGGATCGCGCCGCCCGTCGCGTTGAACCGGACATCGGTGCCCGGCACGCGGTACTCGCGTCCACCCTGGGCGTCCACGTAGACGCGGATCCGCTGGCCGTCGTTCTTGATGAGCCAGTCGTTGATGTACCGGGTCGCGCGAGTCGTGTCGACCGCGACCTGGACGTCGATGCTCTCCGGGATCAGCCCGAGCTCGTCGGCCAGATCCTCCGCGGCCGACTTCGACATGCCCATCGCCGACGCCTGCTTGAGGAACTGGTCGCGGACCTTCTGCACCTTCGCCTGCAGGTCCTCCTGCGACGAGCCCGACTCGCGCATCGAGTCGATCAGGTCCCAGCCGGACTCGGCGATAGCGTCCAGCGCCGCAGCGTTCGCGCGGCCCTTCTCCGTCGTCGAGTCGAGCGTGTTGCCGTTCTCCTTGGCCGCGGCCGCGGCGGCGTCGATCGCCTCCTGGTAGGAACGCTGGGCGTCGCGCGTGGACAGGACGACCCCGGCCGCCTCGCGCTGCTGCTCGACCAGTTCCTTGAGTGCGTCCGTGTAGCCGTCGACCGCGAACGTGCCCGCGTCCTGGGCCGCGACGAGCCTGTCGACGGCCGAAGCGTTCTCGTCGGTCGCGGCCGCCGCGCCCTGTGCCGCCGGGCCGACCTCGCCGAGCGCGATCGCGAGGAGCGTCGCGTCGTCGGTCGCCAGGCCGGACGAGTCGGCGACGCCGATGAGCTCGTCCTTGAGCGCCGGCATGAGCTTGAGCAGCTGCTGGCCGTCCGCCGCCGTGCCGCCCGCCTGCTCGAAGAGCTCGCGGAACGCGGCTGACGCGCTCGGCAGGTCGGTCGACGCGAGCGTGCCCAGCTCGTCACCGAACGCCTGCAGCGTGTCGTACTGCTTGGTCCACTCCGTGCGGATGTCGGCGCCGACAAAGAAGTCGGCGAGGCCCTCGGTGACGCCGGTGAAGCCTTTCTCCAAGCTCTGCAGCCACCCGGTCTGCGACGCCTGGTCGATGAACTTCGAGAAGTCGTCGACCGCGTTGTCGCCCGAGAAGAAGCCCCACGCGCCGTTCTCGGTGTCGATCCTCGAGAAGATCGAGTCCACCACCGCGGCGCCGTCGGCCACCTTCCCGAGGTCCGCCGCGAGCTCCTTCGTCCCCTTGCCCGCGTCGTCGGGGCGCGAGGACATCGCGAGGAACGCCCCGCCGATCGCCAGCGCGGCGCCACCTGCGACCTTGGCCGCCTTGCCCATGTTGCGCGAGACGGCCGCCGCCGTCGTGCTCGACATGAGGTTCAGCGACTGCATGGCCGCGATGGTCTCGACCGTCGCCACGGACAGCTTCGCCATTCCGGCCACGCCGAGCAGCACCAGGCCGCCGCCGCCGACGATCGCCATCGTCGCCGCCTGCACGCCACTGGGCAGGCTCGAGTACGCGTTCACGACGTCGGTGACGCCCTGCACCAGGTCGCGGAGGGGGCCGTTGGCGGACTCGCCAGTCTTGATGAGCGCCGTGTCGAACGCGCCGCCGAGCGCCTCGATGTCGCCCTTGAGGTTGTCGAGCTTGGTGGCGGCCGTCTCTGCCGCGTAGCCCTGGTCGTCGACCTGGTCGGTCCAGTCGCGGATGGCGTCCGCGCCCTCCGCGTACAGGATCCGCGCCGTCGTGATCTGCTCGTTGCCGAACATGCGGCCGAGCGCGGCCGAGCGCTCCGCTTCGGTGAGCCCGCCGAGGCGCTGCTGCAGCTGGCCCGCGAGGGACTCGAGCCCGACGAACTTCCCCTGGGCGTCGAACGCCGAGATGTTGTACTTGTCCAACTCCTTCTGTGCCGCCGCCGTCGGGGACGTGAGCGCCATGAGCACGCCACGCAGGCCGGTCCCGGCGGAGTCCGCGAGGATGCCGTTCTGCGCGAGCAGCGCGAGGGTGCCGCTCGTCTCCTCGAGCGAGACGCCCAGCTGGGACGCGACCGGACCGACGTACTTCATGGCGAGCCCGAAGTCGCCGACCTCGCCCGCAGCCTTGCCAGCGGACGCGGCGAGCACGTCCGCGATGCGGGTCGCCTGGTCGCCCTCGAGGTTGAACTGGTTCATCGTCTGCGAGGCGATCTCGGCTGCCTTGGCGACCTCGATGCCCCCCGCCGCCGCCAGGTCGAGAGCTCCATCCAGGCCGCCAGAAAGGATGTCTGTGGCCGAGACGTTCGCCTTGGCGAGCTCGGTGATCGCGTTCGCCGCCTCGGTCGCCGAGAAGACGGTGCGCTCCCCGGCCTCCATCGCGGCGGCCCGCAGCGCGTCGATCGACTTGCGCGCGTCCTCGCCCGTGGCCGCGACCCCGGACATCGCCTGGTCGAAGTCCGCGAACTTCTTCACCGCCAGCCCGGCGATGCCCGCGAGGCCGGCGCCGAGGGCGCCCACCCGGTTCGCCAAGGTGTCGATCTGAGCCGAGTTCTGCTGGATGCTGCGGCCGAGCTGCGTGCCGAACTGCCGCGCCGAGCTCGCGGCCGCCGTCATCTGCGCACGGAAGCCCGTCACGTTCGCGTTCAGCTGCACGCTGACGGTGCGATCGGCCACAGGTTCACCCCTCCCCGGATCGGTTCGTGCGGTTGGATGCAGGGATGAGCGACGAGCAGAAGCGACGCCGGAACCCGCTAGCCCGCTGGTGCCTCGCCGTCGGCGCGGCAGTGAGCGTCATGGGTCTGGCGTTGGCCGCATCGCCCGACGGGGCCGAGCCCGTGGCGGCCATCGGCGGCGTCCTGCTCGGGCTCGGCGTCTTCTGGTCGAACTAGGGCCGCAGCGCCGCGGTCCACAGCAGCGCGTCCTCGTGCGTGGCTGTGGCGCCATACTTCGCGCGGCGTTCGACCTGCGCGCGCCGGATCGCCGTGGTGACGTGGCACCGCGTCGGGGCGGGGACGATGAGCCGGTTCTCGGCCGTGGGGTCCTGGCACACGTCCTTGTCCATGCCGCACAGCGGGCACAGGTGCGCCGACCGGTAGGCGGCGAGCGCGAGCATCCACTGCTGCTCGACGTCGTCCCACTCGACCTCGGGCCGGGATGAGACGATGCGCCCCTCGCTGTCGTGCTCGTAGACGGTCGCCGGCTCCCAGCCCTTGAAGCGCTTGTAGGAGACCCCGAGCGCCTCGGCCCGCTCGAGGTCCGCCCTCAGCGAGGCGTCGCGAGCGATGCGGTCAACGAGAAAGGGGCGGCCGTCACCCCGCGGTTCAGGGCGAGGAGTGCGAGGGCGAACACCTGGAACTGGGCGTTCGACATCTCGTCGGCGAGGCTCATCCAGTCGGTGGCCGGGTCGAAGTCGACGGGCGAGCCGTCATGCTTGTGCGTCACCGAGACGATGCTCTCGGGCATGACCGCGTCCACGAACGTCGAGAGGTTGACGCTGTACGCCTCGTCGGCGGCGTCACCCTTGCGCGGCGGGTGCGCCGCCTCGTGCTCGGCCCAGCGCTTGTTCGACAGCGCGCGCAGGACGAACACCACGGTCGACTCGGCCATCTGCCGCTCGAGGTCCCGCAGCTGTGCGACCAGCTCGGCCTCGGAGTGCGAGGCGAGGGTCTGGCGCTTCTTGCGGACGTCGCCCAGCTCGGCGTCGAGCTGCTCGTGACGGGCGGTCAGGGCGAGGTCGGTGCAGAAGTCGATCGCCTTCTCGGCGCGCTTGATGGTCAGGCTGCTCACGGTGGTGGGGTCCTTCCGGTGGTCACGGTGGTCACGGTGGAGCCCCTGGCGCCCACTCCACCGTGTCGGCGGGCGCCAGGGGTGATGAGGGGTCAGGGGCCGGCGACGACCGCGACCGGCCCGGCGAAGTCCTGCACGAAGGTGTTGAAGACGGACCGCGTGTAGGAGTTGGCCTCCGGCGCCATCGGGATCTTCTGGCCGACCTTGAACTTCACGATGTAGACCTCGTCGTCGGCCGCGTGCGCCGCGTCCCACGCCTTGCCGTAGCGCATGGAGAAGTACAGGACGGTGCCCTCGACGAGCATCTCGGCGAACTTGTTGCTGTCGGTCGCCGCGGCCGAGTTGGTGTTGTCGACGGCCGTCATGCCGAGCGTCACCGTCTTGCGGCCCGGCTCGTTCCGGTCGACGGTCTGGCACAGCAGCTGGACGGCGATCGAGGCCTGCTCGATCCCGATCAGGGCCGAGTCGGCGGTGAGGTAGCACGAGGCGTTCAGCCCGGCGGCTGCGTTGAGCTCGGTGTCCGCCGGGGCGTCGATGTTCGCGATCGTCGACAGGATGTCGATGCGGACGTTCCCGTCGACCGGGGTGACCGGGAGGTCGGGGGTGCCAGTGGCCATGTCAGGACTCCTTCGTGGTGGCCGTCTCCGGGACCGCGGTCGCGGCCGCCGGCTCACGCGAGACATGGCCCGCGAGGTCGATGTGGTGCTTGGCAGGTCGCTGCCACGGCGACGGCGGGTAGCGCTTGGACTTCACGAGCTCGAGCGACACGCCGATGCGCTTGTCGCCCTCCGGCACGTCGAACTCGTGCCGCGTCTCGAGGTCCTTGACCCGGACGTACGTCGTCATGGCTGCCTCCAGGCACGCTCACGCGCCCGCGCGTCGGCGGGTGCAGGGTTCGGTCGTTCGGTCAGGGCGTAGGGGACGCGGCGACGGTCAGCCCGAAGTCGAGCACCGTGAAGAAGGCCGAGGTGTTCGTCGCCGGGAGCGTCACCTGCGGGTCGCGGGTGATCGGCCGAGACGACACGTGCATGAGCGGGCCGCACGTCACCTCGTCCGCCGCGGGAGTCACGAACTCGAGGGCCGCGACCACCTGCGCGGCGAGGATGTGGCACGCCTGGTGGTTCGCCGCCGCGACGGTCACCCGCACACGCGCACGCCGCGTGTGGACCGGGCCAGCGAGCGCACGCCGCACCGGCGTCGGCACGTCGATCGTGACGACTCGCCACGGCAGCGTTGCGCTAGCCGGAGCTTCGCCCTCGAACGTGCCGGCGGGCAGCAGCGCCAGGACCGCCTCACGCAGGCTCGTCACAGCAGCCCCTGAAGTGCCTGCGCCAGCGACGTGACCAGCCGCGGCTCCTCGTCGGCGAGGGGCGCGTCCAGATCCAGCGTGCCGCCGCCGCGGGGCGTGCCGAAGTACGCGATGTTGCCGAGCGCGCCGCCTCGGAGATCCTTGTCCGGACCGATCTCGTAGCCCACGCGGGACGCGAAGCCGGTTCGGTCGTACGTGATCGACCCGGCCATTCCCTTGAAGTGCGGCGACGAGCGCGCGTCGTCGACGAGCGCCGTCTTGATGTTCTGGGCACCCCGCTTCAGCACGGACTCGACGACGTCGATCGAGCGCGATGCTGCGCGGGACAGATCGGCTGTGAGGTCGCGCAGGCCGGACGTGTTCACCGTGAAGCCGTCGCTCACCTCGTCACCTCCTGGACACCGAGCCGGTACGCAGTGGCCTGGGACTTGTGGAGCAGGGCGACAACCCGGAACGTCCGTCCCGCGAGGTGCTCGTCGTCGACCGCGTCCACGATGGTGATCACGTCGCCGACCGCGGGCTCGAACGCCGCGACGGGGACGTGCACCGTGTAGCGCTGCAGCGTCATGGTGTGCTCCGCGAGCGACGCCGTCTGCTCCTGTGCGGCGGTCGCCTGCACGCGGCATTTCCCGGCGTGCGGTGCCAGGCCGGGTCCGTACACGGGCTCGGAGAGCGTCGGCGTCACGTTGCCCGCGGCGTCGGTCGCTGTGCCCGTCACGCGGCGCACGGCGCACGTGTCGCGCATCCTGGCCTCTGCTTCGGCGCGCAGGCCGGGCAGTTCGGCCGCGATGGCGTCCCCGAGGATCACCACTGGCCCGACCGCCACGCGCGCTCGCCCTGGCATGCCAGCCAGCCCGGCTCGTACCGCAGCCGGATCGACGCAGCCTCACCGAGCCCCACGGGTGCGAGGAGGTCCCACTCGTCGTCGGTGATGCGCAGCGCACCGTCCGACGTCGCCTGGTCCCGGGTACGGGTCACCGACCCGTCGTCGACGGTCACGGTGACGGCGCGCAGCCCCTCGGGGTTGCGCAGCACGCGGACGACCGCGTTCGCCTCGACCATCACGACGACGTCGAGGAAGCCCGGCTCGTCCGCGACGCGCGCAGCGAGGTCAAGCACCCGCGAGCGGATCAGGACCTCGGCGTCCCTGAGGAGGGCTACGGCCTGCGCCGGGTCGGTCAGGGGGCGGCCGAGACGGACCTCCACGTCGTCCGGCGTCGCGTAGGTCGTCACGGCCGCCCGCCCCCTTCTACTGCTGCGCCGCGGCGACAGCGGTGCGGATCTCGTCCTTCGTCGCGTCCTCGGCGTGCTCGACGCCGTGCGCGGCGGCCCACAGCGCCCACGCGTCGCGGCTCGAGCGTCCGTTCGGAGGCGTCAGCGGGTCGGCCGGCTCGTCGTCCTCGGTCGGATCCTGGTCGTCGTCCTGCTTGTCGGCACCGGCCGTGGCGCCCTGCTCGGCGGCCGGGCCGAGCTCGGCCGGGTTGCCCGGCGTGAGAGGGACGACCGAGGTGGGGTCGGGCGGCGGCGTCGGGCCGGTGCGCTTCGTGGAGGAGGAGGCGAGCAGGTGCTCGCCGACCTTGGCGCCCTTCGGGACGTCGTCCCCGGCGCGGAGCTGGACGGCGAGGCCGTCGATGTGCACGAACGTGACGCCCTCGAGGTCGTCACGGATCTTCTTCTGGGCCACGATCGGCCCTCCCTTCGGTGGGTCGGGCAGGCGGGTGCCGGCGGTGCGGCCGCCGCCCGGGGGAGGCGGCCGCACCACGGGGGTCACGCCAGGACGGTCGCCTTCAGCGACAGGTCCGCGTTGGCCAGGACCGGCATGCCGACCGCGTCGCCGTTGACCTCGGCGATCATCGGCGGCTTCTCGTTGCGGTACACGCCCGCCACGATGCCGGGCTGCTCGGCGTCCTCGATGGCCCAGTCGTCGGCCGTCGAGGAGAGGGTCTGCCCCCAGAAGGACGCCCCCAGCTGGGTGCCCTGCCAGTCGTCCGGGTCCACCGGCTCCGGGAGCAGCAGCAGCTCGTTGTCGGGCAGGACGAGGCCCGCGGCGGTGCGGCGCGTGTAGACCTCGATCGGCGGCAGCCCGGCGCCCGCGACGATCGCGTTCACGTCCTCGATCGTCGCGGGACGCGAACCCCCACCGACCAGGGAGGTCTTGAACTCGTCGCCCTGGGCCATGACGCGCAGGACGCGACGCGAGACGAGGATGACGCCCGGCGGGACGCCGTTCGTCGCCTCGTACGTGTCGGACCACGCCTGCAGGTCCGCCAGACGGGAGACCGACGTCGCCGAGGACCACAGCGCGGCCGCCGTGACGGTGTGCGATGCGCTGCGCCCGAACGAGTCCGCCGTCGCGAGCTCGGGGATCGTGGCCACACCCGTGCGCAGCACGATGCCGCGCAGCCGCTCCATGCGGTCCGCGATCGCCTGCACGACCTGGGTGGACGTGGACAGGATCTGGTCGAGGATGACCTCGTCCGACGCGCCGCGCGTGCGCAGCTGGTCGTACTCCGAGACCGGGATGACCTGCCCGATCGCGGGCAGCTCGAGGATCGTGCGCTTCCCGCCGGGCTTCTTGCCGACCGTCGGCTCCGCGTCGAACGCACGGAACTCCGCCTCGGCGACGAGGCCGGCCTGGCCCGCGACGAACCGGACCTGGATGTCCGGGACGATGCGGTTCGGCAGGAACCGGGCGAGGTTGCCGCGGCGCTGCTCGACGGCGGACAGGGCCTCCCGGACGTACCCCGTCAGGGTCGCCGGGTCGATGAGATCGGTCCAGAGTGCCATGAGCCGATACCCCCTCTCAGATGAAGACGAACGTGGTCGCGGCGCGCTTCGCCGCGGCCGTGGGCGCGGTGAAGGCGATGGGCAGCTTGGCCGTGCGGATCCGGCCGTGGTCGAGCAGCGGCACACCGAAGTCCGCCGTGCCGACCACGCGCTGGTCGGTCAGCACGAAGCCCGCGAGAACGCCAGCCCCCGTGACCGTGGCCTCCGTCGCGTCGTAGGGGACGAGGACGCCCCCCACCTTCGCGACGGGCAGACCGGCCGGGATGAAGCCGTTCGGGTAGTGGGTGCCGGCGGTGAAGGCGGAGATGTCGAGGACCTCGGTGCGCGCGTTGGCGATGCCGTGCGTCGAGCCGAGCCAGGACTGGTCTCCACCGCCGAACGTCTCGGTCGTGAGACGGGGCATGGTGATCCCTCCTCAGGGAGTCGTGGTCAGGTCTTGGACTTGCTGGGGTGCCGCTCGGCGAACAGCGAGCGGCCCGCCGCGACGGACGTCGCCTTGTCGGCGCCCCCACCGCCGCCCTGCGACGGGTCCGGCTTCGGCGTGGGCGCCGTCGTCGGGATGAGGGCCTTGAGCGCCTCGGCGTCGGCCTCGAGCTCCGCCTTCGTCGCGCCCGTCAGACGGGGCGCGAGCTGCAGGTCGAGGCCCTTGGCGGCGGCGACCTCGTACCGCAGTGCCCGCAGATCGGCGGCCGCAGCGTCGCGCTGCGCCTGCGCCAGATCGTCGGCTGCCCTCTGCTCGGCGGACTTCTTCGAGTCCTCGATCTCCTTGCGGAGCTGGGCAAGGTCGGCCTCGGCCTTCGCGCGGGCCTCCCGCTCGGCGACCAGGGCCTTCTTGCCGGGCTCGCCCAGCGGCTCGTCGCCGCTGTCCGAGGGCACGCCGTCGTCAGTGCTCGGCGCCGGAGCCGGCGTGGCCGGCGTGCCCGTGCCAGGGGTGCCGTCCGGTGCGGCCGGGTCCGTGACGAACCGGAGCCGCGCGAACCGGGCGGGCGTGCCGGGGGAGTGGGTGAGGGGCCACGCCATCGCAGCGGGGGCCTTGGTCGTCGTCATCGTGCGGTCTCCGAATCGCTCGGGAGGGGCCCGACCGCATCGCGCGGCGGGAGAACTGGTGGAGCTGGCTACAGGACCCAGCCATAGAGCCGCAGCAGGCGCAGCGCGTCGGCGCGGTCGATCGCGATCGCGTAGATCGACTCGGGCATCAGCCGCGGCGCCCGCAGCGAGCGGTACCGGCCGGCGCGCTCCGTGCCCTGGTCGCGGACGCTCCGTGCCTGCGACATCCGCCGGTAGGCGATGCCGCGGCGCGTGACCCCCTCGGTGGAGTACTTCACGGTCCGGTCGAACACCTGGGCGGACCGGACTCCGCCGCTGGCGCGGTAGGCGTTGATCAGCTGGTTCACGTCGGCGCCGTCGATGTAGGCCTGGGCGTTCGCGCGCGAGCCGAGCGCCTTGCGCAGGCCCTCCTCGTCGAGCGACCCGAGGTACTCGGCCGCGTTCACCGTCAGGTCATCGGCGATCGCCTCGGCGGCCGGGATGTTGTGGCAGTCGCAGCCGGGGTGACGGTCGAACGCCGTCGCCTCTCCTGTCGTTCGGCCGGCCAGGATCACGCACCGCCCGCAGGACGGCGGCGTGAGCATCCGCACGTACCGCACGGGCCCGCGCGCGTTCCCGGCCATCCGCTCGGCCGTACGGCCCGTGTCCGACAGCAGCGTGCCCGCGGCCGCGGTCAGCCAGGCGCCGGCGCCCGCGAGTGCTCCGCGCCAGTCCGCACCCTCGCCTGCGAGCGACTTCGCACGCAGGACCGCGCCGTAGGCCATCTCGTCGGTGCCGAAGCCTGCGCCCGTGGTGCCGACGAGCGCCGCCGGGTCGACGGCGTACTCGGCGCGACGGACAGTGCGGCTCGTCTGCGCCAAGACCTCGGGCACGTACTCGAGCGCGCCAGCCGTGATCCGCTCCTGGGCTGTGTCGAGCGTGAGCAGCAGCTGGCGTTCGATCTGGGCCCATGAGGCGTCGAAGTCCTCGCCCATCCGGGACCACAGGCGCCGGACCGCAGCGACCGCGGCCCCCATCTCGGCGCGCTGCGAACGCGCGTACGGCTCAGCTGCCGGCGGCAGGGCCTGCAGCGCCACCGGCCAGCTCCTTCACGCTCAGCGCGCTCAGGTACGGGTCGGCGTCCTGACGCTCGAAGTACTCCCGCTCACGCTTCTTGCGGGGCTCCGACCACCCGAGCTCGTCCCAGGCGCCCTCACGCGAAAGGATCGGCACCCCGCCTGCGAGCTTCTGGATCGCGTCGGCGCGCTGGGCGAAGGTCGGGGTCGCCGCGTCGTGCCACAGCGTGCGGATCGGGTTGCCGGCGGCCCACTCACCCGTGGTGAAGCGGCGCGACAGGCCCATGACCCAGCCCCAGGAGTCGCCCCAGTCCAGACCCTTGCCCTCGGCGTTCTTGATCAGGCGGGACTCGTCGGCGCGGATCGCGCCCTCTGCGGCTGGGTTCGCGGTGGAGACGACGAAGTACCGGATCGGGAGACCAGAGATCGAGGCCAGCAGACCGCCGTAGTGCTGCACCGTGTCGGTGATGTTCTTCAGGTCTGCGGCCTGGAACTGCCCGGCGGTGACGCCGGTGCCCGCGTAGGCCATGAGTGCCGTGTAGTACGCCTCCCAGACCGTCAGGGGCTCGCCCGTCTTCGCGTCGACCATCTTCGAGGGGTCGACCCCGAAGACGTAGCGCGCGGGCACGGCGTGCGACTCCTGCGCGACCTGGAGGTTCGTCAGGGAACGTGCTGCGGCGTCGACGAGGGGGATTGCGTCGGCCATCTCCGACGTGCCCCACCAGTCGCCCGGACGGCGCCGGTTGAGGAACATCACGACCGGGACCCGGCCGAGACGGTGCTCGTCACGGCCGACGACCGTCCAGCCCCGGGCGGTGGGCTCGAGCCACAGCGTGCCGTTCGGCGTGTACAGCGTGCGGCGCCGCTGCTTGTCGAAGTCGAGGTACTGGCGCAGGCACCCCGCCATCTGCCGCTTGCGGGTGTCGACGGCCGCGACCATCTGCCGGGACGGCTCGACCGAGATGATGGGGTGCTCCCGGTCGTCCTCGTTGGTCCCGACCGTGACGAAGCCGCGGCCGAACTTCGCGGTCTCCGTGTGCAGCATCGGGGCGCCCGAGTCGAGGTTGTTCGCCTCCCACTGCTCGCGCAGTTCGTCGGACGTCTGCTCCTGGCCGGCCTCGACGAACCCGCGGACGTCCAGGCGGCGGACCGGCTCGTCGACCACGATGCGCGACCAGTTCACGACCGTCTCGAAGCGGCGCAGCTCGGGCGGCACAGCGAGACCGATCTGAGCCAGGCGCTGCGTGCCCTCGTAGTAGCGCTCCATCAGCGCGTCGTGCTTGCTCCTGGCGGCCGCGGCCTTCACCAGGCGGCCCATCAGGCGCTGCTCGTCGTCTGTCAGCTGGTGCTCCTTCAGCAGCGAGACCACGAGCACCCCCTCACCGGAACATGTACATGCGGGACTCGGACTCCTGCGGGCGGCGCAGCACACCGTCGAGCGCGGTCACGGCGGCTTGGATCCCGTCGATGCGGGCCGTGGACTTCTTGCGGTCTGGCTTCACCGGCCGGATGTTGTCCAGCCCGTCGTTCTTCACCTCGACGACCGAGGCCATCCAGCGCAGCACCGGGTGCCCGCCGTGGCGCATCGCCCGCGCGCCGATCAGTCGCTCGAGCTCCTTGGACGCCGGCGACAGGCCCATGAAGGTCTGCGCGACGGCCGTGATGTCCACCTCGAGCTCGGCGTCGAGCTCCTGGACGAACTGGCCAGCGAACATGCGGTCGTACGACACGCGCTGCATGTCGAAGTGCCGGCAGTCGCCGATCACCGCCGACTTCACCGCGTTGTAGTCGATGACGTCGCCGTCGGTTGTGTGCACCAGACCCTGCTCGATCCACTGCTCGAGCGGGATCAGCAGCTGCCGCTGCAGGTCTTCGACCCTGTCGCCGGGCACCCAGAACCGTGTGAGCAGGTCGTACTCGGCACCGGGCCGGTTCGACTCGACCCACACCGCCCACGCGGTGAAGTCCGACACCGCCGACAGGTCCAGGCCGCCCCACGCGCGGCGGCCCCGCAGACCTGCGCGGTCGATCGCGCCGTCGAGCTCGTCCCACCGGTCCAGATCCAGCCACCGTGACTGCTCGCGGCGGCGCAGGTTCAGCGTGAGGCGGCAGTAGGTCGGGAAGTACGACGGGGTCTGCCGGGCCTTGTTCGCCTCGCGGTGCAGGTACGCCCAGGTGGGGGACTTACCCGCGCCCGGGTTCGCCTTCGCGAGGGTCTCGTCGGCGAACGGGTCGTCGTCCTCGTCTGCCGCCCAGATCACGCCGTAGAAGCCCGTGTCCTGCACGACGTCGTTCGCGACGTTCCGCACGTACGTGTGCTTCTCGTCGTAGATCGTGCCGTCCTCGGCCTCGTCGGCCGTGGTGATGAACACGATGAGCGGCTGGTCCCGCGCGCCCGTGCCCGTCTCGATCGCCTCGACCAGCGCCCGGCGCAGGCGCAGCGTGTGCACCTCGTCGATGACCGCGCCGGACACGTTCAGCCCATGAGCGGTCTCCGCGACCCGTGAGAGCACCCGCAGGATCGAGCCCGTGCGCGGGACGCGCACGACCTCCTTGAGTGGCTCGACCCGCGAACGCGCCGCGGGGGACGTCGCGAGCATCCGCTTCGCGTCCTCGAAGACGCGACCGGCCTGCGTGGTCGAGCCGGCGGCGTTGTACACCTCGGCACCAGGCTCCCGGTCGGCCAGGAGCAGCACGTTCGAGATGCCGGACAGCAGGGTGCTCTTGCCGTTCTTGCGGGGCACCTCGACCCACGCCGTGCGGATGACCCGCACCACGGCGTCGATCTCCGCGTCGTGGTAGACCCAGCCGAAGATGGGAGCGATGACCCACACGACCTGCCACGGGTCCAGGCCCTCGCCGAGGCGAAGTCGCACGCCCGCCCAGCGGCCCTTCGTGTGGCGGAACTGCGCCAGTGCACGCAGTGCGCGCTGGGCTCGCTGGACGTCGTACCAGGCGCCCGGGTGCCGGTCCGCCTGGAACGCGACCACCGCCGGCGCGTGGGCGAGCGCGTCGTCGACCTGCTCGTCGGTCAGGCCCAGCTCGAGCAGAGCGTCGCGGGGGACCGGCAGCCGGCTAGTCGAAGATGTCGTCCTCGTCGTCGCCATCGCCACCTCGCGGACTCACGCGCGTCGCCGCGGACGGGGACAGCCCGAGCTCCCCGATCAGCGAGCGCAGGTGAGAGCGGTACTGGTTGAGGAGCGTGCTCCACGGGTTCTTGACGTTGCCCCGCTCCGTGCTCGCGATCGGCCCCTCCATCGACAGCGCCCGCTCACCCTGCTGGATGCGGGCCCACGTCACGCAGTAGTCGATCAGGACCTCGCGCTGCTCGTTCACCAGCCCGGCCGAGCGGGCCAGCGACGGGGCCAGGCGGTCCCACAGCTCGGTGGCCGTCTGCCGGGCGCGGAGCTCCGGGCGGCTCGAACCGGGGAAGTACTCCGACCACCGCGGGGCGACCGGCACAGAGGGCGGGAGTTTCACGCCCTCCTTGACCGGACGCCGGCCGGGGTTGCCCTCGCGGACCACCGCGAGCGCCGGGCGCGGCTTCGGGCCTGGCTGAGCCACGGTCGCAACCCCCTTACGTATCGAGCAGGAGCGTGTTCCCGCTGGTCAGCGAGGTGGATGGCCAGGACGCTGGCTCCACAGAAACGGTCGAACCTGCGCGCCGGGGCGTAGCCCTCCCCGGCGGTCCGGCGCCGATCGCCCTCGGGGGTACCCCCCTGGGTGTCAGCGGCGGTTGGCCGCCGCCGCTCCGCGTGCACCGCCGTCGCTGCGGTTGCACCGCGTGCACTGCGGGCCGCGGTAGCGCGTCCGGTCGTCCGTGTGGCCGAGATCGAGCGTGCGCTCCGTCAGCTGCACCGTGCACGTCACGCATGCGACGACCTCGCCGGCTCGGATCCGCTTCACGATCGCGAGTCGCAGGCGGTCGTGCTGCGTCCCGTAGCCGCGCTGCTGTCGCGTTCCGCGTCGCGCCTCGTACTCGGCCAGGTGCGTCGGGCAGTAACGGTCGCCAGCCGTGACCAAGGCGGGGCACGTCGGAGATCCGGTGCAGCGTCGGCGAAGCTGACGCGGCATCTGGATCACCTCGCAACGAGTTCAGGGCCGGCGCCGTCGGGCCGCTCGACGGTTCGACCGAACGGATCACGTCCTCGCCGACCCCAGCACCGGCCCACCCGACCGGACGACCTGCACCCCACCGCGGCCGCGTCGCGTGCGTTCGACGCTGCCCGGGAAGCACGAAGGCCCGAACCGTGTGCGGTCCAGGCCTCGACGTGGGCATGACGAACCCACCGAGGTGCACGTTAGCAGAGTCGGCTCGCCTCGGGTAGTGAGAGGCGACGTTCGCGTGTCGGTCGCGGAGTGCCGAGCAGCGATGCGACGCCCTCGGGCAGGGGGCCATCCGAGGGCGTCGCATCGTGGAGCCTACGGCGTGCGAGGCGAAGACCATGCCGGGCGTTGGCTCAGTCACCCTTGACGTTGACGATCTGCCGCAGCGTGTGCCGGATCTCGACCAGGTCGGCGGCGTCCGCCATGACCTGGTCGATATCCTTGTAGGCAGCCGGGATCTCGTCGATGAACGCGTCCGTGTCGCGGTACTCGATGCCGACCATCGCCTGCCGCAGTTGCTCGTGCGTGAATGTCCGCCGCGCGGCGGATCGGGAGTACTCGCGGCCTGCGCCGTGCGGCGAGGAGTTCAGCGACAGCCGATCACCCTTGCCGACGACCACGTACGACGCGGTTCCCATCGACCCCGGGATCAGGCCCGGCCGGCCCTCGTCGGCCTGAATCGCGCCCTTGCGCGACACCCACACCTTCTTGCCGAAGTGGCTCTCCTGCTCGGTGAAGTTGTGGTGGCAGTTGATCCGCTCGGACTCGATGACGCTCTCGGCCATGTGCTCGGTCATCGCTGCTACGACGCGATCCATCATCTCCTCGCGGTTCAGGAGAGCGAAGTGCTGGGCCCAGCGCAGCTGCCGCACGTATGCCCAGAACTCCTCGGTGCCCTCCACGAGGTACGCGAGGTCGGGGTCGGGCAGTGCGATCCACCAGCGGCGGCACAGCTCGGTCGCAACCTTGATGTGGTGCTGGGCGATCTTGTTCCCGACCCCCCGGGAGCCAGAGTGCAGGAACAGCCACACGCCTCCGGTCTCGTCGACCGAGACCTCGATGAAGTGGTTCCCCGAGCCGAGCGTTCCCAGCTGCAGCGGCCAGTTCGCGGCGAACGTCGCCGGGTCGAAGCCATTCCTGCTGGCGAGGGCCTCGAGCTGGGCGACCCGCTTGGCTGCAGTCGGCGTCAGCGACGTGTTGTAGACCCCGGCCGACAGCGGCACTCGCGCCTCGATCGACTCCCTCAGCGGGGCAAGCGGGCCGCGCGCCCGGACCTGCTCCTCGGTCCACTGAGTGCGCACCGCGATCATGCCGCAGCCGATGTCGACGCCGACCGCGGCCGGGATGATCGCGCCGAGGGTGGGGATCACGGAGCCGACGGTCGCGCCCTTGCCGAGGTGCGCGTCCGGCATCAGCGCGAGGTGCGGGTAGATGAACGGCATCGACGCCGTGCGGACCGCCTGGTCCGCGGTGGCCGGCTCGATGATCGACGCCCACGAGATGAGGGACTTGGAAAGGTGCTGCCTGGTCATGGTGGGGGATCCTCTCAGTGGGCGGGCGAACTCGTCGTGGGGATTGCGTCGGCTCGGACCGCGGGCTCGTCGGGGATCGGGTCGGCGAGCATGATGCGGACGTGCTCGCCGAGGATGCCGATCGTCGTTGCGTCCCACGCCGCCCCGCACGCCAAGCAGGCCGCGAGCAACGGATCCGTGTGGATGCGGAGCTTGCCGCGGACGTCGCAGTTCATGCACGGGACGTGGGGCTTGAGCGGTGCGGTGTCCCAGGTCGTGACGATGCGTGCACGGGCCCACCAGCGCAGCACGTCGCGATCGATGTCGCGCACGTCGTCACGGTCCAGGGTCGGCAGGCGCGCGATCAGGTCACGCACGACCTGCTCGACTTCGCCGGCCGTCGGGCGGTTCGTGATCGCGGAGATCCAGAAGCGCACGCCCTGGTGTACTGCGGTCCACGCGTCGAGCGCCT
>Ga0007423J48922_100139_pt1 | contig 33024 bp, 30 predicted proteins | sample Hopgra3_Rhizo_39_FD_48922 | JGI IMG/M metagenome (IMG submission 48922) | reverse complement strand
CTCGCGGACCTCGCGCTGGTGCGGACGGTCGACCCGCTGCCCGCATCCGCGGGCCTGGCCCCGATCGACCCGCAGCGCGGCTCGTCGGTCACCGTGGTCGGCTACCCGCTCGGCAGCCGGCTCACGCTCACGCACGGCAACGTCATCGGCGCGACCACCGACCCGCTCAACGCGAACCTGGGCGAGGTGCTGGTGACCGACGCGGAGGTCGAGCCCGGGTCGTCGGGCTCGGCCGTGCTCGACGCGCGCGGCCGGGTCGTCGGAGTCGTCTACGCCAAGGGTGAGGACGGCACGAGCTTCGTGGTGCCCGTCAGCACGTTGCGGGAGATGCTGGACGACGACGCACCGGTCACCGCGGCACCGACCTGCTCGCCCTGACAGCGGCGGCCTGACAGCGGGCCTCGCACGCGCACGCGGGTCGGCCGCGCCCGATGACGACGCGGCCCCGGACGGCGGCTATGGCGGTGGGCATGGCGGGGGCGGTGGGCATGGCGGCTGCGGCGGGTTCGGCGTGCGGGTCAAGGCCGTGGGCGTCTACGTGATCGATGAACGCGGCGTGCACTGGCGGCCCGCGATCGACCTCAACCGCATCGTGCTCGGCGGCCAGATCGTGGGTGCCACGGCCGTGACGGCCGTCGCGGCGGCGTTCGCCGTGAAGGCGGTCGCCACCGCGATCGCGGGCGCCGCGCGGCGCTGAACCGCGTCAACCTGCGCGGCGCAGCCGGAGCTCGAGCGAGTCGACGCGCGCGGCCACGACCTCGTCGGCCGCGAGCGCGGCGTTGACCCGCTCGACCGTCCGGTCCAGCAGCGTCCGGTCGAGCCCGTCGACGAGCGTCACCACCACGGCCACCTCGGCGCGGCTCCCGGGCAGCGCGTCGGCCTCGATCACCGCGCCCACGGGTGCCAGCGCACGGCGCACCGCCGCGACGACGTCCGGGTCGACCCCGTCGGGCCCGACCGCCGGGCGCCACGGCTCCTGCTGCGCGAGCGCCCACACCGCAGGCCGCGGCAGCAGCGCGGTGACCGGACCGCCGGGGTCGACGACCACGACCTCCCAGCCTTCCTGGACGGCGGACAGCGCAGCGCACGGGACGTCGGACGGCACCGGACGCGCGTCCAGCCGCCACGCCGTCATCGCGGCCATCGACGTGAACACCGGGAGCGCCGTGCGCCCGTCGGGCGCGCGCAGCGCCACGATGCCCGCCGAGGCCTCCTTGTCCACCGTGTGCGTGTGCCCGTCGTGCTCGACCTGGCCCGCGAGCTCGAGCTCGGCGAGCACCGGGACCAGCACGCGCGTGCCGGCGAGGGCGGCGACCACGTCGCCGAGCGTCGCGGCGCCCGCGGCGTACTCCCGCAGCACGGCCGCGAGGCCCGGATCGGCCGAGCCGTCGTCGTCCGCGAACGGCGAGGACGGCGGCAGCTCGCGACCGGCCACGATCAGAGGGTCGCGTCGCCGGGTCGCCCCGCGACGTCGAGGGCCTCGGGCAGCGTGAACGCCCCGGCGTACAGGGCCTTGCCGACGATCGCCCCCTCCACCCCTGTCTCGACGAGCGTGCGCAGCACCCGCAGGTCGTCCAGGCTCGAGATGCCGCCCGACGCCACCACAGGTGCGTCCGTGCGCGAGCACACGTCGCGCAGGAGCTCGACGTTGGGGCCGCGCAGCGTGCCGTCCTTCGTCACGTCCGTGACCACGTAGCGCGCGCAGCCGGCCTCGTCCAGGCGCGCGAGCACCTCCCACAGGTCGCCGCCCTCCTGGGTCCAGCCGCGCGCCGCGAGCGTCGTGCCCCGCACGTCGAGCCCGACCGCGATCTGGTCGCCGTGGCTCGCGATGACGCGCGCGGTCCACTCGGGGTCCTCGAGCGCGGCGGTCCCCAGGTTGACGCGCGTCGCACCCGTCGCCAGGGTGCGGCGCAGCGACTCGTCGTCGCGGATGCCGCCCGACAGCTCGACCTTCACGCCCTTGCCCGCGAGCTCCGCCGTGACCTCGGCGAGGAGGCCGGCGTTCGAGCCGCGCCCGAACGCCGCGTCGAGGTCCACCAGGTGGATCCACTCGGCACCGCCGGCGTGCCAGTCGAGCGCGGCGGACAGCGGGTCGCCGTAGGACGTCTCCGAGCCGGCCTCGCCCTGGACCAGGCGCACGGCCTGCCCGTCGGCGACGTCGACCGCGGGCAGCAGCTCGAGGCGGGGTGCGGACATGCGGATGGTCCTCCGGGGATCGGGTGCGTGAAGAGTGACGCTCAGGCGAGCGTGCCGAGCCAGTTGCGCAGCAGCTGCGCGCCGGCGTCGCCGGACTTCTCGGGGTGGAACTGCGCGGCGCTCAGCGGGCCGTTCTCGACCGCGGCGACGAACCGGTCGCCGTGCTCGGCCCACGTCACCACGGGCGGCGTGAGGCGCTCCGCGGGTGCGTCGTGCAGCGGGAACGAGCGCGCGGCGTAGGAGTGGACGAAGTAGAACCGCTCGTCGTGCAGGCCCTGGAACAGCACCGAGGCGGGGTCGGCCTCGATCGTCGCCCAGCCCATGTGCGGCACGACGTCGGCCTCGAGCCGGTCCACGACGCCGGGCCACTGGCCGAGCCCCTCGGCGCGTCGCCCGTGCTCGACGCCCTCGGCGAACATCACCTGCATCCCGACGCAGATGCCCAGCACGGGCCGCCCGCCCGCGAGCCGCCGGTCCACGACCTGGTCGCCCCCGACCGCACGCAAACCGGTCATCACCGCGGCGAACGCCCCGACACCGGGCACGACGAGGCCGTCGGCGGCCATCGCGGCTGACTTGTCTGCCGTGAGCTCGACCTGGGCGCCGACGCGCTCGAGCGCACGCACGGCCGAGCGCACGTTGCCGAAGCCGTAGTCGAGCACGACCACGCGGGGGGAGGACACCCGGCCAGGCTACCCAAGAAGGACCGACCGACCGGGTGTCCGGTCACCACGCGAGACCCCCGCACGCGCCGCGGCGGCGACGCGTCACGCCCCCTCGTCCTCGATCGCCACCCGGAGCCGACCCCGCGCGCGGGCGAGCCGTTGGCGCGCGGCCGCAGGGCTGATCTGCAGGACGTGGGCGACCTGCTCGCCCGTCAGGCCGTCCCACGCGTCGAGCCGCAGGATCTCCTGATCGGCCGGTGACAACCGGGCGAGCGCCGCCCGGACGCGCGCGCCCACCTCGCCTCCGGGGTGCTGCGCGCTACGCACGAGGATCTCGTCCCGGAGCCGGCGCACGAGGGCGTCGCGCCGGATCGAGGCACGCAGCCCGTTCGCCAGAGTGAGCCGGGCGACCCCGATCATCCACGCGAGCGCCTCGTCGTCGTCGTCCGGCAGGTCGGCACGCCGCCGCCACACCGTCGCGAGAGTCTGGGAGAACAGGTCCGCGGCCTCCTCCCGGTGCCGCACCCGCCGCGCGAGGTAGCCGAGCACGCGTGGCCCGAACCTGCGGACCAGCACAGTGACGCGCTCGGCGTCACGCGTCTGCACGGTCACGATCCCACGCTCGGCGCATCCGGTCCGGGCAGCTCGGACGTCGCGGGGTCGCCGTCGACGCCGATCCGGTCGAGGAAGTCGTCGGGCGCCCCGATCTCCAGGTCGCGCAGCATGGCCTCGGAGTCGCCGGCACGGACGTCCTGGACGAGCCCCTGCACCCGCTGCCACGACTCCGGCGCCCAGACCGGCTCGGTGGCGGCCAGCGCGCCGGCCCACTCGTCCAGCGCCCGGTCGGCCGCGGCCTGGTCCCCTGCCGCACGCGCCTCGAACCACGCGGTCTGCCAGGCCGCTGCAGCGATCCCCACCATGCCCGCCCGCACGCCGTCGGCCGAGGCCACACCCGCATCGGCACCGAGCCCGGACGTGGCGCGCGCCACCACGTCGTCCCACGTCAACCACGGGGGCAACGGCCGGTCGCGCGGCGCGAGCGAAGCCACCACCGCGGCGGCACCCGGGTGCTCGAGGTCGACGAGCTCGGACGTGTCCGTGCCCCACGCGTCCTCGACCGGGGCACCGTCGGCGGTGGTGAGGGGGCGGCCCGAGTCGTCCAGGGCCCGACCGTCGGACGTGCCGCCTGCGCGGTCCCCCGTCCAGGCGCCGGACGCGACGCCTGCGGCCGTCAACGCGAGCGCGGCCGCTGCACCCACACCCGCGACCACCCATGGGCGACGACGACCGCGCAGGGCGGTCACCCCGTGGTCGGCGGACGTGACGTGCCGCGCGACGAGCGGGGCGAGCACGTCGCCCAGGTCGGGCTCGGACCACGGGTCGGCCGCGGCCAGCCGCGCTCGCAGGTCGTCGTCTGTCAGGCTGTTCATCGGTGCTCCTGTCGTCGGGGTGGTCGACAAGGAGATGTCCGGCCCCAGCCCGGATGTGACAGGCGGGTCAGCGCCGCCGACCGCGGGCCAGCGCGCGCATGGCGCGCCACCGCGTCATGCCGACGCTGGTCACGACGCCCGGGACACCCGCGACGTCGGTCGAGCCCAGGAGGAGGGCCTCGAGCACCGCGGGCGCGTCCGAGAGCACGAGCCCCGCGGGCAGGTCCTCGTCGTGCGTGCCGCCCGTCCAGCGCGCGGCGGCGATCTGCCCCTCGCGGCGCGTCAGCACGACCACCGGGAGCTGGCGCAGGAGCTTCGAGATCGCCGCGGCGCCGTCCGCGACGGCCGCCGGGTCGCGCAGGACCGCGACCGCACCGACCTCGGTGGGCACCGCGTCGATCTCCACACCCGCGAGCGCGCACGCGGCCGCGAGCGGCTCGGGGGCGGCCACCTGCGTCACGACGATCGCGACGCTCGGCGTCTCGGCTGGCGCGTCGAGCAGCCCGGACAGGTCGTCGGGCACGACGACGCCGAGCTCGTCGTCCGGCTCGTCGGCGGGGCTCGTCACAGCGCACCCTTGGTGGACGGGACGCCCTCGACCCGGGGGTCGCGCGCGACCGCGAAGCGCAGCGCGCGGGCCAGCGCCTTGAACTGCGCCTCGACGATGTGGTGCGGGTCGCGGCCCTCGAGCACGCGCACGTGGATCGAGAACGCGGCGTGGTGCGCGATCGACTCGAGCACGTGCCGCGTCAGCGAACCCGTGAAGTGCCCGCCGATCAGGTGGTACTCCTGCCCGGGCGGCTCGCCGGTGTGCACCAGGTACGGCCGGCCGGACACGTCCACGACCGCCTGCGCGAGCGCCTCGTCGAGCGGGACCAGCGCGTCCCCGAACCGCGAGATCCCGCGCTTGTCCCCCAGCGCCTCGCGCAGCGCCTCGCCCAGGCAGATCGCGACGTCCTCGACCGTGTGGTGCGCGTCGATGTGCGTGTCCCCCGTGGCGCGCACCGTGAGGTCGATCAGCGAGTGCTTGCCCAGCGCGGTGAGCATGTGGTCGTAGAACGGGACGGTCGTCGAGATGTCGGTGCGACCCGTGCCGTCCAGGTCGATCTCCACCACCACGCTCGACTCGCTCGTCGTGCGCTCGATGCGCGCCGTGCGTCCCGCGGTCGTCGACGCTGCGTTCACAGTCCCGCCACCTCCACCAGGGCGTCCTGGAACGCCCGCGTCTCCTGCGGAGTGCCGACCGACACCCGCAACCATCCCGGCGGGCCCACCTCACGGATGAGCACCCCCCGGTCGAGCAGACCCTGCCACACCGCGTGGCGGTCCTCGAACAGGCCGAACAGCACGAAGTTCGCATCCGAGTCCGCGACCTGCAGACCCCGCTCCCGCAGCCACCGCACGAGCGCGTCACGCTCGTCCCGCAGCGACCCGACCTGCGCCATGAGCTCGGCGCTGTGCGCGAGCGCGGCCCGCGCGACGGCCTGCGTCACGGCCGACAGGTGGTACGGCAGGCGCACGACGCGCAGCGTGTCGACGAGCGCACGCGACGCGGCGAGGTAGCCGACGCGCGCACCCGCCAGGCCGAACGCCTTGGACATGGTCCGGCTCACCGCCAGGTGCGGGTGGTCGGCCAGCAGCTCGAGCGCGCTGGGCGTCCCGCGACGCCGGAACTCGCCGTACGCCTCGTCGACCACCACGACGCACCCGCCCGGCACGGCCGCCGCGGCGTCGAGCACGGCGCGCACGGTCGCCGCCGGGAGCGCGGTGCCGGTGGGGTTGTTGGGGCTCGCCAGCAGCACGACCGACGGCCGGTGCTCGGCGATCGCGGCACACGCGACGTCCACGTCCAGGCTGAAGTCGTCCTCGCGCCGACCGGCCACCCACGCCGTGCTCGTGTCCCGCGCGTACTCGGGGTACATCGAGTACGTGGGCGCGAACGACAGCGCGGTGCGGCCCGGTCCGCCGAACGCCTGGAGCAGGTGCAGCATGACCTCGTTCGAGCCGTTCGCCGCCCACAGCTGCTCGACGCCGAGCGCGACGCCCGACTCGGCGAGCAGGTAGGCCGCGAGGTCCGCGCGCAGCGCCTCGAAGTCGCGGTCGGGGTAGCGGTTGAGGCCCCGGGTCGCCTGCGCCACCGCGGCCGCGACGTCCGCGACCACGGCCTCCGACGGCGCGTACGGGTTCTCGTTGACGTTGAGCAGCACCGGCACGTCGAGCTGCGGCGCGCCGTAGGGCTCGAGGCCCGCGAGCTCGGGCCGCAGGGGCAGCGTCGGGCCGGCTGTCGCGGGGCTGGCGGGGACGGTCACGTGGGTGAGTGTAGGGAGCGCACCAGGCGCGGCGGCGTCCCGGTCCGTGGGCGCCATTCAGAACCGCGCGCGGACCGCGTCGCCGTGCGCGGGCAGTCCCTCGGCGTCCGCGAGCGCGACGATCCGGTCCGCGACCGTCGCCAGCGCGTCCGCGTCGTACTCGATCACCTGGACCGCGCGTACGAACGAGTGCACCCCGAGACCGCTCGTGAAGTGCGCGCAGCCGCCCGTCGGCAGCACGTGGTTCGAACCCGCCATGTAGTCACCGAGCGACACGGGCGAGTACGGCCCGACGAAGATCGCACCCGCGCTCGTCACGCGCTCCGCGAGCTCGGCCGCGCCCCGCGCCTGGATCTCCAGGTGCTCCGCGCCGTACGCGTCGACCACCGCGAGCCCGGCGTCGAGGTCGTCGACCAGCACGATCGCCGACTGCGTGCCGCCCAGCGCGGTCGCGACACGTGCACGGTGCAGCGTCGTCGCGGCCAGGTCGACGAGCTTGGCCTCGACCGCGCCGGCGAGCTCGACGCTCGGGGTGACCAGCACCGAGGCCGCGAGCGGGTCGTGCTCGGCCTGTGAGATGAGGTCGGCCGCGACGTGCACCGGGTCGGCGGTCTCGTCGGCCAGGACGGCGATCTCCGTCGGGCCCGCCTCGGAGTCGATCCCGACGACGCCGCGCACGAGCCGCTTGGCTGCCGCGACGTACACGTTTCCCGGGCCGGTGACCACGTCGACGGGCTCGCACAGCGTGGCGCCGTCCTCGTCGGTCTGCCCCGCGGCACCGTAGGCGAACATCGCGACCGCCTGCGCGCCGCCCACCGCGTACACCTCGTCCACGCCGAGCAGCGCGCACGTGGCCAGCACGGTCGCATCCGGGAGCCCGTCACGGTCCTTCTGGGGCGGGCTCGCCACCGCGAGCGAGCCGACGCCGGCCTCCTGCGCGGCGACCACGTTCATGATCACCGACGACGGGTAGACCGCGAGGCCGCCCGGGACGTACAGCCCGACACGACGCACGGGGACCCACCGCTGGCGGACCTGCGCACCCGGCGCCACGTCGACCGTGAAGTCGGTGGGCCGCTGCGCCGCGTGCACGCGCCGCACCCGCAGGATCGTCTCCTCGAGCGCCGCACGGACCGTCGGCTCGAGCTCGGCGACCGCGTCCTGGAGCGTCTGCGCGGGCACGCGCAGGAGCGCCGGGCGCACGCCGTCGAACCGCTCGGCCAGATCCCGCAGCGCGGCCGCGCCGCGCGTGCGCACGTCGTCCAGGATCGGGGCGACCGCCGCACCCGCGTGCTCCACGTCGACCTCCGCGCGGGGCAGCTCGGCGAGCAGCTCACGGCGGGACAGCGTGCGACCGCGCAGGTCGATGCGGGAGATCATGCGCCCGAGTCTAGGTCGCGCCCGACCGCGTGCCCGTGCGGTTTCCCGCCATGCGGGACACTGGGCGCATGCCCACGACGCACGCCCCCGAGGTCCCGATCCGTGACGACGTCATCCGCCTCGGCCAGTTCCTCAAGCTCGCCGGGCTCGCGGAGTCGGGCGCGGACGCCCGTGCGCTCGTCGAGGACGGCGCCGTGACGGTCAACGGCACGTCCGAGGACCGCCGGGGCCGTCAGCTGGTGCGCGGCGACGTCGTCGCGGTCTCGCTGCCGCAGGGCGTGCAGGCCGCCACCGTCGGCTGAGCGCCCTCGGCCGAGCACCGTCGGCGCGGCGCGCCCTCACCCGGCCAGGCAGCTCGGTCCCAGCAGCGCCTTGAGGTCACCGAACAGCGACGGGCTGCGGGACACGCGCAGGCCGTCGTCGAGCCGCATGACCGTGGCGCGGCCCGGCTGCGTCAGGCGCAGGTGGACCTCCGTGATCCCCGGATGCGTCGAGAGCACCTCCTTGAGTCGCTCGACCACGGGTGCGGTGCACCGCGCGACCGGCAGCGTGACGACCACGGGTGAGTCGGCGGTCACGCTCACATCCGGGAGCGTGACCTCCATCGCCTGCAGCTGCATCGTCTCGTCGCGCCGCCGCACGCGACCCTTGACGACGACCACGGCGTCCTCGGCCAGCACGGTCGAGTAGGCGACGTACGTCTCGCCGAAGAACAGGACCTCGACGCCGCCCTCCATGTCCTCGAGCGTGACCGACGCCCAGGCGTTGCCCTGCTTCGACATCTTGCGCTGCAGCCCCGTGACCAGGCCCGCGACCACGACGGTCGACCCGTCGGGGCGCTGCTCGTCGGCGTTGAGCGTGGCGATCGAGACGTCGGCGGCGGCCGCGAGCACGTGCTCGAGGCCGGACAGCGGGTGGTCGGAGACGTACAGGCCGAGCATCTCGCGCTCGAACGCGAGCCGCTGCTTCTTGTCCCAGTCCGGCAGGTCGGGGATGGTGACCGCGAACCCCGGGTCGTCGTCACCGCCGAAGACGTCGGCGAACAGGTCGAACTGCCCCTCGGCCTCCTTGCGCTTGACGCCGATCACCGCGTCGACGGCCTGCTCGTGCACCAGCAGCAGGGCCTTGCGGGCATGACCGAGCGAGTCGAACGCACCGGCCTTGATGAGCGACTCGATGGTGCGCTTGTTGCACACCACCGCGGGCACCTTGTCCAGGAAGTCGGTGAACGACGTGAAGTCGCCCTTCTCCTCACGCGTGCGCACGATCGCGTCCACCACGTTGGCGCCCACGTTACGGATCGCCGTGAGCCCGAACCGGATGTCCACGCCGACCGCGGTGAAGTTGGCCGACGACGAGTTCACGTCGGGCGGCAGCACCGTGATGCCCATGCGGCGGCACTCACCCAGGTACAGCGCCGACTTGTCCTTGTCGTCGCGCACGCTCGTGAGCAGCGCGGCCATGTACTCGCCCGGGTAGTGGGCCTTGAGGTACGCGGTCCAGTAGGAGACGAGCCCGTACGCCGCGGTGTGCGCCTTGTTGAACGCGTAGTCGGCGAACGACTCGAGCACGTTCCACAGCGCGAGCTGCGCCTCCTTCGAGAAGCCGCGCTCGGTCATGCCGCCGAAGAAGTCGGCCTGCTGCTTGTCGAGCTCCGACTTCTTCTTCTTGCCCATCGCGCGGCGCAGCACGTCGGCCTGGCCGAGCGTGAACCCGGCGACCTTCTGCGCGGTGGCCATGACCTGCTCCTGGTACACGATCAGGCCGTACGTGGTGCCCAGGATCTCCGCGAGCGGCTCGGCCAGCTCGGGGTGGATGGGCGTGATCTCCTGCTGCCCGTTCTTGCGCAGCGCGTAGTTGGTGTGCGAGTTCACGCCCATGGGGCCCGGGCGGTACAGCGCCAGGACCGCGGAGATGTCCTCGAAGTTGTCCGGCTTCATCAGGCGCAGGAGCGAGCGCATGGGTCCGCCGTCGAGCTGGAACACCCCGAGCGTGTCGCCGCGTGCGAGCAGCTGGTAGCTCGCGGGGTCGGTCAGCTCGAGGTCCTCCAGGACCAGCGGGTCCTTGCCGTTCATCACGATGTTCTCGAGCGCGTCGTCGAGGATCGTCAGGTTCCGGAGCCCGAGGAAGTCCATCTTGATCAGGCCGAGGCCCTCACACGTGGGGTAGTCGAACTGCGTGATGACCGCGCCGTCCTGCGGCCGGCGCATGATCGGGATGATCTCGATCAGCGGGTGGCTCGACATGATGACGCCCGCGGCGTGCACGCCCCACTGCCGCTTCAGCCCCTCGATGCCCTTGGCGAGCTCGACCACGCGCTGCGCGTCCGGGTCGGCCGCATGGACCTGGCGGAACTCCTCCGCCTCGGGGTAGCGCGGGTCCTTCGGGTCGAAGATCCCGGTCAGGCCGATGTCCTTGCCCATGATCGCGGGCGGCATCGCCTTGGTGAGCTTCTCCCCCATCGCGAACGGGAAGCCCAGCAGCCGAGACGAGTCCTTGAGCGCCTGCTTGGCCTTGATGGTGCCGTACGTGACGATCTGCGCGACGCGGTCCTCGCCGTACTTGTCGGTCACGTACCGGATGACCTCACCGCGCCTGCGCTCGTCGAAGTCGACGTCGAAGTCGGGCATCGAGACGCGGTCCGGGTTGAGGAAGCGCTCGAAGATCAGGCCGTGCTGCAGCGGGTCGAGGTCCGTGATCCGCATCGCGTACGCCGCCATCGAGCCCGCACCCGAGCCACGGCCCGGCCCCACGCGGATCCCGTTGTCCTTGGCCCAGTTGATGAAGTCGGCGACCACCAGGAAGTACCCGGGGAAGCCCATCTGCGTGATGACGCCGGTCTCGTACTCCGCCTGCCGGCGCACGTCGTCCGGGATGCCGCCCGGGTAGCGGTGCCGCAGCCCGGTCTCGACCTCCTTGATGAACCAGCTGGTCTCGTCCTCCCCCTCCGGCACGGGGAAGTTGGGCATGTAGTTGGCCTTGGTGTTGAACGAGACCTCGCACTGCTCCGCGATCCGCAGCGTGTTGTCGCACGCCTCGGGCAGCTCCGCCCAGGTCCGGCGCATCTCGGCCGCGGACTTCACGTAGTAGCCGCTGCCCTCGAACGCGAAGCGGTTGCCACCCTGCTCGTACGTCGGCTCCGTCAGCGCCGAGCCGGAGTTGATCGCCAGCAGCGCCTCCTGCGACCCGGCGTCCTCCGCGGTGACGTAGTGCAGGTCGTTCGTCGCGACGAGCGGGGCGCCGATCGTCTCGGCGAGCCGCAGCAGGTCCTTGAAGACGCGGGTCTCGATGTCGAGCCCGTGGTCCATCAGCTCGACGTAGAAGTAGTCCTTGCCGTAGATGTCCTGCAGCTCGCCCGCGGCACGCACGGCCTCGTCCCACTGGCCGAGGCGCAGACGCGTCTGCACCTCACCCGACGGGCACCCCGTCGTCGCGATCATGCCGCCCGAGTACGTCTCGAGGAGCTCGCGGTCCATGCGCGGCCACTTGCCCATCTGCCCCTCGAGCGAGGCCAGCGAGCTCGCCCGGAACAGGTTGTGCAGGCCCTCGTTGTTGCGCGCGAGCAGCGTCATGTGGGTGTACGAGCCGCGCGCGGACACGTCGTCGCGCTCCTGGCCCTGCTCGCCGAACCGCACGCGCGTCTGGTCGAACCGGCTGGTGCCCGGCGTGACGTACGCCTCGACGCCGATGATCGGCTTGATGCCCGCGGCGGTGGCCTTGGACCAGAAGTCGAAGGCCCCGAACAGGTAGCCGTGGTCGGTCGTGGCGATCGCCGTCTGGCCCAGGCGCTGCACCTCGGCGAACAGCTGCGTCAGGCGCGCCGCGCCGTCGAGCATCGAGTACTCGGTGTGCGCGTGGAGATGGACGAACGACGAGTCCTGAGCTGCCGGTGATGCCACGCGCCGAGTCTAGGTGGCCCCAGGGACACCTCCGTGTGCCCGCGGCGTCGGTCAGCGGTAGCCGGCGGAGATCACGTCGAGCGCGTGCTGCAGGTCCTGCGGGTAGGCGCTCGAGACCTCGAGCCACTGCCCCGTGCCGGGGTGCTCGAAGCCCAGCCGCATCGCGTGCAGCCACTGCCGCGACAGCCCGACGCGCTGCGCGAGCGCGGGGTCGGCACCGTAGGTGAGGTCGCCCACGCACGGGTGCCGCAGCGCCGAGAAGTGCACGCGGATCTGGTGCGTGCGCCCGGTCTCGAGGTGGACCTCGACGAGCGAGGCCGCGGGGAACGCCTCGAGCAGCTCGTAGTGCGTGACCGACGGCTTGCCGTTCGCCGTGACGGCGAACTTCCAGTCGTGGTGCGGGTGCCGCCCGATCGGGGCGTCGATCGTGCCCGTCGTGGGCTCCGGGTGCCCCTGCACGAGCGCGTGGTAGACCTTCTCGACCGTGCGCTCCTTGAACGCGCGCTTGAGCGCGGTGTAGGCGTGCTCGCTCTTGGCGACGACCATGAGCCCGCTGGTGCCGACGTCCAGCCGGTGCACGACGCCCTGCCGCTCGGCGGCGCCCGACGTCGAGATGCGGTACCCGCTGGCGGCGAGCGCGCCGACGACCGTGGGGCCGGTCCAGCCCGGTGACGGGTGCGCCGCGACCCCCACGGGCTTGTCGACGACGACCACGTCGTCGTCGTCGTGCACGATCACCATGCCGGGCACCGGCTCCGCGACGACCTCGACCGCGGCGGGGGCCGCATCCGGGATCTCCACCTCGAGCCACGCGCCCGCGACCAGCCGCTCCGACTTGCCCACGGGCCGACCGTCCAGGTGGACCCCGCCGTCCTCGGCGATCTGACCCGCACGCGTGCGCGACAGGCCCAGCAGGCGCGCGATGCCGGCGTCGACCCGGTCGCCCGCGAGCCCGTCCGGGACGGGCAGGCTCCGCGTCTCAGGCATCGGACGCACCGCCCCTCGGGGCCGCCGCCGGGGTCGCGGCGGCGTCGCCGGAGTCCTCCGTCTCGCGCGTGCCGTCGATCCGGACGCCGCGCAGCACCGTCAGCACGATCAGGCCCGCGGCGACGACGATCGCGATGTCGGCCACGTTGCCCACGAACCAGTCCGCGTACGCGATGAAGTCGATGACGTGGCCCCGGGCCACACCGGGCGACCGGAACAGGCGGTCCACCAGGTTGCCGAGCGCTCCGCCCAGCAGCAGGCCGAGCGCGACCGCCCACATCGTCGAGCCGATGCGACGCGCGGCGCGGGCGACGACCACGACCACGCCGATCGCGACGAGCGTGAGGACCCAGGTCATCCCGGTCGCGATGGACAGCGCGGCCCCGGGGTTGAACACCAGCTGCAGGCCCAACCAGTCGCCCAGCACCTCGCGGCGCGCGCCGTCCAGGGACGTCAGCGCCCACGCCTTGGTCGCCTGGTCGAGCACGAGCACCACGGCGGTCAGCCCGACGAGGATCGTCAGCAGCCGCCGACGGCGTGTCGCGGGGACGTCGCTCCCGGCGGCCGCGTCTCGGTGCTTGACGGCCGCATCCTCGGGCGACTCGGGCGAGCCCGTCGTGGCGGGCAGGGGCGACTCGTCGGGCGTGGGCACCGGTGGAGTCTACGGGCGCGTCAGCGCCGCTCCTCGCGCTGCTTGCACTCGACGCACAGCGTCGCGCGCGGGAAGGCCTGCAGCCGCGCCTTGCCGATCGCCTTGCCGCACGACTCGCACGTCGCGAACGTCCCCGCGCTGATGCGCGCGAGCGCGTGCTGCGTCTGGGCCAGCATGTCGCGCGTGTTGTTGACCAGCGTGAGCTCCTGCTCGCGCTCGAGCGCCGAGGAGCCCGAGTCCGCCTGGTCGTCACCGGCGCCGTCGCCCGAGTTGCGCAGCAGGTCGGAGAGCTCGGCATCGGCCGACGCGAGCTCCGCGGTGAGCCGGTCGATGTCGGCGACCAGCTCGTCCGCGACGTCGCGGACGTCGCGCGCCGTCCAGGCCTTCTCGCCGTCACGGACCGGGAACTGCTTGGCCAGCCGCGCGAGCTCCTTGGCGTCCTGCGTCGGCGCGACGGTCGTGGTGCTGATCGAGTCGTTGGTCACCGCGGTGCCCCCTGTCTGTGAGGTGACGAGACTGTAGACGTGTGTACGGCACCGCACAACACGACACGCCAGGGTTCACCCGGCGTGTCGCGTTGCTGACCTGGGACGACGGACCGCCGGTACCCCTGCCGGCGGTCCGTCGGTCCGCTCAGAGGTTGTGGCCGTCGCCGACCGCCTGGGGCTGCGCCCGCGGCGGCAGCGCGCTCCCGCGGTTGTCGAGGTCGCCCAGGAGGTTCTCGAGGTAGCTCTTGAGGCGCGTCCGGTAGTCGCGCTCGAAGACCCGCAGCTCGTCGATCTTGCGCTCGAGGAGCGAACGCTCCTGCTCGAGCTGGCCGAGCGTGCGCTGCGACGTCTCCTCGGCCTCGCGCACGATGCGGGTCGCCTGCGTCTTCGCCTCGGAGACGAGCCGCTCGGACTCCTCCTGGCCGCTGCGCACGTAGTCGTCGTGCAGCTTCTGCGCGAGCTGCAGCATGCCGGTCGCGGACTCGGGCTCGTTCGACTGGGCCGGCGCGACGGGCGCGGACACCTGGACCGGTGCGGGCGTCGGGGCGGGCAGCACGGGCGCGGGCGCGGGCTCCGGCGTCGGCTCGGGCTTGGGCAGCGCGACCGGTGCGGCCTGCTGCGCACCCGCGCGGCTCAGCTCGGCGATGCGGCGCTCGGCCGCCGCGAGCTTGGTCTTGAGGTCCTCGTTCTCGCCCTGCAGGTCCCGCAGGGTGTTGACCACCTCGTCCAGGAAGTCGTCGACCTCGTCCTGGTCATAGCCCTCGCGGAACTTCGTGGCCTGGAACTTCTTGTTCAGGACGTCGTCTGCGGTCAGCAGTGCCATCGTCGTCACCTCTTCGGTCGAACGGGGTAGGTCGAGCTGGTCGAGCCGTGCTGGGGCCGTGCCGGCCGCCCGGTCCCGGACACGCAGAGCGTGTCGCCTGGGGCCGCCGGCGGCCACTTCACCTCACCGTAGCGGACATTGCCCGGGCGCCGTCGCCGCCGGTGGGACACGCGTCCCGTATGTCCCACATGCCCGTTTTCGTGCCGCACAGCCGGCTGGGCGCGCGACACGGGGCGGGTCACGCCAGTGCAGGCAGGAGCGACAGGAGCAGGCTGCACAGCAGCATGAGCACCAGGAACGCGAGGTCGAGCCGGAAGCTCCCGATGGTCAGCGGCGGCAGCACCTTGCGCAGCGCGCGCAGCGGCGGGTCGGTCACGGTGTACGTGATCTCCGCGAGCACCAGCGCGACGCCGCGCGGCCGCCACTCCCGCGCGAAGAACATCACCCAGTCGATCACCAGCCGGGCGATCAGGAGCAGCATGAAGACGAAGACGACCACGGAGGCCAGGTCGACGACCAGACGCATGCGTCAGCTCTGGTTGTAGAACGCCGCGCGCGGGGCCGAGCCGGACGGCGTCTCACCCGAGACCTCGACGTGCGCGGGCGACAGCAGGAACACCTTGTTGGTGACGCGCTCGATCGCGCCGTGCAGGCCGAAGATCAGGCCCGCCGAGAAGTCGACCAGCCGCTTGGCGTCGGCGTCGTCCATGTCGGTGAGGTTCATGATCACCGGCGTGCCCTCGCGGAACGCCTCGCCGATCTTGCGCGCGTCGTTGTACGAGCGCGGGTGGATCGTCGTGATGCGCCGCAGGTCGTGCGCCGGTGCCGGCTGCTCGACCGCGCTCACCCGCGTCGGGCGGAACGGCGTCACCTGCGCCTCGTGCTGCTCCTCGAGCTCCATGGGCTCGTCCGTCCCCTCGTAGTCGTCGAGGTACTCGCCGTGCTCGCCCCGGTCATCGGCCAGGCCCAGGTACAGCATCGTCTTGCGCAGCGCTCCGGCCATGGCCCCGCTCCTCCCCCGGACAGCGTCCGGACCTGCTCGTTCGGACCGATCTCACCGGGCCGCCGTGCGGCCGACCGCGGGTCGGTCCCGTCCGCTCGTCACGCTAGCAACGGGTTCTGCGGGTTGCCCGGCGCGACACGCCGCGCCGACGCGCGCACCACGCCGGCGAACCGGCCCGTGCGGCCGGCCCGACGGAAGGAGAACAGCCGGGGGTCCGACCACGTGTCGCGCGGGGAGACCTCGACGTGCGCGACACCCGCCGCGAGCAGCACCGCGCGCGCCCCTGCGCGCAGGTCGAGCGCCGGGGTGCCCCAGGCGGTGGTCGCGGCGACCTCCGGTACCGTCGCGGCCACCTCGTCGCGCAGGTCCGCGGGGACCTCGTACGACGGACCCGCGATGGCCGGGCCGAGGGCCGCGCGCATGCGGTCCGGCCGCGCCCCCAGCTCCCGCATCGCCGCCACGGTCGCCTGCAGGACGCCGTCCGCCAGACCCCGCCGGCCCGCGTGCGCGGCGCCGACCACGCCGGCCTCCGGGTCGGCCAGCAGCACGGGCACGCAGTCGGCGACGAGCACCGCGAGAGCGACGCCGGGATGCGCTGTCACCAGCGCGTCACCCGTGCCGACGGGCTGCAGCGGGTCGACCGGCACGTCCTGCGGACCCGCGACCACCAGCACGTCCGTGCCGTGCACCTGGTCGACGAACGCCACGGGGCAGCCCGCCCACGCCGACAGCCGCGCGCGGTTCTGCGCCACGGCCGACGGATCGTCTCCGACGTGCGCGCCGAGGTCGAGCGCGTCGTACGGCGGGCGGCTCACACCGCCGCGCCGGTCGGTGAAGCCGGCACGCACACCCGGCCCCAGGTCGACCTCGTCGACCGGGACCGGGGGCGCGGGCGCGGCGGTCATCCGGCCCGACCGACCGCGGACGCGGCCCTCACTTGAGGAAGTCGGGGACGTCGAGCTCGTGCTCGCGCTCCCGACGGTGCTCCTCCTCGGAGAAGATGCGCGGCACCTCGAGCGCGGCCGTGGTGGGCGCGGGCTCGCTCTCGGCGGACAGGAACGCGGGGACCTCGTGCGCGGGAGCGGCGGGGGCCGGCACTGCCGCGAACGCCGGAACCGCCTCGGGCGCGTCCTGACGCGGCGCGGGCACGTGCGGCACCTGACGCGGTGCCTGGCCGCTCACCTGGCCGAGCGCGCGCGCGTCACGCCGGACCACCGGCGAACCACCGTCGAACCCGGCCGCGATGACGGTGACCCGCACCTCGTCGCCGAGCGCGTCGTCGATCACCGCACCGAAGATGATGTTCGCCTCGGGGTGCGCCGCCTCCTGCACCAGACGGGCGGCCTCGTTGATCTCGAAGAGGCCGAGGTCGGAACCACCCTGGATGGACAGGAGCACGCCGTGGGCCCCGTCGATGCTGGCCTCGAGCAGCGGCGAGCTGATCGCCATCTCGGCAGCCTGCACCGCGCGGTCGTCGCCGCGCGCGAAGCCGATCCCCATGAGCGCGGACCCCGCACCCTGCATGACTGACTTGACGTCGGCGAAGTCGAGGTTGATGAGGCCGGGCGTCGTGATCAGGTCGGTGATGCCCTGGACACCCGAGAGCAGCACCTGGTCCGCCGAGTGGAACGCGTCGAGCACCGAGACGCCGCGGTCGGAGATCTGCAGCAGGCGGTCGTTCGGGATGACGATGAGCGTGTCGACCTCGGCACGCAGCGCGTCGATCCCGGCGTCGGCCTGCACCGAGCGCCGGCGACCCTCGAACGTGAACGGCCGCGTGACGACGCCGATCGTGAGCGCGCCGAGCGAGCGGGCGATCCGCGCGACGACGGGCGCGCCGCCCGTGCCGGTGCCGCCGCCCTCGCCCGCGGTCACGAACACCATGTCCGCGCCGCGCAGGACGTCCTCGATCTCCTCCGCGTGGTCCTCGGCGGCCTTCTTGCCGACCTCGGGGTCCGCGCCCGCGCCGAGACCGCGCGTGAGCTCGCGGCCCACGTCGAGCTTGACGTCGGCGTCGGACATGAGCAGGGCCTGCGCGTCGGTGTTGACGGCGATGAACTCGACACCCTTGAGGCCGACCTCGATCATGCGGTTCACGGCGTTCACGCCGCCGCCGCCGATACCGACGACCTTGATGACCGCCAGGTAGTTCTGCGGAGCTGCCACGGTGGGTGCCTCTCGTTTCGTGCGGGTCCGTCCTGCGGCCGGCTCGCGCCGGTCCCGGGACCGTCGTCCGCGACACGCGAGCGACGGGCTGCAACCTTCACCCTCTAGTTGAGGGTTATAGTTATGTCAGGTGATGCTGTCAGGGCGTGACGCTAGGTCGCGCCCCGCCCTCGATCAACGACCACGCGCGCGTGTCGCGCGCGAGTTCGCCCGCGCCCGGACGGACGTCACTTGATGATCGGCATGCGGGGCGCGGACACGTCGATCACCTTGGCCTTGCGGCCCTGCTCCGACTCGAGCAGCGCGGTCAGGACCGCCGCCTTGAGGTGCGTCTCGGCTGCGCTCCCCCACGCGATCCGCGCGCCCTTGCGCAGCTTCATCGAGATCGTGTCCTGCGTGCGCGCGGACACGCCCCCCACCTGCGCGAGCAGGTCCGGGTCGAGCTGCTCCACGACCGTCAGGACACCGCGCAGCGTGCGGCGGTCCCCCACCGGCACGTCCACGACGGGCAGCTCGGCGGGCGCCTTCGCGACGTGGCCGACCTGCACCCCGTCCTGGTCCAGCAGCGAGTATCCCGAGCGCCCGTCGGCCGGGACGGCCGCGACGGGCTCGCGCGCCACGAGCGTCACCGTGAGCCCGTGCGGCCAGTCGCGCGTGACCGTCGCCTCCCGCACCCCGGGCACGTCGAGCAGGTCGGCCCGCAGCGCACCCGTGTCCAGGCGCGGGAGCGGTGTGCCGTCCCGCTCGTCGACGACGGCCCGCACCGCGTCCACCGCGACGACCGTCCCCGCGCCGTCGACCCGCACGGTCGCGGCGTCGAGCGCCAGGACGGGCGAGCCGAGCAGCAGCCAGCCGATGCCGGCCACCAGGGCCGCGCACACCGAGAGACCGATCACCTGGCGACGCGCGAGCGTCCGGCGGGCGCGCGCACGTTCGGCGAACCGCGCGGCCGACGTCGGCGAGACCACCGGCGCGGTCCGGATCGAGCCGCGGACCGCGGGCGGCGCGACGTCGTCGGGAGCGACCACGCGCGCCGGGGCGAAGGACCGGGGCGCCCCGCCGGCCGTGGGCGGACCCGGCGGCGGCAGGATCTCGGGGCTGATCTCGGCCCGCGCGGCGACACGCGGGACGTCGTCCTTCCCGTCCCCGGGGGCCGGTGTGCCGCGTTCCTGCGGTCCTGCTGCACCCCGCTCGGCAGGGCGCGACGAGGCGGACCGCCGCGGCCGGGCGGGCCGGGCCGCCTCCGGACGCGGCGCGGGAGGGCGCGGCGGCCGGGAGGAGGTCACGCCTGCTCCTGCTCGCGCCGTGTCAGCTCGTCGAGGATCTGCGGCCCGAGCGCGGTCACGTCGCCCGCACCGACCGTGAGGACCAGGTCCCCGGGCCGCGCCTGGGCCGCGAGCGTCGCGGCCGCCTCGTTCCGGTCGGCCACGAACGTGGCGCGCCCCGGCGTCGGGACCCGGTCGACGATCGTCGCGCCCGACACGGTCGGGTCCGGGTCCTCGCGGGCCGCGTACACGTCCGTCACGACGACGAGGTCCGCCTGGTCGAGCGCGGCGCCGAACTCGGCCGCGAACGTCCGGGTGCGTGAGTACAGGTGGGGCTGGAAGAGCACCAGCACGCGGCCGTCCCCGACCACGGCACGAGCGCCGTCGAGCAGCGCCCGCACCTCCGTCGGGTGGTGGGAGTAGTCGTCGACCACGCGCACGCCCGCGGCGGTGCCGCGCAGCTCGAACCGTCGACCCGTGCCGCGGAACGTCCCGATCGCCTCGGCCGCCTGTGCCGGCGCGACGCCCAGCCGCACGCACGCGATCCACGCGGCGGTCGCGTTGAGCGCGTTGTGCGCGCCCGGGAACGCGAGCCCGATGGTCTGCGGGCCCGCCTCGTCCCGCGTCGTGACGTCGACGTCCCAGCCGCCCTCGGTGGGGCGCATCTCGCCGACGCGCACGTCGGCGTCCGGCGTCCGGCCGTACGTGCGGACGGCCACGTCCCGCGCCGCGAGCTCGTCGCGCACGCCCGCCACCAGGCGCGCCGCACCCTCGTCGTCCGCGCACGCGACGAGCAGGCCGCCCGGACGGATGCGCCGTGCGAAGGCCACGAACGCCGCCTCGAAGGCCTCGCGCGTGCCGTAGTGGTCCAGGTGGTCGGGCTCGACGTTCGTCACCACGGCCACGAGCGGCGCGTACGCGAGGAACGAGCCGTCGGACTCGTCGGCCTCGGCGACGAATGCGCGCCCCGCTCCGTCGCGCGCACCGCCGGCCGGCCCGCGCTCGGTGAGCACGGTGCCGCCGATCGCGTACGACGGGTCCGCTCCCGCGGCCAGCAGGCCCGTCGCCGTCATGGCCGACGTCGTCGTCTTGCCGTGCGCGCCCGCGACCGCGACCGCGTCACGGTCCGCCATGAGCGCCGCGAGCGCCTGCGACCGGTGCAGCACGCGCAGGCCCGCCGCTCGCGCGGCCGCGAGCTCGGGGTTGGTCTCGCGCACGGCCGACGAGACGACCACGGTGTCGACGCCCTCGACGAGCGCGGCGTCGTGACCGACGGTCACGGTCACGCCCGCCTCGACCAGGCCGGGCAGCGCCGGGCCCTGCGCCGCGTCCGAGCCGCTCACGTCGAGGCCGCGCGCCGCGAGCAGCAGCGCGACCGCGGACATGCCCGCACCGCCCACCCCGATCAGGTGCACCCGCCCGAGCGACGCCACGGCGGGCGGCTCGTCGGGCGTGCCGGCCGGCGCGTGCGCGTCGGGGCGTCGCTCGTCGGACGACGGCGCGGACGCGGCCGGGACGTCGGCGACGACCGCGCGCGGCCCGGCGGGGGCCGGAGGTCTGCCGGGCAGCTGCGCGAGCACGAGGTCCGCGACGCGAGCCGCCGCGTCCGGAACCCCGACCGACGCGGCTGCCGCGGCCATGCGGGAACGCGTGACCGCGGCCTCCGCGCCCACCAGCAGGGGCAGCACGTGCGAGCGCAGCCACGCCGCGTCGAACGCCGAGTCGGCCACCAGCAGCGCACCCCCGGCCTCGACGACGCCTGCCGCGTTGCGCCGCTGCTCGCCGTTGCCGACGGGCAGCGGCACGTACACCGCGGGCAGCCCGAGCGCGGCGACCTCGCACACCGTCCCCGCACCGGCTCGGCCGAGCACCAGGTCCGCCGCGGCGAGCGCGAGGTGCATGTCGTCCAGGTACTCCCGCACGTGGTACCGCGCGGCCAGGCCGCGGTCCAGGCGACCGACGGCCGCGAGCACGGGCGTCGACTTGTCCCGTCCCGTGAGGTGCAGGACCTGCACGCCCTCGGCCATGAGCTCCGGCGCGGCGGCGGTCACCGCCGTGTTGATGCTGACCGCTCCGAGCGACCCTCCGGTCACCAGCAGCGTGGGCAGCGCGGGGTCGAGGCCGAGCGCCGCGGCGGCGCGGGTGCGCGCCCCGGCGGCGTCGCGCCGACGTTCGGCGACCAGGTCCGCGACCGCACCCCGCAGCGGCAGCCCGGTGAGCTGTGCGCCGCGCAGTCCCGAGCCGGGGAACGTCACCGCGACCGCACGTGCCCAGCGTGCGCCCAGCCGGTTGGCGAGCCCCGGACGCGCGTTCTGCTCGTGCACCACCACGGGCACACCCCGGCGCCGAGCCGCGAGGTACGCGGGCGTGGCGACGTAGCCGCCGAACCCGACGACCACCTGGGCCCCCGACTCGTCGATCGCGCGGCCCGCGGCCTCGACGGCCGCGCGCAGCCGACCCGGCAGGCGCAGCAGGTCCAGCGAGGGCCGGCGCGGCAGCGGGACGCGCGGCACGAGCGCGAGCGGGAGCCCGTGCTCCGGCACGAGACGTGACTCGAGGCCCTGCGCCGTGCCCAGCACCGTGAGCGTCGCGTCGGGGTGCACGTCGCGCAGCGCGTCCGCGACCGCGAGGAGCGGGTTGACGTGGCCGGCCGTCCCGCCGCCCGCGAGCAGGAACGACGGCGGACGGGTCTGGTCAGGCACGTGCTGCTCCTCGACGTGGGGTGCGATCGGCCCGCCGGGCCGACCGGGTCAGGCCGACGACGGCCAACGAACGGCGGACGACGCTCGGCCGCGTGGCGAGCGCCTGTGCGGCTCCCGGCTCGTCGCGCGCGAACGCGACGACGACGCCGAGCGCGGCCAACGTCATGATGAGCGCGGAGCCGCCCGCGGACACCAGCGGCAGCGGCACCCCGATCACCGGGGCGAAGCCGATCACCACGGCGATGTTGATGAGCGCCTGCCCGATGATCCAGGCGACGATCCCCGCGGTCGTGACCTTGACGAACGGGTTCGGGTGGCGCCGGATCACGCGCAGCATCGCGACCGCGAGCAGCCCGAACAGGCCGAGCACGACGAGCGTGCCGACCAGCCCGAGCTCCTCGCCGAGGATCGCGAAGATGAAGTCGTTGTGCGCGGCCGGCAGGTAGGACCACTTCTCACGGCTCTGGCCGAGCCCGAGACCGCCCAGCCCTCCGCTCGCGAGCCCGTACGTGCCGTGCAGCGTCTGGTAGCAGTCCGACGACGCGTTGCAGTCGTCCGACAGCCAGCTGGTGATGCGGTCCATGCGGTTGCTCGAGGTGAGCGCGAGCGTCGCGGCCGCGCCGACAGCCATCGCCGCGGCCACCGCGAACATCCGCAGCGGGACGCCCGCCACGAACAGCGCGCCCGCGACCAGGAGCAGCAGCACCATCGCCGTCCCCAGGTCGTGGCCGATCAGGACCACCCCGACCGCGAGCCCGGCGACCGGGACGGCCGGGATGAACACGTGCTTCCACGACTGCAGGTACGCCTGCTTGCGTGCCAGCACGGCGCCCAGCCACACCGCGAGCGCGAGCTTGACCACCTCCGACGGCTGGGCCGTGAGCGGCCCGAGCCGCACCCAGTTGCGGTTGCCACCGACCTCGATGCCGAGCCCGGGGACGAACACCATGAGCTGCAGCACGACGGCCGCGCCGAGCATCGGCCACGCGAGCCGGACGTAGGTGCGCACGGGCAGGCGCGAGAGCAGGATCGCGACCGGCACGCCGATGAGCGCGAACTTGGCCTGGTCCAGGAACACCGCGAACGCCGACCCGTTGGCGTCGATCGACTCGACGCTCGAGCTCGACAGCACCATGACGAGCCCGATGACGAGCAGGAGCGCGGTCGCCCCGATCACCACGTAGTAGCTCGCGACGACGCTGTTCCAGTGTCCGAGCCGCTGCTGCTCGACCTCGGGCTCGGCGGTCTCGGTGCTCACGGCGCGGGCCTCACGCGGGGCCGCCGGCGCCGCCCGTCACCGCGCGCACGGCCGCCGCGAACGCGTCACCACGCGCGGCGTAGGAGGCGAACTGGTCCATCGACGCGCACGCGGGCGCGAGCAGCACCGTGACGGGTCCGCCCGGCACGGCGCCCGGCACGGCACCCGGCGCGCCGCCGAGCGCACCGCCCGGCGCCTGCGCGAGCGCACGCGCTGCAGCCACCGCCGACGTCATCACGTCCTCAGTCTCACCGGGGACGATCTCCACGGCCGGGACATCCGGCGCGTGTCGGGCGAGCGCGTCCCGCAGGGGTGCGCGGTCCACGCCGACGAGCACCACGCCGCGCAGCCGGTCCCGGCGTGCCTGGACGAGCTCGTCGAACCGCGCGCCCTTGGCGAGCCCACCGGCCACCCAGACCACCGAGCCGGGCGCGAACGCACCCAACGACGCGGCCGCCGCATGCGCGTTGGTCGCCTTGGAGTCGTCGACCCAGCTGATGCCGTCGGCCACCGCGACGGTCTCGATCCGGTGCCGGCCGGGCGTGTACGCGCGCAGCCCGTCCCGCACCGCGACCGGCTCGACGCCGTGCGCGAGCGCGAGCGCGGCCGCGGCGAGCGCGTCCGCGACCACGTGGCGCGGCACCGTGCCGTCGGGTCCCGCGAGCCCGCGCAGGTCGTCGAGCGTGCCGAGCTCGGCGGCGTGCGTGTGCCGCAGGCGGGCGAAGCCACGGTCCACGAGCACGTCCTCGACCAGGCCGACCTGTCCGACCAGCGGCGTGCCCGTGGTGAAGCCGACCGCGACCGCACCGTCGGCCACGTCGGCATCGCGCACCATCTGCTCGGTGCGCGGGTCCGCCAGGTTGTAGACGCACGCGAGCTCGGTGCGCTCGTAGACGCGGGCCTTGTCGGCCGCGTACGCCTCGAGCGAGCCGTGCCAGTCGAGGTGGTCCGGGGCGACGTTGAGCACGGCCGACGCCTGCGCGGCCATGGTGTGCGTGAAGTGCAGCTGGAAGCTCGACAGCTCGACCGCGAGGACGTCCAGCGTGGGGTCCGTCGCGGCGTGCACGATCGGTGCGCCGACGTTGCCCACCGCGAGCGCGCTGCGGCCCGCCGCCGTGAGGATCGACTCGAGCATGCCCACGGTGGTGGTCTTGCCGTTGGTCCCGGTCAGGGCGAGCCAGGGCGCCGGTGCACCCGACGGGCCGGGCACCCGCACCCGCCAGGCCAGCTCGACCTCGCTCCACACGGGCAGGCCGCGCGCGGCCGCGGCCGCGAGCAGCGCGTGGTGCGGGGGCAGCCCGGGCGACGCGACGACGAGGTCGACGCGGTCCAGGCCGTCGCCCGCGAGGTACTCCGAGGTCGGGACCGCCTCGTCGGACGCGTCGTCGACGGGGACGACACGCGCGCCGCGGGACGCGAGCACCTCGGCGGCCGCGCGTCCCGAGACGCCCAGGCCGGCGACGACGACCCGTGCGCCCTCGAGGTCGGCCGAGACGGTCGAGCCGGACGTCGCCACCTAGCCGGCCACCCACTCGGCGTAGAACACCCCGACGCCGAGCGCGACGAACAGGCCCGCGATGATCCAGAACCGGATCACGATGGTCACCTCGCCCCAGCCCTGCAGCTCGAAGTGGTGGTGCAGCGGCGCCATCTTGAACACGCGTCTGCCGGTCAGCTTGAACGAGCCGATCTGGATCACGTCGGACACGACCTCGAGCACGAACAGGCCGCCGATGATCGCGGCCAGGATCTCGGTGCGCGTGAGGATCGACAGGCCCGCGAGCGCGCCGCCGAGCGCGAGCGACCCGGTGTCGCCCATGAAGATCTTGGCGGGGCTCGCGTTCCACCACAGGAAGCCGAAGCAGGCGCCCGTGATCGCCGCGGCCACGACCGCGAGCGCGAGCGGGTCACGCGTCTCGTAGCAGCGCGGGCCCGCCGACGTGAGGATCTGGCACGACTGGTTGAACTGCCAGACGCACACCACGACGTACGCACCGAACACGATCAGCGAGACGCCCGTGGCCAGGCCGTCCAGGCCGTCGGTCAGGTTGACGGCGTTGGACCAGGCCGTGATGAGGAAGTTCGCCCAGATCACGAACGCGACCAGGCCGATGGCCGCGCCCGCGAACGCGAGGTCGATGTTCGTGTCGCGGATGAAGGAGATCCGGGTGGAGGCCGGGGTGCGGAACATCTCGTTCGGGAACTGCAGCGCCGCGACCGCGAACACCACGCCGACCAGGCCCTGCCCGACGATCTTCCACCGCGCCCGCAGGCCGAGCGACCGTTGCCGGCTGATCTTGATGTAGTCGTCGAGGAACCCGACCAGGCCGAGCCCGGTCATGAGGAACAGCACCAGGACCTCGGACACCGAGGGCTGGGTGCCCGTGAGCAGCAGCGCCGCGCCCCACCCGAGCAGCGTGGCCCCGATGATCACGACGCCGCCCATGGTGGGCGTGCCGCGCTTGGTGAAGTGCGCGGTCGGTCCGTCCTGGCGGATGAACTGGCCGTACTGCTTGCGGACCAGCAGCCGGATGAACAGCGGCGTGCCGAGCAGCGCGACGAGCATCGCGACGCCGCCGGAGATCAGGACGGCCCTCACGACGCGGCCCCGTCCGTGGTGGCGGTGAGCGCGTCGCCGAGCTGCCACAGCCCCGAGCCGTACGAGGACTTCACGAGCACGACGTCGCCCGCGCGCAGCTCGTCGGCCAAGAATGCCTCCGCCGTCGCCACGTCGTCCACCAGCACGACCTCGTCGCCCCAGCTGCCCTCGTGGTTGGCGCCGTCGCGGATCGCGCGCGCGCCGTCGCCCACCACGACCGTCAGGTCGATGTTGAGCCGCACCACGAGCCGGCCGATCGCGTCGTGCGCCTCACGCGCGTCCGCGCCGAGCTCGAGCATCTCCCCCAGCACCGCGACCGAGCGCCGGTCGCGGCCCGCGAGCACCGCGAGCGCCTTGAGCGCCGCGCGCATCGAGTCGGGGTTGGCGTTGTAGGAGTCGTCGACCACCGTGACGCCGTCCGCGCGGTCGACGACGTGCATCCGGTGGGGCGAGAGCGCGTCGGCGGCGGACAGCCCCGCGGCCACGTCGTCGAGCGTGAGCCCCACCGCGAGCGCGGCCGCAGCGGCGGCGAGCGCGTTGTGCACGTGGTGCTCGCCCACGAGGCGCAGCGCGACGGGCGCGCGCCGCTCGTCGGCCGTGCCCTCGCCGACCACGAGCGTGAACGACCCGCGGCCGGCCCGGTCGAGCGTCACGTCGACGGCGCGCACACCCGCGCCGCGCGCGGCGCCGAACGTCACGACGTCGCCGGGCGCGAGCGCGGACATGGCCAGCACGCGCTGGTCGTCGGCGTTGAGCACGGCCACGCCGTCGGGCAGCAGACCCTGCACGATCTCGGACTTCGCGCGCGCGACCGCGTCCACGCCGCCGCCGAAGCCGCCCAGGTGCGCCTGACCCACCACGAGCACGACCGCGACGTCGGGCGGCGCGATGCGCGTGAGGTACTCCAGGTGGCCGGGGCCGGACGCGCCCATCTCGAGCACCAGGAACCGGGTCTGCTCGTCGGCGCGCAGCACCGTCAGCGGCAGCCCGATCTCGTTGTTGAACGACCGCACGGGTGCGACGGTCGGCCCGGCCGCACCGCACAGCTGCGCGAGCAGGTCCTTGGTCGTGGTCTTGCCGACCGAGCCCGTCACGCCCACCACCCGCAGGCCGCTGCCGCCGGGCTCGAGCGCGGCCAGCCGCAGCCGCGCGAGGACCGCACGCGCGAGCTCGCCGAGCGCGACCTCGACGTCGGGGACCACGACGCACGGGAGCGGGGCGCCCGCGTCGTCGACGAGCGGCCGTGCGCACAGCACCGCGGCCGCACCCGCACCCACCGCACGTGCGGCGTAGTCGTGGCCGTCCACGTGCTCGCCGCCCAGCGCGACGAACAGCCCGCCGGGCTCGACGTCGCGCGAGTCGGTGACGACCGCACCCGCGATCACGGCGTGCGGGGCGATGCCCTCGAGCGCACCCCCGGTCGCCTCCGCGACCTCGGTCGCCGTGAGCGCGATCACGCGTGCCCTCCGGCGGACTCGTCGCGCACGGCGAGCAGGACGTCACGGTCGTTGTACCGGTGGAACACTCCGGCGATCTCCTGGGTCGGTTCGTGGCCCTTGCCCGTCACGATGACGGTGTCGCCCTCGCGCGCGAGCGCGACGCCGCGGCGGACCGCCTCGGCACGCGGCTCGACCTCGAGGACGTCGGTCAGGTCGGGGCGCACGGTGCGCACCCCGTCGAGGATCGCCGCGCGGATGCTCGCGGGGTCCTCCGAGCGCGGGTTCTCGTCGGTCACGACGAGGACGTCGGCGAGCCGCGCCGCGATCTCGCCCATGATCGGCCGCTTGCCGCGGTCGCGGTCACCGTCCGAGCCGAACACGATGACGAGCCGGCCGGGCGTGATGGGCCGCACCGCCTCGAGCGCGAGCACGAGCGCGTCGGGCGTGTGCGCGTAGTCGACGAGCGCGAGCGCACGCCCGGGCGCGCGCTCGATGACGCGCTCCATGCGGCCCGGGATCGCGTGCGCGGTCGCGACCGCGCCGATCGCCACCTGCAGGTCCACACCCGCGGCGTGCGCCAGCACGATCGCGAGCGCCGCGTTGGAGACGTTGACCAGGCCCGGCAGCGGGCTCACGGCGTCGTGCCGGGCCCCGTCGGGGCCGCGCAGCACGAACGTCGAACCGACGCCGTCGAGCCCGACGTCCGCCGAGACGACGGCCCAGTCCGCATCCGCCGCCGCGGGGTCGCCGACGTGCGTCGCGACCGACTCGACCGGGATCTGTGCCTCGCGCGCGAGCCGGGCGCCCCACTCGTCGTCCACGACGACGACGCCACGCCGGGCCTGACCCGGCGCGAACAGGCGCGCCTTGTCCCGGAAGTAGCCCTCCATGTCGCCGTGGAAGTCCAGGTGGTCGCGCTGCAGGTTGGTGAAGCCCACCACGTCGAACGTGGTGCCCGCGACGCGGTGCAGCGCGAGCGCGTGCGACGAGACCTCCATCGCGACCGCGGTCGCACCGCGCTCGAGCGCGAGCGCGAGCACGCCGTGCAGCACCGGGGCCTCGACCGTGGTGCGCGGGCTCTCGATCGCGTCCTCGCCGATCCGCAGCTCGACCGTGCCGAGCACCGCGGTGCTCGCGTGCGCGGCGCGCAGCGCGGCGTCCACGAAGTACGTCGTCGTCGTCTTGCCGTTCGTCCCGGTCACGCCGACCGTGGTCAGGCGCTCGGCCGGGCGGCCCAGCACGTGGGCCGCGAGCGGGCCCGCGAGCGCGCGGGGGTCGTCGGCCACGAGCACCGGCACGCGACGCACCAGGTCACCGAGGACCGCGACGCCCGCGGCGTCGGTCACGACCGCGGCCGCACCCGCGCCGACCGCGTCGGCCGCGAAGCGCGCACCGTGCACGCGTGCCCCCGGCACGGCCACGAACAGGTCGCCCGGCTGCACGTCGTCGCTCGCCATGCTCACGCCGCGCACGGTGGCGTCGGCCGAGACCGGCGACGCCCCCTCGACGTCCGAGGTGACCAGCGAGAACGTCGCCGCGATCGTCGCGAGCGACCGGTCGACGGCATGCCGAGGCCGCATGGAAGCCGTCGAGGTCATGGGGAGGAATCTACCCCGGCCGGGTCGCTCGGCAGCGCGCGTGGCCGCGGTCACCACGTCGTGGGGAACAGGTGCGCGCGCGTGCCGGACGGCGCGATCCCGAGCTCGCTGAGCGCGTAGGACGCGACGTCCCGGAACACCGGGGCCGCGACCACGCCGCCGTACTCCGACGACCGCGGGTTGTGCAGGATCACGCTCACCGCGAGGCGCGGCTCGTCGGCCGGGACGACGCCGATGAACGACGCGGTGATGCCCTGCTTGCCGTCGACCCAGTTCTGCGCCGTACCGGTCTTGCCCGCGACGCGGTAGCCCGGGATCGCGGCGTTCGACCCGGTGCCGTCGTCGACGACGCTCTCCATCATCGTCATGAGCGTGTCCGCGGTCTTCTCCGAGATGATCCGCGTGCGGGGTGCGGGATCCTGCGCGGTGAACGTGCCGGACGCGTCCGTCCACCCCTTGACGACGTGCGGCTGGACCCGCACGCCGCCGTTGGCCACGGTCGCGAACACCTGCGTGGCCTGCAGCGCGGTCACGGACACGGACTGCCCGAACAGCACCGCCCACTGCGAGCGCGGGTCGTTGAGGTCGGGCTCGTTGAGCCGGCCCGCGGACTCCCCCGCGACGTCGATGCCCGTACGGGTGCCGAAGCCGAACCTCTTGAGCCAGTCGTACCGCTGGTCGACGCTCAGCTTGGCGCCGATCTGCACCGTGCCCGTGTTGGAGGACTCCGCGAGCACCCCGGTGGTGGTCAGGTGCAGCGTGCCGTGCTCGTGCGAGTCCTTGAAGACCTGACCGTTCGGCACCTCGTAGGTGTACGGCACGGTCCACTCGTCGGTGGGTGTGACGAGGCCCTCCTCGAGCACCGCGGCCATCGTGATGACCTTGCCGGTCGAGCCAGGCTCGAAGATGTCCGAGACCGACGACGACAGCGAGCCGCCGGCCGAGTCGCCGGGGTGGTTCGGGTCCGTCGCACCCGAGTCCGCGAGTGCGAGCACCTCACCCGTCTCCACGTCGTACACGACGACGGAGCCGGACTTCGAGCCCGTCGCCTCGACCTGCGCGTCCAGGAGGCTCTGGGCCTTCCACTGGATGTCCGCGTCGATGGTCAGCGTCACCGAGTCGCCCGTGCGGGCCGGCGACTCCTCGACGTGCCCACCCGGCACCTGCTGACCCTTGCGGCCGCCCTCGTAGACCTCGTAGCCCGGCGTGCCCTTGAGCCGGTCGTCGAGCGAGAGCTCGAGACCGTCCAGCCCCTGACCGTTGGAGTTCACGAACCCGATGAGGTTCCCCGCGAGCGCGCCGTTCGGGTAGACGCGGTCGGCCACCTTGTCCACGTTGATGCCGGGCAGCCGCAGCGCGAACACCTCACGCGCGACCTGCGGCAGCACGCCCTTGCGGACGTACTTGAACTCGCGGTCCCCCACGAGCTCGCCGCCCAGCTCGGCGGCGTCCATGTCGAGCAGCACCGCGAGCTTGCGCGCCACGCCCAGCGCACCGTCCGGGTCCTGCGCGGTCCCGTCACCCCGGTACTCGCGCACCAGCAGCTGGTTGACCGACACGTCGTACCGCTCGACCGACGTCGCGAGCGCCACGCCGTCGCGGTCCAGGATCTGCCCGCGGGTCCCGATGAGGTCGACGCTCAGCAGGCGCTTGGCCTGCGCCTCGGCCGCGATCGCGGGTCCGGCGAGCGCCTGCACGTACACGAGCCGTCCGGCGAACACCGTGAGCACGACGATCACGACGACCGTCAGCACGGAGGGTCGACGACGACCCGGCGGGCCGGGCCGCTTCGGGCGTCCGGACGGTGCGCGGCCGGTCCGTCCTGCGCCGGTCCGTCCTGCACCGGTCCGTCCGGAGCCGCTCCGTCCACCCGCCGGCCGCACGCCGCCGTCGACGAGCGTCCGCGGGGTGGTGCCGGGCGTCGCCGGCCCACGCGCTGCGGCGCCTCGGGTCGCGGGTGCACGGGTCACGGAGCCACTGTGCCCCGCGCGGGGGCGCACGGTGCGCTCCCCGCGCGGCGGGTCGGTCAGATCGGTCACTCAGAGCCCTTCGCCGCGGGAGCGCCCTGCACCACCCCGTCGGGCAGCCGGATCCATCCGGTCCGGACGGCGGGCACCATGCCCAGCTCGTCGGCGGCGCGCGCGAGCTCGTGCGGGGACGCCTTCTCGTCGAGCGCCGCGACCAGGTCCTGCGCGTCCTGGTCGAGCCGGCCGAGCTCGTTCGACAGGTCGTACTTCTCGTACGAGCTCGCCGCCATCTGCGTGTTGAGGAGCAGCGCGCTGACCAGGGCAGCGGCCAGGACCGCCATGCACGTCAGCACGAACGGGACGCGCGTGCGGGTGTGCGCCGGGGCGCGCACCACGCGCAGCCGCGGCGTCGGTGCGGACGCGGGCGACGTCGGACGCAGCGGCCGCGCCGGTGCAGCCGTGCTCTGGGCGGGCGCGTAGGCACGCGCGGCCGTGCTGGCGCTCATGCCGTCCTCCGGTTCGTGCGCAGGTGGTCAGGGGTGGGACGCAGCCGTTCGGCCGCCCGCAGGCGGACGGACTGGGAGCGCGGGTTGCGGGCGAGCTCGGCCTCGTCGGCCTCCTCCGCGCCGCGCGTGACGAGCCGCAGGTAGGGCTGGTGCGTGTCGGGCACCACGGGGAGCCCGGGCGGTGCGCTCGTGGTGGCGCCGGCCGCGAGCGCGTGCTTGACCAGCCGGTCCTCGAGGGACTGGTAGGCCTCCACGACGATCCGGCCGCCGACCGCGAGCGCCTCGATCGACTCCGGGAGGGCGTGCTGCAGCGCCTCGAGCTCGCCGTTCACCTCGATCCGGAGCGCCTGGAACGTGCGCTTGGCCGGGTGCCCGCCCGTCTGCCGTGCCGCCATCGGGATGCTCGAGCGGATGAGGTCGACCAGCTCGCCCGTGCGGGCCAGCGGCGCGACGGCGCGTGCCCGGACCACCGACCGTGCGATGCGCGGCGCGAACCGCTCCTCGCCGTACGTGCGCAGCACGCGCACCAGGTCGCGCTCGTCGTACGTGTTGAGCACGTCGGCCGCGGTCAGGCCGGCGGTGGCGTCCATGCGCATGTCCAGCGGCGCGTCCTTGGCGTAGGAGAAGCCGCGCTCGGCCTCGTCGAGCTGGAGCGACGAGACCCCGAGGTCCATGAGCACGCCCTGCACCGCGGGGATGCCCAGGTCGGCCAGGACGTCGCGGATCTCGTCGTACACCGCGTGCACCCCGGTGAAGCGGTCGCCGAACGGCGCGAGCCGCTCGCCCGCGAGCTCGAGCGCCTGCGTGTCCCGGTCGAGGCCCACCACCCGGACGTGCGGGAAGCGGCGCAGCACGCCCTCGGTGTGCCCGCCCATGCCGAGCGTGCAGTCGACCATCACCGCACCGGGCTCCGCGAGCGCCGGGGCCAGCAGCTCCAGGCAGCGCTCCAGGAGGACCGGCACGTGCCGCTCGGCGGCGCCTCGGACGTCGTCGCCGTGCTCGCCCATGCCGGTCCTCCTCTCGCGCGTCGTGGTTGCTGGTCGGTCAGCCCCTCCGCCGTCCGACCAGATCCCCCACCGGCCCTCTGCCGCGGGGAAGTGCGGCAGAGCGGTCGGGAGGAGGTCTCGTCGGGCGGGAGCAGGGCCGGGTCGTGCTCGTCGTGATGGGTCTCGGGGTGTCGTCGGTGGCGTCGCGCGGTCACCAGCGGCCCTGCGGGAAGACCTCCTCGGTGGCGTCGGCGTAGCCGGACTCCTGCTCCGCGAGGTACGTCTCCCAGGCCGCGAGGTCCCAGATCTCGACGCGCGTGCCGGCGCCGATCACGGCGACGTCCCGGTCGAGGCCCGCGTACTGACGCAGCACGGGCGGGATCGAGACGCGCCCCTGCTTGTCCGGCAGCTCGTCGCTCGCGCCGGACAGGAACACGCGCAGGTAGTCGCGCGCCTGCTTGCTCGTCACGGGCGCCTGCCGGAGCTGGTCGTGGTACCGGCGGAACTCGTCGAGCGGGAGCAGGAACAGGCAGCGCTCCTGACCGCGCGTCATGACGAGCCCCTGGGCCAGCTGGGGGCGGAACTTGGCCGGGAGGATGAGCCGGCCCTTGTCGTCCAGGCGCGGTGTGTAGGTGCCCAGGAAGGGCAGGCCGGAGCCGAGCATGCCGACGCTCTCATGCGACACCGCCCCTCCCTCCTGCGCAGC